>Ga0207709_10002983_pt1 | contig 10309 bp, 9 predicted proteins | sample KBSM34metaG_FD_184397 | JGI IMG/M metagenome (GOLD analysis project Ga0207709, IMG submission 184397) | Miscanthus rhizosphere microbial communities from Kellogg Biological Station, Michigan, USA - KBS M3-4 metaG (SPAdes) (version 2) | ecosystem: Host-associated > Plants > Roots > Rhizosphere >...
GGCCGCTCCCCGCTCAACTCGCGCGACGAAGTACGCCAGACCCAGCCACCGCGCCAGGGCTATTACCAGGACATCCCCCGGCACAATGGCGATAACCGCTATTGGCAAGCCGGTGGGCCGGGGCAGCGGCCGGGCGGTGACTGGCAGGGGCGCCCGGACGGTCATGGCAATGGCTGGGGGCCAGGGCCGCAGTATCGCCCAGGGCAGACCATCGACCGCTTCCCGGATCGCTACTGGAAGGTGCCTTACCGCGGGCACGACTACTTCTATTCGGGCGGCTATTGGTATCGACCGCACGGCGGCAGCTACATCGTCGTAGCACCGCCTTATGGTGCGCGGGTGGAGTACCTGCCGGCGTATGCCCGTGAGGTTTGGCTGGGTGGGGCGCTGTACTTCCTGGTAGCCGATACCTATTACCAGTACCTGGCGGACAGCCGCGAGTATGTGGTGGTCAACCCGCCGATGGTTGCACCCGCGCCTGCGCCAATGGCGCCGGCAGGGGGTGGCTATGATGTGGTGGCTTATCCGATGTATGGCCAGGGGCAGGAACAGCAGGAACAGGACCGCTACCAGTGCCACCGCTGGGCGGTGAGCCAGTCAGGCTTTGACCCGGCGACGGCGGCCTATGCACCCCCGTTGAATGTGACCGATACCTACCGGCGTGCGCTGGGGGCTTGTTTCAGCGGGCGGGGTTACAGCATCAACTGAAATTGTCGCTGAATGATCCGGCCCTATCGCCGGCAAGCCGGCTCCCACAGGTGCGGCGCTAGGCTTTGAGGCTACACAGTTCGGGTGGGAGCCGGCTTGCCGGCGATAGGGCCGGACAGGGTTACACCGGGTCGGCGTGCACCATCACATCCGCCTGTGGATAACGCTGGCGAATCACCTCCGATGCCGCCACGCACAGGTTGTGCGCCTCATGCAGCGCCAGCTCGCCCGGCAACTCCAGGTGCAACTGCACGAACCATTGGTTGCCCGAGACCCGTGTACGCAAATCATGCACCCCCTTCACGCCAGGGATGGCCAGCACCAGGGCGGACATCGCCTCGCCCACATCGCCTGGCAGCTCCTTGTCCATCAGGATGGCGGTGCTCTCCCGCGCGATCTGCAGCGCACTCCAGAGAATGTAGAAGGCAATGCCCAAGCCGAACAGGGCATCCAGTTGCGACCAGCCAAATTGTGTCAGCAGCAACGCCAGCAAGATGCTGCCGTTCAGCAGCAGGTCTGAGCGGTAGTGCAGGGAGTCTGCCCGCACCGCAGTGGAGCCGGTCAGGCGTATGACCTTGTGCTGCAACGCCAGCAAGGCAACGGTCAGGGCCAGTGAAAGCAGCATGACCGCGATGCCGACGCCCGTGTCACCCAAGGGTTGTGGAGTTTGCAGGCGTTCGACTGCCTGCACCCCGATCAGCACCGCGCTGACTGCGATGAACAGCGCCTGGGCCATGCCCGCCAAGGCCTCGGCCTTGCCGTGGCCAAACCGATGGTCGTCATCGGCGGGGCGCAGGGCGTAATGCACGGCGAGCAAGTTGAGGAACGAGGCGACGGCGTCCAGTGCCGAATCGGTCAACCCGGCCAACAGGCTCACTGAGCCGCTCAGCCACCAGGCCAGCGCCTTGCTCACGACCAGGATGCTAGCCACCGCCAGTGACGCGCGGGTGGCCAGGCGTAGCAGACGCTGGTGTTCAGCCGGGGTGATCATGCCGGGGGGATGTCCTTGTCAGGGTCAGGCAGCCGGTACCAACTGGTAGGCGGCCAGTTGCTCAACGCTGCCACGGTGCTGGATCAGCCGTGGGTCGTTGAGCGGCAGGCGCTGGCCCAGTTCGCTTTCAAGAATGGCCTGCAGCTTGAGGTTGTCGACCTTGCCGTCCGGGCTTACCGCTTCGCGCAGTTTCTCTGGGGCGACCTGGGCTGTGCGGCCACCCGGGTAGTAGATGGCGCCGGTGGCAAAGTCGATGCCGAAGGCGATCAGCCCGGGGATCACGTAGAAGAGAATGCCGATGGCATCCATGGCGGCGACCACGGGGTCGATCTTGCCGTCGATCTGGCCGCGGCGGTCTGGGTAGAACAGCGTGCCGCAGGCCGTCAGCTGGGTCAGCAAGGTGACGATGAGGGCGCCGCCGATGACACGGGATGGGATACGCATGTAAATCTCCGAAAAGGTATTCAGCAGGGCAAGCGAAGCGCCAGCACCTGATGCTAAGACCATGATAGAGCAGGCTGGGTTCGCCGTTATACTCGCCCGACTGTTCGAGGACCACCATGATTTCATTACCGATCGATACTGTTTTGCCCGCCTTGCGCCAGGCCCTGGAAAACCGCGACGAAGCCGTGCTCGAAGCACCGCCCGGCGCCGGCAAGACCACCCGTGTGCCCTTGGCATTGCTGGACGCGCCGTGGCTGGCTGGGCAAACCATCGTGATGCTCGAACCACGCCGCTTGGCCGCCCGCGCGGCGGCCGAAAGGCTGGCCAGCGAGCTGTGTGAAAAGGTCGGGGAGACCGTGGGCTATCGTATTCGCCTGGACAGTAAGGTCGGGCCGAAGACCCGTATCGAGGTGGTCACCGAGGGTATTCTCACCCGCCGCTTGCAGGCAGACCCTGCGCTGGAGGGTGTGGGGCTGTTGATCTTCGACGAGTTCCACGAACGCAGCCTGGACGCTGACCTGGCCCTGGCCTTGAGCCTCAATGGGCGTGAACTGCTACGTGACGAACCGCCCCTGAAAATCTTGCTGATGTCGGCGACGCTGGAGGGCGAGCGGCTGTCGCGGCTGCTCGGCGATGCGCCGGTGGTCAGCAGCGAAGGCCGCATGTACCCGGTGGATATCCGCTGGGGTCGGCCGTTCCAGCCGGGCGAGTTCATTGAGCCGCGGGTCGTCGATTGCGTGCTCCATGCGCTGGCGGACCAGGCCGGCAGCGTGCTGGTATTCCTGCCCGGCCAGGCCGAAATCCGCCGCGTTCATCAGAGCCTTCAGGACATGCTGGGCGAACGTTCCGACATCCTGCTTTGCCCATTGCACGGCGAGCTCGACCTCAATGCCCAGCGTGCGGCGATCGACCCAGCCCCTGCCGGCAAGCGCAAAGTGGTGCTGGCCACCAACATCGCCGAAACCAGCCTGACCATCGACGGCGTGCGCGTGGTGGTTGATGCCGGCTTGGCACGGGTGCCGCGCTTCGACCCCGGCAGCGGCATGACGCGGCTCGACACCCAGCGTATCTCTCGCGCCAGCGCCACCCAGCGCGCCGGCCGGGCTGGCCGCCTGGAGCCGGGGGTGTGCTACCGGCTGTGGTCCGAGGCCCAGCATGACCAGTTGGCGGCGCATGGCAGCGCAGAAATCCTCCAGGCCGACCTCGCCGGCCTGGCCTTGCAACTGGCCCGATGGGGCGTCACGCCTGATCAACTGCGCTGGCTGGACCAGCCGCCCGCGGCGGCGTTCTCCCAGGCCCAGGACCTGTTGGCACGGCTCAGTGCCTTCAAGGCCGGCAGCCGCGACAACCTCAGCGAGCACGGCCAGGCCATGGCCGAACTGCCGGCCCACCCACGTATCGCCCATTTGCTGCTGCGCGGGCAGGGTCTGGGCTTGGCGGCCATGGCCTGTGATGTCGCGGCCTTGTTGGGTGAGCGTGATATCCAGCGCGGGGGTGGCGCCGACCTGCACAGCCGGCTGGCGCTGATCAGCGGTGAAAGCAAAACAGCCCGAGGCGGGCAGGGCGGCGTGCAGCGTGCGCGGCAGCTGGCCCGCCAGTACCGGGGGCTGCTGCGTGGCAAGGCGGGCGCTGGGGTTGCCGACCCTGATCATCCACGCTGGTTGGGCGCACTGTTGGCGCTGGCCTACCCAGACCGGGTTGCCCAGCAGCGCCGCGAGGGCGGTGCCGAGTATCGCCTGGCCAATGGCCGCGCGGCCCTTTTCGCCGAGGTCGATGCCTTGATGAAATGCCCCTGGCTGGTGATTGCCGACCTGGGTAGCCGCCAAGGCCAGCGGGAAGAACGCATATACCTGGCGGCCGAGTTCGACCCCGCACTGCTGGACGACGTGCTGGCCGAGCAGGTCGAGCGTATTGATATCCTCGACTGGGACGACCGCGAGCAGGTGCTGCGCGCCGAGCGCCAGACCAAGGTCGGCGAACTGGTGCTCAGCCGCGAGCCGTTGCCTGGCCTGGACGACGACGCCCGCGCCAGAGCCCTGCTCGGCCTGGTACGGCGTAAAGGCTTGAACCTGCTTACCTGGACACCCGAGTTGCGCCAGTGGCAGGCGCGGGTGGCGTTGTTACGTCAGCTGGACCTGGACAAGACCGGGCAAAGTGAATGGCCAGATTTAAGCGACGAAGCCCTGCTGGCGAACCTGGAAGGCTGGCTGCAACCCTACCTGGGCAAAGTGTCCCGCTTGAGCCATTTTGCCGCGTTGGACCTGTCGTCGATGCTGCGCAACCTGTTGCCATGGCCGTTGCCGCAACGCCTCGACGAATGGGCGCCGGCGCACCTGGCCGTGCCGTCCGGCTCGCACATACGGCTGGACTACAGTGAAAACCCGCCCATCCTCGCCGTGCGCCTGCAGGAGCTGTTTGGCCTGGCAGACACGCCACGCATCGCCCAAGGGCGACAGCAGGTCAAATTGCACCTGCTATCGCCAGCACGCCGGCCCGTGCAGGTAACCCAAGATCTGGCCAACTTCTGGCGCACGACCTATGCCGAGGTGAAGAAGGACCTCAAGGGCCGTTATCCTAAGCACTATTGGCCGGATGACCCGCTGGTGGCCGAAGCCACGGCGCGGGCCAAGCCACGGGGTACCTGAGGGTTTCGTGGATACTGCGTTCAAGCCGTCTGTTTGAGCCCCAGGTAGCCATTGCGGCTAATGCCCAGTTTCTTGGTGTGTGGGTTGCCCGGAATGCTGCTGTGATAATGCAGTCGATCCTCGGTCCGGGAGCCGACATGGAAGCCCATGACTGGCGAATCCTTTGGTCTGACAGCTTGCAGCCAGTCATCTTCCGGGGTGATGCCCCAGCTGAACTTGTCGGTGCTGAGGCTTAACCGCAGGGGAATATCGCGCCCGACTGCCCGGACATGGAGGCTCTGAATTGAAGGTCGGGAGCCACCACGGTCCCTGATGTTCAACAATACTGCAGCCTGCAGGTCTTCCACGGAGCCCGCTTTGTGCGAGGTGCCTGGCATCAGGCGCCGGCATCAGCCTCCAGCAGCGTGAACAGGCGGTACAGCACCACGGTGCTGAACAGCTGCAAGAAGCCGCTGAGGCTGTCCATGGCCAGTTCCATGCCGGGGGACGGCTCTGGGAAAGCCATCAGCAGCAGCCCGTCGATCAGCCAGATCGGCGCCAGCACCGCCAGCACGCAAATCATGATGCGCAGGAAGTTGCCGGTGGTCATCCGCGCACTTTCGCGCATCGACTGCACCACCGGCAGGCCCCGCAGTACCAGCAGGTACTCGGCGAACACCAGGTTGATCATGATCCACACGCCCGGGAAGATGAACAACGCCAGGCCCGCCATGATCAGCAGGGAGCTGATGAGAATCAGCAGGGCCAGCTGCGGCCACAGTTGCACGGCCCGGGCAAACAGGTCGCGCTTGGCGATCTCCTGGCCATTGCTGCGGGTGTCGAGGTAAAGGATCAGCGCCGCGCTGTACAGCGGGTACAACAGCAAGCTGACCAGCATGCCGTAGGCCGGCGACGCCTGGTCGCCCATTTGCCGGTACAGCAGCTGGGTGATTAAGGCTTCGAGCACCACCAGCGGCAGGCACAGCGGGAGGATGTTCGGCAGGTGGCGGCGGAAGAAGTACAGGGAGTCGCGCAGAACGCTCAGCGGATTCATCGGTCAACATCGCATGGCAGTAAAAGCAGGGGTGTACTTTAGCCCAAAGCAGGCGTGTAGCTGTCACTTGCTGAAAAAAGTTTCACCGCCGAGGTGATTGAATCCCGTGCCTGAACGCCCCATCTTTGACGCTGTCCGTTGTCCCGCTTCCCCATGAGGTAGCTTCATGAACACTGAAGAACAAACCCTGATCGATAGCCTGTTCGGCCGCATCAAGCAAGCGGAAGACCCGAGCCAGCCGCGCGACGCGCAGGCCCAGGCGTGCATCGAGGCGCATGTGCGCCAGCAGCCGGCAGCGCCTTACTACATGGCCCAGGCGATCCTCGTGCAAGAAGCCGCGATCAAGCGCCTTGACGAGCAGAACAAGCAACTGGAGGCGGAGCTCCAGCAAGCTCGCGCACAGGTCGAAGTCAGCCGCGCCGGTAACAGCAGCCCCACCAGCAACGGTGGCGGTGGTTTTCTGTCGAGCATCTTTGGTTCGGGTGGGCGTAACACGCCACCGGCCGTGCAACCGCAGCGCCCCTCGGCGCCCGTTGCTGGCGGGGGTGGCTGGCGTGAACCGTCGGCGCCGGGCTTCAGCCCGCAGCAACCGCAGCAACAGCAGCAAGCTGGCTTCGGCGCAGCGCCAGCGCGAGGGGGCGCCAGCAGCTTCCTCGGCGGTGCGATGCAGACCGCTGCCGGCGTGGCCGGCGGGGTGTTGCTGGCCCAAGGGATCAGCAGCCTGTTCAACCACAACTCGCAGCCAGAGGAAGTGGTCGAAGTGATCAAGGAAGAGCCGACACCGGCCAGCGACAGCGGCGGCTGGAACGACCAGGGCGGGCAGCAGCAGGTGGCCGACAACGGCGGTTGGGGCAATGACCAGGGTGGTTACGCCGATACCGATTACGGCGGTGGTGACGGCGGGTTCTTCTCCGACGACGATTCCTACGTCTGACGGGTCTGGCATACTGCTGGCATTTGGGGCTGCACGGCAGCCCCGGATTCCATCAGACCATGAGGTTCCCGTGAAAAAGATCGCGTTGTTCGCCGACGTGCAGAACCTCTACTACACCGTGCGCCAGGCGCATGGCTGCCATTTCAACTACGCCGCGTTGTGGGCCGAGGTCAGCCGTGAAGGGCAGATTGTCGAAGCCGTGGCCTATGCCATCGACCGCGGTGACAGCAAGCAACAGCAGTTCCAGCAGATCTTGCGCAACCTCGGGTTCGAGGTACGCCTTAAACCGTACATCCAGCGCAGTGACGGCTCGGCCAAAGGTGACTGGGATGTGGGCATTACCCTGGATGTGATCGACGCCGCCAGCCGCGTGGACCAGGTGGTGTTGGCCTCCGGTGATGGCGACTTCGATTTGTTGCTGGAGCGGGTTATCCAGCGCCATGGTGCCGAAGCGGTGGTGTATGGCGTGCCTGGGCTTACGGCGATGTCACTAATCCGTGCTGCGAGCCGTTATGTGCCTATTGAAGGGCGGTTGTTGTTGCGGCATTGAGCAGATTGGGGCGCGCGCGATGTTTGTTGATGGCGTCAGGGCGAAGAGGGGCATGGCGTTAGGTTTTTAGCGCCTGGGAGATCGAGCGCCGCCCGCGCGGCGCATCGCGAGCAACGCTCGCTCCTACGTCTGTTTCGGGCCAGTCACGCCTGTGGTAGCTGCGCGCGACCGCCTTGTTTGTTCGACGCGATATCGCGCCATGCGCCAAAGGCGGTCGCGCGCATATGCCCCAGGAATAATTGGCCCGAAACAAACGTAGGAGCGAGCGTTGCTCGCGATGCGCCGCGCGGGCGGCGCTCGATCTCAAACACCCCAAAAACCTCAAACCAACCCCCCGGGCCAACACACAACCTCAACGCACCCCCACCAAGTGTGTCGCTCATTTATTCCGGTTTTGTAACTTAAGTTTACGCAGTGACCTTTCTAAACTAAGTCACCCGTAAACGGATTTCGAGTACTTAGCCATGCCTGCCTCCCGCCGCTTCCCACTCCTGCTCATCGGTGCCTTCATGGCCCTGTACCTGGTCTGGGGGTCCACCTACCTGTTCATTCGCATCGGCGTCGAATCGTGGCCACCGATGCTCATGGCAGGCGTGCGCTTTCTGATCGCCGGGGGCCTGTTGTATGGCTTTCTGCGCTGGCGCGGTGTGCCGGCGCCGACCTGGCCGCAATGGCGGGCTGCAGGGGCGATCGGCTTTCTGTTGCTCAGCTGCGGTAACGGCGGCGTCACCGTGGCCGAACACGCCGGTGTGGCGTCCGGCGTGGCGGCCTTGGCGGTAGCGACGGTGCCGCTGTTCACCCTGGTCTTCGGCCTGCTGTTCGGCCACCGCAACTCGCGGCTCGAATGGGCGGGGATCGGCCTCGGGCTGGCCGGTATCGCACTGCTTAACCTCGGCTCCAACTTGCAGGCAAGCCCGATTGGCGCGGCACTGATTCTGTTCGCGGCGGCCTCGTGGGCATTTGGTTCGGTATGGAGCAAAAGCTTGCCGCTGCCGCAGGGGCCGATGGCCAGTGCCGCCGAAATGCTGGTGGGCGGTGCCGTGTTGCTGCTGGGCAGTGTGCTGTCGGGCGAGCGCATGACCCAGATGCCCACCGCTGCCGGTTGGGGCGCGCTGGCCTACCTGGTGTTCTTCGGCTCGATCCTGGCGTTCAGTGCCTACATGTACCTGCTCAAGCATGTGCGCCCGGCGGCTGCTACCAGCTATGCCTACGTCAACCCGGCGGTGGCGGTGCTGTTGGGGATCGTCTTCGCCGGCGAACAGATCGGCGCCGAAGAATGCGTGGCCATGGCGGTGATCATTGGCGCAGTGGTGCTGATCGGCCTGCCTCAGTGGCGCAAGGCACCCGCGCCTGCGCAACCGTTGAAGGGCGAAATCTGCAAGTAGGCGGGGGTGTTGCGGTAAACTTGCCGCCTTCGCTGAACCCCCTGACGGTATTGCCATGAATTTCGCCAAACTCGGCCTGATCGAACCCTTGCTGCGTACCCTGCAGCAGCTGGACTACACCACCCCGACCCCGGTCCAGGCCCAGGCCATCCCCGCCGTGCTGGCCGGCCGCGACCTGATGGCTGCGGCCCAGACCGGCACCGGCAAGACCGCAGGCTTCGCCCTGCCGGTGCTGCAGCGCCTGGCGCTGGAAGGTGAGAAGGTTGCCAGCAACTCGATCCGCGCGCTGGTGCTGGTACCGACCCGCGAGCTGGCCGAGCAGGTGCACAACAATGTGCGCGAGTATGCCGAGAACCTGCCGCTGAGCACCTATGCGGTGTACGGCGGGGTGAGCATCAACCCACAGATGATGCGCCTGCGCCGTGGCGTCGACCTGCTGGTGGCCACCCCGGGCCGCTTGCTCGACCTGTTCCGGCAGAACGCGGTGAAGTTCAACCAGGTGCAGACCCTGGTGCTCGACGAAGCCGACCGCATGCTCGACCTGGGCTTTGCCGAAGAGCTGCAGTCGGTGTACGCCGCGCTGCCGCGCAAGCGCCAGACCTTGCTGTTTTCCGCGACCTTCTCGGACCAGATCCGGGTCCTCGCCGGCCTGGCCCTGAACGACCCGCTGAGCATTGAAGTGAGCCCACGCAATGCCGCCGCCAACACGGTCAAACAGTGGCTGGTGCCTGTGGATAAAAAGCGCAAGGCCGACCTGTTCTGCCATTTGCTGCGCAAGCAGCGCTGGAGCCAGGTGCTGGTGTTTGCCAAGACCCGCAACGGTGTCGACCAGTTGGTGGAGCGCTTGTTGAGCGAGGGTATCAACGCCGACGGCATCCATGGCGATCGCCCCCAGGCCACGCGCCAACGTGCGCTGGATACCTTCAAGGCCCGTGAGATCCAGGTGTTGGTGGCGACCGATGTTGCCGCGCGTGGGCTGGATATCGACGACCTGCCGCTGGTGGTCAACCTCGACCTACCGATCGTTGCTGAAGACTATGTGCACCGCATTGGCCGCACTGGCCGCGCCGGCAACAAAGGGGAGGCGATTTCGCTGGTGTGTGCCGACGAAGTGCAGATGCTGGCGTCGATCGAGACATTGATCCGCCAGACCTTGCCGCGGCATGAAGAGCCGGACTTTATCCCAGAGCACCGCGTGCCGATGACCGATGCCAGTGGCCAGGTGATCAAGAAACCGAAAAAGCCTAAAAAGCCGAAAGAGAACAGCGCGAAGCGTGGTTTGGGGCGCTGGATGGACAGTGCCGAGGCGGCGAGCCCGGCGCCGTCAGTGAAAGCGGTGCGTAAGGTGCCGAGCTTCAATGGTGGGCCGCGTAAGCGTAAGCCTTGAGATTTTGGGGCCGCGTTGCGGCCCTTTCGCGACACAAGGCCGCTCCTACAGGAGATCGCGTTGCCTTTGTAGGAGCGGCCTTGCGTCGCGAAAGGACCGCAAAGCGGTCCCGGCGATCTATCAGGCCGCCCCCGCCGCCACCCATTGCGCCGCCGCCCGCCCGGCGCGCAGCCCGCTGGCAAAACACGCCGTCAGCAAATACCCCCCGGTCGGCGCCTCCCAGTCCAGCATC
>Ga0207709_10002995_pt1 | contig 10268 bp, 7 predicted proteins | sample KBSM34metaG_FD_184397 | JGI IMG/M metagenome (GOLD analysis project Ga0207709, IMG submission 184397) | Miscanthus rhizosphere microbial communities from Kellogg Biological Station, Michigan, USA - KBS M3-4 metaG (SPAdes) (version 2) | ecosystem: Host-associated > Plants > Roots > Rhizosphere >...
GAGATGGCCCGGGCGGTGAAGGCCCACGGCTATCCGATGGTGCTGAACTTCGTCACCCATCGGCACAACATCGACAGGATCGACCGCATCATCGAGCTGTGCCTGGCTCTGGAAGCGGACTTCGTCGAACTTGCCACCTGCCAGTTCTACGGCTGGGCACAGCTCAACCGCCAGGGCCTGCTGCCGACCCGAGAGCAATTGCAGCGTGCCGAGCGCATCACCAATGAATACCGCGCCCGGCTGCAGGCCGAGGGCAACCCGTGCAAGCTGATCTTCGTCACCCCGGACTACTACGAGGAACGCCCGAAAGCCTGCATGAATGGCTGGGGCAGCCTGTTCCTCACCGTTACGCCAGACGGCACCGCACTACCCTGCCATGGTGCCCGGCAATTGCCGGTGCAGTTCCCCAATGTACGCGATCACAGCCTGCAACATATCTGGTACGACTCGTTCGGCTTCAACCGTTTTCGCGGTTATGAATGGATGCCCGAACCGTGCCGCTCCTGTGATGAGAAGGAGAAGGACTTCGGCGGCTGCCGCTGCCAGGCCTTCATGCTCACCGGCGACGCCAGCAACGCCGACCCGGTCTGCGCCAAGTCCCATCACCACGAGGTGATCCTGCAAGCCCGCGAAGAAGCCAACCAGGCTGGCCCGGCCATCGAGCAATTGGTGTTTCGCAACGAGCGTAACTCGCGCCTGATCGCCAAGGGCTGACCCTCGGCGCCCAGCGCACCAAGGGGCTCAGGCGAGTATCTGCAAGCCGTGCTTCTGGACGATGCTCAGCAGCTTGAGCGCCATGCCGCTGGGCTGCTTGTCGCCCGCTTCCCACTGCTTGACCGTCGATACGCTGGTGTTCAGGTAGCGGGCGAACACCGGCTGGCTGACATGGTTACGCTCGCGCAGCGACTTGATCTGTTCGGGTGCGATCTCGTCGGGCACCGATGCCAGGCACGACTCGTCGAAGTCACGCAGGGTCGCCTTGCTGATCGCGCCAATCGCATGCAGGGCGCTGGCCGACTCGTGAACCGAGGCCAGGGCCTCGGATTTATACCGCTTGCTCATACGCTATCTCCACAAACTCTCTCATATCCAGCAACTGCCGGATCTGCCGGCTGCTCAGGTTTTCGTAGGCCTTCGCCAGGGCCTTGAAGCTCTTGAGTTCCTGCTCGCTGATGTTGCTCTGGTCACTCTTGGCGAACAGGAACTGGAAAATCCAGTAACACCCGCCCCGGGCCAGGACGATGGAGCGATGGCGATTTTCGTTCAGGCGCTTTTTCCACACCCCGCCCCCCAGATTATCGGCCTGCCCCCTGATCACCGCGCCTATTGCCAACACCAGTTCGGCATCGTCGATCTTTGCCTTTCTGGCGCTGGCAGCGAATCCCCTGGTTTTGAAAACCCTGTATCGCATGGAAATCCTTCTCCATAAAACGTACCACCAGGTGGTACATAAATTCAATCCCATTGAGGCTCTTCCCGCCCAAAGGCAGCACCCCTGCCGGTACCGGGAAGGCCCGTCGCAATAACGCCCAGAAAAAAACACCCCGTGCCAAAAGAGTCAGGCACAGGGCGATGCGTTATACCGCGAGACGGTTCGGAATCAGGTTCAGGAAAAGGCGACGGGCTGGGTCAGACGGTAATACCCTTGCGGCATTGCACCTGCGCGGTACGTACACGGGAGAAGGCGCGGGCCAGGCGCAGCAGCATTTCGTCGATGGTGCCTTGGCTGACGGTCAGGGCCGGAGAGAAACGCAGGCTGTCGGCGCTCGGGGCATCGAGCAGCAGGCCTTCCAGCAGCGCGGCCTTGACCACCGCCTCCGCCGAGGCATCGCTCAGGGTCAACCCCCAAAGCAGCCCGGCACCGCGCAGTTCGCCCTGTTCGTAACGCCGCGCCAGCCGCTCCAGGCCCTGCTGCAGATACCGGCCACGTTCGGCCACCTCGGCGAGAAAACCGTGCTTGAGCAACGTCTCGAGTACCGCGAGGCCGGCTGCGCTCATCAGTGCGTTGCCGTGATGACTGCCACCGATCTCACCCGTCTCGAAACAACAGGCCTTGCCCCGGGCCAGTAGTGCCGACAGTGGTGCCCCACCGCCCAGGCCCTTGCCGAGGGCAATGATGTCGGCACGCACATCATAGAGTTGTTCGGCCAGCAGGCTGCCACAGCGTCCGATGCCGGTCTGCACCTCGTCGAAGATCAGCAGGATGCCCAACGTCCGACACAACTGCTCGACCCCCTTGAGATAGTCACGGGTCGCCGGGGTAACGCCGGCTGCACGCTGGATGGGTTCGAGCATGATCGCCACGGTCTTGGCGTCCACTGCGGCATGCAACGCCTCCAGATCATTGAACGGCACCTGGCTGAAGCCCGGCAGCTGGGGTTCGAAGCGGTTGCCGAAGCAATCCTGACCCGACGCCGACATCGCCCCGAAACTGCGACCGTGACAGGCGTTGCTCGCGCTGATGATGTGGTAGGCGCCGCCTCGATGCAGTTGGCCCCACTTGCGCGCCAGCTTGATCGCCGCCTCGCAGGCTTCCGAGCCACTGTTGAGAAAATACACCTGGTCGCTGTGGGTGGCCTGACACAGGCGGTCGGCCAGTTTCGATTGCACCGGGTTATGGAAACCCGCTCCGACATTGATCAGGGCATGAGCCTGGTCCGCCAGGGCATGGGCCAGCACACCCGGGCTGTGGCCGAGGCTGTTGCTGCCACCGCCCTGGCTGAAATCCAGATACGCACGCTCCTCGCTGTCCCACACCCAGGAACCCTGACCACGGACGAACACCGGGCTGGGGCGTTCGGCGGCAGGCATCAGGCGCTCACTGGCGGCGTGCTGGTGGCGGGCACGGGGCTGGAAGTCGGCAGTCAGGTCATCGAGGCTCGGTTGTGGTCGACGCAGCTTGAACAGATTCATGCTCGGTCCTGCCCGAGGTTTTTTGTCTTGCCTATGTAAACACCATCCACACAAACGGTATTCATCGCACGCTCTGGCCCTGTAAGCCCCTTGGATTGGGGTTAGACTAGGGCCCCCGGGCATTCACGGCCATTTCGTTTTTCGAGCATTTTCGATAAGTATTACTTATGGATTTCAAGCAACTGCGTTATTTCGTCGCGGTGTATGAAGAAGGCCATGTCGGCCGCGCCGCCGAGCGGTTGTCGATCTCCCAGCCGGCCCTGTCACAACAGATACGCCATCTGGAACACAACCTCGACGTGAGCCTGTTCGAACGCAGCAGCAAGCGCCTGCTGCCGACCCTGGCCGCGCACACGCTGTACAACCATGCCCTGCCGCTGCTCGACGGCCTGCAACGGGCACGCGAAGCCTTGCGCAACTTCCAGGGACAAGCCTTGCGCACCATCGCCATCGGCGTGCTGCAGACCGTGCACACCAGCCTGGTACCCCAGATGCTCGAACGGGTGCGCAAGGCTCATCCCCACCTGGTGGTGCAGATCTACGAATTGACGGGTATGGAGATCCAACGTCGGCTGCTCAATGGCTCGCTGGATATCGGTATCAGTTATCTACCACCACGCCAACCGGGGTTGCACGGCCTGCCGCTGTACGAAGACGAACTGCAACTGGTAATCCCCAATGACCATCCATTGCGCGAATTCAAGAAGGTCTCCGTCAGCCAGGCGGCAGAACTGCCCATGCTGTTGCTCGGCGAAGAGTTCCAGGTCCGACAGATCTGGCAGGCGCAACTGGCCAACCTGGGCCGACGCCCGCAGGTGCAGGCCGAATTGAACAACATGGTGGGTATTCTCGACAGCTTGCCCCACACCCGCCTGGCGACCGTACTGCCGGGGCGTTCGCGGGACGAACACGCTGATCAGGCACTGCTGTGGAAACCGCTGACCGAACCGCGCGTGCCCCTGCGGGTGGGGCTGGTGTGTCGCGATGTGCAACGCCAGCAGGCTTCGCTGAAACTGCTGCGGGGGCTGCTGGAAGACGTGATGCACAGCCCGGTCGAACATCTGCCGGGCGCTGCGGGGCTCGAAGGCCTGAGCTGAGGAACACTTTTTCGCGGGCAAAAGAAAACCCCGCCGAAGCGGGGCTTTGCAGACTGTTTCCCTGACATCCATTTCGCTCCACCATCCTGGCAGAATCCTACGTGTCCTTGTTTTACTTTGAGCTTCCTGCTCGACGTCCTTGGTATGTAGATTACTGCTGGATCCAATTGGGCGATATGGGCAAACAGCAGCGCGTTATGTAAGCAAATGCTTACATGTCAGACTGGACCTCAAAACTGCTCGGCATCGAGCAGGAACAGCGACTCGCTCCCCGCTTTAACCGACGCTGTCAGCGAGTGAATACGCGGCAGCAGACGTGCGAAATAGAACCGTGCGGTGCCCATCTTGCTCGCGTAGAACGTCTCCTCCTTCTCCTTGCCCTGGGCTGCCCTGGCCATCAGCGCCCACATGTAGGCATAAGCGGTATAACCGAAGGCATGCAAGTATTCGACGGATGCCGCACCGATTTCGTTCGGATTGGTCTTGGAGCGGTCCAGCACCCAGGCGGTCAATTCGTCGAGGTTATCCACTGCCGCCGCGAGGGGCCGAGTGAATTCGGCAAGGTCGGCATCGGCAGTGTCGATGAAGTGACGCATTTCCTCGGCAAACAGCCGGTAGTAGGCGCCGCCGCTGCCGACGATCTTGCGCCCCACCAGGTCCAGTGCCTGGATGCCGTTGGTGCCTTCGTAGATCTGGGTGATACGCACGTCACGCACCAGTTGCTCCTGGCCCCACTCGCGCACATAACCGTGACCGCCGAAAACCTGCTGGCCGTGCACCGTGGTTTCCAGACCCAAGTCGGTGAGGAACGCCTTGGCCACCGGCGTCAGCAAGGCCACCAGCTCATCGGCACGCTGGCGAGTCGCGGCGTCTTCGCTGAACTTGGCGGTGTCGAGTTGCATCGCCACATAGGTGGAGAACGCACGACCGCCTTCGTTCGCCGCCTTCATGGTCAGCAGCATGCGCCGCACATCGGGATGCACGATGATCGGGTCGGCAGCCTTGTCCTTGGCCTTGGGGCCAGTCGGCGAACGGCTCTGCAGGCGATCGCGTGCATATTCGATGGCGTTCTGGTAGGAGCGTTCGCCGGAAGCCAGGCCCTGGATACCCACGCCCAGACGTTCGTAGTTCATCATGGTGAACATCGCCGCCAGGCCCTTGTTCGGCTCGCCCACCAGATAACCGACAGCCTCGTCGAAGTTCATCACGCAGGTCGCCGACGCCTGGATGCCCATCTTGTGTTCGATCGAGCCGCAGCTCACCAGGTTGCGCGCGCCCAGGCTGCCATCGGCGTTGACCAGAAACTTGGGGACCAGGAACAGCGAGATGCCTTTCGGGCCAGCCGGTGCATCCGGCAGCTTGGCGAGCACCAGGTGAATGATGTTCTCGGTCAGGTCGTGCTCGCCGCCGGTTATGAAGATCTTGGTCCCGCTGATCTTGTAGGAACCGTCCGCCTGGGGCTCGGCTTTGGTCCGAATGATCCCCAGGTCGGTACCGGCGTGGGGTTCGGTCAGGCACATGGAACCGGCCCAGGTACCGGCGTACATGTTCGGCAGGTAAGTCGCCTTGAGTGCTTCGCTGGCGTGGGTGTTGATCGAGACGCAGGCGCCGGACGTCAGCATCGGGTACAGGCCAAAGGCGAGACTGGCCGAGTTGATCATCTCCTCGACCTGGGCCGACACAGCCTTGGGCATGCCCATGCCACCGAAAGCCGGGTCGCCGCCGACACCGACCCAGCCGCCTTCGGCATAAGTCTGGTAGGCCTGTGGGAAACCGTTGGGCGTTTTGACCGCGCCATTGTCCCAGCGGCAACCTTCCTCATCGCCAGAGCGACTCAGGGGCGCGATGCTCCTGGCAGTGACCTTGCCGGCTTCCTCCAGGATCGCCTCGACGGTTTGTGCATCGACGGTCTCGGCCAGGGCAGGCAACTGGGTCCAGAGGTTGGCAACCTCGAAGACTTCATTGAGGACGAAGCGCATATCGCGCAGGGGCGCTTTGTAGTCAGCCATGGCAAACCTCGCAGGATCTAGAACGATATGGCCCGCGCGGGGCCGATTTCCGAAGGCTTGAGTGTACCTGAACAACTTTTCAGACACATAGGGTCATCACGTGACGTTTTTGTTATTTTTAGTCACATGACGATGAAAGGATTGTTGCGGTGGATGTTCTGGCCTCTTCGCGGGCAAGCCCGCGAAGAGGTTCTTCAAGCCTCACACATCCACTACAGGGCAAACAGATCCGCCGGCAACCGCATCAAGCTCTCGCTCCCCGCCTCCACGGCCGCCCGATGACTGGCCGTGCGCGGCAGCAAGCGCTTGAAGTAGAACTCGCAGGTCGCCAGCTTGCCTTGGCAATAATCCGCCTCGCCGCTGCCGTCCGCCCACTGCGCCTGGGCCACCAGCGCCATGCGCAACCACAGGTAGGCCAGGACGATATAACCGCTGTACATCAGGTAATCCACTGCCGCCGCACCCACTTCGTCAGGGTTCTGCATGGCCGCCTTGCCAACCTGCATCGTCAACTCGCCCCACTCCCGGTTGAGCTGATCGAGTTGCGCCACATAACCGCCCAACTGCGCATGCCCGGCGTTGGCTTCGCAGAACTTGTGCACGATCCGCGTGAAGCCGCGCAACAGCTTGCCCTGGCTGCCGAGCACCTTACGCCCCAGCAGGTCGAGCGCCTGGATGCCATTGGTCCCCTCGTAGATCGGCGCAATCCGGCAATCACGCACCAGTTGCTCCATGCCCCACTCGCGAATGAAGCCGTGGCCGCCGAACACCTGCATGCCATGGTTGGTCACCTCCAGCCCGGTCTCGGTCATGAAGGCCTTGCAGATCGGGGTCAGGAAGGCCAGCAGATCCTCGGCCTCCTGGCGCTGCTCGGGTTGCTCGGCGCGATGGGCGATATCCAGCCACTGCGCGGTGAAATAGGTCAGTGCCCGGTTGCCCTCGTTGAACGCCTTCATGGTCAACAGCATGCGCCGCACATCCGGGTGCACGATGATCGGGTCGGCTGCCTTGTCCGGCGCCTTGGGGCCAGTCAGCGCGCGCATCTGCAAACGGTCATTGGCATAGCGGACCGCGCCCTGGAAGCTGGTCTCGCCCAGGCACAGGCCCTGCATGCCGGTACCCAGACGGGCATGGTTCATCATGGTGAACATGCAATTGAGGCCCTTGTTCGCCTCGCCGATCAGAAAGCCCTTGGCCGCATCGAAGTTCAGCACGCAGGTGGCCGAAGCCTTGATGCCCATCTTGTGCTCGATGGAGCCACAGTTCACCCCATTGCGCTCGCCCGCTTCGCCCGCCGCATCGGGCAGGAACTTGGGCACGATGAACAACGAGATGCCCTTGGTACCGGCCGGCGCATCCGGCAGCTTGGCCAACACCAGGTGCACGATGTTGGCGCTCATGTCGTGCTCACCGGCGGAGATGAAAATCTTGCTCCCGGACACCGCATAGCTGCCATCGGCCTGAGGCACCGCGCGGGTCTTGATCAGCCCCAGGTCGGTGCCGCAATGAGCTTCGGTCAGGCACATGGTGCCGGTCCACTCGCCGGCGGTCAGCTTGCCCAGATAGGTCTGTTTCTGTTGCTCGGTGCCATGGGCATGGATCGCTGACATGGCACCGTGGGTCAGGCCAGGGTACATGCCCCAGGAAGTGTTGCTGGAGCCGATCATTTCACTGATCACCAACCCCAGCGACTGCGGCAGGCCCTGGCCGCCATAGTGCGGATCGGCCGCCAACCCATGCCAGCCAGCCTCGACATACTGGGCAAAGGCCTGCTTGAAGCCCTGGGGCGTGGTCACCACGCCCTTGTCGAAGTGGCAGCCCTCTTCATCACCAGAGCGATTCAGCGGTGCCAGCACCTGTGCGCAGAATTTCGCGCCCTCGTCCAGGATCGCAGCGACCATATCCGGGCTGGCCTCGCTGGCACCGAGGCGCTCGTAGTGGGTGTGGAAATCGAAAACATGGTCGAGCAGAAAGCGCATGTCACGCAGCGGGGCTTTGTATTCAGGCATGGTCGTTTCTCCGGCAGCAGATGATTCAAGCTACTGTCGGCTCACACCCGGGGGCAATCACAGTCCAGCCGCTGAATGCCCCACCATCACTCAGCCCACGGCCTCGCCGGTGCGCACGGCGCCACGCTTGGCGGTCTGCCCGGCGGCGATCACACAGTTGCGCCCGGCGCCCTTGGCGGCGTAAAGCGCCTGGTCGGCGGACTTGAGGACTTCCTCGGCGGTACGCTGGTCCGGCTGACGCTCGGCAACGCCGATGCTGATGGTCACCGACACGCAGGTCGCCGCGCTGCCGGCGCGGCGCTGCCGGCCTTGCTGGTCATCCTGCGGGCGATTGTCCGGGTTGCGCAGGTGGATGCTGTAGTTGGCGATGACCTCGCGGATCACCTCCAGGTGCGGCATGCATTCCTCCAGGCTCTTGCCGGCGAACACCACCGCGAACTCCTCGCCACCGTAGCGATAGGCCCGTCCGCCGCCGCTGACTTTTGCCAGTTTGCTGGCCACCAGGCGCAACACCTGATCACCCACATCGTGGCCATGGGTGTCGTTGAATTTCTTGAAGTGGTCGACGTCGGTCATCGCCAGGACATAGTTGCGTCCCAGCCGCTGCATCCGTTCGTTGAGCGCGCGACGGCCCGGCAAGCCGGTCAGCTCGTCGCGGAACGCCATCTGATAAGCCTCGTGGGCCACCGCCGCGGCGATCATCAGCATCACCTGGCTGCACATGATGTTCAGGGTGAAGGGCAGGATGAAAGTCATCGGCAACATCCAGAACAAGCCCAGCAGGCCGATCAACTGCGCCGCATGCAGCGGCCGTGGATGACGCCAGTACTGGACCGCCAACAGCAGGAAAGTGGCGAAGAAGACCGGGTAGGACAGCTGGATCAGGCTCATCCAGGAACCATGCAACGCCGGCCAGCGGATCTCCGCCAGCCAGTCGAGCAAAGCCTGCGGATAACTCTGTTCCAGGCCCAGGGCCACGCCGCCCACCGCCAGCAGCACGGCAAACCGCGCCACCATGTCCTGGAACAGGTGAGTCCGTTCCTGCCAGGCGGCAAAGACCCCAAACAGCAGGGGCAGCAGCAGACAGACAAGATGGAAAACCACCGCAGCATCCTCTCGGACCTTGCCGTGGTCACGGTAAAAATCCGCCTGTGTGGAAAGCAGGAAGTAGGAGATGTACACCGTGATCATCAGGAACAGTTCGCGCTGACGACGATAGACCGCGCAATACGAGCCACCCAGCAGCAGCACCAGGGTCGGCAGGACATTGAACAGTGAGGTGAAGAAAACGTTGAGGTCCTTGACGTAGGCTGCCGCAAGCCCCGCCAGCAGCAACAGGGCGGAAGGTAAAAAGTGGCTGGCATGTTCAGCGGAAGAACGCGACAAGGGTAAAGCTCCGACCGACGGGCTCAATTGATGGCATTGTGCCTTGATTTGCCCATGGAAAGTACAAAGAAAGTGACACAGATCACGAATGCTCTCTCTTTAACGGCAGCTGACGCTTTCTTCTTAGGGTTTTAGCCAGGAATTTTGACGATTGACGCCAATAAATCGGCAACACCGAAAAGCGCCCATGAAAAAGCCGCTTCCCCCAAAGGGGAAGCGGCTTCTGCGTGTCACTTCGCCAGGACTCAGTAGCCCAGGCTGAAATGCTCTTCTTTCATGTCCATCAGGTTGTTGGCGCCCGACAGCATGGTTGCCACGTAGGTCCGGGTGCGTGGCAGGATGCGCTGGAAGTAGAAGCGCGCGGTCTGCAGCTTGGCAGTGTAGAACGCCTCGTCGGTGGTACCCGCCGCCAGTTTCTCGGCAGCCACGCGCGCCATGTCGGCCCAGAAATAGGCCAGGCAGGCGTAGCCGGAGTACATCAGGTAATCCACCGAAGCGGCACCGACTTCCTCACGGTCCTTCATCGCGGCCATGCCCACTTTCATGGTCAGCTCGCCCCACTCCTTGTTCAACGCGGCCAGCGGTGCAACGAACTCGCTGACGGCTTCGTTGCCTTCGTTGTTCTGGCAGAACTTGTGGACGATCTTGGTGAAGCCCTTCAGCGCTTCGCCCTGGGTCATCAGCACCTTGCGACCCAGCAGGTCGAGGGCCTGGATACCGGTGGTGCCTTCGTACAGCATCGAGATACGGCTGTCGCGAACGTTCTGCTCCATGCCCCACTCGGCGATGAAACCGTGGCCGCCGTAGATCTGCACGCCATGGTTGGCGGCTTCGAAGCCGACTTCGGTCATGAA
>Ga0207709_10003000_pt1 | contig 10260 bp, 8 predicted proteins | sample KBSM34metaG_FD_184397 | JGI IMG/M metagenome (GOLD analysis project Ga0207709, IMG submission 184397) | Miscanthus rhizosphere microbial communities from Kellogg Biological Station, Michigan, USA - KBS M3-4 metaG (SPAdes) (version 2) | ecosystem: Host-associated > Plants > Roots > Rhizosphere >...
CCCCAATTGGCACGGCGCGCCGCTGACCATTGCGGCGATCGGCGACACGCATGTGGGCGGCCAGCACATGGATGCGGCGCGCATGGGCCGCGTGGTTCGCCGCATCAATGCGCTGCGTCCCGACCTCGTCGTGATGCTGGGTGACTACGTGTACGGCCACGCGCCCGAAGCGCAGCGCACGGTAGCCGAAGACGCGCTCGGCGTCGGTGACGTGACCGATGACCTGCTTCACGCTCCACTTCTCGGGCTGGTAGCGCAGCGATCCCTGCGACTCGCTCAGTCCTCTCAGGAACGGAAACATGGCCTGGGTCTGGCGCTCGGGGGTGATGTACATGCCGGAAATGATCGCGTCGAACTTGCCGGCATTGAGCCCCATGATCAGGCTCGGGAACTTGGTGTCGATGAACTCCACCTTGCTCTCCAGATGCTTGGCCAGGGCCTGGGACAGCTCCGGATCGGAGCCGACCACGTTCTTGTCGGCGTCGTAGGATTCGAACGGCGGATAGGTGATTTCCATGCCGATTTTCAGTTGGCCGGGCGTGGCCGTTGCGGCGGCGAAGGCACTGGCGCTGCAGAACAGGGCGGTGGCGAGCAGGGTCAGGCCAGGGAGATGTTTGAGCATGGACGGTAACTCCGGGTTGGGTAGGTGAGCGACAGGTTCAGGAAGGCTGCGCCTGGTTTTTCAGGTGACCGAAGCTCGAAGGCTTGCGGGCTTTTTCCGGCAGGGCGATCTCGCCGTTCTCCACGCGTCGGCGCAGGTACTGGTAGGTCTGTAGTGCCTGGCCGTACATGTGCTCGCCGATGGCGATCTGTTCGTATTGCTGGCCGGCCTTGGCGAAGCTCGGCAGCGGCTGAATCAGGGTGTGGAAGTCGCAGGCATAGAACAGCGGGAAGGCATAACGCTCCTCGCTCACGGTACGCACCCGGTGAGCGGTGGCGACGAAGGCACCGGCGGTCATCACTTCGAGCATGTCGCCGATGTTCACCACGAAGGCGCCGGGGATCGGAGGCGCATCGATCCACTGGCCCTGGTCGTTCAGCACTTCCAGGCCGGGCTTGTCGGCCAGCAGGATGGTGAAGCACTCATAGTCGGTGTGGGCGCCGATACCCGGAGCGTCCTGGGCGGCATCGTCGAACGGATAGTGAATCAGCCGCAGCTTCGACGGTGGTCGGCTGACCATGGCATCGAAGGCGTTTTCCTCCAGTCCCAAAGCCAGGGCGAAACCGCCGAACAGCTTGCGCCCCAGGGCGAAGACCGCCGCGTAGTAAGCTTGTGCGGCCTCCTTGAAACCCGGCAGCGTCGGCCATTCGTTCGGCCCCAGCAGCGGGGTGCCGGCGAGCACCAACGGATCGTCCGCGGGCACTTCGAAACCGATATCGAAGGCTTCCTTGTGGTCCGGCTTGCCCTTGGCATAGACCTCTTCGCCTTCGGGCACGAAGCCCTTGTGGGTTTTCGAGGTGCCGATGTAGTGCTGCATCTTGATGTCGAACGGTTGCGCAAAGTAGTTTTTGGCCGCCTGGCGCAAGTCGGCGATCAGTTGCGGGTCGATACCGTGCCCGGTGATGTAGAGGAAACCGACCTCGCTGGCCGCTGCACCCAGTTGCTCGGCGACCGCCAGGCGGTGCTCCAGCTCGACGCTGAACAACCCGGCGATATCCACCACCGGAATGCTCTTGAAGTTGGCCTGGGCCGGAATGTTATGACTGTTCTCGGGCATGACGCGAACGCCTCACGGTTGGGTTGGGTGACAGAAACGGTCGAAGTGCTCGCGCTCGGTGCGGGCCATCCACACGTTGAGCGACCACAGGTCGGCGACCGGGACGTTGGTGAAGGGCAGGTGATGCAGGTAGCCGTCGGCGCCGAACTCCGGGGTCAGCGTGCTGACGCGGTAGCCACGGGCCTGTTGGGAGCGCCAGACGGCTTCCCAGTGGGCCTGGTGGAAGGCCAGTTCGCGGGCATATTCCGGGGCACCGGGGTGTGGCACCTGCGGCCCCTGGTCATAACCGACTCGCGCCTGGACGTGGTGGACGCGCTCGATGAAGGGCCCTAGGTCGTCGGCCGGATCATCAAGCAGGCGCTCGCAGGTGACGACCCAGTGGCTGATATCGCTGGTGAAGCGCAGGTCGGGCAGTTGCCGGATCAGTTCGAGGGTCACCCAGGGATTGAAAAGCGAGCGGGCACGGTGGGTTTCGAAGCTGCAGGTCTGGCCCTGCTGGCGGGCCAGCTCCATGGCCTGGCCGAAGAACGCCACCTGCTGCGCCAGGGGCCAGCGGTCGTTGCCGGCCAGTACGTTGACGAAGCGTGGCTCCAGCTCGGCCGCCCAGGCGAGCTTCTGTTCGAGATCGCGCAAGTGTTCGGCGGGTGTGGCCGATTGTTCGGGGAGCACATCGTAGGCAGTGAAGACGGTGCTGATGTAACCCGTGCGGTTGGCGCGCAGGAAGGCGGCGAACTCGGCACGTGCTCCGGCCTGCAGCGGCAGGCGGGCTTCCATGCCGTCAAAGCCGGCTTCGAGCAATTCGTCGAGAGCCTGTGCCTTGCTGGCGGTATAGCCCCAAAGGGTGCGGAAAATCTCCAGTTTCATCAGTGGACCTCGACCAAACCTCAAGCTGCTCGGAACCCTCCAGGGCACTGGGCCTGGACGAGTGGTTGGGGCAGTTGGAAAAGGTTTTCATCGAGCCGGCCCTCTGTGGGGCGGTCTCACTGACGCCAGGTGCCGGGCTTGCCGACGCCTATCGGAGTATCGCGTTGCGGACCCTTGGCAGAGCATGAGCGAAACGCGATGTGCCGATCTTAGGCAACTCCGAAGGCCAGGAAAAATAGTAAACCTCAAATCGATACTTCAGAGATTTCTAAACCATTAGCGGGCTATGCATGGTCTCAGTCTAATCTCGTATCGATAGGCTATCGGTGCGGCATTATTCTGATGGGGCATTGAGCGCGTTCTCACGTGAACGTGGCTGCATGTGCCGGTGGGTGGGCGAGCCCGCTCGCCACAGGCCCCACCCAAGACCTGGCCCCGCAGCCCTCATGTTTCAGTACTGGCACGTATTTCAGGGTGTAAAAGCGGCAGCTATCCAGCAACTCGCTGGTCTATAGTTCGACAGTCATCGACGAATCGGTGACCGGTCTTAGCCGACCGAAGCTGTTACGAAACGTAGAAGCGCCCTATGATATTGGCGCTTTTTGCCGTCTGGCTTTTTGCTATGGCGGCTGTGCGTGGGACACCTCGGGGTGTGCCGGGTTTCGTAATAGTCCCGGTCGGCTAACCCGCGTGCAGCTGCCACCCTCATTTGTTTAGCCGCAGGTGTTGGTGACTCTATAACTATTACGGAGTTACACATGACCAACTTTCGCCCGCTAGAAAGCAACCTCACCGAAACCCCTGTTATCTACCTTCGCCTCGACGCCCCGATCCGTGATCTTCACGAGTTCGCCGCCCAGCGCATCAAGGCAGCCCGTGACCTGGCCCACAGCCTCACCTGCATGAGCATCGGCAACACCTGCGACCGTGACCTGTATCACTTTGCCGGTGCGGCGTACTTGCTGTTGCAGGATGGTTGCGATGCGCTGGATGCCCTGCAAAACCGGCTCACCGCCTAACCCTGTGTGATACGGCACTCCCCTGTGGCGCGCGGACAAGCTCGCTCGCCACAAGTGGTGTACTTGTCTTTGGTGGTGTAGGGCTTGCAGCGTACTAATCGACGAATCGAAGCTCCCGCGCCTCACCCAGCAGCAACGGCCGATTCAGCTCCGTGACTTCGCGGATGTAATCCCACAACAGATTGATCCGCTTCAACTTGCGCAAATCCTCCCGGCAATACATCCAGAATTGGAAGGAAAGAAAGGTTAACCCAATGAATACGGGGGCTAACCGCCATGAACATCCTTGCAGAGCATCGTCCTGTCACAAGTGCGGTCACAAGTTTTGCCATTCATTTGAGGCCGACTACCCGGCTCGCCAAGCTCTACCACTATCGACGCAACGGCATTTACTATCTGCGCCTTCGCGAAACCGGGAGCACCAGTCGGACTGCTTCCGTTTCCCTCAAGACCACCGATAGACGAGCCGCTATGGACGTTTCACAACGACTTGCAGAGACCATCAAGGCATTCCATCTGGATCATCCCAAGGCGACCTTTCGTGAGCTGAAGGAGCATCTGCTGTGGATGGCTGAGAATCTGCTGTCTACTGCTCATGAGGTTCATTCGTTGCGTGACTGGGGCGACCTTTACGAAGACGTTAAGACGAACCTCGCTGAGATCGCTGCCACGATGCCGCTCAGTGTCGATCAGCATGAGCATGTGATGAGCGCAAAGCAGATGATGATTGCTGCTCAGACACGACTACAAGGCGATTCCGTACCTTTGATGAAGATCATTCGGGATCTTGAGGGCGACCAAATGGGGGAGAGTGTTCCTGTTTGCCTATCTGTATTAGCGTCGTCACCGATGACCTTTGAGACCCTGTCGGGGCTCTATCTTGCTGATCGTGGGCAAAGCCAAAAGCCTTCGACGCTAAAGGAAACCAAGCTGTGTCATGGCGTCCTCTCCACGCAACTGGGCGACCTGGACTTACGGAAGCACTCAAGGGCAGACCTCGTAGCTATGAGAGATCGCCTACATGCAACCCGTGCGGCATCCACGGTTAACAAACTGATCGTGAAGCTGTCGGCTGTGTTCGCGTGGGCAGTCGAGAATGGTCATTTGGTCAAAGCATATGACAAGAAGCTGAAGCTCACCAAGGGTCTTGAGTCGACCCGTAAGGCATTCTCTCAGACTCAATTGGCCAAGATCATGGACTACGTGGGCAATCTTCCAGAGACCTCATGGAAGCGCTGGCTGATCAGTCTTGGGGTTATCACGGGCGGGCGTCTAAACGAAATTTCCCAATTGACTACGAGCGACATTCAGAGCCTTGAGTCGGGAATTGTGGCCATCCATATCAACGAGGCTGGAGAAGGGAAGTCCATAAAGAACAAACGAAGTGAGCGATTGGTACCGCTGACTGATGGAGCTTACGGATTCGACCTTGCTGCATTCTTGCGATATGTAGACGCATGCAAGCTCAGTGGGTCAGAGTCATTGGCGCAGGTTGGTTACAAGACAGCGGGCGACTGGGCGAACCGCCAAGCGATCCCAGTGGCTCTTGGAGATGACCACAAGGTTGGCCTCACGTACCACTCATTCCGCCATTCCTTGGCTTCGCTGATGCAAGTCAGGGGCGTTTCGACAGTGCACGCTCAGGCTCTTATGGGACACGCCTCGGGGGACTATTACGTTTGACACATATGGTTCTGGGGTGCCCGTCGAGGTCATTGCTGAGATGTTAAGTGGTTTGCTTGGCGGACGCTTTGGGGCTCGCTGAGGTTTTCGAGTGTCACTCCTACGTGCAATTCATTCAATTCATAAGGGCCTGACCCTGCTTCATGAGCTTGAGCTACTTCCTGAGCCACTTGAGTTACGGCTGTTCTTGTTGTCATCCGCTGTACCGAAAAGTGCCTTCGCGGTCAAACGCAAACGTTGCGTGACGTCAACAGTACTAAAGCCACCAATCACAGCTATACCTAACCACCAGAACGAGTCGCTGCCTTGTTGGATTTCAGTGGAGGTTAACAGCTTCGACTTCAGCAATATTACGAGTAGGAACCCGAGTATCGCTCCAACAATTGGACGCGTAGCGTAGAGAGGCCACCAATGCATCAGGTCGAGTTTATCGGTGTAGCAGGCGTGCCCAACGAAGTCGACAAGCGATCGCAGGATGGCGCCGAGAATTCCGCCCATAAACCCAAGAAGCAGCAGTAATTGAATCTGGCCGATCTGCGCAGCGCCTGCTTGGTACGCAAGGTTGTCGATTGCTGCTTGGTACGAACGAATGGTCGTATTGATCGCTGAGGGAGTAATGGATGGCGCAGAGCCCGTGTCACTGGATTCCGAATTAAACTCGAGCAGATCCCTTAGCAGCAGTTGCTGCTGTGCATCCACCGGTCCACGGTGATTTAGCGTGTGATGTTCTGGGTCATAGTGGAAGTTGACAGGGCTATCCTTGAGGTGTGCACCGTTCGGCATTTCCCATGATGTCGAGCTCTCTACGAAGGTGACCTCGTTATAATTCTGGATAGTAAGGTACGCCCAGATGATCATGCCGAGCGCGAGCACAAAATGGGTCCCAACGAGAAAAATCTTCTGCTTTTGAGTAGCCAATTGCGGGGGGCGGTTACCTGGTTGAGAAGTTGCTGCAGTCTTCTCGGGTGCCTGGGGTAGGTCCTGCTTCGTATCGGTCATGTTGTGCTCCTTGCGGTCGGGTCAGCAGTTCGCGGCCAATCGCCGCAAGGCCGGTATGATGCCCGGTACGATATGGACCAACGGATCGCGCGGACGCCCGGTTGGTAGTGGTAAGTGCGCATAGCGGCCAAGCCTTAGCGCCCGTAGGAGAGTGTACCAAGCGATGAGATTTTCCTCGTCTTCCGATAGAGTCCGTGGCCAAGCCTGCTGTAACTGTGAGAAGAACGGTTCAGTTCCGTGGACAGCAGCAGCGTAACCCAGTGTCGCAAGTGGGTCTCCGCTCAAACAGCCCTCGAAGTCAATTAGGCCGGTAACACGGCCGTCTTCCCTGACGAGTATGTTGCCGAAATTTATGTCGCCCCACACGAGTCGCTGCGTCGCGCTCGCTTGAGCCGGGGCCCCGGCGCAAATGACACGTTCGATCTCGCTCGTGAGAGAAGGCTCAAGCAGCTTATGGTCCTTAATCGACGCCAGACCGGTACACATAGCGTCTTCGACGAAAGTGTCCCACGAGGAGTTTCGTGCTGCCATGCTCGTGACGATCTCCCCTGCTCCCTCGATTGTCAGATCCTGTAGCCGGTAGAGATGCGAAGCGAGATCTTCTGCCGCTACGCGACGACGCGCGTTGTCGAAACTTGGCAGCCTGTCAGCCAGTGTCTCGCCACTGATACGGCGATAGACCACGTAGCTAAGTGGAGCAGACGGTCCTGAACGCGAGTCACTAATCGGATTTGGCACCGACATGCCAGCACGATAACAGCGCAGCAATAGGTCGGGTTCCTGAAGCACTATGCCCGACCGGCTCGCGGGGTAAAAACGTACGATTACATCGTCATCGTTCTCGGTACGCACGCGACATTTGAAGGTCATCATGCCCTGATGCAGGAACTCGACGGCGAATACACGTGTACTCAACAATTCTTCGACGATACGTGCCGCAGCTTTGTTTAGTACGTAAGGCATCGAATTGTCCATTGCTTCAATCATGCATTGTCTCCAGCGCGCTCAAGTCAGGCTGGAAAAAAAGTGATGCAAAGTCGTCAAGCTGCGCTTTGTAATCGCGGCGAGCCCAAAGCCATTCCCGTGTCAGCGGCTCGAGTGCAAGTTTGAGCGAACTTGTGTAGTGAATGATACGGAACCAGAGCACAACATTACGGTTTAGGGTTGCGGACGGTGCGTAGGGCCCTTCAGGGTAATCGAAACGCACCATTTTCATCACGTGTCGAGCTGCATCACGAGCGCCATTCTGTGGGTCGAAAGCTTCGCCGGTTCGCAAGTCGAAGGCGACAGCGTTGGCTGTGAAGTCAAACTGGCCGAGGACGTCAACGATGTCTTCGCAAGCCCAGAGGCCGGGGGAAAAATCTGCGATAGGAATTAGATCAGCGTACGTCTTTTCATGACTCGCGGGATACCAGCGTGGTGAGCCGTAAGGAGTAGCTTGCAGGCGACCGTTAAGCCCGAGATAGTCAATCGCATCCTTGACGTGTGTACCCTGCAGGAAGAAGTCGAAGTCCTTGGGGGCTGCAGAGTTTCCCATTAGTGCGTTACGTACTACTCCTCCTGCCACGTATACCTGCAGGTCCTCAAAGGCTCGCATTGCCTCCACCAGAACGGGGTAGCCGCACCAAAGTTCGAGGCTGCGTTTGATGTCGGCATAAGCGTTAGCGAGAATCATGGTTTTACGTGTCTTCAGCTGAATAGTAGAGCTCAAGTATACAGAGCTAAGGGTTTGTGGCAGGACAGGTGCGTAGACATCCGATGAAGATCTGCGCGAGTGCAGAGATTTAATGATTATTTCTGGACTGTTCTCCGGAACTGAATGTCTTCATGGTTCATCTGACCATTCGCAAGACTGGCAAGTGCACGCTGAGAAATCCAGCAACCCGATTGCCCAGAGTCTGATCGACCAGCGCCCAAAAGTGATACCTGAGGAGCTCCGAGCTGATTTTGCTGAGATGCCTTAGCGGTCCATGCCAAAGCGTTCCCACGTGAGTTCTGTTCGACTCGCTGGGGTCTGGTCTGGTCTGGCCTTGCTATGCGAGCGTAGGAACGCGATAGAAACTGTCCGGATGCCTGGCAAACCCGTGTCTACCGGGTCGAAGTTCGTTGTCTAAAAAACCTTACTGTTGCCACCACACAACATGAGGACCTCCCAATGACTGGCATCCCGCCAACCTGCCACACCGCCATGTCGATCACGAGTGTAGTGGTCAACAATTCCCGGACACAGAGTTCGAATGGGATTACGAGTCGCAAAAACTGCTGACTGATCCGAAAAAAGTGCTCATCAATTGGATGGCTTTCGGTTCTGAGGAGTTTACTGGGTTCAGTTGGTTCATTAAGTAGCCTGCTGGCCTCGTTACGATGTGTCTTCCTTTCTTCCTCCAGCACTCAGTCCGTAAACCGCAACTCCCGCGTCTGGCCCAGCAACAACGGCCCATTGAGCTCCGTCACCTCTCTGATGTAATCCCACAATATGGTAATCCGCTTGAGCTTGCGCAAATCCTCCCGGCAATACATCCAGAACTGCCGGGTGAGACTCACCTCATCCGGCAACACCGGCAGCAGGTTCGGGTCCTGGGCTGCCAGGAAGCACGGCAGGATCGCCAGCGCCCGGCCCTGTTGCGCCGCGACGAACTGGGCAATCACGCTGGTGCTGCGCAAATGGGCGGTGGCATTGGGCAGCAGATTCGCCAGGTACAGCAGCTCATTGCTGAACGCCAGGTCGTCGACATAACTGACAAAACGATGCTGCCCCAGATCGCTGGCGCGCTGGATCGGTGGGTGCTGGTCCAGGTACTGCTGGGTCGCATACAACTGCAGCCGATAGTCGCACAGCTTGCAGCACACATACGGCCCATGCTCCGGTCGCTCCAGGGCGATGACGATGTCCGCCTCGCGTTTGGACAGGCTGATGAAGTGCGGCAGCGGCAGGATGTCCACCGAGATCGCCGGGTAGGCGTCGACGAAATGGCTCAGTTGCGGGGTGATGAAGAAACTGCCGAACCCCTCCGTGCAGCCCATGCGCACATGCCCCGAGAGCGCCACGCCAGAACCCGAAACCTGCTCGCAGGCCATGTGCAGGGTGCTTTCGATGGACTCGGCATAACCCATCAGCCGTTGTCCCTCGGCGGTCAGGACAAAGCCGTTGGTGCGCGATTTTTCGAATAGCAGGGTACCCAGTGCCGCTTCCAGCGAACTGATGCGCCGCGACACCGTGGTGTAGTCCACCGCCAGGCGCTTGGCCGCGCTGCTGGCCTTGCGGGTACGGGCAACCTCGAGGAAAAACTTCAGGTCGTCCCAGTTCAATGAACCCAAAGACGTGATGTTTTTTTGCATGTTGATCCGGTTTTTATGTGCGTTCTTATTAGAAGAATGCACATCTATACTCCAAAAACAGCCTGGTCACCATGCTCGTCCGTTTCAGGATTCGGCCATTACAATAATTCAGGAGACTTCCATGAACGTTTCTCTCAAGCCCGACGCCACCCTCAAGACCGCCCGGTTGCTGATCAACGGCGAGTGGGTCGAATCCCAGAGCCATGAATGGCACGACATCGTCAACCCGGCGACCCAGGAAGTGCTGGCCAAGGTGCCTTTCGCCACCGCCGCTGAAGTGAACGCCGCGATCGATGCTGCCCAGCGCGCCTTCCAGACCTGGAAACTGACCCCCATCGGCGCCCGCATGCGCATCATGCTCAAGCTGCAGGCGCTGATCCGCGAACACTCCAAGCGTATCGCCGCAGTGCTCAGCGCCGAGCAGGGCAAGACCCTGGCTGACGCCGAAGGCGATATTTTCCGTGGCCTGGAAGTGGTCGAGCACGCCTGCTCGATTGGCACCCTGCAAATGGGCGAGTTCGCCGAGAACGTCGCCGGTGGTGTCGATACCTACACCCTGCGCCAGCCGATCGGTGTCTGCGCCGGCATCACCCCGTTCAACTTCCCGGCGATGATCCCGCTGTGGATGTTCCCGATGG
>Ga0207709_10003007_pt1 | contig 10251 bp, 10 predicted proteins | sample KBSM34metaG_FD_184397 | JGI IMG/M metagenome (GOLD analysis project Ga0207709, IMG submission 184397) | Miscanthus rhizosphere microbial communities from Kellogg Biological Station, Michigan, USA - KBS M3-4 metaG (SPAdes) (version 2) | ecosystem: Host-associated > Plants > Roots > Rhizosphere >...
ATAAAGAATAAAGAATAAAGAATAAAGAATAAAGAATAAAGAATAAAGAATAAAGAATAAAGAATAAAGAATAAAGAATAAAGAATAAAGAATAAAGATTTTGGATATTAAAATTCAATAGGAGCGGACTTTAGTCCGCTTTCATAGATAAATACAATTCATTGGGCTTTAGCCCAAACTTAAATTTTAGATGATGAATGAGAATTTCATAGCCCTGATTGCAGCGACATCCTTTTTCCGGAATGGCTTTTAAAAGTGGCTGTAGAAAAAGATACAGCGGAAAGCAGGAATAGCTTCAAAAAAAGAGAAACCGGACCAATACGGCCCGGTTTTCAAATATAATATTGTGAAAATTATTCTTTATGCTGTAGCTGACTGTAAATATTCTGGATCAATCCATCTGCCACAGAGATCTTAGGAACGAAAATCCTGTTGATATCGGACCATGACATTACATTGTTGAAAATGCGTAAGGCAGGAACTAAAACATCTGCTCGGTCTTCTCTCAGGCTATAGTTTGTCATCCTTTCTTCTACTGAAAGTTCATTAAATTCCTTATATACCTTTTTAAGATGAGATAAAGACATTGGTTTGCCTTCTTTTGTTTTGCTCATGGAGAAAATCTTGTTGATATTTCCTCCAGAACCTATAGCAACAATAGGTTTTTTACTGACAATATTTTTTTTGATCTCTTCTTTCATCTCTTTCCAGTTGTCTGCCGTGACAAGGTCATTAAGCAGACGGATGGTTCCGATATTAAAGGATCTTTCGTAGAGCATTTTACCGTTTTCGTAGAAGGTAAGTTCTGTAGAACCTCCACCTACATCGATGTATAAATAAGCAAAATCTTTGTCGAGACCTTCAGCTACGTGGTTTTCATAGATCAGGGTAGCCTCTTCATCTCCGGAGATAATTTCTATATTGATTCCGGATGTCTCCTGCACCTGTCTGATGATTTCATCACCGTTTGCCGCATCACGCATGGCACTTGTAGCACAAGCCCTGTAATGGTCTACTTTATAGATCTTCATGAGGTCGCTAAAGATCTTCATGGAATCGATGACCATTTTTTCTCTTTCGCTGCCTATTTTTCCAATGGTGAACACATCCATTCCCAGCCTCAGAGGGATTCTTAAGAGGTTGAGTTTAATGAATTCAGGTTTTCTATTATTTATTTTTACTTCATTAATAAGAAGTCTGGCTGCGTTACTTCCTATGTCTATCGCTGCGATCTTCATTTTTTGTTGGTTTTAGCTTTTAAATATTTATAGGTTTCTATTTGAGAGCGACATTCTTTCTTATCATTTCTTACATATTCGTTGCTCAGTTTCTTATCTAAAATGCGGGCTTTTACATTGTCTCTGAGCTGAATGTCGAGGATATCTTTAATTTCTTTTTTTAGATTTTTATCTGTAATTCTTGCTGCTGCCTCAATTCTGTAATCGAGGTTTCGGGTCATCCAGTCTGCAGAAGAGATGTAGATGTCCTCAGAGCCTTTATTGTAAAAATACATTACCCTGGCATGTTCCAGATATTCATCAACGATACTTATCGCTTTTATTTTTTCTTTAAAGTCTTTTTGATTGACGGCGCAGTAGATTCCTCTTACAATAAGCTTTGTCATTACTCCTGCTTTTGCGGCCTCATAAAGTTTTTCAATTAAAGATCTGTCACTTAGAGAATTGGCTTTAACAATAATTTCGGTTTTTCTTCCGGCTTTAGCCTCTTCAATTTCTTTATCAATATGGTGAATGATTTTTTCACGCATAAATTGTGGACAAACCAATAGGTTTTTGCAGGTTTTCAATACCGGAAGATAATCATCTTTTGGTTTTTTCAGGACATTGAAGACTTTATTGATGTCTGCCATAATGCCACGGTCAGCTGTCAGTAACAGATGATCTCCATAGATTCTGGCTGTTTTTTCGTTGAAATTTCCGGTGCTTACAAATCCATACTGAATGGTTTTGTTATGGGCTCTTTTTTTGATCACACAAAGTTTGGCATGCACTTTTTTGTTGGGAAGTCCCACCAGTACTGTAATTCCTTCGGGTTCCAGCATGTCTTTCCATTTCAGATTGGATTCTTCATCAAATCTTGCCTGAAGCTCCAGCATGACGGTTACTTCTTTGCCATTTCTTGCGGCATAGATCAACGCATTGATGATCTTTGAGCTGCTTGCCATACGGTAGGCTGTGATCTGTATAGATTTTACATCCGGGTCCATAGCTGCTTCACGAAGAAGATCGATGACCGGATTATATTTATGGTAAGGAAAAGTAAGCAGTATATCTTCTTTTAAAATGACGTCTGTTACCCTTTCACCGTGTTCAAAAGCCTGATGGGTGAAAGAAGTTCTTTCCTCGGGTCTTGCATAGGTCTCAAAAACATCGGGAAAGTCCATGAAATGTTTGAAGTTATGGATTTTTCCTCCCGGAATAATACTGTCTTTTTTAGTAAGGTTAAGCTTTCTGATCAGGAGCTCCAGGAGTGCCTTATCCATATCTTTATCAAATACAAAACGGGTAGGTTTTCCTTTTCTCCTGTTTTTGAGTCCTTTTTCTATTTTTTCTGCGAAGTTGGTACGGATGTCATTATCAAGATCCAGTTCAGCATCTTTTGTTACTTTAAAAGCATTGGCTGCAAATTCGTCATAGCCGAAATAAGAGAAAATATGGGGTAAGTTGAAGGTGATGACATCTTCCAGCAGCATTACATTTTTCTCTTCCGGATCTTCAGTAGGAAGCAGTACAAATCTTCCGACAAATCGTGAAGGAATCTCAATAATGGCATAGTTGCTGGAATACTGCCAGTCTTTTTTTCTCATCGCAACACCCAGATAAAGACTTTTATCTCTTAGATAGGGCATGGGAGTATTCTCATGAAGCAGGATAGGGATCACATTAGATTCCACCACTTCATCAAAATAATTTCTGACAAATTCCTTTTGTTTGGCAGTCAGATTTTTAGAATTCTTAATGAAAACTTTATGGTCAGCCATTTCTGCCTGGATTTTTTTCCAGGTTTTATCAAAATTCAGCTGGTGTCTCATCACAATGTCGTTAATGTGCTGAAGAATTTTGGAAGGAGGCTGATAGAAAGATTCAGCAATCACTTTTTCCTTAAAATCCATGGCACGCTTTAATCCGGCAACACGTACTCTGAAAAATTCATCCAGATTATTGGAAAAAATGCCGAGGAAACGTATTCTTAAATGAAGAGGGACTTTCTCGTCCATAGCCTCCTGTAAAACTCTTTCATTGAAGGCAAGCCATGTAATATCTCGCGGATTAAAGTGTAATGACATTCTTAAATGTATATAATTTATCAAAAATAATAATTCGTAAAGTTTCTGACTCTATTTATAAGGTTAAACTTTGATTAATTTTTAAGGAAGAGTGAATTATTGCTCCTGGGTTGATAGTAATTATCCGGAGATCATTGTGAATCAGTGTGTTTTTTATATTTTTATTTTCTAATAACTAAATATCATGAAAAAAACAATTGTACTGAGTGTATTACTTTCTGTGGGGGTAATGAATGCCCAGCAAAAACAGAGATATGGTCTTTTTGCAGGAGTCAATATCAGCAGTCTTTCAGGCTCTGATGCGGACGGTTTCTCTTCCAGAACAGGATTTCATGCCGGTGGTTTTATCTGGAATTATCTGTCTGATAAAATTTCTATCGATGTAGAACTGGCCTATTCACAGATGGGATCAGATTTTAATGCCAATATTCCTTATAAGCTCAATGATATGAACCCTTCCTCATTTTCATTAAGTGGGAAATTAAAAGCAGATTATCTGAGACTGCCCGTATTGTTCAGCTATCATCCGATAAATGACCTTTCTGTTTCTTTAGGACCGGAAATAGGGATTTTAATCAACAAGGAACTTGAATATAACCAGAGCATCAATGGGACAACGAAACAAAAACCGGATAATATGCAGCAATTTGATGCCGGAATAAAAGTAAAAGCACAGTATATTTTTGCAAAACATTATCTGGCCTCAGTGGGATATTACTTTGGAATGACAAAAATTTATAAAAGCACTGCAGTATATGCTTCCAATTCTTTGAATTTTCAGGATGCCCCTAAAATATATAATTCCAATCTTGGAATATCTGTAGGCTATGTTTTTTAAATTTTCCCGCACGAATGCTGGCTATTGTCTGCTGATTATCTGAAAAAATTTCCATATTAATCTATAGAAAACCTCGATGTAACGGGGTTTTTATTTTTATTGTGTCATTTTGTCACAAATCTTTGAATGGTACAGATATTGAGAAATTGAGAGTGTAAATTAAACTTAAAAATTAGAAAAAATAAAATATTATGAGTAAAATAATTGGAATTGACTTAGGAACAACCAACTCTTGTGTTGCTGTTATGGAGGGTAAAGACCCTGTTGTTATCCCAAATGCAGAAGGTAAAAGAACAACACCTTCTATTGTAGCATTTACAGAAGATGGTGAAAGAAAAGTAGGTGATCCTGCAAAAAGACAGGCTGTAACGAATCCAAAGAAAACTGTATACTCTATCAAAAGATTTATCGGAACTCACTTTAAAGAAGATGCTAAAGAAATCTCAAGAGTACCATATGAAGTAGTAAGTGGACCAAACGATACGGTAAAAGTAAAAATTGACGATAGAGAATATACTCCACAGGAAATTTCTGCAATGACTCTTCAGAAAATGAAGAAAACTGCTGAGGATTACCTTGGACAAGAAGTAACAAGAGCGGTAATTACTGTTCCTGCATACTTCAATGACGCGCAAAGACAGGCTACTAAAGAAGCTGGTGAAATTGCAGGTCTTAAAGTAGAAAGAATTATCAACGAACCTACAGCTGCAGCGTTAGCGTACGGTCTTGATAAAAACCATAAAGATCAAAAAATCGCAGTATATGACCTTGGTGGTGGTACTTTCGATATCTCTATCCTTGATTTGGGAGATGGTGTATTTGAAGTATTATCTACAAACGGAGATACTCACTTAGGAGGTGATGACTTTGATGATGTGATCATCAACTGGATGGCTGATGAGTTCAAAGCTGAAGAAGGTGTAGATTTAAAAACAGATGCTATTGCTCTTCAAAGATTGAAAGAAGCTGCTGAAAAAGCAAAAGTTGAATTATCTTCTTCTGCTCAGACTGAAATCAACTTACCATATATTACAGCTACAGCTACAGGTCCTAAACACTTAGTGAAATCTTTAACTAAAGCTAAATTTGAGCAATTATCTGCTGATTTGGTAAGAAGATCTATGGAACCGGTTGCTAAAGCATTAAAAGATGCAGGTTTATCAACTTCTGATATTGACGAAGTAATCTTGGTAGGAGGTTCTACAAGAATCCCGATTATCCAGGAAGAAGTAGAAAAATTCTTCGGTAAAAAACCTTCTAAAGGTGTTAACCCGGATGAGGTTGTAGCAATTGGTGCAGCTATCCAGGGAGGTGTATTGACAGGAGACGTAAAAGACGTATTACTTCTTGATGTTACTCCACTTTCTTTAGGTATCGAAACTATGGGTTCTGTATTCACTAAATTAATTGAAGCGAATACGACAATCCCAACTAAAAAATCTGAGGTATTCTCTACAGCTTCTGACAATCAGCCAGCTGTAAGCATCAGAGTAGGACAGGGAGAAAGATCTATGTTCAACGACAACAAAGAAATCGGTAGATTTGATCTTACAGATATTCCACCAGCACCAAGAGGGGTTCCTCAAATTGAAGTAACTTTCGATATTGATGCAAACGGTATCTTAAGTGTATCTGCTAAAGATAAAGGTACAGGTAAAGAGCAAACAATCAAAATTCAGGCTTCTTCAGGTCTTTCTGATGAGGAAATTGAAAGAATGAAAAAAGAAGCTCAGGAGAACTCTGCAGCGGATGCTAAGAAAAAAGAAGAAGTTGAAATTTTCAACAAAGCTGACGGATTGATCTTCCAGACTGAAAAGCAGTTGAAAGAATTCGGTGAAAAGCTTTCTGCTGACAAAAAAGCAGCTATTGAAGCAGCTCACACAGAATTGAAAACAGCTTTCGAAGCTAAAAATGTTGATGATGTAAAAGCTAAAACTGAAGCTTTAGATGCAGCATGGATGGCAGCTTCTGAAGAATTGTATGCAGCAGGTCAACAACCGGGTGCTGATGCAGGAGCTCAAAACCCTGGAGGTAGCAATGCAGGAGGTGAAGATGTACAGGATGCAGACTTCGAAGAAGTAAAATAATCGATGTAGTAAGAAATACGAACATCTATTTATAAATTAAACCCGCCGTAAACAACGTTTACGGCGGGTTTTGTATTTAGCAGAGAGTAGTTCCTGCTAATAATTCTTATAGCTTTATAGCAGGAGATTCAAGTATTTTAACGCTTGTATTGGCTATTACTGTTGCAGTTCCTAGCTCATCTATAGGTTTTGATTGATCTCTTCTTAAAATCTGAGTAATATCTCCTTGTAATACATCATATTTCCAGTCTTTTGCACATAGAAGGGTAGGACCTTTTATACTTATTGGAGCCTTGTAATTCACTTTTGAACCTTGTATTTTTGTAAGGACTGTGATCATTTTTTTGCTATTAGCGGGTATTTTCGTTTTATAAGTACTGGTTAAGGTTGTTTCTTGGTTATCCTCTTTTCCGTAGCCACCTTCTCCAGCAACGGTTATTTCAGTATTGACCTTTCCTTCAAAAATAGTTGGTATGCCTACCACAAAAGTAGCTCCCACTTTAATGGAGGCTGAAGCTTTTAAGTACCAATTTGTTTTATATCCTGATTTATAAGAATAGGCTACGGTAATTTCACTGTCTTCATTACTGGAATTAACGACTTCTGTTGTATATGATGTGTCAGGTATGGTTATTTCTGTTGGCGCCACATCAACTTGTGGAGTTTCTAAAACTACAACAGTATTGGCTTTATACCATTGTTTTTCTTTTTTCGGAGTAGTATTTATTGCTACTGTTGGGGTGAAAACAACACCATATAGGTTCATATCTCCAATAGGACCTCTGGATAGTTTGAGTGCTTTTGCTAGTTCATTTCCATCATCACTACTTTCAGAATCCCATCCTAATTGAAATAGATGCTCGGCTGTAAAAGGAACTTTAGTTTCTAATTGTCCTTCATATTTTGCCAATGCATTTTTATTAAAGCTTTCTTTAAGATTGGGTTTCAGATCAATTTCTTTCACGATGGTCCAACCTTTTGCTAATAATTCCTTCTCTGTTTTATTTCCAATATTGTTAGAGGTGGCAGATTTTTCATTCTCTAACAGACCTGTACTGTCTGCTCGTGAACAGGAAACAATAGATAATACTGTGATCCCTAGATAAAGAGATCTTAAATAATTTTTTTTCATACTATTTTAGCTCTAAGGTAGCAACCCATTTAAATTGTGTTTTTAACTGGAATAATGATTGTGTTTACATTCGTATCATTATGCATAGGGGATGCACAAATGTACATAATAATTCTCTATAAAGAGATAAATAATAATATATAATTTACGTATTTTCAATGTGTTACGAGTGTTTTTGAATTTGTTTTAAAATAAACTTAATTAAGTTGTGTTAAGTGTAAAAATTATTGTTTTTCTTGCTTTCTTACTTAAAATAAAAAATAGAGGAAAATATTACTTCCCATTTTTCAGTGTTATTATAGTTGAAATGAGGAGAAAAAGATAATAAGCCCACTGTAAAAATGATATTTCGCAGCGGGCTATTAAAGAAAAATAAATTAATAATTGTGTTATAAAATTTCAACTTCTTCAGGAACAATAAAGAGAATCGTGCAGCCACTTTCAGAGGTCACAGAATGCTTAAAAGTAGGCGGAGTATATAGATAATCTCCTTTTTCCAAATGGGCACCTGCTATGTGGGCACTTCCTTCTAAGATGAAAAGCTCTTCTCCGGCAGGGTGATTGTGATAAGGATAACTTGCTCCGGGTTCAAATTTTAAAAGAATAGTGGTAGAGCGGTTTTCCTCCGGATCAAATTTTAGCGATTTTACGAAAATACCTTCGTAATGAATTCCTTTTTCAATGAGAGGTTGCCATTCTTTCTGTTCTGTTTTTACGATATAATCGTGAATGTTTGTGTTCATAATATTACATTTTAAATTGTTATTGATGTAGAAATTGTTCTAAGGTCCATTTGTAATGAGAGAAAGTGCTCAGCAGAAATGCCCCGGCACTGAAAACAAAAACCGAATAATCCAGGGGTTCTTTAAGTCCAAAGGAAATACTCATGGCAACAGCAAATAATAGGGTGAGTATAGATGCACAAAAGGCAACTTTCTTGATACGGTATCCTACAAGAAGTAAGATCCCGATCAATACTTCGGCAACTGTGGATAATACTGCAATGCCCGGCGCAAAAGACTGAGGTAAAAAAGAATTGGTTTCTGCGGTATAGTGTACAAAGTTTTTCCAGCCGGAAGATTGAGATCCCCAAAGGTTTAATCTGCTTGCTGTCGCCGATAAAAATCCTGCAGCTAGTGCTATTCTTAATGAGAAGATGGCTATGTTCTGTTGAGTTTTCATACTTATTTTAAGTCTTAATTATAAGTACAAAGTTCAGGGAAAGAGACCTTCTAAAGAATAGAGAATTCCGGGAAAAGCATATAATATTTTAGTTTTTCACTGCTTTCTGATAGTCTTTTGGAGAGTGAGAAGTATGCTTTTTAAAGAAATTGGAAAAATAAAAAGGATCATTAAACCCAAGCTTGTAAGCAATTTCCTTTACACTCAACTTTTCATAAAGTAAAAGTCTTTTCGCTTCGGAAATAACAAGACTGTAGATGACATTCTGTGCCGTTTTATGGGTATGCAGTTTTGAAACCTCATTCAGTTTAGCTTCAGTAGTCCCCAATAAATCGGCAAAACGAGATACCGGATAATTGTCAGCAAAATGATTCCGTACGCTTTCAAGGAATTTTAAAAACAAAGCGTCGGGTTTCCAGATTTCATCTCCGTTGGCAATTTTACTGCGGTTGATTTCCACCAACAATAATTCAATTAAAGAGTGGGTGGAGATCAGATATTGATAGGGTTTTTCTTCAATTTCTTTTTCAATCCGGCTGAGGGTTTCTGTAAAAAAAGATGGATGCTGAATGCTGATCATTTCATTCATTCCAAAATGACAAAAAAGACCGTTGTGGAAAATAAGTTCAATATCACGGTCACTCTTACTGAAAAAATCCAGAGTAAATTCCAGGGCAGTCAGCTCTCCTTCTGCCATCATGAGCTGGTGGAACTGTCCGGAAGTAATCGTGATGGTCTGTCCGGCTTTCAGGATAAAGGTGTTTTCATCAATCAGAATTTCTGCACTTCCGCTTTGGCACCAGAAGAGTGTATATTTTATAACCCGTCTTGGCTCAGGATGTCCCGCCTGATGTGAATATTTTTTTATTTCAATCATAATAGGAATATATCGATAACTTCTGATTTTCAGTCTTTGGTTTAGCTCAGACTAAATTACAAAATTGCTCATGTAAAGATCATATACATCCATTATTTTTTAAACTTTTTCATGAAATAGCTAAGTTGCTTTTATGGCTGTTGAAACTTCAGTTGGAGCTGTAAAAGATGTTGTAGTACTTCTTTTTCACGTATTTAATTATTTGATATTCAGTGTGTTTAGTGTTTTTTATGAAAGTCATAATAATGAAATCAATTATTTACGTTTAATTTATATATTTGTTTTTATTTAGAATAAATAAAAAATATTAATATAAAAAAATAGAAATGACATACAATCCCTGTGAAATAAGGAATTCATGAACAAGTAGATTATTTGTTATCAAAAAAATAAACTAACAAAATTTTAAAATTACTACAAAAATGGCTGCCGGGCACACTTAAAAAGTGTAATTCCCTATGTGAAATGCAGCTTACACTTTAAAAACTAAAAAAATTATGGAACAACAAAGCAAAAGGATCCTGGCACTGGATTTAATAAAAGGAATGAGTGTTATAGGAATGGTGATTATACATACCTTACTCATATTTGCGAATGTAAAATCACAATCAGAGTCGGTTATTGGAAGTTTTATTGTGTTTTTGGGAAGAGGAACTTCCATCTTTCTGATCTGTATGGGAATAACGTTTATGACGTCGAGCCATCAAAGCCTTAAGAGTGCATTAAAGCGTGGAGTTTTACTCGTATTTGCAGGCCTTTTTATGAATTTCATGAAGTTTGTGATCCCTGTGATTTTTAATTTTGCTCCGGATAATTAAAAATCACAGG
>Ga0207709_10003011_pt1 | contig 10248 bp, 9 predicted proteins | sample KBSM34metaG_FD_184397 | JGI IMG/M metagenome (GOLD analysis project Ga0207709, IMG submission 184397) | Miscanthus rhizosphere microbial communities from Kellogg Biological Station, Michigan, USA - KBS M3-4 metaG (SPAdes) (version 2) | ecosystem: Host-associated > Plants > Roots > Rhizosphere >...
GTCTTCGACATGAGGTGCGCCATGGATGAATCCGCCGTCGGTTCCCCGACCAGGCCCCGTATTCTGCTGGTCGATGACGAAGAGTCGATTCTCAACAGCCTGCGGCGACTGCTGCGTAGCCAGCCCTATGAGGTGGTTCTGGCCGACAGCGGGGCACGGGCGCTGGAGATCCTGGCCGAGCAGCCCGTCGACCTGGTGATCAGCGATGCACGCATGCCGAACATGGATGGCGCGACCCTGCTGGCGCGCATCCACGAGCTGTACCCATCGACCCTGCGGATCCTGCTGACCGGTTATGCCGACCTGGACATGATCACCAAGGCGATCAACGAAGGGCGGATCTATCGCTATCTCAGCAAGCCCTGGAACGACGAAGAACTGGGACTGACGGTGCGTCAGGCGTTGGCCTACCAGCATTCGGAACGCGAACGACAGCGCCTGCAGGTGTTGGCCCGGGAACAGAACCAACAGTTGCAGCAGCTCAACGAGACGCTGGAAAAACGGGTGTTGGCGCGAACCAGCGAGGTCCAGCAGACCGCCGATATGCTCGACCTGGCCTACGAAGAGCTCAAGCGCAGCTACGCGGTGACCGCCGAGGTGTTTTCGCGGATGGTCGAGTGGCGCTTGCCCAAGGACAAGCAGACCAACCGGGCGGTGATCGACCTGGTCCGTGCCTGGAGCAAGGCCAACGCGCTGGACGAGGCCGACAGCCGTAACCTGGCGATGGCCGCGGCCTTGCACAACATCGGCAAGATGGGCTGGACGGACGGCATGATGGGCGCTCCGGCCGACCAGTTGCACCATACCGAACGCGAGCGTTATCGCGGTTATCCCAAGCAGAGCGAGTCGTTGCTGATGACGCTGGAACCGATGCAGGATGCGGCGCGGCTGATCCTGCATCATCAGGAGCGTTGGGACGGCAGCGGTTTCCCCGATCATCTCAAGGGCGAGGCGATTCCCCTGGGTTCACGGGTGTTGAAGCTGGCCGTCGACTTCATCGAGTTGCAGCATGGGCTGATTCTCGAACGACGGTTGAACAGTGACGAAGCCCTGCTGTTCATCCGCAAGTATGCCGGGCGTCTCTATGATCCCGAGCTGGTGGAACCCTTTATCAAGGTCTGCGCCGAGCACCTGAGCGATGTCACCGCCGGCGACCCGACGGTGAAGGTCCTGAGTACCCGCGAGCTGGCGGCAGGCATGGTCCTGGCACGCAACCTCAATGCCGACAATGGCATGCTGCTGCTCAATGCCGGCAAGGTCTTGAGTGGGCCGTTGGTGGAAAAACTGATCGGTTTCGAGGCGATGGAGGGGGCCAAGTACAGCGTGTTCGTCAAGGTGCCGGAAGAGGTCACGCCGCTGGAGCAGGTGACCTGAGTTCAGCCAGACAAGCCTACCTTCGGCGGGCTTGCCTGTTGTCCCGGCGAGTGTGATCCTGGCGCCCTTTGCCGGGATTGCATTGACGCCATGACTCTTTCTACTGTCTCCAGGACGATTCGTATTGCCGCAGCCCTGCTGATCGGCCCCGATGGCCGTACTCTGCTGGTCCGCAAACGCGGCACCCTGGCCTTCATGCAACCCGGCGGCAAGATCGAACCCCATGAGCAGCCGGCGCACGCCCTGGCCCGCGAACTTGAGGAAGAGCTGGGGCTGCGGGTCGATCCTGCCGCTGCCCGCTACCTCGGAAAATTTTCCGCACCGGCTGCCAACGAGCCGGGCTTCGAGGTACAGGCCGAACTGTTTCTGCTGCAGATCGCCGAAGCGGTCGAGCCGGCCGCCGAGATCGAGGAAGTGGTGTGGATCGATCCGGCGTCCGACGGCAATCTGTGTCTGGCGCCGTTGACACGGGACCTGATCCTGCCGTTCTATCGTGCTTCGCTTGCACCCGACGCCTGAGCGAAACCTCCCAAGGACAGTCCATGATCCCCGCTCAAGATCTGCTGATCTTCGCCGCCGCTTCACTGTTGATGGTCCTGACGCCGGGACCGAACATGATTTACCTGATTTCCCGTTCGATCTGCCAGGGCCCCAAGGCCGGTGTGGTGTCGTTGCTGGGGGTGGTGGGCGGTTTCTTCGTCCATCTGTTTGCTGCCGCGCTGGGTCTGACCGCCGTGTTCATGGCCGTGCCGCTGGCTTATGAGTTGCTCAAGTGGGCCGGTGCGCTGTACCTGCTGTGGCTGGCCTGGCAGGCCCTCAAGCCTGGGGCGCGGTCGCCGTTCGAGCCTCGGCAGTTGCCGCCTGATTCGTCCGCGCGGTTGATCACTATGGGCTTTCTCACCAGTGCCCTGAATCCGAAGATCGCGGTGTTCTACCTTTCGGTGTTTCCGCAGTTCATCACCCCGGAGCACGGCTCGGTGTTCGCCCAGAGCCTGACCCTTGGCGTCACCCAGATCAGCGTGAGCTTCACCGTCAACCTGCTGATCGCGCTGTTTGCCGGCGGTCTGGCCAGCTGGTTCATGTACAACCCGCGTTGGCTGGCGGTGCAACGTTATGTCATGGGCTTCGTGCTGGTCGGCCTGGCGCTGCGGCTGATGCTCGAACAACGCCGGTCCGCCTGAGAGGGGTGCGTCAGCGTACCGCGCTGACGCCATCGAGGGTGGAGAACGAGGTGTCCTTGGCCGTCAGCAGAAAGTCGCGCATATAGGGCACCTCCAGCATGTCGGTGCGAATCGCCGCGTACAGTGTGGCAAACAGGCCTTTCTCGCCCAGCCGCTTGGCTTTCACGTAACCGCGCGAGCTGTATTCGTGCAGCGCCCAGTGCGGCATGCCGCAGACACCGCGGCCGCTGGCCACCAACTGCATCATCATCACGGTCAGTTCCGAGGTCCGCACCTGCGCCGGTTCGATATCGGCCGGTTCCAGGAATCGGGTGAAGATGTCCAGGCGGTCGCGTTCCACCGGGTAGGTGATCAGGGTTTCCCGGGCCAGATCCTCGGGCACGATATACGGTTTGCTTGCCAGGGCGTGCTGGTTGGCGACGGCGAGCATCGCCTCGTAGGTGAACAGCGGCACGTAGGTGATGCCCGCCAGGTCCATCGGGTCGGAGGTGACCACCAGGTCCAGGTCGCCTCGGGCCAGGGCTGGCAGCGGTGCAAAGGAGAAGCCGGAGGCCAGGTCCAGTTCGACTTCCGGCCAGGCGTCGCGGAACTGGTCGATGGTCGGCATCAGCCACTGGAAGCAACTGTGGCATTCGATCGCCATGTGCAGTCGACCTGCGGTACCACCGGCCAGCCGGGAGATATCCCGTTCCGTCGCGCGCAGCAGCGGCAGGGTGGCATCCGCCAGTTGCAGCAGGCGCAGGCCGGCGCTGGTGAACCGGACCGGTTTGGTCTTGCGCACGAACAACGCCATGCCCAGGCGCTCCTCCAGTTCCTTGAACTGGTGGGAGAGGGCCGACTGCGTCAGGTGCAGGCGCTCGGCGGCTTCCACCAGGCTGTCGGCCTCACGCAGGGCATGCAGGGTTTTCAAGTGACGGATTTCGAGCACCAGAGGCTCCATGAGCAATTGTTGGCAAAAGACGCGATAAGCGTGAGTTTGTCTCATGATGACGCGGCTGTCGACTGCCGCCTCTGGCGATAGACGTGTGATTTGTCCGATAGGCCGATACCGCCGATGCAATCTTCATCAAACTGTCATTGAACTGTGGCAGCGCGCTGCAACAAATATCATCAGACTCGCGCTCCACTGGGGTTCTGCGTTTCGGTATTTTTTCATGCATGTACGTTTTCTTTCTGCGGCAGTTCTGCTGGCCGCCTTGTTGTTCGGCTTGCCGGCATTTGCCGCTGGCCGCTGCGATGTCAATGTTCCCACCGAGCATGTCGATCTGGATCAGGTCAGCCTGGCCTACCAGAGCATCGGCCGTGCCTCGGACCCGGCGCTGTTGCTGATCATGGGCCTGGGCGGTCAGTTGATCCATTGGCCGGACGAAGTGGTGGTCGCCTTGTGCCAGCAGGGTTTCCGGGTGATTCGCTACGACAACCGCGACGTCGGCCTGTCGACCTGGCGCCATGCACCGGCGACTGCCAACCTGACCTTCGAAGTGCTGCGCTACAAGCTCGGGTTGCCGGTATCGGCGCCCTACAGTCTGACCGACATGGCCGGCGATGCGTTGGGGCTGATGGATGCACTGCACGTCGAGCAGTTTCATGTGCTCGGTGCCAGCATGGGCGGGATGATCGCCCAGCGTGTGGCGGCCATGGCTCCGCAGCGGGTCGAGAGTCTGACGCTGGTGATGACCAGCTCCGGTGCCGAAGGTTTGCCGGCGCCGAGTGCAGCGCTGGTGCAGTTGCTGTCGCGGCGCAGTGCGCCCAATCGCCAGGTGGCCATCGAGCAGCAGGCCGACCTGTTGGCGGCGCTGGGCAGTCCGCAGGTCAAGGACGATCGGAACAAGCTGCTACGCCAGGCCGCGGCCTCTTATGATCGGGCGTTCAATCCGGAAGGGGTGAAGCGCCAGATCATGGCGATTCTGGCCGAGCCGAGCCGGGTGCCGCTGCTCAACCAGTTACGCGTGCCGACCCTGGTGGTGCATGGCACCGCCGATCCGTTATTGCCGGTGATGCATGGCGTGCACCTGGCGGCGCATATCCAGGGCAGCCAACTGGTGCTGATCCCGGGGCTGGCCCATCGGTTCCAGGAGGCCTTCAAGGCTCCGTTGCTGGCGGCGGTGCTGCCTTATCTGCGGGCGCATCAGCAGGATGTCAGCCACGTGGCGCAGCTTTGATGGGAATGGGCTTCAGGCCATGAAGTTGGCGCGGTCCCTGTAGGAGCGGCCGGCCGACGCTCGATTGCCCGCGAAGCTTCCGAGGGCCTGGAGGCCGCCAAGAGCTTCGCGGGCAAGCCACGCTCCTACAGGGGGACGATGCGCCGCACGACGTCCCGTTAGGGTCAGCGGATGATCTTTTCCACCTGGATTGCCAGCTTCTTCAGGCGATACCAGAAGCTGCGCTCGGAGATCCCGATCATCTGCGCGGCTGCTGCCTGGACCCCATTGGTTTCCTGCAAGGCCGCCAGGATGTAGCCCTTTTCCACTTCCGCCAGCGCCGCGTCGAGGTCCTTGGGGATCGCCGGGCCGGCATTGAGCGCCACGGTCGGGTTGCCCGGTTCCGTCTGCGATGGGCTGAACAGGTACGCGGGCAGGTCGCTTTCTTCGATCACCGGGTTCGCGGCGACGATGGTCGCGCGTTCCACGCAGTTCTGCAGTTCGCGAATATTGCCCGGCCAGTTGTAGTTGGCCATCGCCTGTAGCGCCTGCGGGCTGAACCCGGTGATGCGCTTGCCGGCGCTGGCACCCAGGGAACGGGCGAAATGCCGGGCCAGTGGAGCGATGTCCTCGGCCCGCTCGCGCAGGGCTGGCAAGGGAATCGGAAAGACGTTCAGGCGATAGTAGAGGTCTTCACGAAACTCCTTGTTCGCCACCGCTTCGAGCAGGTTCTTGTTGGTCGCGGCGATCACCCGCACATCGACCTTGCGTTCGCGCGTGTCGCCTACCGGCTCGATCACCCGCTCCTGCAGCGCACGCAGGATCTTCGCCTGCAGAGCCAGCGGCATGTCGCCAACCTCGTCGAGGAACAACGTGCCCTTGTCCGCCTGCATGAAGCGCCCGACCCGATCCGAGACGGCGCCGGTAAAGGCACCCTTGCGGTGGCCGAACATTTCGCTTTCCAGCAGCCCTTCGGGGATCGCCGCGCAGTTGACCGCGACAAAGGGTTTGTCGGCGCGGTTGCCGTGCTGGTGGATCGCCCGGGCGACCATCTCCTTGCCGGTGCCGCTTTCGCCGGTCAGCAGGATGGTCGCGTTGCTCTCGCGTACCGAATCGACCGCCTGCAGCACCCGGCGAAAGGTCGGGCTGTCGCCCACCAGGCTGTCGATCTGCTGGTGTTCGTCCAGCTCGGCGCGCATCCGCGCGTTGTCGCGCAGGATGTCGCGAAACTGCAATGCCTTGCTGACGGTGATGTCCAGCTCGTCGATGTCGAACGGCTTGGCAATGTAGTCGAAGGCGCCGTTGCGCATCGATTGCACGGCGTTTTTCACCGTGCTGTAGGCGGTCATCACGATGACCGGCAATTGCGGGAAGCGCGACTTGATCTCGGCCAGCAACTGCGGACCATCCATGCCGGGCATGCGCCAGTCGCTGATGACCAGGTCGATCTCTTCCTGGTCCAGCACCACCAGCGCCTGCAGGCCGTTGCCGGCGGTGAACACCTGGATATCGTTATGGCTCAGGGCCGAACTGAGCAGGTCGCAGAGTTTGGGCTCGTCATCGACCACCAGGACCTTATGCGTCATCGTCATGCTCCTCGTCATCCTCGGCGTCCAGGTCTTCGCCATGGGCCGGAATGTACAGCTTGAAGCAGGCGCCTGCATCTTTCTCGCTGATGCATTCGATCCGCCCATCATGGTTTTCCATGATCGAGAAAACCTTGGCCAGGCCCAGGCCGGTGCCCGAGGCCTTGGTGGTGACAAACGGCGTGAAGATCCGCTCGATCATGTCCGGCTCGATACCCTGGCCGGTGTCGGTGACGCTGATGACGGTGTAGTGCTGGTCCGTATCGATGCCGAGCGTCAGGCGACCGCCATTGGGCATGGCGTCGATGGCGTTGAGGATCAGGTTCAGGCAGGCCTGTTTCAGTTGGCCGGTATCGGCGTACAGCGTGGCACCGGGGGCCTGCTCGTCGATGTGCGCATCGATTTTGTGGGTCGTCAGCTCCGGGGCGCAGAAACCGAGAATTTCTTCGGCCAGGGCCCGAGCGGGCTGCAGAACCCGAATCGGTGCGTTCGGCTTGGCGAAATCGAGAAACTCGGTGATCAGGTCATTGATCCGCGACACTTCGCTGATCACGTATTCCAGGTGGCGCTTGTCGGTGTCCGGCAGGTTGGCCCGACGATGCAGCAGTTGCGTCGCGGTCTTGATGATGCCCAGCGGATTGCGGATTTCGTGGGCCAGGCCCATGGCGACTTCGCCCAGCGCGTGCAGGCGATCACGGCGGCGCAGTTGTGCCTCCAGGTGATGCAGCTCGCCCAGGCGTTCGGTCATGTGATTGAAGGTATGGCTGAGTTCGGCCAGTTCATCGCTGCCGATCACCGGGACATGCTTGTTGTAGTTGCCGGAGATGACCGCTCCGACCCCTTCGGCAAGCCCCCGCAACGGTCGGGTCAGGCGTTGCGAGACCAGCCAGCCGACGCTCAGGGACAGTGCCGAGCCCACGAGGAAAATCAGGATGAACAGGTTGCTCTGGTTGACCAGGCCCACCAGGCTGTTGTGGCGCAGCAGGCCGCTGAAAATGACGCCCTGCAGGTCACCGGTATCGTTGAAAATCGGCCAGTAGAGGCCACTGTAGCGGCTGGTGAAGAGTTCGCTCGGCAGTCGGGTGTCGCGCAGGGTTTTTTCGATTTTCGTCGGGATCTGCAGCGGATGATCGTCGAAGCGCTGGGTCGAGAAGATTTCGGCGAACCCCTTGGCGTTCGCCAGGTACAGGCGCAGGTCGAGGGAATGGACATCGGCGACGCTGTTGAGGAAGCTGCTGTCCAGATAGGTGGCGATCATCAGTTGATAGTCGACGCCTTCCTGGGTACTGGGGAACATCGAGACCACCACGCCGGTCGGTACGCCCGCGACCTTGATGGTCTGCAGCACGGCATTGGGCGCGGTGCTGACCTGTTCGACGATATCGTCGGAGGCGGTGCTGAACACCACCTTGTGATCCTGCGTGCGGATCAGCGCGACGATGTCGATGCCCATCGCATCGGCGATATCGGCGGTCAGCTTGTCATGCTTGGCCGCCTGGCGCGAAGTCGGCGGTCTGGTGTAGAGCAGGAACAATTGTGCGACCCGCGCGTTGTCACGCTGGATCTCGCTGATCTCGTCCTTGACGATCTTGGTCGACTCCTGCAGCCAGATGCGCACGTTACTGTCGAAAATCTGCGACAGGGTGGTCGCCGCCAGTTCGGCGGCGATCATGGTCGGCACGACGCTGACCAGCCAGAACGCCAGCAACAGTTTGCGCTGCACACTCCAGCGCGATATCGAGAAGGGGCGGCGTTTACGGCGGCGTTCTGGGGTAGGAGTCATCAGGTTTCGCTTATCGCGGCAGCCATGGCAGGGTCGAATCGATCCGGGCGGACAATCAATTTGACCAGTTTCAGGACGTTGTTGACCAGCCGGTTTCGATGGTGAAAAAACAGGTTGTTGCCCTGGAACGTGCAGCCCAGGCGGATCTTGCTGGCATAACCGGCCTGACCGCACTCGTACCGGGCGATGCCCTGCTTGATACAGTACTCGACATTGGCCATCCAGCTACGGAAATAGAGGTTGTGCTGACGGGTTTCGTTCAGGTCGTGACCGAAAAATTTATCGATCAGCCGATCCTGATCCAGCAGGATCAGGTTGAACGCCACTAACCGATCGTCGATCCAGTAGAGAACGCAGGCAGCGCGTTCGTCCAGTTGTTCGAGCACACCGGTGAAATAGTCCGCTGGCAGGCGTTCGAACTGGGTTTCGCTGCGCGCCAGGGTCGACTCGTACAGACGCATGACCTGCGGCAATACATCATCGATGTTGCGCCGCCACTCGATCCGTGGCCCGGGTGTGCGCAACTTGCGCCGCAGGTCCTTGCGGGTGGATTTGCCCAGGGAGCCGAGGTAGGCGTCGAGCGAGCCGAAGGGCACCGGTAGCGTCGATCCGGGCAGGCTGGGCAATTGCTGGAAGCCGGCGGCCTTGCAACTGCTGGTCCAGTCGTTGTCGGCGCTGGGGGCGTCCTTGACTGCGGTGAGGCTGATTTTCAGACTGGCGGCATCTTCCCGCGCGAGCCGCAACAGGCGCTCCAGCAATGCCTGGCGGCGTTGCGCTGGCACCTGGCTGGCGATCCCGGCATGGCACTGCTCCGACACGGGCGAACCAATGGCGTAGAGTCCCAATTCGAGAAGGCCTGGCAATGCCCGGTTGAGCCAGCCGGTCACGCGTTTGGCCACCCCCTGCATCGTGGTGTCGAGTTTGTAGCGGGTGATGAAGGCGGGGGCGACGGCCAGCAGGCGGCCATCTTCGAACAACGCCAGGTAGCGCCATTCGAAGTCGTCGATGCCGGCCTTTTCCACAGCCAGGTAATACTCCCAATTTTCCAGCGCGCCCGGAAAGCAGTCATTCCAGGCTGCACGGTCAATCGCCTCGATGCTGGAGAAGGCTTGGGCGTCAATCACGTGGTCTGTCCTTTAGGCCCGTTGCCGATAGTCTTCGCGGAGGCTCGAAACGCCGCTCAGGCGCTCGATGAAACCGGCGCTCAAGGCGATCACTTCGCGGTACTGCAGGTCGACGGTGATCATGTGGTAGCAATTGTCGAGAAGCACCTTGGTGACGGGGCCACCCAGGTGCTTCTCGACGTAATTGGCGTTCCACGGGCTGGTGATGTCGTCCTCGACGGAGTGGATCACCAGCGCCGGAGTCTTGATCGCCGGCATGCGGCGCATGACCACGGCATTCATCCGGTGCAGTTCGCGCACCGTGATGCCTTCCATGGTCAACAGCCCGGCATCGCTGCTCTGGCCGGCCTTCATCTGGCGCTCGACAATCGCCCGCAAGCGCTCGTTCTTGATGCCGTACGGCGGCTTCTCCTCGAACCGACAGACATGCACACCGAACGGAATCCTCATCAGCAACGGCGTCAGGAACGCAAATTTGCTGATGCTCCAGCCGTCGTAGCGCAGGGTCGTCGAATACATCAACAACCCGGCAACCTGGCCGGGGAACTCGGAGGCCAGGTACATGGACATCACTGCGCCCATCGACAAGCCGCCGACGAACACCTGCGCGTGGCGCTGCTTCACGCCAACGAAGGTCTTGCGCACGCCTTCGTACCAGTCCTGCCAACCGGTCGCCTGCAGGTCGGCATTGCCGCCGCAATGACCGGGCAGGGTGGGTACGTACACGGTGCACGTACCGTCCTTGACCAGCCCCTGGGCGACCTTGCGCAGTTCTGTCGGCGTACCGGTCAGGCCGTGGATCAGCAAGACCCCGACCGGACCGTCGCCGAGAACGAAGCCGGCATCGCCTTCGCCCAGATCGATCTCGGCCATGTTCACCGTTTCATGGCCCGGTTCAGCAGCTGTTCGAGCAGCTTCAGGCCCAGGTCGATTTCCGGGTAGCTGATTTCCAGCGACGGCGCCAGGGTGATCACGTTCTTGTAGTAGCCACCGACGTCGAGGATCAGGCCGAGTTTCTGACCGTCAACCACCATGTCGCCCTTCATGCCTTCTTCGACC
>Ga0207709_10003013_pt1 | contig 10247 bp, 8 predicted proteins | sample KBSM34metaG_FD_184397 | JGI IMG/M metagenome (GOLD analysis project Ga0207709, IMG submission 184397) | Miscanthus rhizosphere microbial communities from Kellogg Biological Station, Michigan, USA - KBS M3-4 metaG (SPAdes) (version 2) | ecosystem: Host-associated > Plants > Roots > Rhizosphere >...
TCGGCGTCGGACTCCTCGCTAGCGCCCCCTGTCAACAAGAACACGAGCTCCGCTACGTCCACGACGGTCGAATCCGCCGACGGCTTCGCGGCCGCGACGATGTCTGCCGGTGCGTGGTCGACCTCCGGCGCGGACTGGCTGATTCTGCGGATCACGCCCGTCGCCGCCCCGAGCGGTCTGACGAACGGCTTCGGCTCGGGGCCCGAGGCACTGGACGTGACGGCGCGCTGGGCGCTCGCGGGCACCGAGGTGCACCAGTTCAACCGCCCGATCGGCATCCTGATGCGCACGACCGAGAAGGGTCTCGTTCCCGCCACCTTCGAGAACAGCCAGTGGCGGGTGATTGCCCGTGTGCCGTCGGCGGGAACGCTGCCGGCGGGCTGGGACGACGGCTTCTGGACGGACGGCGCCGGTTTCCATCTCCTCACGAGACACCTGTCGGTGTTCGCGCTGCTCCATGATCTCCAGCCTCCGAATGCCCCACAGAACGTTCGCGGCTACCTCGGCCCGATGGGCCTGACCCTGCGTTGGACGCCGGGCTCCGACAACAGCGGCACGTACGACTTCGTCACGGTCTTCTCGGACTCGACGGACACCGGCCACTACGGCGTCGACTACACCACGGCGAGCATCGGCTCGTGGTCCGTCGGTGACCCGCGCATCTTCCGGCTCAAGGAAACCGATCTCGCCGGCAACGAAAGCCAGCTGACACGACCGCTGCGGCCGGTGCCCTCACTCATCGGCAAGACGCCCGACCAGGTCGCCGCTCTGCTGGCGCCGCTCGGCCTGTCTGTGGGCAGCATCACCTACGGCGGGACGGGCCCTGCGGGCACGGTCACCGGCCCCGCGAATCTCGTCCTCGCCGAAGAGGGCGGGTCGATCGACCTGATCGTCTCCCAGGGCGGAGCTGGGACGCGGCTTGCGTTCAAGGTCGTCACAGCACCGAAGATCAAGCCCGCCAAGCGGAGGAGCATTGGTGCCCGCGTGACAGTGACGCGTGGGTCACGCCTGACGGCGGAGCTCTTCAGCCCAAGGCGAGTCAAGCTCTACACGTGGCGCTTCTCCGTCAAGGCCGGGCGCACGATCGTCAAGCTGCGGCTACCGCGTCAGGTCCGCCGCACGGGTGTCTACACGATGAGGTGGACCGCTCGGTCAGGGCGCGAGACGGTGGCTCGCAAGCTCACGATCCGTCTCGTCCGCACACGGGCGAGGAGCACTCAACCGGTTCAGGTCTTGCTCGCCGGCGGCGCCGCGACGAGCATCCGCGGAAGCTTCACGCTCCGCAAGGGAAGAGTCGTGAGCTCCGCGAGCATCGAGCCGACGTTCGACGCGGCGGCGAACCGCCGAACCGACGTTCACGTGATCGTCGTTGACGTCGACCAGTTCGGAGTCGGGCTGATCAGCGATCTGCATGCCGTGTTCCCGTCGGCGAAGCTCGTCGCGCTCACGTCGAGCCCGAAACTGATGGTCAACTCGCTCAGAGCAGGCGCCTCGATCGCGTTTCCGCGGTCGACGCCCGCCCCCACGCTCGTTCGCGTCATCCAACGTCTCCTTGGCAGCCCGGCGAAGCCGGTCCGATCGAAGCCGGCAAAGCGCCACACCGTCGGCGGCTCGCGCTAGCCGCCCGGCTTCCAGAGTGGTTCGTCCCGGCCCGCCTCGGCGTTCGCGGTGCGGGCGGCGATGAAGAGGAAGTCGGAGAGCCGGTTGAGGTAGGCGAGCACGAGCGGGTTGATCCCGTTCTCCTCGTTTGCGACGAGCGCGTCGCGCTCGGCTCGGCGGCACGTCGTGCGCGCGACGTGCAGACGCGCGGATGCCTCCGTGCCGCCCGGCAGGATGAAGCTCTTCAGCATGGGCAGATCGGCGTTGAGCTCGTCGCACCACTGCTCGAGCCGATCGACCGAACCCTGTTCGACACGCAGCCGGTCGGTGACGCCGAAGGGAACACAGAGGTCGGCGCCCACGTCGAAGAGGTCGTTCTGAATGAGCTCGAGCAGCCCGCGCAGTCGCTCCGGCAACCCGGGATCGGCAAGCACAACACCGAGAGCAGCGTTGAGCTCGTCGACGGTGCCGAATGCACCGATACGACAGTCGAGCTTGGGAACGCGCGAGCCGTCACCGAGTGAGGTCTCGCCGCCGTCACCGGCGCGCGTGTAGATGCGCGTGAGGCGAACGGGCTCATCTCGGCGCCGCGAGCTCACCGGCTGCTCGAAATCGACACGAAACCGGCACTGAGCCGTACGCGCAACCCCGGTAGCGTGGAACGCAGTGGGTGGTGGGTCGAAACCCCCACCCGGGTGGGGGTTTTCACGCGCGTGCGCGTGTACATCAAGGAGATCGTCACTGGGCCACCAACGCGCGTTCCGTCAGGCCGAGGATCGAGCGCGCGATCACCAGGCGCTGGATCTCGCTCGTCCCCTCGTAGATCTCGGTGATCTTCGCATCGCGGTAGTACCGCTCGACCGGAAACTCCTTCGTGTAGCCGTAGCCGCCGAGGATCTGAATCGCCTCGGCCGTCTGGCGACGCGCCATCTCCGACGCGAAGAGCTTCGCCTTCGCACCCTCCTCGGTGTGGCTCCGCCCTTCCTGCTTTAACCACGCTGCCCGGTAGACGAGCAGGCGGGCAGCATCGATCTCCATGGACATGTCGGCCAGCTTGTGCTGGATCGCCTGGAAGTCCGCGATGCGATGGCCGAAGGCCCGCCGCTCAGCCGCGTAGGAGCGCGCCACGTCGTAGCCGGCCTGCGCGATGCCGAGTGCCTGCGCCGCGATACCGATGCGGCCGCCGTCGAGCGTGCCCATCGCGACGCGGAAGCCGCGGTTCTCCTCGTGGAGCAGACGATCCCGCCCTACCTCCGCGCCTTCGACCACGATGTCGTTCGTCACGGACGAATTGAGCCCGAGCTTCTCCTCGTCCCGGGTCACGCGCACGTGCTCGGCGTCGAGCAGGAACGCACTGACTCCACGCGCCCCGGCTGTGTGTTGATCCGTTCGCGCGAAGAGCAGGAACGTGCCGGCATGCCGTCCGTTGGTGATCCACTGCTTCGCGCCTGTGATCTTCCAACCGCCGTCGAGCGGCTCGGCCTTTGTCCGCAAGGCTCCCGCGTCCGACCCGGCCTCTGACTCGGTAAGCGCGAACGCGCCGAGATGCTCGCCGCGCGCGAGCGGTGGCACGAACCGCGCCTTCTGCTCGTCGGTGCCGTACGTGAGGATCGGCAAGGTCGCCGCACTCGTGTGGACGGCGACGGTCACACCGACTCCGGCATCGGCGCGCGACAACTCTTCGAGCACGAGGATGTACGACAGGAAGTCGACGCCGGCGCCGCCGTACTCCTCGGGTACGCACGCACCCATCAGACCGATCTCGGCGAGCCTTCCGAAGAGCTCACGCGGAAAGTGGTGGTCGCGATCCCACGCGGACGCATTCGGCTCGATCTCCGCCTGCGCGAAGTCGCGCGTCAGCGCCTGGATCTCGCGCTGGTCCTGCGTCAGATCGAAGTCCACGCTGGCAAAAGCTAGCGCTTTCGCCGAAACGACCTACCTCTTTAAGCTGCTGCCAGCTCTCGTCGAATCTGGCGGAGGTCGGCTTCGACCGCGACGAACGCGTCGACCACGTCCGGATCGAACTGCCGCTTCCTCTGCTCCAGGATCTCGCCACGAGCCGCGCTCCAGCTGAGCGCCCGCCGATATGGGCGATGGCTCGTCATGGCATCGAGCGCATCGGCGACAGCGAAGACCCGAGCACCGAGCGGAATCTCTTCACGCACGAGACCGTCCGGGTAGCCGCGTCCATCCCAGCGCTCGTGATGCGACCGCACGATCTTGAGCCCTTCACCCTTCAGGAACACAACGCCCGAGAGCATCGCCTCACCGAGCACCGTGTGCGTCTGCATCCGCCGGCGCTCGGCCGCGCTCAAAGGGCCCGGCTTCTGCAGGATGCCGTCGGGAATCCCGATCTTGCCAACGTCGTGGAGCAGGAATCCGTACGGCGTGCTCTGGTCTTTCGCAAGCGCTTCCCCGCCAATTGCGCCGGACAATGCGCTCGCATAGCTCTGCACACGCTGGGAGTGAGCGCGCGTACCGGTGTCCTTCGACTCGAGCGCGCTCGCGAGGGCCGAGACGGTCTGCAGATACGCGCTCTGAAGCAACTCGCGTTGACCGCGCTCGACTTCGAGCATGTGCCGGAGATCGCGCGCGTAGAGCAGGAGCTCCTCCCCCGGCTTGTGTGTCCGCTTCTTCACCGCACGGAAGGGGACGCCGAACATGCCCCCTGCGAGACGCTCTGCGACTGCGAGAAGCTCGAGCGGACTGAACGGTTTCCGCACGATCGCATCCGCGCCGGCCTTCTTCGCCGCCGCCGTCGTCCCGCGGTCCGCGCCGGTGAGCAAGACGATCGGAACGTCCCTGGTGGCGGGCGCGCTCTTCAGCTCGGCGCAAAGCTCCAACCCCGTGGTGCCGGGCATGTTGACGTCGAGCAAGATCACGTCCGGCCGCGCAGCGCGAATTTGCCGCCGCGCAACCTCGGCGTTCTCGGCTTCGACCACTGCGACGTCCGCGACGTCGAACGTCGCCCTCAACAAAGTGCGAAGCGCAGGATCGTCGTCGACCAGCAAGATTCGCAACGCGGCGGTGCCTCCCTTTCCCGAACCTGAGTTCTTTCGGCACGAAGCGGGGCTCACTTGAGCCCTCACAAAGAGAGACTCATCAGCCGGCAAGAACCTGCAGATCGGGGGCCCTTTTATGGGTTCTCAGGGATATTCGTAGAACCCTGCGCCGGTTTTCCGGCCCAGTTTTCCGGCCGCGACCAGCTCTCGGAGTAGCGGACAAGGGGCATAGCGATCGTCGCCGAGGCCCTCCTGCAGCACCTCCATGATCGCCACGCAGGTGTCGAGGCCGATCAGATCGGCGAGCGCCAGCGGCCCGAGCGGATGCGCGAATCCGAGCTTCGCGATCGTGTCGATCGCCTCCGCCTCCGCGACACCGTCGTGCAACGCCCAGACGGCCTCGTTGATAAAGGGCATCAGAATCCGGTTGGAGACGAATCCGGGAAAGTCGTTCGCAACGGCCGCTGTCTTACCGAGCTCCTCGGCGAGGCGGGTGATCGCCGCCGCGGTTTCGTCGGAGGTGTCGCGCGCGCGGATGATCTCGACGAGCTTCAGGACGGGAACGGGATTGAAGAAGTGCATGCCGATCACCTTGTCCGGCCGACCCGTCGCCGCCGCGAGCAAGCCGATCGGAATCGACGAGGTATTGGAGGCGAGCACTGCCGTCGGCGGCAGCACAACGTCTGCACGGCGGAAGATGTCGTCCTTCGTTTCGGCGTCCTCGACGACCGCTTCGATCATCAGGTCGGCAGGGACGAGAGCCGCCACGGCCTCGACGCGCGCGAGCACTTCTGCGGCCGGAGGCCCGCCGCCCTTCTCTTGGAGCCTGTCGAGGCTCTTTTGCATCACCTCGACGGCACGGTCGGTCGCACCCGGCTGAGCGTCGTGGAGCGACACTCGCCTGCCCGATGCGGCCACCACCTGCGCGATCCCGGCGCCCATCTGACCGGCGCCGACGACGAGCACGTGCTCGAAGTCCACGCGGCCTAGACCTCGATCAGGAGTGCGTCGCCCTGGCCCCCGCCGGAGCAGATCGCTGCGAGGCCCAGGCCGCCGCCGTTTCGGCGCAGCTCGTAGATCATCGTGCCGAGAATGCGTGCGCCCGAAGCGCCCAGAGGATGCCCGAGCGCAACCGCGCCGCCGTTGACGTTCACCTTGTCGGGATCGACGTCGAGCAGCTTGGCGGAGTTGAGGGCGACCGAGGCGAAGGCCTCGTTGAGCTCGACCCGCTCGACGTCACCGATTTTCTTGCCGGCCTTCGCCAGCGCGGCCGCTCCGGCCTTCGCCGGCGTCCGCGCCAGATAGGCGAAGTCATCTGCGACGTAGGCCTGGGAGAGAATCGTCGCGAGCACCTCGAGACCGCGCTTGCGCGCGAACTCCTCGCTCGTCACGACGAGCGCGCCGGCACCGTCGTTCACTCCCGGGGCGTTGCCGGCTGTGGTCGTGCCCTCCGGATCGAAGACGGGCGGAAGCCTCGCGAGCTTCTCGTAGGACGTGTCACGTCGAGGGGCTTCGTCCACCGCGAACTCTCCGACGGCCACGATCTCCTCTTTGAACCTCCCGTTGTCGATCGCGTCGATCGCGCGCTCGTGCGAGCGCAGCGCCCAACGGTCCTGGTCCTCGCGAGGGATGCCGAGCTCCCGTGAGACGAACGAAGCCTGTTCGACCATGTGCCTATGATCGAACGTGGACGTGAGCCCGTCGTGCGTCATCAGGTCGATGAGCGTTCCGTCGCCGAGCTTGTAGCCGAAGCGCGCCTTCTTGAGCGCAAAGGGCGCGTTCGACATCGATTCCATGCCACCCGCGACGACGACCTCGTGATCGCCGGCGCGAATCATTTGATCCGCCATCTCCACGGCTCGGATCGAAGAGGCGCAAACCTTGTTGATCGTGTCGGAGCCGACCTCGATCGGCAGCCCGGCGCCGACCGACGCCTGCCGGGACGGCGCTTGGCCGGCGCCGCCCTGCAGCACCTGGCCCATGACGACGTACTCGACCTCCTCGTTCTCGACCCCCGCGCGATCGAGCGCCGCACGAATCACGATCGACCCGAGCTCGGTTGCCTCTCTGTGCGCGAGCGAGCCGCCAAGCTTGCCGAACGGCGTCCGCACGGCGGCAACGATCACTGAACGGGCCATGGTCCGAGCGTACCAATACCCTTCTGGTGTGCCGACGGCGCGCACCAAGGTCAAACGTCACCCGGAGCGAGGCGACTATGAGCGCGAGACGATCGACGCGATCCTTGACGAGGGCCTGATCTGCCACCTCGGTTTCGTCGTCGACGGCCAACCGTTCGTGATTCCGACGATCCACGCGCGCGACCAAGACACGCTCTACATCCACGGATCGCCCGGCAGCCGCATGTTGAGGACGGCGAAGGAAGGGGTCGACGTCTGCGTGACGGTGACGCTGCTCGATGCGCTCGTGCTCGCACGATCCGTCTACAACCACTCGATGAACTATCGGTCGGTCGTCGTCCTCGGACGCGCGGTCGAGTTGACGGATCGCGAAGAGAAGCTGCGAGCCATGCAACGTGTCGTCGAGCACATCATCCCGGGGCGCTGGGAGGATGCCCGCCAGCCGAGCGCCGCCGAGATCAAGGGAACGACGATCCTCGCGCTGCCGCTCGCCGAGGCCTCGGCAAAGATCCGGAGCGGGCCGCCGATCGACGACGAGGCTGACCTGACCCTGCCCGTGTGGGCGGGGCTGATCCCGCTGGCCCTCGAGCCCGCGGAACCCATCGCGGCCGAAGGCGTACACGGCTCGCCTCCCACGTATGCAGCTGAGTATGAGCGTGCTTGACCTGCCCACACGCTGCGCCTACTCTGGGAGAACGATGACTTCCGCACCTCGCAACTGGGCCTGGCGCTGCGAGCGGAGCGGGAGCCTGCGCCTGCGCTGAGCTAGGCCAGACACAGCCCGTTCCGCTCATCCAGACCTTCCACCCGGAAGGTCTTTTTGCGTGCCCGCCCACTCATGGAGGACCGAGATGACGCTTGCACCAGACATCGCCACCGATCTCGTCACACCGCTCGGCGCCTACCTGCGGCTGCGCCGCCGCGGCCGCGCGGCCTTCCTGCTCGAATCTGTCGAACGGGGACGCCTCGGTCGACATTCGCTCGTCGGCTGCGGCTCGCACCTCTGCTATGTCGCCGAAGCCGAGGCATGCGGCGAGCCCGTCGTCGGCTACCTCGCCTACGACTACGCCGCTCGGTTGGAGCAGACCGTCCCGCTACCCGATGACAGAACGGGACTTCCCGAGAGCCGCTTCGTCGTCGCGGACCTGCTCATTCGCTTCGACCACGCACTCGGGACCGCCGAGGTGATCCGAGGCGATCCCGACGAGGTCGCGGCCCTGCTCGCACAACCTGTTCCCGGCTTTCCCAACGGCACAGGCGGGAGGCGCGGATTCGCCCGGCGAACCCCGGGACGCGACGACTACGAGGCGGGGGTTCGCGCAGCGAAGGAGCACATCCGCGCCGGCGATGCGTTCCAGATCGTGCTCTCGCAGCGGGCGGAACGACCGACCTCCGCATCTGCGCTAGAGCTCTACCGGGCGCTGCGGCGCGTCAACCCGTCCCCGTACCTCTTTCTGCTCGAGCTGGACGGGCTCGCTCTGATCGGATCGTCACCCGAAACGCTCGTCAAGTGCGAGGGACGTCGCGCCGGTGTCAATCCGATCGCGGGGACGACCGAACGAGGCGACGGCGATGCCGAACGGCTACTCGCATCCGAGAAGGATCGAGCGGAGCACGTGATGCTCGTCGACCTCGGCAGGAACGACCTCGCGCGTGTCTGCGTCCCGGGAACAGTGGAAGTCGAGAAGTTCCTCGAGGTCGAACGCTACTCCCACGTTACACACCTCGTCTCGCAGGTGGCCGGCGAGTTGCGCGACAACGTCTCGCCGTTCGACCTGTTGCGGGCGTGCTTCCCGGCGGGGACGGTCTCCGGCGCTCCGAAGGTCCGGGCGATGCAGCTGATCTCTGAGCTCGAAGGACGACGAAGAGGCCCGTATGCGGGCGCCGTCGGTTACGCGCTGCCGGACGAAACTTTGCTCGATACGTGCATCGCGATCAGGACGATCGTGCTCCGCGACGGCGTCGCCCATCTGCAGGCAGGCGCGGGGATCGTCGCCGACTCCGATCCCACCGCCGAGCACGAGGAGTGCCTGCGGAAGCTCGCCGCGGTCGAGGCGGCAATCGACCTCGCGGAGGCGGAGCAGCGGTGATCCTGCTCCTCGACAACTACGACTCGTTCACCTACAACCTCGCCCATCTGTTCGGCGAGCTCGGCGCGGAGGTGATCGTGCGTCGAAACGACGCCATCGACGCAGCCGGGGCGGCGCGGCTCGCCCCGTCGCAGCTCGTCATCTCTCCCGGTCCCGGCCGCCCGGCAGACGCCGGAGCATCACTGGAGATCATTCGGCGACTCGCGCCCGGCACTCCCACCCTCGGCATTTGCCTCGGCCACCAGGCGATCGTCGAAGCGTTCGGCGGTCAGGTCACCGCTGCCCGCACCCTCGTCCACGGCAAGGCGTGCATCGTCCGCCACGACGGCCGCGGCCTCTTCTCCGGGTTGCCGGACGAGCTCGAGGTGGGCCGATACCACTCGCTGGCGGCCACCGAGATCCCGCCGCTGCTGGAGATCTCGGCGACTGCGGGGGACGGCGAGGTGATGGCCGTCCGCCATCGTGAGCTCCCGGTCAACGGCGTCCAGTTCCACCCCGAATCCGTCCTCACTCCGCTGGGAGTCGAGTTAGCGCGAAACTTCCTCGAGCGATGATCCAGCAAGCACTGCAGCGGTTACTCGACGGCCACGATCTGTCCCGTGGCGAGACCCGAGACGTGATGGGCGAGATCATGCGCGGCGAGACGACTCCAGCGCAGATCGGCGGCTTCCTCGTCGCTCTGCGCTCGAAGGGCGAGACGCCCGACGAGATCGCCGGCTGCGCCGAGGCGATGCGCGAGCACGTCCTGCCGGTCCGGCCACGGCGTGACGACCTTGTCGACACGGCCGGCACAGGCGGCGACGGCGCCCACACGATCAACATCTCGACCGCGGCTGCTCTCGTCGCGGCAGCCGCCGGCGCCGCGGTTGCCAAGCACGGCAATCGCGCCATCTCTTCTGCCTGCGGCTCGGCAGACGTGCTCGAGGCCCTCGGTTTCACTCTCGAGCAAGAGCCTGAGCGAATCTCGCGTTCGATCGACGAGCTTGGCTTCGGCTTCCTGTTCGCCCCCGCGCACCACCCGGCGATGAGACATGCAGCCCCCGTGCGGAAAGAGCTGGCTACTCGGACGGTCTTCAACGTGCTCGGACCCCTCACGAATCCCGCGGGCGCGCGGGCGCAGGTCGTCGGTGTCTACTCGCCCGAGCTCGTGCTCACGATCGCCCAGGTACTCGCGCGTCTGGGCGCGCACCGAGCGTACGTCGTGCACGGAGGCGGCGGAATCGACGAGCTCTCGCCGGTCGGTCTCAATCTCGTCGCCGAGGTCGTGAACGGCGAGGTGCGCGAGCGTGAGCTCGATCCAGAGGTGGAGCTTGGGATTCCACGCTGCTCGATCGAGGAGCTACGCGGCGGCACGCCCGTGGAAAATGCGGAGGCGATTCGCGACGTGTTCGCAGGCGCGGACGGGGGCCGCCGAAACG
>Ga0207709_10003018_pt1 | contig 10237 bp, 8 predicted proteins | sample KBSM34metaG_FD_184397 | JGI IMG/M metagenome (GOLD analysis project Ga0207709, IMG submission 184397) | Miscanthus rhizosphere microbial communities from Kellogg Biological Station, Michigan, USA - KBS M3-4 metaG (SPAdes) (version 2) | ecosystem: Host-associated > Plants > Roots > Rhizosphere >...
TGTAACACCCCCACCGACGCCATCCGGCGTCAGCAGGAGCAAACCATGAATACCTTCAGCAAAACGGCTGACCGCCAGGGTCATGCCGCTGGCAACGCCGTGCCCGGTCGCGGCAAAACGCGGGTCTGCGCACTGTTCGCAGTGTGCCTGCTGGGCAGCAGCTCAGCGTTCGCCGGTGACCCGTGCAAGTCCGTGCTGTGCCTCTACGGCAAGTTCACCGGCAACAGTGGTGGCAGCGAGTGCCGCAGCGCCGAACAGGACTACTTCAGCATCCTGGTCAAGAAGCACGGGAACATCAAATGGAGCCAGACCGCCACGGCGCGCCAGGACTACCTCAACAGCTGCCCCGGTGCTGATCAGAGCTACACCCAAAAAATCAACGACAAGTTCGGCAAGGTCCGGGGCTAAGCCCCGGATCCTGACAAGGAGAACACCATGCGAGTATTCATTGCGGAAAAGCCCGCCCTGGGCCAAGTCATTGCCGAAGCGCTGGGCACCGTCATACGCAAGGACGGCTATTTCGAGTGCGGCAGCAACGATATCGTCACCTGGTGCGTGGGCCATCTGCTCGAACTGGCCCCGCCCGAGGTGCACAACCCCGATTATAAAAACTGGGTTCAGGCCGACCTGCCCCTGAAGCTGCGTCCGGCCAAGTACCAGCCCATCGCACGCACCAAGGACCAGCTGAGCATCGTCCAGCAGCTGATCGGTCGCGCTTCGGAAATCGTCCACGCCGGAGACCCGGACGACGAAGGCCAACTGCTGGTCGACGAGGTCCTAGTGCATTTCGGCAACACCGCGCCGGTCAAACGCATCCTGATCAACGACATGAACGCCAATGCTGCCCGCAAAGCGTTGGACGGCCTGCGCGACAACACCGAGTTTTACGGCCTGTTCCAGAAGGCCCTGGCCCGCAGCATCGGTGATCAGTTGTACGGCTTCAACATGACCCGCGCCTGCACTCTGGCCGGTAGGGCCAAGGGCGTCAAAAGCGTGTTGTCAGTGGGCCGCGTGCAGACCCCGATCCTGGGGCTGATCGTGAATCGCTACCTGGCCAACAAGAGTCACGCCAGTGCGTTTTACTACACGGTTGCGGCAAGCCTGGCCTTTGGTAGCAGTCGTCCCCAGGCCCGCCTCGTGGTGGCCGCGGATGCCCCCATCGATGACAAGAGCCGCATCATCGACGAGGCGTATGCCACGCAGGTAGCCGACGCGTGCCGAATGAAGCCTGCGGACGTGATCGAGGCCCGTGTGGAGGAGAAGCAAACCCCAGCACCCTTGCCGTTCGCGTTGCTCGACCTGCAGGTGTACATGAGCAAGACCCACAGCATCGATGCCGAGAAAACCCTGGCCCTGACCCAGGCGCTGCGCGAGAAGTACAAGGCCATCACCTACAACCGGTCCGATTGCAGTTACCTGTCCAACGAGCAATTTGCCGAGGCCCCGCAGACCTTGAGCCTGCTCAGCGAAGCCCTGCCGGACCTGGCCGGGATGTTTGCCGAGGTGAATTCGGAACGCAAAAGCCGGGCTTTCGACGACAGCAAGGTCTCGGCGCACACCGCGATCATCCCAACGGCAGTGAAGATCGACATTGCCCAGCTGAGTGACGATGAGCGCGCCGTGTACCTGGCCATCGTCAAACGTTACGTCGCGCAGTTCTTGCCCGAGAAGCGCTACCTCAGTGCCGAAGTGCGTTTTGGCGTGAACGGCCACACCTTCGTTGCGCGCTCCACCAAAGTGACGCAGCCCGGTTGGACGGCGCAGGTCACTGAAGAAAACGAGCAAGACGAAGATGCGTCGGACGCCGCCGAGGTCGCAAGCCCCTTCGATGCACTGGCGGATATGAAAGTCGGTGACGCCGGGGTATGCGACGGCATTACGGTGGCCAAGGAAAAGACCAAGCCCCTGCCGCTCTACACCGAAGCAACGTTGCTCAAGGATCTGCAGCGCGTGGCCAAGTATGTGAAAGACCCGCGCATCAAGCAGCTGCTGATCGACCGCGACCAGGGCAAGAAAGGCGAGAACGGCGGCATCGGCACCCCGGCGACCCGCGCCGCGATGCTGGCCAAGCTGCAGGAGCGGGGTTTCTACGCGGTAGAGAAGAAAAAACTGATCCCCACCCCGTTGGGTCTGGAGTTCATCGCCGCGTTGCCAGCGATTGCGACGACGCCGGACATGACCGCGCTCTGGCATGAACAGCAGCAGATGATCGAGGCCGGTGAACTGACCGTCGACGCGTTCCTGGACGAGCTGGAGTCCTTCATTGCAGACCAGGTGCAGAACATCGACCTGGGCAACGTGCAAGGCGACGGTAAGCCGGTGCTGGACAGCCTGAACGCCCAGTGCCCCATGTGTGGGGGTGAACTGGCTGTTACCCCGCGAGTGATCGGCTGTCGCGCCTGCGCCTTCAAGTTCCATCCGGAAGTCAGCGGCAAGATGCTGTCGCCTGGCCAGATCGAGGCGCTGCTGACGAATGGCAAGACCGGCGTACTGAAGGGTTTTCACAGCAAGAAAACCGGCAAGTCCTTTGAAGCGGCCCTGAAGCTCAATCACGAAGCCAAGCTGGAATTCGTATTCAGCCGCAAACCCACGCGCGCATGACCCCTCTCCTCAACGGAGGCATTTGCTATGTCAGACGAGAAATTACCCAAGGGAGCGTATGCCGCCCTTGAAGCGCTTCAGGCCCAGGCTGTAGCCGTAACAGCTTCCAAGCAACGACCTTGAATCGGTGGCATTGGGCCGTAAGGCACTTGCTGATGCTCAGGCACAAATGGCGAGACATCCGAATTGGGTAGCTAAGATCATCAAGGCGCTGCTGATAGCCCCATTCGACGAAGTCACCATCCTGACCGCAGACGCTGATTGGCTTGCACAGACCTTTACCGAACGTGTTGCTCAATGGCCACCTGGTGACACGATGACTGCGCACTGCCCCAACTGCGAGACCCCCGCAACTGTCGATATCGTCAACGTCAGAAAGTGGGAAATGACTTGGCGTCCAGTGGATTGCGACACCTGTTTTGCCGAGTTTGAGTTGTCGGCAGACGGCACAACAGCCTTGATATTGGCCCCTGCTGCGCACTGTACGGCTCGCGGCCGGGAACTGCTGAACACGACAATCCATTTTGATCCCGACGCCAGCAAAAACGCCCCCTACACCACTGCCGTTGAAATCTTGCTTGGTGGTGTGGGTCGTCTGATGTTTCCCGATGGCACCGAGCAGTTCGTGGACGATGACGCCGAACCGGCGCTGATCTATTCGCCACGCCTTCAGCCCGACGCCCTGGAGCGGTTCTGCGAAGAACACATGGATCGCTACGAGCGTTTTCATAAGGAACACGAAGCGCAATTGGCAGGCTTCGAACGTATCGCCATGGACGCCTTTTGGTAAGTCCATTGGTCCCGTAACACCTCCTTACATCCCTTTAAGCACTCATTGAAGAAGGAGCGCAATCATGGCGCGTGGCATCAATAAAGTGATCCTGGTAGGCACCTGCGGACAAGATCCTGACTGTCGTTACCTGCCCAACGGCACGGCGGTAACCAACCTGAGCCTGGCTACCAGTGAGCAGTGGACCGACAAACATACCGGTCAGAAGGTCGAAAAGACCGAATGGCACCGCGTGTCGCTGTTTGGCAAGGTCGCTGAAATCGCCGGTGAATACCTGCGTAAGGGCTCGCAGGTCTACATCGAGGGCAAGCTGCAAACCCGCGAATGGGAAAAGGACGGTATCAAGCGCTACACCACGGAAATCGTCGTGGACATGCAAGGCACGATGCAGCTGCTGGGTGGCCGTCCACAGGGCGATTCCTCGCAAGAACAGATCGGCCACGGCAGCGGTGGCAGTGATCACCAGGAACCCCCTCGGCAGCAAGCTCCCCAGCAGACGGCACCGGAAAAACCGTCCGGCAGGGGCAAAGCCGCACCAAAACCGCCACGTGCATCAGGTAAGCAGGCACAGGCCAAAGCGCCCGAACCGCAACCCGCTGGGGATTTTGACGGCGGTGATGACAAGATCCCCTTCATGGACCCCTACCGGTTCAACTGGATGCTGGTCTGAACCACCCATACAGCGATCTTGCCCACGTCAGGTGCCGCGCTCCCGGCTCGTCGTGACGCGCTTTATCGTCGCGGCGAACGGAAGCACGGGCGCAGCGAACACTTGACGAACCCCCGTACAGAAAAGGCTCACCTTGGGAGTGTGGGGTAGCTTCACCACCCCGCGCTCCCGAGGTCAACGCGGCCGTTGCGAGATGACAAGGGCCGCGCCCTTGGTGTTCAAACCTCCCGGCCAACTCACATTTCAGATCAAGCACACCAGGTAGTAATTACCCGGTGCGAACCCCTCTATTCAAGGAATACCCAAATGAAAGCGATCAGTTGGTTTAAAAAGAAAGTCGTCGTCATTAACTACACCGGCACCGTAGGCAAAACTACCATCGCTGCCAACCTGCTGTGGCCACGTATGGGCGGCGCTCCTCTCTATGCCATCGAGTCCATCAACGAAACGGCCGAGAACCTTGGCCTGGATGTAGAGAAGCTGCGCGGCAACGCATTCCGTGAGCTGTTCAAACGACTCATGCTTGAGGATCAGGCCATCATCGATGTCGGAGCATCCAACGTTGAAGACTTCATGGCCAACCTGGAGGAGTTTGACGAAGCTCATGAAGAAGTCGACTACTTCGTGATCCCGGTCACCTCGGGCACCAAGGAGCAAAAAGAAACAGTCAGCATGATCGGCAGCCTGGCCTCTCTGGGCGTACCTCCTGAAAAGATTCTTGTATTGTTCAATCGTGTCAAAAAGGATGTTAATGCAGAGTTTCCGATTATCTTTGCTTATCACCAGCGCGCCGGTGCATTCACGTTGAATCCAGAATGTGCCGTGTTCGAATCAGAATTATTTGACGCTCTGTCTATCCACCGCATTTCAATGCAAAGCGTCATGGACGATGACATCGACTACAAAGCACTTCTTAAGGACAAAGACGCTAGCGCACAAGAGCGTGATCGTTGGTCTGACATGTACGGACTGAAGCTCTTGTGTAAAGGCGTCAATCGCAAGCTTGATGCGGTGTTCACAGCGCTGTTTGGCATTGAGGTGATCAAATGAGTGAACATGAAGCTGTCCCAACTACTGCGCGTGATGCTCTGATCATTGAGCTTCTGAGCGATGTCGGTCGTTTGCACGATGATGTAAAACAAATACCGCAGTTGCTTGAGCTATCGATGAGGGATTCTCTGGATATTGTGGCCGACGCTGTAGAGGATGCGGAAGATACCGCCTTGCTTTTGCAAGAAACGACAAAGGAAGTCATTCAAGCGACTGCCGCCAAAGCAGGTGTGGACGTTGCTTTGGAAATGTCCACGGCCATTCACCAGAGTTTAGAGCGAGTGTTCGAACCTGCATTGCAGCGCGCAGCGATCAAAATCGATGACTTGGAAAAGCGAGTAAGTGCTTTATCCGGCAACTTCCGTGACACCCAGGCGTCACGTTTCAATTACATCGTCTTGGCGGGATTTGTGGCCGTGAGCATCGCGGTAGTGTGTGCAATGGGTTGGGTAGCGATTAAGGCTCAGGACGTTAATGAAACCAATCGATGGTTCTACCACGAATACAAAAAACAGCAGGCGGTCATTGATACGCTACCGTCTGCCATCAAAAAACAGTTCGCGCAGTAACTACCGAGCCAATAACCATACCACTGTCATGGCTTGGAAGTTCTGTTCGCGTCACTAATGACTTGAGCCCAGTTCGTGTTTTCCACCTCCTCCCTGATCTGCTTCATGCTTTGCCTGATGTTGGCTCTTGGCGTGGTTTTTTCGCCATCCAGCAATGCGGGTTTTTCGACCGCTGCGCTATCGCTCTTTTCAGGTAGGGGGTGTTTAACCTGTCCGGCTCGTTTATGGCTCTTACGGATTCGGTAGAGCGCCTGGTCGAAGTGACGAAGGCTGACTGCAAGTCCGGTATCAACCAGTTTTTGGTGGATCACCGTCCTGCTTACACCTGAGTCGAGGGCGTTTTCGATCACGTCATACAGGTCGCGGATTTGCGCAGTGTACGACCTGGCTTTGCTGTCCTGGGCCAATTCTGCCAACGCCTCACGCCGGTTTTCGGTTTCTTGAGCCACGATTTGCCCCTTGCTGCGTACAAAGTGATGTATTTCTGATGTAAATCTGTCGTATTCGAGCGTAACACTGATGTAGAAAAACGCAATGCCAAGCATTCTTGACGTAATACCGAGCATTTTTGATGCAATTCTGATGTAACCCGTAGGTTCGCCCTGCTGACCCCCTATCTCGAATTCGCTAAACAGGCACGTTACCGATTGTCTACAAAAAAGAGCTTCGCCTTTTTCGTATCCAATCGACGTGCCAAAGGGGATACCCCTTTGAAACCCCGCAGAGCGGGAAAGCGTTGTTGTTGTCGTTGTTGGTTGTCGTCATTCCAGGTGCACCCAGGAGGTGATCTTGTGGCCGAAAAAGTGAACAAGTCATGCCCAGTGTCATGCCGTTTCACGGATGAACAGTTCGCTCGGTTTGCCGAGGACATAGCTCAATCCGGCTTGAAGCCAGCCCGATTCTTTCGTGACCTGGTGATCAGCCGTTCGCCTACCTTCGAGCGGTCCGCAATCGACAAAAAGCGGATGCAGCAGGTATTCGAAAAGTCCGGACTTGCTCTAAACCGAGTTGCCTACTCCGCAAACTCGGCACCTTACAACGGCACCGTTTATCAAAAGCAGTATCTCCACTGGCTTAATAAGCTGAATGCTATTCAACAACTGTTGCTCACCGTGTTGTCCGATGCTGACCCGCCAAAATCGGCAAAGCCAGTCCATAACGGCAACCGTGGTTCACCTAACGTATCTGGCAAAAAAGTTCATATCATTCGGTTTCGACTCACCCAAGACGAAATGACCCAGTTCGATGACATGATCAAACGGGCGGGCTGTTCTGCATCAACCTTTTTTCGAGAGCTGATTTTAAATCCAACTCCAGTATTCAAAGAGTTTACCGGGTTTAGGAGAAGAATAGTATTCATCGTCAACAAAGCCGGTAACAACATTTCGCAGTTGGCTTATATCGCTAAATCAGCCAGTGACAGGGGCCTCATTACCGACAGTGTGAGAGACAAATGGTATGAAGCGCTGGTAGTCATCGAGACGATTTTATTAGCAGGTATAGAATATGCTGATTAGAGTCAGTGGCTATAACACTGGGGCGCAGGAGTATTTAGAACAAGGTAACAAGTCAGGCCGGGAGTTTACACGTGATGAATTGGACCATCGTTTGATCATTGAGGGGCAGCTCAGTGTTACTAGAGCTATCTACGAAAGTATCCCGGACCATGGCCAAGATCGCTACCTTACGTTCACGCTAAGCTTCAAAGAGGACACGGTGTCACCTGAATTGCTCAAGGCAGTGACGACCGACTTCAAGAACTTCTTTATGCATGCGTACAAGCCTGAAGAATTCAATCTGTATGCCGAAGCGCACTTGCCAAAAATGAAGACGATCACTGATAGGAAAACCGGCGAGGTGATTGACCGCAAGCCACACATTCATATCATCATTCCACGTATCAACTTGCTGAGCGGCAACGAGGCCAATCCGGTCGATGTTTATAAGAATCATGAGAAGTATTTTGAAGCTTTTCAGGAGCACATTAACCAGAAGTACGGTCTGTCTTCACCGCGTGAGAATGTGCGTGCGGACATTACCGATGCGGCCAGTGTTTTGTCACGTTACAAGGGCGACGACTTTTACGGCAAGAACCGCCAGTTCAAACAGCAGCTGGTTAAGCAGGTCATTGAGCGCGGCGTAACTTCACGCGCCGATTTTTATGCCCTGGTAGCTGAGCACGGTGAAACGCGCATCCGTAATGAAGGCAAGGACAACGAATACATTTCGGTCAAATTGCCGGGTGACGCAAAGGGCACGAACCTGAAAGACACCATCTTTCAGGATGCCTTCATTGTCCGGCGTGAACTGAAAAAACCACCGCTTGAAGCCAGTGTGATCCAGGAGCGCTTGCTTGCTTGGCCGCAGCGCGCAAGGGAAATCAAGTACGTCAACAAGGCCACCCCCAAGTTTCGCAAACAGTATTCCCAAGCTTCCCCTGAAGAGCGTGTTCGGCTATTGGCCGAGCGCGAAACCAATTTCTACCGAGCACATGGAGATGATTATGAATCCGTACACACCTGGCAACGACAGAGAGATAACCAGCGAAGTCCTGCTGAAACTACAGGGCGACGCACTGCGGCACCTGCCGATGGCTTGCAAGACCTGTCCGTCAGCGATGTGGCAGATCACAGGCAAGCCGGACCGACCCGAAGCCGTGACGGTGCGTTGTTACTGCCCAGTGATGCACACGTTCACGTGGGACAGTCGCAACCAGGAGGAGATTCTGGATTGCGATCATCTGTACCAGGAGGAGGACGAGGAAGGCGGGTCGGGTCCACAGCTGAGCGAGGAAGAGGAGGAAGCCAACCTGCCGCCGTTTCTCAAGAAACAAAGGGAACAGCAACGCCTGCAGGCGCAACAGGCCGACGACGAGCCGGAGCTGGAAAACCCCGAAACACCCGAGTACGAGCTGGACGTGTAGTCCCGCCTTATGCCCAGAACCCCCACCGTGTCGCCACCATCGCTGACATCGAGGAGCGGGGCCGACGCCTGTTTGACCCGCTCAAGTGGCCTTCTGACAACGCGCTGGTGTTCTATCGATCATCCAGCCACCCACAGGTGGCCGACCAGTTGCCCCGGGCGACGGCTGCGACGACAACGCCTGTCCAATCTACTGCCGGACGCAGGCCCCGGAGTTCAGGCAAGCCCCGCCCTCCCCGTCAATGGCGGCCTGGTGCTGTCCCGCCTTACGCCAAGAACCCGCACCGGGTCGCGACGGTGGCTGACATCGAGCAGCGCGCCCGGATGCTGTTCGATCCGCTCAAGCGACCTGCAGACAAGGCGCTGGTGTTCAAGCGGGCTTCGATCAAGGCCCTGACCGTTAACAAACACGCCTCCACGGTGGCCGCGTATTTCACGCGGCAGGCGCAGCACAACCAGATCGCTCCGGCCCACCGCCGGGCCATACGCCGGATCGATCAGCAGTATTTCGCGCTCAGGCGCGCCGTGTTCTCCGATCAACGCTTAACCCGCCAGGACAAGGCGCAGCTGGTTTCCGTGCTGACCTTCGAACGGCTCAAAGCACGTGAACAGTTCCACAAATCCCAACCCAATATCGAGGTAAATCTCATGGGCAGTGCAGCCATACGCAATCTACTAGATGATGAAAAAGAAGACCCAGGCTTCAGCATCAGCGGCGCGAGGGGCCCAGGCCGTGAAGGCGTGCGTGACCAGGTGAAGCGGATCATGGATCGCTTCGCCAAGCAGGTTGATCCAGTCGCCGCCAGTGAGCGGGCTCGCGACCTCAGCGCCAAGGATCTTTACACGCGCAAGGCCAAGTTCAGTCAGAACGTGCATTACCTGGACAAACAGACCGACAAGACTTTGTTTGTCGACACGGGTACCACCATTTCCATGCGCCGCACGGGCATCACCGAAGCCGGGGTGTCCGTAGCCCTTCAGCTGGCCCGGGAAAGGTTTGGCAGCACACTGACGATCAACGGCACTGCCGAATTCAAGAAGTTGGTGATTGAGGCGGTGGCCAAGAATGGCCTGGACGTGCATTTCACCGACAAGGCCATGAACCAAAGCCTGGCGGATCGCCGTGCAGAGCTGGACATCGAGCGCGGTGGCCAGAGCATTGGTCCTGCCACCGACTTGCCTCGGCACGTTGATGACGCCACACGGGACGTGCGGGACCAGGCGGATCGCCTAGGCGTTACCGTGCCTATCGAAGCGATGTATGGCCAAGGAAAAACGGCTGACCAGGTTAGCCAGGCGCTGGCCACCCAGCTCGACACTGTTCCCGAGCCGGAGCGCATTGCGTTTGTGGAGACGGTGGCGATCACTCTGGCCATTCCAGAGCGTGGCGAGCCCAAGGGCGACCAGGCATTTGCCCAATGGCAGTCGCAGCGCGCGCAGCCTGCAGCGGATTCCGCAGCAACGGCTACAACAGAAATGCAGACCGCTGTGCCAATGCCTTCAGACGCTGCGCCCGAACCGATGAGCCCAGAAGCTGAGATGCCTACTCTGGCCAACGACCCGGCCCTTCAAAGCCCCAGCGAGCTGGTCAGGCTTGAAGCGCAATGGCGTCGGGATTTCCCGATGTCCGAAGCG
>Ga0207709_10003020_pt1 | contig 10230 bp, 9 predicted proteins | sample KBSM34metaG_FD_184397 | JGI IMG/M metagenome (GOLD analysis project Ga0207709, IMG submission 184397) | Miscanthus rhizosphere microbial communities from Kellogg Biological Station, Michigan, USA - KBS M3-4 metaG (SPAdes) (version 2) | ecosystem: Host-associated > Plants > Roots > Rhizosphere >...
GCGTCTCGAACGCCCATGGACCGGCCGGCGATGCGGTGCTCACGACGCGCCTGTCCCCCGGCGGCCGGCGGCGATCGCGTCGAGGATGATCGCGGCGTACTCCGCGGGCGCCTCCTCCCAGACGAAATGGCCGGCGTCGATGATGCGCAGGCGGCTGTCGGGCAGCCGCTCGTCGAGGAACTCGGCGTTGGCGACCGGCACCACCCGATCGTGGCGGCCGTTGACGATCGTGACCGGCGTCGCGATGTCCGGCAGGAGCTCGGCGAGCGCGGGCAGCTCCTCGGGGTACCGGCGGACGTACCGCATCGACTCGACGAACCGGTCGCCCTCGTAGGAGGCGCGGTAGTCGTCGCGGACGTCGTCGGGGATCCCGCCGGCGATCGTGCCGACCGCGGCGTCGACGATCGCGTGGGGGTCCATCCGGCGGTACTTGTCGAGATCCGCATCGAGCACCCACGACAGCAGGGGCTCGCCGAGCTCGAGCGGGACCGCGGCTCCGCCGGTGCCGACGACGACGCTCGCGAACCGCTCGGGGTGCGCCGCCGCCGCGAACAGCGCGGCCGACGTTCCGACGTCCGGCGCGACGAGGTGCGCCGTGCCGAGACCGGCCTCGGCGACGAGCCCGGCCAGGAACGCGCCCATCGCGCGCGGAGAGAGGAGGTCCGCGCGGCGCTCGGAGGCGCCGAACCCCGGGAGGTCGACGGCGAACAGGCGCGCGTGCTCGGCCAGCGTGGCCCACATGGGCGCGAACGCGTACAGGCTCTCCGGCCACGGGCTCGTCAGCAGGACCACCGGCCCGTGGGCGCCGCCGCTGTCGGCGTACCGGATCCTGACGCCGTCGATGCGTCGGAACTGCGGCTCGATCGACGCGGTGATCGATGTGTTCACGGCGACTCCCTTCCGAGTGTGGTGGTGCTCGGGCGCGTCACCTGTCGACCGCCCCGTGGGAGAGCAGACGGAACGCGACCGCGGTGGCGGTTCCGAAGACGAGGTGCGCGCCCAGGTCCCGGCCGAGCGTCTCGAGGTCGTAGTCCCAGATCGGCTCGTACACGCCGAGCTGTGGGAGGACGACGTATCCGCCGGCCCAGACCGCGGCGCCGAAGGGGATCCCGTACGCGATCTTCGACTCGTGCCGCGAGCCGAGGAGGAGCCCGTACCCGGCGCCGGCGCCGAGGCCGAAGGCCCAGTGCGTCGCGTTGTTGAGGGCCCGCGCGTACCGCGGTGGCACGTCGTGCCCGGTCACGGCCTCGAGCAGCCGCTTGGCGACCCGGGCCGGTGCGGGAGCGTCCTCCCAGCCCACCACGCCCTCGGAGGACTCCCAGCTCGCGAACCCGGCGTCGCCGCCGTCATGCCGGTAGCGGTGATAGAGCGACGCGTCCATCGCCAGGGTGCCGACCGCGCTCGCCGCGACGCCGCGAGCGATCCCGCCAAGCGTGCTCATGGTGCGGCTCGGCGACCGGGGCATCGAGCCGCGCTCCGTCGTTGCGCGCCTCGATCGCCGTGGCCTGGCTGACGTGTCATGGTGGACATGCCTCTCCTCTCGTTCAGGACGCACTGTCGCCCGAGCGGGGCGTCCCTCGCATCAGGGAGTCCCCGGTGTCGTCCCGGGCCGGGCTCCCAGGGCCCCGGAGGGCTCAGCCGCCCGGGAGCACGCGGTCCAGCTCGCCCCGGTTCGCGATCCCGAGCTTGGCGAAGACCTTGTGCAGGTGCCATTCGACGGTGCGCGGACTGATGAACAGCCGGGCGCCGATCTCGGGGTTGGAGAGCCCGTCGCGGGCGAGCTGCGCGATCTGGGCCTCCTGCGCCGTCAGGTCGTCCCGCGTCTCGTCGCTGCGCCGTCGCGCGGTCTCGCCCGTCGCCAGCAGCTCACGGCCCGCGCGCGCCGCGAACGCCTCGGCGCCCATCGCGGTGAACGCGGCCCGGGCGAGACGAAGCTGATCGCGCGCGTCGATCCGGCGTCGCTCCCGCCTGAGCCATTCGCCGAAGAGGAGGTGCGCGCGAGCCAGCTCGAACGCGATGCGCGTGCGCCCGAGGCGTTCGATCGCCTCCCCGTAGAGCCGTTCGGCGACCTCCCCGCCGGCGACGAGCGCCTTCGAACGCGCCTCGAGGCCGAGCGCCAGATCGGTGCCGGCGGCGCGGGTCCGCTCCGACAAGGCCTCGACCGCCGCGTTCGCGACGTCGCCCTGGTCGCAGCGCGCCGCAGCCTCCACCAGCTCGGGCAACGACCAGACCGACGCCATGATCTCATCTCGATCGCCGGCGCTTCGAGCGGGCGCGATTGCGGCCTCGTAGCGGCCGAGGCCGTTGTAGAGGACGGCCCGCGCGTGCTCGGCGAAGGTGAGCACGATGCCTTCGCCGCCTCTCGCGATCGCAGCCGGCTCGGCCGCCTCGATGACCGCGATCGCCTCCGCCTCGATCCCGCGGTAGCCGGCCAGCCAGAGCCGTCCGATGGGGAACGGCTCGATCCCCGTGATGGACGCGATGTCGTCGGCCTCGTCGAGCAGCGCGCCGGCCCCGTCGAGGTCACCCTCCAGGCAGCGCACGTGCGCGAGATGGGTGAGCGCGACCTGCAGCGCGACGAGGGCGCCGGCCTCGCGTGTCAGCTCGACGCTGCGAGTGGTCAGGTAGTGCCAGATGTCGTCCGCGAACAGCTCCGGCGCGACGCGTCGGCCGAACCACGGCCAGCGGACGCTGACGCCCTCCCGCGCGCCCTCCTCGCAAAGCGCGCGGAGGGCACGGCGCAGCGTCGACGCGCCGGCGGCGTACCCGTCGGTGAAACGGATCGCCAGCCCGTCGACGAGCAGGTCCACGGCCCGGGGCTCGCCGTGGACATGCGGAGCCTGGAGCGCGGTGCGCGCGACCTCCCGTGTCCCCGGGCCGAGTCTGCCGCCGACGGTTGCGACGCGTATGGCGGACAGGTACGCGTGGCGCGAAAGGGGAACGTCGAGCGGTTCGAGCTGCTTGGCCGCGTCAAGGAGCAACGGCAGCGCGTCGGGGGTGCGCCGCAGATCGACGATCTCCGCGTGGAGGAGCTTGAGCCTGGCTCGATCCAACGGCTCCATCCGCCCCGCCTCCGCGCTCGCGATCAGCCACAGCGCCTCCTGGGTGGCGCCGGCGAGGTGCTTGCTGGTGGCGGCTTCCAACGTGCGGTGGCCCCGGCGGTCGGGGTCGGGCGTGAGCGCCGCCGCCCGCTCGAGGAACGCCGCGGCCGCCGCGATCCCGCCGCGCGCACGGGCGCGCTCGGCGGACTGCTCCAGCTCCAGGGCCACGTCTTCGTCGGGCCCCGCGATCGCGTGCGCGCGATGCCAGGCCCGGCGGTCGGGATCGCGTTCGGGATCGGTCACCGCCGCGAGCGCCCGATGCGCGGCTCGCCGCTCGGCGGACGGCGCCGCCCGGTAGATCGCGGAGCGCAGGAGCGGATGGCGAAACCGGACCTGCCGGGCGATCTCCACCAGGCCGTCCGCCTCGGCCGGAGACAGCTCGTCGATCGGAACGCCGATCTCGCCCGAGGCGAGAACGAGCAGCGCGGGCTCGCCGGTCGGGTCGGCCGCTGCCAGGAGCAGCAGCCTCTGGGTGCCGCGCGGCAGCCGCCCGACGCGCCGGCGGAAGCTGCCTTCGATCCGGCCGGGCAACGATCCGTCGCCCGGGACCTCGAAACCCCCGGCAAATCCCTCGGCTGAGAACTCGCGCGGCAACTCGAGCAGCGCAAGCGGATTGCCGCGCGTCTCGGCCAGGATCCGCTCACGCACGCGCTCGTCGAGAGGAGCGCTGAGGACCGACGCCAGCACGTCGCGTGCGACGGCGTCAGCCAGCCCCGCGACGCGGAGCTCGGGGAGTCCGGCCAGCTCCTCGAGCCTGCTCGGCTCGCGCTCCGCGAACAGGAGCACGACAGCCTCGGCCGCCAACCGTCGCGCGACGAAGGCGAGCGCCTGGGCCGAGGAGCGATCAAGCCATTGGACGTCGTCGATCAGGCAGACGAGCGGACGGTCCTCCGCCGCGTCGGAGAGCAGGCTGAGCAACGCCAGTCCGACCAGGAACCGATCCGGCTGGTCGCCGGCGCTCAGGCCGAACGCGGTCCCGAGCGCATCCCGTTGCGGTGCCGGCAGGCGCCCGAGACCGTCGAGCAGTCCCGCGCAGAGCTGATGCAGCCCGGCGAACGGCAGCTCCATCTCCCATTCCACCCCGACGACCCGGAGCACCCGCCGCCCTTCGGCGCGCTCCGCGACGTAGTCGAGGAGGGCCGACTTGCCGATGCCCGCCTCGCCGCGCACCACCAGCGCGGCGCTGCGTCCCAGCTGTGCGCCCGCCAGCAGCTGATCGAGCCGCGCGCACTCGGTCCCGCGGCCGGACAGGACGGGCATACCGGCCACCCTAACCGGCCACGGGACGCGAGTTCGCGCTTGACATCAGTGCCCGGGCCGGCCGCGCGACCTGCGTCTTCTGCGCGGTCAGGTCGTCCCGCCTGTCGTCGCCGCGCGTGCGCGCCGTCTCCCCCAACGCCGGCAGCTCCCGCCCCGTGCGCGCCGCGAACGCCTCCGCCCCCATCGCACTGACCATGTCCTGCGCCACGCGCAGCTGATCGCGCGCGTCGATTCGCCGCCGGTCGCGGCGCAACCACGCTCCGTACACCAGGTGAGCGCGACCCAGCTCGAACGCCAGGCTTCCACCCCGGTGGGAGCACCCGCCCGCCGTCGGCGTGATCCGCCGCATGCTCCAGGACGGCCGACGTGCCGATGCCGGCCTCGCCGCGCACCACGAGCACGCTGCTGCGGCCCTGCCGGGCACCGGCGAGCAGCTGATCGAGCGTCGCGCACTCCGTCGCCGCGGCCGACGAGCGCCGGACCGGCCATGGATCCGACCCTAGCTCACAGCGTTCGTACGGCATCAACGGTGGTCACCTGCCCGGCGAGCACGAACGCGGTCTGGCGCAGCGACGCCTCGAGATCGAAGGGCTCGAGCGCCGAGATCGCGTCGCGCGGGATCACGACCGCGTACCACCGCAGCGCGGCGCTCGCGGCCGTGTAGTGCACGCCGCAGTTCGCTCCGGCGCCGCAGATCACGACCGTGTCCACGCCCCGGCGCCGCAGCAGGTGGTCGAGCGGCGTGCCGTAGAACGCGTCGTAGCGGACCTTCCGGAGGACCGTGTCGTCGGCGCCGGGCGCGAGCTGGGCGACGATCTCCCATCCCCAGCTGCCCTCGCGGCAGTGCTCCGGCCAGATGTCCCATTCCGGGTCGCCCGGCCGGTGGGTGTCCTGGCCGTAGACGACGTGCATCCGGCTCGCACGGGCGAGGGCGAGCAGGCGGCGTATCGGCGGGATGGTCGCCGCGGCGTCCGGCACGACCAGGCTGCCGCCGCGCGCGACGAAGTCGTTCTGCATGTCGATCACGACGAGGGCCGTCCGCCCCGGGTCGACGCGGATATCGCTCTGGACGGCGTACGGCGGGACCTCGAAGCTCACGGCGCGAGCCTCGCCCGGTCCGGGCCCGTTCGCATCCGGGAGTCCCTGGTCCGTCGCATCCGATCACCGAGATGCCCGGGCCCGGCCCGGGGTGACACCGGGGGGTCCCTGATGCGAGCCGCACCCCGGGCGCACGAACCTGGCGTCCACGATGACGAACGCACGACGCCACGACGCGGCCGCGGAGGACGAGCAGCACGTTCAGACGCAGCGCGCGCTCGGCGCGATGCTCGTCCCGCTCTTCTTCGTGGCCGCGTTCGCGGCCTGCATCATCGGCGCCTACCACAAGCCGCATCCGAACGGCATCGAGGTCGGCGTCGTGGGGCCGCCGGCGCAGACGGCGCCGTTGCGCGCCCGCCTCGCTGCGGCGGCCGGGCCGGCCTTCGCCATCAGCCCGGTGGCGACGGCCGGCCAGGCCGCGCGCGACGTCCGCGACCGCGATCTCAACGCGGCCTTCGTGCCGACGGTGAACCCCCGGCAGCCGGCGACGGTGATCGTCGCCGGCGCGAACGGCCGCATCGTCGCGGTGGCGGCCGAGACGCTCGCGCGCTCGGTCACCACGGCCCAGGGGACGCAGCTCGCCGTGCGCGAGGTCCGGCCCCTGGCGCGCGGCGACGCGCTCGGCCTCGGCGTGTTCATGTTCATGATCGTCTGCACGATCTGCGGCTACATCGCGGCGACCATCCTCGAGACGGCGGCGCCCGCGCTCTGGCCCCTCCGCCGCTACGCCATCCTCGCGGCGACCGCGGTCCTGGTGGCGACGATCGCCTACCTGATCGGCGGCCTCGCCTTCGGCACGTACACCGGCTCGGTCGGGACGATCCTCGCGTTCATCGGCGTCGGCGCGCTGTACGGATTCGTCGTCGGCATCGGCACCCGCCTGTTCCAGGTGCTTCTCGGCCTGCCCGCGATCTTCGTGTCGCTCGCGATCTTCGTCTTCCTCAACATCGCGAGCCTGGGCGCCACGTACACCGCTCCGGTGCTCGCCCCGTTCTGGCACTTCCTCAGCCACTTCTGGATCGGCGCGGCCGCGGTCGACGCGGAGCGCAGCCTCCTCTACTTCGGCGGGGCCGGCGTCGGCGCCGATCTGCTCCGGCTCCTCGCCTGGGCGGCCGTGATCGTCGGGCTCCTCGCCCTGCCGGTCTCGCGGAAGCTCGAACGCCGGCGCGAACGCGCGGACGACGCCCGGCCGGTGGCAACCGCCGTCGGCGCAGCAGTGTGAGCACGAAAGGAGAACGCTGATGGCGAGCTTCGACTACGACGTGGTGATCATCGGCTCGGGCTTCGGCGGAAGCGTGGCCGCGCTGCGCGCCGCGGAGAAGGGCTACCGGGTCGGCGTGATGGAGTCCGGCCGGCGCTGGAAGGACGAGGACATCCCGAAGACCCAGTGGGATCTGCCGCACTTCCTGTGGATGCCCGCGGCCGAGCTCTACGGGATCCAGAGGATCGAGTACCTCGACGACGTGCTCATCCTCTCGGGCGCGGGCGTGGGCGGGGGGTCGCACGTCTACGCCAACACCCTGTATGTCCCGCCCAAGCAGTTCTTCGACGCGCCGGAGTGGTCGGGCATCACCGACTGGGGCGACGAGCTGGCGCCGCATCTGGACCAGGCGAGCCGGATGCTCGGCGTCGTCCGCTACCCGTACATGCCCACCGACGTGGACCGTGTCCTGCAGGAGGTCGCGACCGAGATCGGGCGCGGAGAGACGTTCAACAAGGCTCCGGTCGGCGTCTACTTCGGGAGTCCCGGCGTCGAGGCGGACGACCCGTACTTCGGCGGCGTCGGGCCGAGTCGCACGGGATGCATCTCGTGCGGCAACTGCAACATCGGCTGCGGTCACAACGCCAAGAACAAGCTGACGACGAACTACCTCTACCTCGCCGAGAAGCTCGGCGTCGAGATCCACGAGCTGCATGAGGTGCACGAGCTCGTCCCGCTCGACGGCGGCGGCTTCGCGATCCATGCCCGCCACCCGGGCTGGGCGCAGCGAGCGGCACAGCGCCACCGTCGCACGTACACCGCCGAGCAGGTGATCGTCGCCGCCCACGCCTACGGGTCGGCCAAGCTCCTTCACCACATGCAGCACACGGGTCGCCTGCGGGGTCTGTCCGGCGAGCTCGGGCAGCGCGCGCGGACGAACTCCGAGCAGCTCCTCGCCGTCACCCGCACGCACGGGGAATGGGAGCGCGATCCGGAGAAGACCCACATCACGCCCGGGTCGGTGGCGATCACGTCGGGTGTCTGGCCCGATCCGCAGACGAGCATCGAGCCGACCATCTGGGGGGTGGGAAGCGATCTGTTCGCGCTGCTGGTCACCTATCACCAGCACGGCGAGCAGAAGCACGCGACCGCGTCCTGGCTCAGGCAGCTGGCCCGGCACCCGGGTGAGGTCCTCGGCTTCGACGACGCCCGTCACTGGTCCGAACGCACGGTGATCATGCTGTGCATGCAGACGACCGACACCTCGATCGAGCTCTACTGGCACGACGGCCTGCTGCACAGCCGGCACAGCTCCACGCCTCCGCCGGTGCACATCCCGGTGATCGAGAGCTTCGTCGACCGGGTGGCCAGGAAGATGGGCAGCGGCGAGGGGGCGCTGCTCTTCGAGGCCATCAACCGCAACGCCTCGGCCCACTTCGTCGGTGGCATCCCCATCGGCGAGAGCAGCGAGAGCGGCGCCGTGGATCCCTATCTGCGCCTGTTCGGCCAGCCCGGCCTGCACGTCATGGACGGCAGCGTGATGCCGGCGAACCCGGGAGTGAACCCGTCCCTGACGATCACCGCCCTGGCCGAGCGCGCGATGTCGATGTGGCCGAACAAGGGCGACGCGGACACCCGGCCGCCCCTGGGCTCCGGCTACGAGCGGATCGCCCCGGTCATGCCGGACCGTCCGGTCGTGCCCGCGGGCGCTCCCGGCGCGCTGCGCCTCGACGCCAGGCAGGCCGACGTCATTCCCGCCTACCCCTACTGAGACCCCGCGCGAACGGAGAGAGAACACGATGACCGACCTCGCGACCAACGGCGTCCGCACGCTCGGGCCGAGCGACGCGATCCCCGACGACCTCGTCGTCGCGTACTACCTGGACGATCGCAGGCTGCGGATCTCGATCGCGCGCGTCGGCGACCGGCTGTACGCCTTCGACGACCTGTGCCCGTGCGGCGGCACGCCGTGCCCGCTGTCCGGGGGGCTGCTGACGGGGACGACGCTCATGTGCCAGTGCCACGGCTCCCGGTTCGACATCACCACCGGCGCCGTCATCAACGGCCCGGCGACCGAGCCGCTGCGCCGGTACACGGTGCAGGACGTCGACGGCAGGATCCGCGTCCGGGCCTGACCGCCCTGACGCCGGGTGGGCGCGAAGCGGCGGCGCGTGATGGCGGTCCGAGCCCGGGACGTGGCGATCGTGACCGGCGCCTCGCAGTCGCGCGGCGGCGCGCTCGCCCGCCGCTTCGCGCGCTCCGGCTTCGCGATCGTGGTCGTCTACCTCGACGATCAGCGCGGCGCCGAGACCACGGTCGAGGCGGTCTTCGCGGCCGGCAGCACCGGCGTGACGGTGCGCGCCGACGTCACGGACGACCTCGACGTCGCGCGCCTGTTCGACGAGACGGCGGCGGCGTTCGGCCACGCCGACGTCGTCGTCCACGCGGCCGGGGTCGACGGCGCGGTGCTCCACGCCCACGCCGCGCGACGCCTCGCGCGCGGCGGCGCGATCGTCGCCGCCGCCCCCACCGCGCCGCTCACCCCGGCGCTCGCGCGACGGCTGCGGGAGCGCGACATCGCCGTCAACGGCATCCTCGCCGGGCTCGGCGCCCGGAACGGCCGAGCCGATCAGGCGGTCGAGGATCCGGTCGCGTTCCTCGACCGGTGGCGGGCGCAACGGCGCTCGCACCTGAGCTGACCAGCGCGCCGCGTCGCCGCCGGGGCGGTCGAGTAGGGTCGGGCCGGGATGGCGGTTGGCCGTGCGTCGGGGTTCATCGGACGGACCGCCGAGCGCTCCGCGCTCGATGGTCTGCTCGCGACGGCGCGTGACGGCCAGAGCGGGGTCCTGGTGCTCCGCGGCGAGGCGGGCATCGGCAAGACCGCGCTGCTGCGCTACGCGGCCCGTCAGGCGGGCGGCTTCCGCGTCGCGCAGGTCGTCGGGGTGCAGGCCGAGATGGAGCTGCCCTTCGCCGGGATCCACCAGCTCTGCGCCCCGATGCTGTCCCGGGCCGGCGCGCTTCCCGCGCCGCAGCGCGACGCCCTGAACGTCGCCCTGGGGTTCGCGTCGGGCGCCGTCCCGGACCACTTCCTCGTCGGCCTGGCCGTCCTCGGTCTGTTGTCGGCCGCCGCCGAGGAGCGGCCGCTGCTGTGCCTCGTGGAGGACGCGCAGTGGCTCGACGTGGCGTCGAGCCACATCCTCGGCTTCGTCGGCCGCCGGATGCTGGCCGAGCCGGTGGCCATCGTGGTCGCCGTCCGCGAGCCCGCCGCCGGGGCCGACTTCGACCGCCTCCCCGAGCTGTGGCTGGAGGGCCTGGACGACCGGGCCGCGCGGGCGCTGCTCGCCGCCACCGTCGCCGGCCGCCTCGACGACCATGTCCGCGACAGGATCATCGCCGAGACCCGCGCCAACCCGCTCGCGCTGCTGGAGCTCCCCGGGCGCATGAGCGCCGCCGAGCTCGCGGGCGGCTTCGAGCTTCCTGCGGCCGCCGCGGACCTCCCGGCCCACATCGAGGACCACTACCTGCGCCGCGTCGACGCGCTCCCGGAGCCGACCCGGCGGCTGCTGCTGC
>Ga0207709_10003021_pt1 | contig 10229 bp, 7 predicted proteins | sample KBSM34metaG_FD_184397 | JGI IMG/M metagenome (GOLD analysis project Ga0207709, IMG submission 184397) | Miscanthus rhizosphere microbial communities from Kellogg Biological Station, Michigan, USA - KBS M3-4 metaG (SPAdes) (version 2) | ecosystem: Host-associated > Plants > Roots > Rhizosphere >...
GCCAAGGTCACGCCATCGGCCGCGACTCTTGGATCGATCAGAACATTAAAGGATTGCGTTAGACTCGTGGCGTCTGTTTTTAGTCGCACCTGATACTGGCCCGGCGGAAGCGTAACACCTGCCTGGTTGCGAAGGTCCCATGCAAAACGATTTACTCCCGGCATTTTTGTGACTCTTGGCGGCGGCAGAAACCGTCGCGTTGGCGCTGCATCCGGATCGGGTTGTGACTCTGGACCAGCAGTGCCAACACCCGGCATGTTTGCTCCAGCGCCGCCACGACCGGGACGTCCGACAGGCGCGTCGCTGTTGTAGGAATTGAGCACCGCTCCTTTTGTGTCGAGAATTTCGATTACAACTGCGCCAGCCGGCGCTGAGGGGAGGTAGTAATCCACCACTGGCCCAAGAACGGTTGGGCCAACGCGCGTGCGATATCCGTCGCGTGGTTTGAAGAGCGTGACATCAGACGCCTTCACTTGCGACGAGAGCTGGTGCAACGGCGTCAAATTATCGAGAATCCAGATCGCTCTTCCCTGCGTTGAGACGATGAGATCTTTGTGATGCACCTTGATGTCAGATACAGGAACGTTTGGCAGATTTAACTGAAACGGTTGCCAGTGCGCGCCGTTATCAAACGAGATGAACATCCCAAACTCTGTTCCGGCGTAAAGCAATCCTTCACGATCCGGATCCTCGCGCACGACGCGCGTGGGCCAATCGGCAGGAATACCGTTCTTTCCGTCAGTCAGCCTGGTCCATGTCGTGCCGTAGTCGTCCGTGCGGTAGATGTACGGCTGATAGTCACCAAGCAGCCAGCGATACACCGCAAAGTAGGCTGAGCCTTTGCGATGTGGTGAGGCTTCGATGTATTGCACGCGCCCGCCGCTCGGCAGATCTTTCGGCGTCACGTTCGTCCACTTCTTACCGTTGTCGCGCGTGACATAGAACGGACCATCGTTCGAACCCGTCCAGATCACACCTTTCTCGAGTGGCGACTCAGTGATCGCATAGAGGGTGCTGTAAAACTCTTCGCCTGTAACGTCGCGTGTGATCGGTTCACCGCTGGCACCCTGGCAACAGTCGGGATGCGCGGTGAGATCGGGCGAGATTCGTTCCCACGTCACGCCTTTATCGCGGGTGCGGTGGACGTATTGCGATCCGTAATAAAGCACATCCGGATCGTGCGGTGACGTGGCCATCGGCGACACACGCTGCATACGGTAGATGAGATCGCTGGCAGGATTTCCGTAAAGTGACTGGGCTCCAATCCAGTAACTCTTCTCCTGCCCGGTCTTGAGATTCATCACGCCGTACTGCCCTTTGCACGAGCCGTAAACGATGTCGGGATTCGACGGGTGCGGCATGATTGGACCAGTTTCACAGCCTGGACCAGTGCGCCAATCAGTCGTGGAAAAGGGTTCCGCCTGGCTGGAAATAATAATCGTCGTGTTGTCCTGCTGAGCGCCGTAGAGTTTGTAAGGAAACTGATTGTCGACCCAGATACCGTAGATCTCCGACGTTGGCTGGTTCATCTGGGACGACCACGTGCGCCCGCCATCGTTTGAGACGTTCGCCCCACCATCATTGCCTTGGATCATGATCTGGCTGTCTCGTGGATTGATCCAGATGTCGTGATTGTCGCCGTGGGGCGTGCGCAACGGTGTGAACGTTTTGCCCGCGTCAGTCGATTTGAAGAAACCCTCCGCGCCGGCGTAGACGACGTCGGCATTCGAGGGATCAGCGCCGAGCGTCGTGTAGTAAAACGGTCGTTGAATCAGCGCGCTCTGTGAATTGACGAGCGCCCACGTTTGCCCTGCGTCGTCGGAACGATAGAAACCGCCGCCCGGCCTGGCTTCGACGAGCGCATAGATTCGAGTTGGATTTGCCATCGTGACGGCGAGATTGGCTTTGCCGATCAACTCATTCGGGAGACCATTCGAGATCTTCGAAAAGTGTTCGCCACCGTCAGTGCTTTTATAGAAACCACCTTCGCGACCGCCGCTGATGATGGTCCATGGCTTACGTTCCAGATGCGACATCCATGCGTAAACGACGTTTGGATTGCCTGGTTGCAACTCGACGTCCATCGCGCCGACGCCGTCCGAGATGAACAGGACTCTACGCCACGTTTGTCCACCGTCAGTGGTTTTGAAAATCCCGCGAATATCGTTTGACTTGAAGACGTCCCCACCCGCTGCGACCCAAACGATGTCTGGATTCGTCGGATGAATACGAACTGCGCCGATCTGTCCGGCGTTGTAGAGTCCAATGAATTTCCACGTCTGGCCCCCGTCACTCGACTTGTACACACCGCGACCTGTCGAAACATTGCTGCGCACGCCGTCGGATCCGGTTCCGAGGTAAATGATGTTCGGATCAGAATCTGCCACCGCGACCGATCCCGTTGAGCCGAGTGGAATCTTGCCGTCAGTTATCGGAGTCCAGCTCGCGCCGCTGTCAGTGGTGCGAAACAAGCCGCCGCTCGCAACGCCCATGTAGAACGTCTTCGGTTGCGAGGGAACTCCCGTGACCGTCGTCACGCGTCCACCACGTGCTGGACCAATGAGCCGGTACCGCAAGCCATTGAAGAACGATGAGTCAATGGTTTGTGAGTGAACAGAAATCGCGAGCAGCAGAAGAGTGAGCAACACAGAACCGGACCGAAACATTAATCGACCTCCGGATAACGCAGATTGAATTTGGAGTCCTATTATGTAGCAGGAGCGAACCAACCGCGAACGCTGCGCGCGACTTGCCTGAAGAATCGAAGAATCTTTCTGAAGACCAGAAATGATATTACCAGGCCTGCGCCAACTATGACGAATATTAGAACGGGCACGAACACGGAAGCAACGACTGAAAGAACTGCCACCATATCTTCGGCAATGCTCGCGACCCAGTTTGACACTGGCTCAGGGCTCGCATTCAACATGGCCCGCGTTGCCGCCTTGGTTCCGTGAGAGCTTAGCGCCAGGCCGCCGCCCAGCAAAAGGGCGATGACCTGAATACTGCGGTCGAAGTCGCCGAACGCACTCGCCGCCAGAACTGCACCAGCCGGAACTCGAATAAAGGTGTGAATCACGTCCCAGGTGCTGTCGATGTACGGAACCTTGTCGGCGACAAACTCGACCACATACAAAGCAACGGCGACGCCGATGACCCACCAGCTCGTCAGCACCTCGAGCTCACCGGGCAGTTGCAAATGCGAGAACCGGCCGAGCAGGCCGAGCGTGGCCACGGCCGCGTAAAGATTGATTCCCGAGACCCATGAGGCGCCCATCGCGATCGCGATTGTGGAGATCAGTTGCGTCATCGTCGCCGGATTATACGCCAGCATACGTTGAGGGGTTCTCTTTTCATTCGAGGAGACTACAGGTTAATTTAGCCCGACGGCATGCAACTTTTTCAGCACACACCTGCTTTCGACGTGGACGCCGCCGCCGCGATTGCCGGCGAACGCTTTGGCATTCGTGCGCGTGCGCAGGCGTTGCCGAGTGAGCGCGACCAGAATTTCCTGTTGACGAACCAGGCGGGAGAAAAGTTTGTGCTGAAGATCGCGAACGCGCTGGAGTCGCGCACGTTTCTGGAGGCGCAAAACTCGATCCTCAAACATCTCGAGCGACGCGTCTCGATTTGTCAGAAGCTCTTGCCCGCCCCGTCGGGCGAAGAAATCGTGAGCGTGAAATCGCATTTTGTGCGCATGGTCCACTATCTTCCGGGTGTTCCGCTCGCGGAGATCAGGCCACACACGTCTGGATTGTTACACGATCTCGGCCGAAAGCTCGGACAAGTGGCACAAGCACTTGCGGACTTCGATCACACGGCTGTCCATCGAGACTTCCATTGGGACCTCGCGAACGGCAACCGTGTGGTGAATGAATTTGCCGCGTTGATCGATAACACAAGTTTGCGCGAACTGGTTTTGAAGTGCCGGTTCGAGCCGCCGGAACGTTTGCGACGAAGTGTAATTCACGGTGACGCGAACAATTACAACCTGCTCGTCGATCCGGAAAGCATGACCATCACCGGACTGATCGACTTTGGAGACATGGTTTATAGCTACACTGTCGGAGATCTCGCGATTGCGATTGCTTATGTGATACTCGACAAGACCGATCCTCATGCGGCTGCGGCAGAGATTGTTAGTGGTTACCGGAGTGAGTTTGCACTGCTCGATGAAGAGCTCGAAGCGCTGTGGCCGCTCGTGCGTTTGCGACTGGCGATGAGTGTTTGTCTGGCTGCGCATCAACTGCGGCAGCAGCCTGAGAATAAGTATCTGCAGATCAGCCAGAAGGCGATTGAAGAAAATTTGCCACGGATTTACGCGGATGAAAAAGGATTTAGTTAGGGACCGGCAACGGCTGCTTGGACGCAATTTGAGTGTGGCTTATGAGAAGCCGCTGAACATTGTGCGCGGGTCGATGCAGTACCTTTTTGACGATGAAGGTCGTCAGTATCTCGATGCATACAACAATGTCGCGCATGTTGGGCATTGTCATCCGAAGGTGGTTGCGGCAGGCCAGCGGCAGATGGAGCTGTTGAATACGAACACGCGCTACTTGAGTGAGCTGATTCTCGACTATGGAGACAAACTCACGGCGACGCTGCCCGAATCGTTGGGCGTTTGTTACTTCGTCAACTCCGGTAGTGAGGCAAACGAACTCGCTGTTCGGCTTGCGCGTGCGCACACGAAAGCGCGTGAGATGATCGTGTTGGACCATGCGTACCACGGAAACACGACTACGCTGATCGATCTCAGTCCTTACAAACACAATGGTCCGGGAGGTGAAGGCGCGCCGTCGTGGGTACACACGGTCCCGCTCCCTGCTTCAGGATTGGACGCAACAGAGGTTGTTGCGAGGATAGGACCGAACCTCTGTGGTTTTATCGCCGAGTCGCTGCCAAGTGTTGCCGGACAGATCGTTCTCCCGCAAGGATATTTGGGAAGAGTTTACGAGGCGGTACGCAGCGCGGGTGGTGTGTGCATCGCAGATGAAGTTCAGACTGGGTACGGGCGGATCGGTACGCACTTCTATGGGTTTGAGATGTATGACGTCGTGCCGGATATCGTTGTGCTGGGGAAGCCGATTGGCAATGGACATCCGATTGGTGCGGTGATCACGACGCGAGCGATTGCTGATTCGTTTGATAATGGAATGGAGTTCTTCAGCACGTTTGGTGGGAATAATGTGTCGTGTGCGATTGGGTTGGCGGTGCTTGAGGTCGTGCAGGAGGAGAATCTACAACAGCACGCGCTTTCGATTGGTGAACGCTTACTCGAAGGGTTGCGGACGTTGCAACGGCGGCACGCGCTGATGGGCGATGTGCGTGGATCGGGGTTGTTTCTCGGCGTTGAGCTCGTGCGTGATGGCGAGCCGGCGACGCTTGACGCCGCTCAGATCGTGAATCGAATGCGCGAGCACGGCGTTCTGATCGGCACCGATGGTCCACATCACAACGTCCTCAAGATCCGACCCCCCATGCCATTCTCAGCCTCGAATGCAGATGAACTCCTCTCTACACTTGGGAACGTACTGTAGGGGCGGCCCTCCGTGGCCGCCCGGCGCGGAACTCGATCTCGGCAATATGCAACGGAGGCCTTCACCGTGCAAATCGAATATCCCCACCAGAACGATTTAAAACGATTTCCGATCGTGGGTGTGCCTGAGAAAATCCCTCTCGCTGTATTGCCCAGAGATCGTATTCCACGCCGGGCGGCCACGGAGGGCCGCCCCTACAGTACGTTCCGAGATTAATTTGTGGAGGCTAGCGATTCACGAATCGGAATCTGCGGAAACGCTGGGCGAGCCGGTGCTTATTTTCAGCGAGATCGCGGTTGAGGATGAACGAGAGAGAACTTCCTCGCGCTGTCCAGCCACCATGCGAATAGGCAATCGGCAGATCGATAGAAGTGTTGTCGTCTTTTGTCCAGGCGTTACCCGACACCTGCTCGCACCTCAGCAGATAATGTTCGATGCCCGTGAAGACGCTGCGCCAGTAACCACCGTAAAGAGTCTTGTAAACAATTCCATCGACCTCTACATAAACTCTGTTGCCGCTGAGGATTTTGTAATTAATGCGGCCGAGCAAATCGAGCAGACGACATTGCTCGCGTGCGGTCGGATCCGCAACTGGTGAATGAAAACTCAGAAGGTCATCGGGCGTAGCGTCGTCTTCACGCCACGCTTCGGGTTGGTATGGTGTTACTTGCGGCCGACGATTTTCGTTGTTCATCCGGCGCTCCGGAACTCTTACCCATTCAGGGATTAGGGTGGGGACTAGTTTATTCCCGAAGCCGGTAGAAAGCCAGTGTTTTTACGACCGATCAGGTGGGGATACGAAAAGTTGGAAATGAATCCACAGATTGCACAGATTAACTAATAATCTGCGCAATCTGTGGAAGGTTAGTTGTTTACGGCACCTGCGAAGCAATGAGTGAGAATCGGAAATTCAAATCATTCCTGCGGTTGAATGTGGCGCCGCCGTTAGTAGACAAGAACGACCGACCGAGGATCGGCGCCTGAGCGCTCAAACCGATCAGTGGCGGCTGATTGCTGACTCCGGCGAAAGGCGCCGGCGGAATCTGAAGAACCAGGAACAGGTTCTGAATCGATCCATCGGCGATCCCCAGGCGAATAACTTCGCTGAGGTCCTGCGGGTTCTTGAAATAGAACGGCGCGAAGTCTGTGTCCTGCGCAAGAAACTGGGATGAGCTGGCAAGCGGAGTCACGAGATCGATCGTCGCCGTCGTGTCAGGGTTGATGACGCCTTTGGCTAACCAGGCGTTCGCAAAGACCACCGGTACTGATGCATCAACCACTATGGTGTCGAAAAGTCCGGCCTGAATTAGCGTCGGATTTCCACCGTTGAGTGCACTTACTTGTGAAGCAGGAAACTGGACCGCGTAGATAAACCCGCCTGGCGGAGGATTAATGAACCCGATGAAGTTCCGCGCTCCAAAGCCGCTGATATTGAACACGTTGTTCGTGGTGATGTTGTTGCCTGCGTTTGTCTGTCCGTTATTAACGTGAACATTCTTCGCATCACCCGGATCGCGTTCGATCGCACCTTCACTGTTGTTGTTCCAAAACTCTTCGATGAAGTTCTGCTGTCCGAAGAAGTTTCCGATCTGACAAGTGAAGCTGATGTTTCCAGCGGCTGCCGGACTGCCATCCACTGCTTCCACGCCCACGCTGTAGTTTCCTTGCGGCACAGGTATCACGTAGTTGCCGTTGGGAATTGCGTCAGCCACAGTTGGCACAAAGAACAAACCGCCATTCGCTGGGTTGAATGATAGGTTTGTCGTACCGCTAAAAGCGCTGACGACACGAGAGTTCGTCGCCCGATCGATGGCGAATAACTGTCCACCCGCAATCGGTTGATTCAACACACCGTGTCGTAACTCGCCCCTGATCAACCCATACTGGCTGGTAAATGAAACATCGCCCGCTTGCAGCGCTCCAGGTCCGGATGCTGCCGATCCTTCCGGATAGTAGAAAGAAGCAAACGCGATGTCGTCGGCACTGAGCGAAGCCTGAGCGAGTTCTGAGGCCGGATCGCCAGTGTCGATAAACGGAAACATCGTTGAGCCATCACCATCAGTTGCACTGGTCTGGTTGTCGAGCACGTGTGATAGACCAAGCGAATGTCCAAACTCGTGCGTGGCAACACAGTTCAGATCGACCGAACGAGTAACCGTATCGACCTGCGCGGGATCGACAGTGAAGCGAAGTCCGTTGCTGACCTTGGTGTTGAACTGCACGTCGTTGTCGAGAATCGTTCCGGCTTTGTAGAAGCCTGCCGGAAACTCGTTGTCGCCGTCACTGTCGACGTCTTGCATCGTAGTAATAGCACTCGATACGTCTGAGTCGCCGTCGCCGTCAATGTCGTCTCCATTCACGAGAGTTGTATCTGCTATCAGATTGGTGGAGGGAGAAGAAGCGATGGCATTAAAACCTGCCGCAGTGCGGAAAGAGAGTTCATTGATCATGTTGAACCCGACTAGCCCCGGGTTGTTGGTTGTTCCCACAATCTGCGAATTCATGAAGGAAGTCGGGATGTTGTTCCAGGAATTGAACGATCCCTGCAGTGCTGTGGTGGCGTCAGCCACAGACAAAAACGCCGGACCCAACGGATTCGGAATCGGGTTCAGCGTGTTGTTTATTTTATATGGAACCGGGATGCTGCGTGAGTCCCAGCGAATTCCAATCACTCTGGCCAGGATGTGACCAGGGATCGGCGAAGGCGCTCCCGCGGTGATATCAATCGTTTCGAGCGCGCCGCCCGCGCGAGCGGTGGTGGCAACGCTCATCAGAATCATGCACGTTGTCAAAAGAATTGAAGTGAACTTTCTCATAATTCCTCCTGGGAAGTTTTCTCCTTGATCGGCCTCAGCCGACGTTTATGAATCAGGGCGTTGACAGACGAATTTCGGTTACTGGTTTTTCAGATAACCTCGGACTTCATTCTTCAACGTGTCGAGCGGAATCGTGTTGTTTGAGCCACGATGGATTCCGTTATTACTCTTCAGCGAGCTCTGTCGCAGATCGCGAGAGACAACTTGCTGCCCATCTTCATCGGTGACGATAGAGAACTTTCCTTGAGAGAAGCCGGCAACGGTATAGCTACCAGGCACTTCACCAGTAGCAGTCAAAAACAGGAAAACATTTTCACCCGGCGTCATTTGTGGGGCGCCCGGATAGGTCATGGCGACGGGGATTTTGCGATTGGCATCCACGCCTCCCGGTAGCGCAACGGTGATTGAACTTTCAGTTCCTTTAAGATTTTCACTTATCGAAACGGTGGCAAGCGTTACTAGACTGCGATCAACCCAAACGGTTTTGGTTTCTACGCAATTGCCGATTGCGATGACGTCCGACTGGTTAACCATGTCCTGGACAGACAGCGCAACTGCGAGACTGGTATCGGCGATAGGGAGACTGTCTTGGGGAGGAGCATCGACTGCAGTTGCCCAGCGCGTCGTAACCAGCAGGGCGATCACAATTAGTAAGCAGCTCACCAGGGTAATCTTTTTCATGCTTGAAATCCTTTCGTTGCTTTCCTTTTCTTCGAATAGAACGGGTCCTGCAGAGAGAGCTTGAGATGGAGATCACGGGATCCCAAAATTTTCCGCACGTGTTAGCTGTTGAGGCACGACGAGCACGCAGAAGGTAGTGTGCTGCACACAGCCGGGCCCTGCTCTCAAGGAGTGCGGGCACATTATTCTGCTGCTAGGATAAAGTCAAGAGAAATGGCGCACTTTTCACTCATTTTTAGGATAAAGAAACTACCTCGTCTCGTATTTGCCGCGAGCATACTGATGTTCTCGCTGGCGGGATGCGAGCGTGATGATGCGATCGAGAGGGGTTCGAATAAGGAAATGACGACAGGTCCGATTGTGTATGTTGCCCTTGGCGATTCAACGGGTTCAGGTGTTGGCGCGAGGAATGGTGGGTATGTATTACGACTTTTCAATCGGCTCCTGGAACGCCGGCCGGGTTCGAAGTTGACGAACCTTTGTGTCAGTGGTGCGACGACTGAAGACCTCGTGCGCGATCAGTTGGAGCGTGGCGCTGAGATGAATGCGGATCTGGTTACGGTCGGCATCGGTATCAACGACATCGGACATGGTTTGACGATCGATCGGTTCGCAGCGAATTACGAAAAGATTCTCAGTACGCTGCGGGAGAAGACGCACGCGCAGATCCTCGTGACGAACATTCCCGATATATCGAGTGCGCCGCGTATTCCTGGTCCGATGCGAAGTCAGTATCAGCAGCAGATCATCAAATTCAATGAGCGTTTGGAACAGATTGCAACGCGGCATGGCGTGACCATCTTCGATATGTTCACGATCTCGAAGGATGAGCTTCCCTTACATCCGGAGTATTTTTCGAGCGATGGGTTCCATCCGTCTGACCGGGGGTATGAGTTGTGGGCCGAGCAGATGTGGCCCACCCTCGCGAAGGTCATCGGTGCTTTGCCGTAATTGGATACAGTCAGTACCACCTCTCGGTAGCGGGTGGGTACGCCGTAGGCTCTGATCCAAAAAGGCTTCGCACCCACCCGCTACCGCGAGGTGGTACTGACTGTGTCCAAGTTGAGTTGTGACTTTTGAGGCGACGCTGGCGAAGGTTATTGGTGCTTTGCCGTAATTGGATACAGTCAGTACCACCTCGCGGTAGCGGGTGGGTACGCCGTAGGCTCCGATCCAAAAGGCTTCGCACCCACCC
>Ga0207709_10003025_pt1 | contig 10215 bp, 10 predicted proteins | sample KBSM34metaG_FD_184397 | JGI IMG/M metagenome (GOLD analysis project Ga0207709, IMG submission 184397) | Miscanthus rhizosphere microbial communities from Kellogg Biological Station, Michigan, USA - KBS M3-4 metaG (SPAdes) (version 2) | ecosystem: Host-associated > Plants > Roots > Rhizosphere >...
AAACGGAGAGCAACTTCGCTGGCTACTCGTCCGAGGACCTTGTCGGTCGCGTCAATCACAAACCACTCGTGCGTCACGTCAGCGGGCTTGGCGCTGAACGTTTTGGTCATGAGTTTTTCTCTTGAAAGAGGGTTTGGCGAGCCCTTTTCCACGGTCGGCGTTCCTCTGATGGGAATCTCTTAGGTGGGTTTTCACGCCTGCCTGCCCAGTGATGAGCAGGTGAACATGCCTTCGCCGCGGGGCTACAAAAACGCTGCGAAGCCCGCGATTATATGAAGAAATGGCCAAACGGCCAACTTCCGGGCTTCCGGGGGCCTCAGCGCTGGATGCGGACCAGTTCCAGGCTCTCGTTGGCCCCCGAGGAGACCCCACGCTGGTATTCGCCCTCGAAACGGACGACCCGGCCCAGCTCAGGGCTGTACCAGGCGGCGCCCCGAAAGCGCGTGCTGGCGCCGGTCAGCGGCAAGCTGGTGGTGCTGGAGGCGAAGATCCAGCCCTCATAGCCGATGCGCATCACGTTCAGCTCCACCCCGTCCACGCGCATCGCGTGCTCGCCGCCCACCGAGGCGGTGAGTTCATGCCGCAGCCGGTCGCCGGTGGTCGTCACGTAGTCGAGCTGCCAGCGCATGCCGGGCTGGATGTCGTCCTTGCGCAATGCCCAGCCGCCCGGCGGCGACGCAGTGTCGAACAGGCCGCCGGCTGGCGACGTGATCGACACCACCTGCCCGTTGGTCTTCTCGATCCGGCTGCCGGCATTGAACGACACCTCGTCGCCGCTGACCCGGTCCACCCGGTAGATCACCGGCGCCCGGTTGCCCGTCAGCCGGTCCGTGCGCACGTACTCGAGCGCGTCGCCGGCGCGCAGCGGCTCGGTCAGCGGGATGCCCGCCCCACCGGCGTCGGCCACCCGTCGGGCGGCAGCGCCCGCAGGCTCCCGGGCCCGCGCCGCCAGCTGCGCCTGGGCGCGGGCCGGCAACTCCGCCAGGAACTCGGCCGGCATGGCGAAATTCAGGTTGCCGCCGTCGCGGGCGGCGAAGGTGGTGATGCCCAGCAGGCGGCCGTCGCTGTCGAACAGCCCGCCGCCGCTCGACCCGGGCGCAATCGCCGCCGTGGTCTGCAGCAGCCGCGCCTCCCCGTCGCCGCCGCGCAGGCCCGACAGCAGGCCTTCGCTGAGCGTGTTTTCCAACCCGCGCGGGTTGCCGATGGCGTACACGCGCTGCCCCACCCGTGCACCGCCGGCGGGCGCCAGGGTCACCGGGGTTGCCGTGAAGTTGGCGACCTTGATCTGGCACAGGTCGCGCCCCGGGTCCGGGTATTCGAGCGTGGCGCCGTAGGTGACGTTGTCGCGCTTGACCACGAAATTGCTGGCCTTGGCGAGCACATGGCAGTTGGTGACGAGCCGGCCGGGCGCGATCACCACGGCGCTGCCGGCGCGCAGCGGGCGCTCCTGCGCGTCGAAGGTGCGCACGGCCCAGACGCTGCCGGTCAGCTTGGCGAACAGGGCGTCGGGTTCCAGCGCGGCGGCGGGGCCGGCGGCCAGCAGGGCGCCCGCGGCGCACAGCCACGGCGCGGCGTTCGTCCAGATCGGCTTCACGGCTTGGCGGGCAGCAGGCCGCGCAGGTCGTCCATCGAGACGCGGGCGTCGGGCGCGGCGGGCGGCGCTGCAGGTGCGGGGCGCACCGGAGCGGGCGGCGCGACCGCCACGGGAGGCGGCGGTGGCGCCACCACGGCTGGCGCAGGCACAGGCGCCGCAGCCGTCTTCGGCGCCGGCGCGGCCGCCATCTCGGTCGTGCCGATCTTCATGCCGACCGTCGCCTCGTCGCCAGTCTGCGCGCTGCGGTCGAAACTGCGTACCTCGCCGAAGATCAGCCGGATCCAGCTCGGGTAGTTGAAGCCCGCCCCGGTGCCGGTGTCGATCGCCACGCCGACCAGGCCGCCGATCATCACGTTGCCGACCAGGCCCACGTTGACGCGCGAAATCGCCTGGCCGCGGGCCGGCGGCAGGCCGGACTGGGTGCATTCGATGTTCAGGTTCTCGCCCGAGCGCCGCACCGGCAGGGTCAGGCCGGAGCGCACTACCGCATCATTGCGGTCGTTGGAGACCCGGCAGCGGGCGCCGTCGACCACCTTGCCCTCGGGCGACAGGGTCTCGACCTTCACGTTCTGCGTGGTGCCGTGGGTCACGGAGGCGCAGCCCGTCAAAATAGACAAAACACCCGCGCCGACGCACAGGCCCCAAAATCGCCATCCGGCTCCTCGCATTGCTGCCCCTCGTTGTGTTTTGTAAATCAATGTAGCGCCGCGCGAGTCTAGCGCTCCCCTTTCCACTTTTTCAGGCCTCATTCCATGTTCAGTTACCGCCACGCGTTCCATGCCGGCAACCACGCCGACGTGCTCAAGCACACGGTCCTGATTGCCACCCTCGACCACCTGCTTGAAAAAGACGCCGCGCTGACCGTCGTCGACACCCACGCCGGCGCCGGCCTGTACCGGCTCGACGGCGACTACGCCGGCACCAGCGGCGAAGCGGCCGACGGCGTGCTGCGCTTCTTCGCCGAACCGGAAAAAGCCCCCGCCACGCCCGCCCCCGCCGCCAAGTCGACGGGCAAGAAGCCCGCAGCCCCCGCCGAAGAAAAGCCGGTCGCCGAAGCCATCGCCCGCTACCTGAGCGTGATCCACGACTTCAACCCCAAGGGCGGCGCCCGCGTCTACCCCGGCTCGCCGTTCATCGTGCAGCACCTGCTGCGCGACCACGACAAGCTCAAGCTGTTCGAGCTGCACCCGACCGACGCCCGCACGCTGGACGCCAACATCGCCCAGCTCGAGGCCGGCCGCCGCATCGCCGTGCTGCGCGACGACGGCTTCGGCAGCGCCACCAAGTTCCTGCCGCCGCCCTCGCGCCGCGCGCTGGTGCTGATGGACCCCAGCTACGAAATGAAGACCGACTACGGCCGCGTGCTCGACTTCGCGGCCGAGGCGCTCAAGCGCTTCGCCACCGGCACGTATGCCGTCTGGTACCCGATCATTCCGCGCCCCGAGGCGCACGACCTGCCGCGCCGCCTGAAGACGATGGCGACCAAGGCCGGCAAGCCGTGGCTGCACGCCACGCTGACCGTCAAGTCGAGCAAGATCACGAAGGACGCCGCCTCGGGCGAAACGCAGCGCCCGGGCCTGCCGGCGAGCGGGATGTTCCTGATCAACCCGCCCTACACGCTGAAGGCGCAACTGGCCGAGGCGCTGCCCCAGCTGGCCGAGCGCCTGGCCCAGGACCGCAACGCCGCCTACTCGCTCGAGAGCGGCGGCTGAGGCCGGCCGCTCAGCGGCGCTTGCGCGGCGGCACGATCACCCGCTTGCGCGCGGGGGCCGGCGCACGAACGCGCGACGTCGGCGCCTCGGGCAACAGCGCGGGCTGCAGATCTTCCGCCGCCACGGCCTGGCCGCCGCAGCGCATGCCCTCGCGGTCGATGACCGACAGCGCCACCTGCTTGATGCCCATGCTCGTGAGACCGATGCGGTCGGCCGCGGCGCGGCTCAGGTCGATGATGCGGCCCGGCGTGAAGGGCCCGCGGTCGTTGACGCGCACCAGCACCTCGCTGCCGTTGACCAGGCTGCGCACGCACACGCGCGTGTTGAAGGGCAGCGTCTTGTGGGCCGCTGTCATGGCGCCCATGTCGAAGCGCTCGCCGTTGGCGGTCTTGCGCTGGTGGAACTGGATGCCGTACCACGAGGCGCCGCCGCGCTCGAAGATCTCGCGCGGTTCATCGCCGGGCACGCCATCGTCCAGCGATTCGCCGGTGCCCGACACCGCGAGGTCGTAGCGCACCGACGGCACGGCCGAGCGCGGCGCGGCGCCGGGCGGCACGGCCAGGCCGCGTCCCAGCGGCTGCAGCCGCTTGCCGGACGCCGCCGGCGCAACGGCGGTGTCCGCGTCTTTCTCCTGCGTGGCAGGCGGCATGGTGCACCCTGCGAGCACGCAGGAGACCGCGACGGCGACCGCGCGCAGCCCTCTCAATCCAGGCGCTCCAGGATGGCCAGCGTGGCCGCCGACTGGTTCATCGTGTAGAAGTGGATCGCGGGTGCGCCGCCCGCTTGCAGGCGCGCGCACAGGTCCGTCACCACGTCCAGGCCGAAGGCCTTGATGGAGGCCGTGTCGTCACCGAAGCCCTGCAGCCGCAGGCGGATCCAGCGCGGAATCTCGGCGCCGCAGGCGTCCGAGAAACGCATGAGCTGCGTCGAGCTCGTGATGGGCATGATGCCCGGCACGATCGGCGTGTCGAGCCCCAGCTTGCGCGCGTCGTCGACGAAGCGAAAGTAGGCCTCGGGGCTGAAGAAATACTGCGTGATGGCCGAGTCGGCGCCGGCCTTCATCTTGGTCGCGAAGGCCTGCAGGTCGGCTTCGGGCGAGCGCGCCTGCGGATGCACTTCGGGGTAGCAGGCCACCTCGATGTGGAAGTCGCGACCGGTCTCCTCGCGGATGAAGGCGACGAGGTCGCTCGCGTACTGGAACTCGCCGCCGATGCCGTAGCCGCTGGGCAGATCGCCCCGCAGCGCCACGAGGCGCTTCACGCCCATGGCCTTCAGCTCGGCCAGCTGCTCGCGCACGGTGGCGCGCGTGGCGCCGATGCACGAGAAATGGCTGGCGGCGTCCACGCCCTCGGCCAGGATCTCCTGCACCGCACCGAAGGTGCCCTGGTGCGTGGAGCCGCCCGCGCCGTAGGTGACGGAGCAGAACTGCGGCTTGCGCGCATACAGCTGCTGGCGCACGGCGCGCAGCTTGACCGCGCCTTCGGGCGTCTTGGTCGGGAAGAATTCGAAACTCAGCGGAAGGCGCACCTGCGTCTCCTTAGGAACCGTCGCCCGCCTTGGCAGCAGCACGAACGGCGTGAATGAAAAACTCGCGGTTGCCGTCGCCCCCGGCGATCGGGCTGTCGAACCAGCGCAGCACCTTCAGCTCGAGCGCCGCGCAGGCGTCGTGCAGGCGCTTCTCGACCACAGCGTACATCGCCTCGTCGCGCACGATGCCGCCCTTGCCGACCTGGCCGGGCTGCAGCTCGAACTGCGGCTTGACCAGCATCAGCAACTGGCCGTCGTCGGCCAGGAACTGCACCACGGCCGGCAGCACCAGCGTGAGCGAGATGAAGGACAGGTCGCCGACGATGAGGTCGAAGCGCGGCTCGGCCGGGGCTTCGACAACTTCGAGCGCCTCGCCCACCTCGTCGTCCTCGCCCTCGTCCACCTGAAGATCGGCCGGCGACAGCGCCCGCGCATTGACGCCTTCGATAGCGACCACGCGCTCGTCCTCGCGCATGCGCGCATGCAGCTGCCCGTGACCGACGTCGACGCCCACCACCTTGGCGGCGCCGTGCTGCAGCAGGCAGTCGGTGAAGCCGCCGGTCGACTGGCCAACGTCCAGGCAGAGCTTGCCGGTCGGGTCCACGCCGCTGGTCTTCAGCGCACCTTCGAGCTTGAGGCCGCCACGCGACACGTAGCGTGCCTCGGCGGCGTCGGCGAGCTCGAGCTCGGCCGACTCGGGCACTTCGTCCTTGTTCTTGGCGACGTTGCGCCACGCGTCGCTCGTGCCCGCGTCACGCCAGCGCATGCCGCCGGCGATGAGCCGGACAGCCTGCGAACGCGACGCGGCCAGGCCGCGCTCCACCAACAGTTGATCGGCGCGCACGCGGATCAATAGCGGTAGGTGTCCGGCTTGTAAGGGCCGTTCTTGTCCACGCCGATGTAGGCGGCTTGCGAGTCGGTCAGCTCGGTGAGCATGGCGCCGACCTTCTTCAGGTGCAGGCGCGCGACCTTCTCGTCCAGGTGCTTGGGCAGCACATAGACCTTGCCGGCTTGATACGCATCGGGCTTGGTGAACAGCTCGATCTGGGCGATGGTCTGGTTGGCGAACGACGACGACATCACGAAGCTCGGGTGGCCCGTGCCGCAGCCCAGGTTCACGAGGCGGCCCTTGGCCAGCAGGATGATCTTCTTGCCGTCCGGGAAGGTGATGTGGTCCACCTGCGGCTTGATCTCTTCCCACTCGTACTTCTCGATCGACGCGACGTCGATCTCGTTGTCGAAGTGGCCGATGTTGCAGACGATGGCCTGGTCCTTCATGGCGGCCATGTGCTCGTGGCGGATCACGTCGCGGTTGCCGGTGGTGGTCACGAAGATGTCGGCCTTGTCGGCGGCGTACTCCATGGTCACGACCTTGTAGCCTTCCATGGCGGCCTGCAGGGCGTTGATCGGGTCGATTTCGGTGACCCACACCTGCGCCGACAGTGCACGCAGCGCCTGGGCCGAGCCCTTGCCCACGTCGCCGTAGCCGGCCACGCAGGCCACCTTGCCGGCGATCATCACGTCGGTCGCGCGCTTGATGCCGTCCACCAGCGATTCGCGGCAGCCGTACAGGTTGTCGAACTTGCTCTTGGTGACCGAGTCGTTCACGTTGATGGCGCGGAACAGCAGCGTGCCCTTGGCGCTCATCTCGTTCAGGCGGTGCACGCCGGTGGTGGTCTCTTCGGTCACGCCGATGATCTCGGCCGACTTGCGGGTGTACCAGGTGTCGTCCACGGCCAGCTTGGCCTTGATGGCGGCGTAAAGAATGCGCTCTTCTTCGCTGGTCGGGTTGGCGAGCACGCCCAGGTCCTTCTCGGCGCGCTGGCCCAGGTGCATGAGCAGCGTGGCGTCGCCGCCGTCGTCCAGGATCATGTTCGGGCCTTCGCCCTTCGAGCCCTTGGGACCGAAGTCGAAGATGGCGTGGGTGTAGTCCCAGTAGTCCTTCAGCGACTCGCCCTTGATGGCGAACACCGGCGTGCCGGCGGCGGCGATGGCGGCGGCGGCGTGGTCCTGCGTCGAGAAGATGTTGCACGAGGCCCAGCGCACTTCGGCGCCCAGGGCTTGCAGCGTCTCGATGAGCACGGCCGTCTGGATGGTCATGTGCAGCGAGCCCGTGATGCGCGCGCCCTTCAGGGCCTGGCCCTTCGAGAACTCTTCACGGATGGCCATCAGGCCGGGCATCTCGGTTTCGGCGATCTTGATTTCCTTGCGGCCCCAGGCGGCGAGGGACAGGTCGGCAATCGCCTGGTCGGCGGTCGAGACGGGGGTGGGCTTGAGTACAGCGCTCATGTGAACTCCAAAACTGGTTTGAAAGATGCCACTGCGTACGGGGAAGAAAGACTCACCGCGAGAACAGCGGGTGAGCGTGGTTGCGATGTGGTCCGAGCCTCACGCCTGACGGCGCTGCAACGCTCCTCGGAGCGCCGGATTGTAGTCGCGGCCGCCCGGCCCGCCAATCGACCGGGGCATCCCACATCACGGAAAGCGCGGGCGCCCGCCAGGCCGGGCCGCGCGGCGCGGGCCACCCCGGGAAACTCCGCAGGCAAATCCGCGCTTGGAGCGCCCTGAGCAGCGCCGGCCCGGCGTATCGTGGCGGCGGGCCCCGGCCGCCCGGCCGCTGCCTGCATCCACCCGTTCGATTGTTTTCATCACCCGACACAGGAGATTCCGCACCATGGCCACTGCCAAGAAAGCCGCCGCGAAAAAAACCACCGCCAGCAGCGCCGGCGCGAAGCAGGCGGCGCCGTCCGCCGCGGACATGCTCGATCCGATGAAGAACCTCAAGGGCATGGCCGAGCGCCTGCAGAACCTGAACCTGACCGGCGGCGCCGGCAAGCTGCTCGACAGCGGCCGCAAGGACCTGCAGGCGCTGATGCAGGCCAACGAGAAGTCCTACCAGGGCCTGCAGACCGTGGTGCAGCGACAGACCGAGATGATCAAGACGGCCATCGCCGAATGGCAGACCGCCGCCAAGGCGATGCCGGGCAAGGACCCGAAGGAAAACCTGGCCAAGCTCGACGAGCTGGGCCGCCAGTCGTTCCAGCGCGCCGTCGACGACATCAAGGAACTGGCCACCCTGGCCGCCAAGTCGCAGGCCGACGCCTTCGACGTGGTGCGCCAGCGCATCCAGGCCAACGTGGACGAGGTCACGAAGCTGCTGCAGCGCAAGTAACAAGAAGCAAAGAAAGGCCCGCATGACCGCCGTCGCGCCCCGCACCGAACGGCGCACCCGCGCCAACGGCATCGAACTGGCCTGGGACAGCTTCGGCGACCCCGAGGCGCCGCCGCTGTTGCTGGTCATGGGCCTCGGCGCCCAGATGGTCGCCTGGGACGACGCGTTCTGCGCCGCCCTGGCGCAGGCCGGCGGCCACCACGTGATCCGCTTCGACAACCGCGACATCGGCCATTCCACCCACCTGCCGCACGCCGGCGTGCCCGACATCCAGGCGCTGATGCTGCAGGCCATGGCCGGGCGCCCGCTGCAGGTGCCCTACACGCTGCGCGACATGGCCGACGACTGCGCCGGCCTGCTCGATGCGCTGGGCATCGCGCGCGCCCACGTCGTGGGCGCGTCGATGGGCGGCGCCATCGGGCAGGAGATGGCCATCCACCATCCGGGCCGGATGCGCTCGCTCACCAGCATCATGTCGAGCACCGGCGACCCGGCCCTGCCGCCGCCCACGCCCGAGGCGCTGGCGGTGCTGTTCGCGCCCGCGCCGACCCGCTTCGAGGCCTACCTGCCGCACCACGCCAAGCTGTGGCGCGTGCTGCGCGGCCCCGACGCCTTTCCGCTCGACGAGGCGCGCGACGCCGAGCGCGCGCAACTGGCCTTCCTGCGCGGCCTCAACCCGGGCGGCGTGGCGCGGCAGCTGGCGGCCGTGTTCGCATCGGGCAACCGCAAGCCGGCGCTGCGCGCGGTGCAGGTGCCCACGCTGGTGATCCACGGCGACGTCGATCCGCTGGTGCCCGTGGCCTGCGGCATCGACGTGGCCGAGGCCATTCCCGGCGCGACGCTGCTGCGCATCCCGCGCATGGGCCACGCGCTGCCGATCGCGATGTGGCCGCAGATCATCGAGGCCATCGCCGCGCACACCGCACGGGCGGCGCGGCGCGACGATCACTGAAGAAAAAAGAGACACGACAACGAACCCAGGCGGAGGTGTTTTTCATGAGCCAGTTTCCGTCCCTCGATCCCATGGCCCTGTGGCGCGAGCTCACGGCCCAGTGGGAAAAAAGCACCAACGAATTCGCCAACGAAGCCATGGCCTCGGACCCGTTCCGCCAGGGCATGCACGGCGGCATGAACGCCTCGCTCACCGCGCAGAAGGCGGTGGGCGACCTGATGGCGCGCTACCTCACGCTGCTGAACCTGCCCACGCGCGCCGACCTACAGGCGCTGGGCGAACAACTGCACCGCATCGACGACCACCTGGCGGGCATCCGCCGCGCGCTGGAAGGCGGGGCCGGCCCTGCCGCGCGGACCGCCGACGCGGCCACCGCGCCGCCCCGGCCGCGCCGCACCAAGCAGCCGCCCGCGGCGGCGGCAGCGCCTGCCCCGGCCGCCAAGGCCGCCGCCGCCAAGAAACGCCCTGCCGGAAAGCGCCGCCCATGAGCGCGCCGCCCGACACCTTCCAGCTGCCCGACATCCGCGGCGAGATCGAGCGCAACATCAAGGGGCTGGACTTCCTGACCTCGACCGCGCCTGCCGTCGGCCTCACGCCCAAGGACGAGATCCACCGGCGCGGCACGCTGAGCCTGTACCACTACCGCCCGATGGTCGACGAGATCTACCGCGTGCCGGTGCTCATGGTGATGGCCACCACCAACCGCGCCTACATCTTCGACCTCGCGCCGGGCCAGAGCATGGTCGAGTATTTGCTGCTCAAGGGCTACGACGTCTACGTGATGGACTGGAACGCGCCGCGCCCCGACGAGAAGCGCCTGCGCATCGAGGACTACGTGCTCGACTTCATTCCCGACTCGATCCGCCGCGTGCAGGAAGACTCGGGCGAAGAAGACGTGACCATCGCCGGCTACTGCATGGGCGGCGTGCTCTCCACGCTGTACGCGGCGCTGCACCCCGGCGGGCCGATGAAGAACCTCGCGCTCTTCACCACGCCGATCGACTTCAGCCGCATGAAGCTGTTCCACGCGTGGTCCGACCGGCGCTACTTCGACGTCGACCGCCTCATCGACACCGTGGGCAACGTGCCGCCCGAGATGCTGTTCGCCTCCTTCGACATGCTGCGCCCCGCCGGGCGCGGTGCCGGGCTGGTGCAGCTGTGGGACAACATGGCCAACGACGAGTTCGTCAAGTCGTACCGCATGTTCGACCGCTGGGGCGCCGAGATGCTGCCGCTGGCCGGCGAGTACTTCCGCCAG
>Ga0207709_10003027_pt1 | contig 10210 bp, 9 predicted proteins | sample KBSM34metaG_FD_184397 | JGI IMG/M metagenome (GOLD analysis project Ga0207709, IMG submission 184397) | Miscanthus rhizosphere microbial communities from Kellogg Biological Station, Michigan, USA - KBS M3-4 metaG (SPAdes) (version 2) | ecosystem: Host-associated > Plants > Roots > Rhizosphere >...
GGTATCCAGGCGACATGACCCGCCGGCAGCAGCCAGTGCAGGTCGCCGACCTCGATCCGCAGCAGGCCCTGATGTGCACCCAGCAGCTGCCCGCGGGCGTGCTGGTGGCGTGCCGTGCGGCGCGGACCCGGCAGGTGCAGCTGCGCCGCCAGCAACACCGGGCCGTCGGCGGCGTCGGCAAGCGCCGGGTCAATCAATGCGGAGAATGTCTGATCTGCCATATCGTGTGGCAGTTATACGGCAGAACAGTCGAACGGCAAGCCTGACACTGGGCGCCCCTCAATGGAGCACCGACACCATGCAGCCACAGGACATCCTCCCCGATCACCAGAACGACGTGCAGGTGAACGGCCTCACCGTGCGCAAGGGCAGCGTTGGCGCGTTCCTGGCCAGCGTCCGCGACTGGCAGGACCCGGCCAGTGATCCCACCCTCCGCACCACCGCCGAGGCCGACCTGCGCGCACTGTTGCCGGGCCTGCACGCACTGGGCCTGTTCCAGGTGCTGGCTGCGCGTGATCCGGCGCTGCAACGCCTGATCGACAGCGTCTGCTGAAACGGACAAGGCCCGGAACGCTCCGGGCCCTGTGGGCAACAACTGCCGCCGGGCGTGGCCCGGCGTTACCCGCTCAGCCGCCCGGTGCGAACACCAGCGTGCGGCGGGTGGTTACCGGTGCGCTGACCGGTTCGAAACGCCAACGCTTCACTGCGTTCATCGCTTCCCGGTCGAAGACGCGCGACGGCGTTGCGCGCAGCACGCGGGCATTGATCACTGATCCGTCGGTGCCGACGGTGATTTCCACCAGCACTTCGCCGGAGGTACCGGCGCGCAGTGCCTCGGCCGGATAGCGCGGTGCCGGCGTACTGACCGGGCGCAGGCTCGGTGCCGCCGCTGCTGTGGCCTGGCGTGCGGCACTGGCCTGCTGGGCGGCCGCCTGCTGCTGCTTCTGTTCGGCCTCGCGGCGGGCGGTGGCCTGGCGCTCGGCTTCCTGACGCTCGCTGTCGCGGCGCGCGGCGTCCTGTTGCGCGGCGATCTGCTTGGCCGCATCGGCTTCCCTGGCGCGCTGCTCGGTCAGGCGCTGCTGTTCGGCCTGCTGCTTGGTCCGGTCTTCGGCGTCCTTCTTTGCCTTTTCAGCTTCGGTCTCGGTGCGCTTGGCCGCGTTCTCCACGCCCTTGGCCAGGCCTTCCTTCAGGCGCGGCAGGGCAGGGGCGGAGGCGTCCACCTTTTCGATCAGCGCTACCAGGCGCTGCGCCTCGGGGTAGTCCTCACGGCCCAGGTGCTGCTCGGCGGCGATCAGGGTGTAGGGCAGCAGATCGGTCAGCGCGCTCTTCACCGAAGCGTCGTCCGGTGTCTTGTCGCGCAGCGCCAGGTAGTACTCGATGGCGTTGTCGCCGGCCGGCGCATACATGCGGTTCTCGCGCAGCGCCTGGCTGGCCGATTCGCGCAGCTGTTCGGTGCCCATCGACTGCACCTTGGCGGCGACCACCGGTGCTGTCGATGCAGCCGCGGCGGGCGTAGTGGCGGGTGCGGGCGCCGGGGTTTCTTCCTTGCCCGAGCAGGCGGCCAGCGCCAGTGCCAGGGCAACCGGCAGCCACCGGCGCGCGGCGGTGATCGTTGAGACGTGCGACATCCTGCTCCCCTCTAGAAGACGACGTGACGTAAATCATTGATATGCATGGCCGGGACCAGCGGTCCGGGCGCGGCAGCGTGACGTTTCCCGACGCCACCGCCGGCAACGGCGAGGGAGCAATCTAGCATCCCGGCCACCGCCGCGTACAAGGGCGATGGCCGGAACAGGGCAGCGGCAATGCGTCCCTGGTGGTCGCTACATCAGTGGTCGTGCGCCTTGTCGTGCGCCTTGCTGTGGCTGTTGGACATCAGCTTGTCGGTCCAGGCGATGCCGATCGCCGACAGGATGAACACGCAGTGGATGATGGTCTGCCACAGCACACCGTCGGGGGTCAGGGTCGTGCAGGTATCGGCGCCGGCGTTGTAGAAGCTGGCCGATGCCGACGAAGCCGCTGCGGCCCATTGTTCCGGCTTGCACAGCGGCAGGCCGTTCAGCGGGCTGGCGGCGATGAACGTCTTCAACAGGTGGATCGAGGAGATGCCGATGATCGCCATCGCCAGCTTCACCTTCAGCACGCTGGCGTTGACGTGGCTCAGCCATTCCGGCTGGTCCGGGTGGCCTTCCAGGCGCAGGCGCGAGACGAAGGTCTCGTAGCCGCCGACGATCACCATCACCAGCAGGTTGGAGATCATCACCACGTCGATCAGGCCCAGCACGATCAGCATGATCTGCTGTTCACCCATCGAGGCCGAATGCGAGATCAGGTGCCACAGTTCCTTGCCGAACAGGAACACGTAGACGCACTGCGCCACGATCAGGCCCAGGTACAGCGGCAGCTGCAGCCAGCGCGAGGCGAAGATCAGCGTGGACAGCGGGGAGAGCGGCGGGCGGTTTGCACTCATGCGGAGGATGCTGCGTTGCGGGGGAGTGGCGAGGTTACCGACCTGCCGTGACGGTGCCAACCCAACTCACGCACTAGACTTCAGGTTCCTTTCCGCACCCCGAGCCGCCGCCATGATCGACCTGTATTACTGGCCCACCCCGAACGGCCACAAAGTGACCCTGCTGCTGGAAGAAGCCGGCCTGGAGTACCGCATCCACCCGGTCAACATCGGCTCGGGCGACCAGTTCAAGCCGGAGTTCCTGGCCATCTCGCCCAACAACAAGATGCCGGCCATCGTCGACCATGCCCCGGCCGACGGCGGCGCCCCGCAGAGCGTGTTCGAGTCCGGCGCGATCCTGCTGTATCTGGCCGAGAAGACCGGTCAGTTCCTGCCCAGCGACCCGCGCGGCCGCGTCACCACCCTGGAGTGGCTGTTCTGGCAGATGGCCGGCCTGGGCCCGATGAGCGGCCAGATGGGCCACTTCAATGTGTACGCGCCGGAAAAGATCCCCTACGCGATCGAGCGCTACGACAACGAAGTACGCCGCCTGCACGGGGTGATGGACAAGCGCCTGGCCCAGCACGCCTTCCTGGCCGGCGATGACTACACCATTGCCGACATGGCCAGCTACCCGTGGATCGGTGCCTACGACAAGCTGCCGGTGGATTTCGCCGCGTTCCCGAACCTGAAGCGCTGGCATGAAACGATTGCTGCGCGTCCGGCCACCCAGCGCGCCTATGCCCTGCGTGAGCAGGTGAACCCGAACGCGGGCAAGCCGCTGAGCGACGAAGAGCGCAAGCATCTGTTCGGCCAGCGCTGACCCGCCGCGGGGGCGGATCCCTTTGCAGCGCAAAGGGCTCTGACCCCAGCACCGCGGCATGGGCAGAAGGTCATGCTGCCTTCCCGCACGGGCTTGGTTAGGATGGGGGACGACCGCCCCGCACCCACCGGGGGCGGACCTGCCGTTTGCCGGGATCCTCCATGCGCCACCTGTTCGCTTCGCTCGCCCTCATGCTCGCCACCAGTACTGCCGCCCACGCTGAAAAGCTGACCCTGGAAGCCATCACCGGCCCGCTGCCGTTGTCCGGCCCGACCCTGATGAAGCCGAAGGTCGCTCCCGACGGTTCGCAGGTCAGCTTCCTGCGCGGCAAGGACAGCGACCGCAACCAGCTGGACCTGTGGACCTACGACATCGGCAGCGGCCAGACCCGCCTGCTGGTGGATTCGAAGGTGGTGCTGCCCGGCACCGAGACCCTCAGCGATGAGGAGAAGGCCCGCCGCGAACGCCAGCGCATCGCCGCGATGACCGGCATCGTCGATTACCAGTGGTCGCCGGACGCGCAGCGCCTGCTGTTCCCGCTGGGCGGCGAGCTGTACCTGTACGACCTCAAGCAGCAGGGCCAGGCTGCAGTACGCCAGCTGACCCATGGCGAGGGCTTCGCCACCGACGCCAAGCTGTCGCCCAAGGGAGGTTTCGTCAGCTTCATTCGTGGCCGCAACCTGTGGGTGATCGATCTGGCCAGCGGCAAGCAGCTGCAGCTGACCCGTGATGGCAGCGCCATCATCGGCAACGGCGTCGCCGAGTTCGTCGCTGACGAGGAGATGGACCGCCACACCGGTTACTGGTGGGCGCCGGATGATTCGGCGATTGCCTTTGCCCGCATCGATGAATCGCCGGTGCCGGTGCAGAAGCGCTACGAGGTCTATGCCGACCGCACCGATGTGATCGAGCAGCGTTACCCGGCCGCTGGCGACGCCAACGTGCGCGTGCAGCTGGGCGTGATCGCGCCGGCCGCCGATGCGCAGCCGCGCTGGGTCGACCTCGGCAAGGAACAGGACATCTACCTGGCCCGCGTCGATTGGCGCGATGCGCAGCACCTGAGCTTCCAACGCCAGTCACGCGACCAGAGGCAGCTGGACCTGGTGGAAGTGGCACTCGAGTCCAACCGCCAGCGCGTGCTCGCCCACGAAACCAGCCCGACCTGGGTGCCGCTGCACAACAGCCTGCGTTTCCTCGACGACGGGAGCGTGCTGTGGTCGTCCGAGCGCACCGGTTTCCAGCACCTGTACCGCATCGACAGCAAGGGCAAGGCCACCGCGCTGACCCACGGCAACTGGCCGGTAGACGAACTGCTGGCGGTCGATGAGAAGGCCGGCAAGGCCTACTTCCGCGCCGGCATCGAGACCTCGCGCGAAAGCCAGATCTACGCGGTGTCGCTGCAGGGCGGCGAGCCGCAGCGCCTGTCCAGGGCACCGGGCATGCACAGCGCCAGCTTCGCCCGCAACGCCAGCGTCTATGTCGACAGCTGGTCCAACAGCACCACGCCGCCGCAGATCGAGCTGTTCCGCGCCAACGGCGAGAAGATCGCCACCCTGCTCGAGAACGACCTGGCCGATCCCAAGCATCCGTATGCGCGTTACCGCGATGCGCAGCGCCCGATCGAGTTCGGCACGTTGATGGCTGCCGACGGCAAGACCCCGCTCAACTACAGCCTGATCAAGCCAGCCGGCTTCGATCCATCCAAGCGCTACCCGGTGGCGGTATACGTGTATGGCGGCCCGGCCAGCCAGACCGTGACCGACAGCTGGCCCGGCCGTGGTGATCACCTGTTCAACCAGTACCTGGCCCAGCAGGGCTACGTGGTGTTCTCGCTGGACAACCGTGGCACCCCGCGACGTGGCCGTGACTTCGGTGGTGCGCTGTATGGCAAGCAGGGCACGGTGGAAGTGACCGACCAGCTGCGTGGCGTGACCTGGCTCAAGCAGCAACCATGGGTGGACCCGGCGCGCATCGGCGTGCAGGGCTGGTCCAACGGTGGCTACATGACCCTGATGCTGCTGGCCAAGGCCTCGAACCAGTACGCCTGTGGCGTGGCCGGTGCGCCGGTGACCGACTGGGGCCTGTACGACAGCCACTACACCGAACGCTACATGGACCTGCCGGCGCGCAACGAAGCGGGTTACCGCGAAGCGCGCGTGCTGACCCATATCGACGGCCTGCGCTCGCCGCTGCTGCTGATCCACGGCATGGCCGATGACAACGTGCTGTTCACCAACTCGACCAGCCTGATGAGTGCGCTGCAGAAGCGTGCACAGCCGTTCGAACTGATGACCTATCCGGGTGCCAAGCACGGCCTGTCCGGTGCCGATGCGTTGCATCGCTACCGCGTCGCCGAAGCCTTCCTGGGACGTTGCCTGAAACCCTGATCATCAGCCGGGAAGGAGCCCGCCATGACCCTGCCACCACCGATTCCCACCCCTGGACAGGCCTCCACCGGTTGGTGGTGCCGTCACTGGCGCTGGGCGATGCCGTTGATGGTCGTGCTGGTGCTGGGCGGCGTAGGCGGTGTGGTGGCCTGGAGCGTGCTGCGCTGGAGCGAGGCGGCACGCGAGAGCCCACCGATGCGCGAAGCGCTGCGTCGCGCGGGCTGCAGCATCGAACTGGTGGAAGCCTTCGGCGAGCCGCTGCATATCGAATCGATGCCGCTGGGCAGCATGCAGACCGCGATGAACGGCCAGCGCGACGTCGGCCTGACCGTTGCGCTGGAAGGACCGCATGCGCACGGCCGGTTGTTCGTGCAGGGCAGCCGCCGCGATGAAGTCTGGGATTACCCGGTGATGTATGTACTGGCCGAAGACAAGCAGACCTTCGACCTGACTGCACTGGATGACGACGAGGCTGCGGGGGAGTGCGAGCTGCAGGTCTGCCGTGATCGCGGCGAATGCCCGCTGACCGCCGCGCTGTGACCTTCGGTCACGCGACCGGGTAAGGGCGACCATGTAGAGTCGACTGTTGGTCGACTGCTCTCCACAAGACGCCTGAAAACCCCGCGCTGCGCGCGATAGTCGACTGACAGTCGACTCTACCCATCAGCCGCGCCGTGACCTCCAGCCGATTGTCGCCGCCGCCCTGAGCGCGTAACTTGCGGGCAACCCTTTGCTGGAGTGTCCCATGAAGCCGATTGCGCTGGCCGTTGCCCTGGCCCTGACTGCCGCCCCGCTGCTGTCCGCGCCACCGGCGCTGGCGGCACCCGCCGCCAAGGCCGCCACTCCGGCCAGCCCGGCCTGGGTCGCCCGCAGCAATGCGCTGGCGCAGATCCTGCTCGATGCGCAGGGCCCGTTCCAGCCAGAGGAAACCGGCTTCTTCGGCGTTCCCGGTTATGACGACAAGGTGGCCGACCTAGGCCCGGACAATGATGCGCGCTACCGCGCCGCCATGGCCAAGGCACGCGACGAACTGAAGGCGAAGCTGGCCACCGAGAAGGATCCCAATGTCCGCCAGGACCTGGAGATCATGATCCACGCCGCCAACCAGAACATCGAAGGCAGCGAGCTCAACGAGAAGTACCTGCTGCCGTGGAGCGATGCGCCGCAGACGGTGTTCAGCGGCCTCAACCTGCTGCTGTCCGATCAGGTGCCGGCCGAGCGCCGGGCCAAGGCGATCGACCGCCTCAAGGCCTATGCCGGCCTGCAGCCGGGTGGCACCGCGTTCACCACGCTGGCGCGCCAGCGCTATGAAGAGCGATTGAAGGACAGCAGCCTGCTGCAGCCGACGAAGATCGAAGTGCAGCAGTCGCTGGACAACGTCGAGACCTACATCACCGGCATCGAGTCGCTGCTGAAGAAGTACCAGATCGCCGGTGCCGATGAAGCGATGAAGGCCCTGGCCGGGCAGATGAAGGACTACGCCAGCTGGACGCGCTCGACCGTGCTGCCGAAGGCGCGCACCGATGCACGCCTGCCGGCACCGTTGTACGCGTACCAGCTCAAGCAGGTCGGCATTGACATCGACCCGAAGCTGCTGATGCAGCGCGCGCAGTTGGAATTCATGGAAACCCGCTCGGCGATGCAGCAGCTGGCGCCGCTGGTGGTGAAAGACAAGGGCCTGAAGGTAGCCGACCCGAGCGACCCGGTGGCGGTGATCCGTGCGCTGAAGGCTGACAAGATCGCCGACGATCATCTGGAAGGCCATTACCGCAAGGTGATCGACGCGATCGATCCGCTGATCCGCGAGCACGCCATCGTCGACGTGCCCAAGCGCGCCATGCAGATGCGCCTGGGTTCGGCCGCCGAGAGCGCCGCCAGCCCGGCACCGCACTTCCTGCCGGCGCCGCTGGTCAACAACACCGGGCAGCAGGGCACCTTCGTGCTGCCGCTGGGCAATCCGGCCGCCGGTCCGGGTGCGCAGTACGACGACTTCAACTTCGGCGCGGCGGCGTGGACGCTGAGCGCGCATGAAGGGCGTCCCGGCCACGAACTGCAGTTCACCGCGATGGTCGAGCGCGGCATCTCGCTGGCGCGCACCATGTTCGCGTTCAATTCGGTGAACGTGGAAGGCTGGGCGTTGTACGCCGAAGCCGAGATGGTGCCGTACGAGCCGCTGGACGGTCAGATGATCGCCCTGCAGTTCCGCCTGCTGCGTGCCGCGCGCGCGATGCTCGACCCGATGCTCAACCTTGGCCTGACCGATCGTGCCAATGGCGAGCGCGTGCTGATGGAGCAGGTTGGCCTGTCCAAGGCGATGGCCACCCAGGAACTGGACCGCTACATGGTGCGCATGCCGGGCCAGGCCGGAAGCTACTTCTACGGCTACACCCGCATCCTGGAACTGCGCATGCAGACCGAGCTGGCACTGGGCGCGAAGTTCGACCGCCTGGCGTTCAACAACTTCCTGCTCGACCAGGGCCTGCTGCCGCCGGACCAGCTGGCCGATGCGGTGAACAAGGTGTTCGTGCCGAAGTACAAGCGCTGAACGTTGCCCGGTAGTGCCGGCCGCTGGCCGGCATCCGCTGGGCGTTGGACAGGGTGCTGAGGTTGCCGGCCAGCGGCCGGCACTACCGGCGGTGACCCGAGAGGGTCACCGCTGCGGTTGCGGTGTGATCACCTGTGTCGGCAACCGCGCGGGCGGTGCCGGATTCGGCACCCAGATCGCGACGCCGGCGGCGCGCTTCTGCGTGGTCGGAATACCAATGCCTACCCCGCCACCGACATGCGAGCCAAACGAACCGGCGCCGACGGACATGCCCACCGGCGAGCCACTGCTGCCCACGCCCACCAGCACCACGCCATTGGCGCCCAGCGCCGCGGCCTCGCGCTTCAGGCGGGCCACGGCGGCATCGGTCTGGCCCTGGGTGCCGAAGCCCACCGCAGACGCTGATTCCAGCTGGGCGATTTCCTGTGAGCCGGCCGGCGGCGTTGAATAGATCTGCACCAGCGCCGGATCGATCGGTGCGCGGGCGCGGCCCAGCATCACCTTGGAAGTGCTGGCACAGCCAGCGGCGACCAGCAGGATGGCCGCCAGCGCGGCCCAACGGATGTTCATGGCACGACCCCTGTAGGACTGGTTGCGATCATCGGCGGGCCACTCTGAATCGGCGCCAACACCCGGGCCAGGGCACGCACGGCAGCACGCTAGCACGGTGGTGGTGACAGCCCCGCCAATGGCAGTAGGCGGCGGCAGCGGGAACGTCTATGGTTGGGGCAGGAACCAACTGCGGGAGAGCGGAATGGGTGTGATCAGTCTGTTGTGGGGCGTACTGGCGCTGTTGTGGATGATCCTGGCGCTGATTCCGCTGCTGGGCTGGGGCAACTGGTTCCTGATCCCGTTCGCCGCCGTCGGTGCGGTGATCGCCGCGCTGGGCATCCTGTTCACCCATCCGACCAAGCGTGGGCGGGCCTGGGCCGGGCTGGTGCTGAACGGCATCGTGGTGGTGGTTGGCATCCTGCGCCTGGGCCTGGGCGGCGGCGTGATCTGATCCCGGGCCGGGGTGCGACAGGGCGTCGCAGGCGCACGGCCCGTGGCCGGGCAGGGGCGTACAATGAATGGCTGCGCGAGCCCCCCGCGTGCCTGTGAATCCGCGCCCGGCGCGGCTGCCCCATGATCATCCGACCCCGTCCCCACGGCTGGCAACTGCTGTACATCCTGCGCGGCTCGATCGTAAAAGCGATCGCGCCGAAGGTGCTGGCCATCCTGATCCTGTCCATCGCCGTGGCCGCAGTGGTGGAACTGGCACCGCCGACCGGCATCGAGCGCGTGTCGGTCACGCCGTTCACCCTGCTCGGCCTGGTGCTGTCGATCTTCCTCAGCTTCCGCAACAGCGCCTGCTACGAGCGCTGGTGGGAAGGCCGCAAGCTGTGGGGCCAGCTTGTCTACGAATCGCGATCGCTGGCCCGCCAGGTAAACCTGCTGCTGGCCGATGACACCGGCCGTCGTCGCCGCATCGCCTACCTCACCACCGCCTTCGCCCATGCCCTGGCCGGTCGCCTGCGCGGGCGTATCGTCGCCCTGGTGGCCCTGCCATGGCTGGACAAGCGCCAGCGCGAACAGCTGGGCCAGCGCGAGAACGTGCCCGACGCGCTGTTGTCGATGATCGCCGCCGAACTGGCGCAGGCACTGCGCAGCGGTGAGCTGGACCCGATCCTCTACACCCAGCTGGAAGAACGCCTGCACGCGATGTCGTCGATCCAGGCCGGCTGCGAGCGCATTCTCACCACACCGCTGCCGTTTGCCTACACCCTGCTGCTGCACCGCTGCGCATGGATGTTCTGCGTGCTGCTGCCGTTCGGCCTGGCAAGTTCGCTGGGCTGGGGCACGCCGGTGCTGTCGGCGGTGCTGGCCTATGCCTTCTTCGGCCTGGACCAGCTGGGCGAAGAAATGGAAGACCCGTTCGGCCTGGAGCCGAACGACCTGCCGCTGGACGCGCTGGTGCGCACGATCGAGATCGACCAGCTCGACGCGCTCGGCGAACGCCCCTTGCC
>Ga0207709_10003032_pt1 | contig 10197 bp, 7 predicted proteins | sample KBSM34metaG_FD_184397 | JGI IMG/M metagenome (GOLD analysis project Ga0207709, IMG submission 184397) | Miscanthus rhizosphere microbial communities from Kellogg Biological Station, Michigan, USA - KBS M3-4 metaG (SPAdes) (version 2) | ecosystem: Host-associated > Plants > Roots > Rhizosphere >...
CAGCGCGGCGGTACCGGCAGCGCAGCGCTGCGCGCCCTGGCCGGTCTCCACTGCGCATTCGCCGCAGCGGATCGATCCTGCCGACGGGCAACTGTGGACCGCCAATGCGCGCGTCGTCGGCGGCGACGAATTGGCCATCCTCGGCGATGGCGGCTACGCGCTGGGCGCGCGCGCGCAGCAGATCCGCGACGACCTGCGCCTGCATCCGCAGCTGGACGAACGTCAACTGCTGTCGATCCAGCTCGACGATCGCGCGCTGCTGCTGCAACGCTGGTGGACCTTGCTGCAGCAACGCGACGGCGGCGCCGCCACGCCTGCGCTGCATGCGCTGGCGCAGGCCGGCAAGCATTGGGAGGGCCGCGCCAGCACCGATTCGGTGAGTTACCGGCTGGTGCGCGCCTGGCGCCTGGCGCTGCTGACCCGGATCCGCGACGGCCTGATCGCCCCGGCGCGTGCCGAACTCGGCGCCGACTACGCCATGCCGCCGCTGCCGCAGCTGGAAGCGGTGGCCTGGCCGATGCTGCAGCAGCAACCGGCGCACCTGCTGCCGCGCCGCTACGCCAGCTGGCAGGCCTTGCTGGAGGATGCCGCCGCCGAGGTCCGCGACCAACCCGACCAGGACGCGCCGTTGCCGCAGCGCCGTTGGGGCGAACAGAACACCGCCGCGATCTGCCATCCGCTGGCGCGCTCGCTGCCGGGAGTGCTGCGGCGGTGGCTGTGCATGCCGACCGAGGGCTTGCCCGGCGACAACGACATGCCGCGGGTGCAGCGTCCGGACTTCGGCGCGTCCGAGCGCATGGTGGTCGCGCCCGGCCACGAAGCCGACGGCATCGCGCACATGCCCGGCGGCCAGAGCGAGCATCCGCTGTCGCCGTTCTGGGGCGCCGGCCACGACGACTGGGTGCAGGGCCGCGCATCGCCGTTCCTGCCCGGCCCGGCCCGCTACACGCTGACATTACGGCCACCTGCGCGACAATGAAGCCCCTGTCGCGCTGATGCGCATCACGCGATCCGACCTGCCGCCGCGGCCCGCGCGCGGTGCCTGCGGTCCTCCCCTCCCTCCCCCAAGCGGAGCCTGTATCCGATGAATGTCCGTCCCCTGCTCGCCCTGTTGTTGCCGCTCGCCGCCTGCCTGTCGAGCGGCTGCGCCACGGCCGCCGCCGCCGCCCCCGCCTCTGCCGCCACCGACTGCAGCGTGCGCGCTGAGCCGGGCGACGACCTGCAGGCTGCGGTGGACCGCGTGCCCAACGACGGCAAGCCGGCCACGGTATGCCTGACCGCGGGCGATTTCCACGTGACTAAGCTGCTGTCGATCCAGCGCGACGGCCTGCGCCTGCGCGGCCAGGGCGACGCCACCGTGCTGCGCATGCAGGACGGCGTACAGCAGCCGGTGATCGTGGTCGGCGACTACCAGAACGAACGCCCGCAGCGGCCGATTCGCGATGTCGTGGTCGAGCAGTTGCAGATCGTGGGCGGCAGCGCCGAGAAGGAATTCATGCCCGAGCGCCCGTACCTGAGCAACAGCCTGGTGGTGGTGCGCGCCGGCCAGAACATCCGCCTGTCCGGGCTGCGCGTGAGCAAGTGCCGCAGCGCCTGCCTGCTCAGCGAGTACGACAGCCGCGACCTGCTGATCGAGCGCAACGACGTGTCCGGCGCGATCTGGGACGGCGTGTCGTTCAACCGCACCGCCAAGGTCAAGCTGATCGACAACTACATCCACGACAACGTCGCCGCCGGCATCACCACCGAGCACCTGGAAGACAGCGAGATCCGCAACAACCGCCTGGAACGCAACGGCAGCCAGGGCGTGTACCTGGCCGATGCGCGGCGCAACCTGTTCGTCGGCAACCAGTTCACCGGCAACAAGGGCGCCGGCATCTACCTGGCCTGCTCGATCCGCCAGCGCACCCCGGAGATCCTGTGCTGGGACAACAGCATGAGCCAGGACAACACCTTCGAGAACAATATCTTCAAGGACAATCCCTACACCTACACGATCGGCGTGGACCGCGCCGCCAACTGCAGCGGCCCGGACTTCCGCCAGAACCTGTGGCGCAAGAACAACCAGGCCGACGCCTCCGGCGTGGACATCCAGCCGGAGCGCTACGGGCGCTGCATGCGCTTCGAGTGAGGCCGGGACCCGGGACTCGGGACTCGGGACCGGAAGAACGGAAGTCGGTAGAGCCTCGGATCGCGGCAGCGCGCTTTTCCGAGTCCCGAGCCCCGGGTCCCGTTCCCCTCAAGCACATCCCGGCCAGGCCGATAACCGGGGATCGATCCTGGGCAATCGAGGCACCGCACCGTGGGCATCGTCCACGCCAAGACCCGACAGCCGCAGGTCTTGAAGGGCACAGATGACGTACCAGACCCACATCCGCCAGGTGCTGGCGCCTTCCATCATGGCGGTGCAGTGGCTGACCATCGTGGTGTGGCTGGCGACCCTGCTGCTCAATCCGCACCTGCAGCGGCCACTGGACCACGCCTATGCGCTGGCCTTCGCCGCCCTGCTCGGCACGGCGGCGAGTTCGGCGCTGGCCAGGCGGTTCTGGCAGTGGCGCTTGAGCGGTGCGCTGTACGTACTGGCGCTGGCCGCGGCCTACCGGCTCGAACTGCACGGCATGGGGCGGCACGGCGACTTCTGGCTGCTGCCGGTGTCGGTCACGCTGTGCCTGGGCGTCAACCTGCTGTTCCTGTTCTCGCGCGACTACCTGCTGGTGCTGGCCTGCACCTGGTCGATCATGCTGGTGGCACATCCAGGGCCGGTCCCGGCCAGGTCCGACCTGCCGCTGCTCGCGCTGCTGGTCGCGGCGGTGTCGCTGATCGGCTTCGCGCTCAACCGCATGTTCGTGCGCAGCATGCGCACCACCTTCGCGCTGCAGGAAGACTACCGGCGCATCTCCGAAACCGACGCGCTGACCGGGCTGGCCAACCGGCGCGCGCTGACCGAGCAGCTACAGACCCTGGCCACCGCACACGGCGAGCGCGCATTGCATTTCGCGATGCTGGACATCGACGACTTCAAGCAGGTCAACGACACCTATGGTCACGATGTCGGCGATGCGGTGCTGCTGGCGCTGGCCGCGGAACTGGCGCGACTGGGTGACGGCTGCCGGGTCGGCCGGCTCGGCGGCGAGGAGTTCGGCATCCTGTTCGAACGCATGAGCGATGCGCAGGTCGGCGAGTTGCTGCATCGGTTGTTGGACCGTGTCTGCACGCTGCGGGTGAACGACGTGGCGTTCGCGTTCAGCGCCGGGGTCGCGCGGCTGCACCCCGGCGGCACGGTGTCGGACCTGCTCAAGCGCGCGGACCGCGCGCTGTACGCGGCCAAGCGCGAGGGCAAGGGCCGCATCCGCATCGAAAACGGCGCCGGCGCGACGCCCGCGGATCGCGCCAGCGAACACGGCGGCCCGCTGCCGCAGCCATCGGAGTGAGCCGCGGCCGCTGCGCAGGCGGCCGCACGATCGCGGCAATCGCCGTACTGCCAAGCATCGCCGCTGCCGCGTAGCGCCGGCACGTCGCCGGCGCTACGCGCGGGTTCACGCCCCCAGCGCCTGCTCGTGCACTCCGGCCACCGCGCGGCCGGACGGATCGGCCATCGTCGCGAAGCTCGCATCCCAGGCGATCGCCGCCGGCGAGGAACAGGCGATCGACTTGCCGCCGGGCACGGTCTCGGCCGCGGCCGGCGTGGGGAACGCGCGCTCGAACAGCGTGCGGTAGTAATAGGCTTCCTTGGTCTGCGGCGGGTTGACCGGGAAGCGCTTGTCGGCCGCGGCCAGTTCGCGGTCGCTGACCTGCGCCTCGGCGTGCGCCTTGAGCCCGTCGATCCAGCCGTAGCCGACACCGTCGCTGAACTGCTCCTTCTGCCGCCACAGGATCGAATCGGGCAGGTAGCCTTCGAAGGCCTCGCGCAGCACGCCTTTTTCCATGCGGATCGCGCCGCTGCTGGTCTTGTCGATCATCTTATACTGCGCGTCCATGCGCATCGCCACGTCCAGGAACTCCACGTCGAGGAACGGCACGCGCGGCTCCACGCCCCAGGCCATCATCGACTTGTTGGCGCGCAAGCAGTCGTAGTTGTACAGCGCGTCGAGCTTGCGGATCAGCTCCTCGTGGAATTCGCGCGCGTTCGGCGCCTTGTGAAAGTACAGGTAGCCGCCGAAGATCTCGTCGCTGCCCTCGCCGGACAGCACCATCTTCACCCCCATCGCCTTGATCCGCCGCGCCAGCAGGAACATCGGCGTGGACGCGCGGATGGTGGTGACGTCGTATGTCTCGATGTGCCGGATCACTTCCGGCAGCGCGTCCAGGCCTTCCTCGAAGGTGTATTCGAAGCCGTGGTGCACGGTGCCCAGCGACTCGCCGGCGATCGCCGCGGCGGCCAGGTCGGGCGAGCCCTTCAGGCCGATCGCGAACGAATGCAGGCGCGGCCACCAGGCCTCGGCCTCGTCGTTGTCCTCGATGCGCTTGCGCGCGAACCGCGCCGCCACCGCCGCGACCAGCGACGAATCCAGCCCGCCGGACAGCAGCACGCCGTACGGCACGTCGGTCATCAGCTGGCGGTGCACGGCGCGCTCGAACGCCTCGCGCAGTTCCTGCTTGCCGACCTGTACGCCCTGCACGGCGTCGTAGTCGCGCCACGGCTTGCGGTAGTACTGCTGCAGTTCGCCGCTGGCGCTGTCGTAGTAATGGCCGGGCGGGAACTGGGCGACGTCGGCGCAGCTGTCGGCCAGCGACTTCATCTCCGAGGCCACGCGCAGCCGGCCCTGGGTATCGTGGCCCCAGTACAGCGGGCACACGCCCATCGGATCGCGCGCGATCAGCACGCGCCCGGCCGCCCTGTCCCACAGCGCGAAGGCGAAGATGCCGTTGAGCCGGTTGAGCAGCGCCGCCGGCGCGTCCTCGCGGTACAGCGCATTGATCACCTCGCAATCCGAGCCGGTCTGGAACGCGTACGGCTGGGCCAGCTGCTTCTTCAGTTCGCGGTGGTTGTAGATCTCGCCGTTGACCGCCAGCGCCAGCTGCCCATCTTCGGAGAGCAACGGCTGCGAGCCGCCGGCCGGATCGACGATGGCCAGGCGCTCATGCACCAGGATCGCGCCGTCGTCGACATACACGCCGCTCCAGTCCGGACCGCGATGGCGCTGCCGCTGCGAGCAGTCCAGCGCCTGCCGGCGCAGCGCCTGCAAGTCGTCGCCCGGTTGCAGGCCGAAGATGCCGAAGATCGAACACATGGAAAAGCTCCTGGATGGTGTGTGGGGGTAACAGGTCGTTGCGGCGATGGTCTGCAGCGGTTGCCGGCCGGCACCGCGCTGCGGCGAAAAATCTCACACATAAAAAAACCCGCATCGGCCGATGCGGGTTTTCTGGATACTGGGCGTGGTGTTTTGGTAGCGCCTAGTCGCAGACCCGCATCGGCCGCGCACGATTATTCGCCAGCGCATTATTGCGGCCGTTGGCGTGGATCGGGCGGAGGGCGGACAGCGAGGTCATGCGGCGAACGTAACCCGGCTAGCGCAACGGCGCAACTGTTACGACAGCAACCGTTCGATCAGGCGCAGGTACAGCGCCGGCAGCGCCTCCAGGTCGGCGACGCGCACATGCTCGTCCACCTGGTGGATGCTGGCGTTGACCGGACCGACCTCGATGCATTGCGCGCCCAGCGGCGCGATGAAGCGCGCATCGGAGGTGCCGCCGCCGGTGCTCTCTTCCGGCGCCGCGCCGGCGAAGTCGCCCAGCACCTCGCGCGCGACGCTGCGCAGGCGCCCTTCCGGGGTATAGAACGGCTCGCCGCTGCGATGCCAGCGCAGCGTGTAGTCCAGGCCGTGGCGGTCGAGCAGCGCGGCGATCTCCGCTTCCAGCCGCGGCGCGTCCCAGTGCGGGTTGTAGCGCAGGTTGAAGGCCACCTGCAGGTCGCCGGGGATCACGTTGTTGGCGCCGGTGCCGGCATGCACGTTGGAGATCTGCAGGCTGGTCGGCGGGAAGCTCTCGTAGCCGTCGTCCCAATGCCGCGCGACCAGCTCGGCCAGCGCCGGCGCGGCCAGGTGGATCGGATTGCGCGCCTTGTGCGGATAGGCCACGTGGCCCTGCACGCCCTGCACCGCAAGCGTGGCGGACAGGCTGCCGCGACGGCCGACGCGCAGCAGGTCGCCGAGCCGTTCGGTGGAGGACGGTTCGCCGGTGATGCACCAGTCGATGCGCTCGCCGCGCGCACGGAAGGTCTCGGCGACCTTGCGCACGCCATCCAGCGCGTCGCCTTCCTCGTCGGAGGTCAGCAGCAACGCCAGCGTGCCGGGGTGGTGCGGATGCGCGGCGGCGAACCGTTCGGCGGCGACCACGAACGCGGCCACCCCGCTCTTCATGTCGGCGGCGCCGCGTCCGTACAGCACGCCGTCGCGGATCTGCGGTACGAACGGATCGCTGGCCCAGGCCTCGCGCGGCCCCGGCGGCACCACGTCGGTATGGCCGAGCAGCGCCAGCACCGGTGCGCCGCTGCCGTGCGTGGCCCACAGGTTGTCGACCTGGCCGAAACGCAGCCACTCGATGGCGAAGCCGGCACGCGCCAGCCGCTGCGCGATCAGGTCCTGGCAGCCGGCGTCGTCGGGCGTGACCGACGGGCGGGCGATCAGGTCGCAGGTAAGGTCAACGACGTCGGTCATGGCGAGGAATCACTGTAGGAGCGGTTTCAGCCGCGACAAGATGCAAGAGTGTCACGCACGCCATCCATTGCGAACGATCCAGGTCCGACGGGGTTCTGACGTCATGGTCGCGGCGGAAGCCGCTCCTGCAGGGAGCGCAACTGCGCGCGACCGACGCTCAGCCCACGCCGAAGCGCTGCTTGAAGCCGTTGTCCGAGAATCCCTGGCTGAGCTGGCCGTCGTCGGTGACCACCAGCGGCCGCCGGATCAGTTGCGGGTATTCGCGCAGCAGCAGCTTCCATTCGGCTTCGGACCCCGGCGTTTTCTTGTTGTCCGGCAGCTGCCGCCAGGTGGTCGAGGACTTGTTGATCAGCGCATCGAAGCCGCCGGCCTTGCCGGCCCACTCGACCAGGGTCTCCGGGCTCGGCTTGTGTTCGCGGTAATCAACGAACGCATAGGCCACGCCGAAGCGGTCCAGCCACTTGGTCGCCTTCTTGCAGGTGTCGCAGTTCTTCAGTCCGTACAGCGTGGTCATGTCATGGAGTTCCTGTGGTTGCGCGGCGCGCATCGGCGCGCGCCATCAGGCCTGCGGCAAGCAGTTCGGGCGCCTGCCCGCGGGCAGGCAAGAAAATCACCGGGGCGTTGGCGGCCTGCACCCGCAGCGCCAGGCGCACCGGCGGAATCAGCCAGGCCGGCTCGACCGCGCGCAGCTCGCACAGGTCGATGCGCTGCCGCTGCCCCTGGCGTTCGACCAGCAAGGCATCGCCGGCGTCGTAGACCTGCGCCCAGCGCGCCGGTTGCCGCAGCCAACGCAGGGCCATCGCCACCACCAGCGCCGGCACGATCCAATGCCACGGCCCGCCGGTCGGAACCGTAGGGTCGCGGGTCAGCACGCCGACCGTGTAGAGCACGACCCAGCCCAGCCAGAACGCCGGGATGCCCCACCTCACCCAGCGCGACGCGGCCCGGGAGAGGATGCCGTCGCGAGCGCCCGGTTGCGTGCTCAATCGGCCAGGCCGCGCAGCAGGTCGTTGACGCTGGTCTTGCTGCGGGTCTTGGCATCGACCTGCTTGACGATCACCGCGCAGTACAGCGAGTGCGAGCCGTCCTTGGACGGCAGCTGGCCGGACACCACCACGCTGTACGGCGGCACGTAGCCGTAGGAGACCTCGCCGGTGGCACGGTTGTAGATGCGCGTGCTCTGGCCGATGAACACGCCCATGCCGATCACGCTGTGGTGGCCGACCACCACGCCTTCCACCACTTCCGAACGCGCGCCGATGAAGCAGTGGTCCTCGATGATGGTCGGGCTGGCCTGCAGCGGCTCGAGCACGCCGCCGATGCCGGCGCCGCCGGACAGGTGGCAATGCTTGCCGATCTGCGCGCACGATCCCACCGTGGCCCAGGTATCGACCATGGTGCCCTCGCCCACGTGCGCGCCGATGTTGGTGAAGCTCGGCATCAGCACCACGTCCTTGCCGAAGTAGCTGCCGCGGCGCGCGATCGCGCCCGGCACCACGCGCACGCCGGCCTTGCGGAACTCGGCCTCGTGGTAGCCGGCGAAGCGCGACTCGACCTTGTCCCAGAACGGCGCCGGCTGCGCCTCGACCACGGCCATCTCGTTGACCCGGAAATACAGCAGCACCGCCTTCTTCAGCCACTCGTTGACCTTCCAGCCGCCGTGCCCGTCGGGCTCGGCGACGCGGAACTCGCCGCTTTCCAGGCCATCGATGACGCGGTTGACCACCGGCCGGGTCGAGCCTTCGATCTCGTCCAGGGTCAGGGCGGCACGGCGCTCGAAGGCGCTGTCGATGGTGAACTTCAGTTCGTCGGCGCTGGGGCCGGCAGCCGGCTTGGAACGCACCGGCCTGGCCGGCGATTTCGGCGCGGCCACCGGCTTGGCGGCGCCGGGGGTGGCGGGCTTCCTGGCCGCGGCCTTCTTCGCGGCGGTCTTGCGGGCGGCGGCGGTCTTGGCAGCAGGCTTGTTGGCGGCGGCAGGCTTCTTGGTGGCCATTAGCGGGATTCTCCAGGCGGGGTATCGGGGTCCAGACAGGCCTGCAGTGCGGCGTGCAGCGCCTGGCGGGAGGAATCGGGCAACGGCAGGTTGTGCTCGTCGGTGATCTGGAACACGTCCTCGGCGCGCTCGCCGAAGGTGGCGATGCGCGCGTCGTGCACGCGCAGCTGCTGGCGGCGCAGCACCTGCGCCACGTTCGACAGCAGCCCGGGCCGGTCCGGCGCGACCAGGCTCAGGCGGGTGCGGCGGCCGTCCACGCTCTCGCGGAATTCGATGCGCGGGGCGAAGCGGAAATGCCGCAGCTGGCGCGGCACCACGCGCCGCGCCGGGCGCAGCCGGGTCAGGTCGCCGGACAGCGCCTCGCGCAGCGCCGCTTCCAGTTGCGCGGTGTCGCCGCTGGCGAAGGCATCGGCCGGCATCACCTCGAAGGTATCGAAGATCGCCTCGTGCGGCGCGTCGAGCACGCGTGCGCGGTGGATGCCGTAGCCGAGCCGGTCCAGGGTCATCACGATCGCGGCGAACAGGCCGTCGCGGTCGGGCGAATAGACGAACACTTCCAGCGCGTCGTCGTCCGGGGTGACCGGGCGCACCTTGACCAGGGTGCCGCCCAGTTCCACTTCCATCAGCGAGCTCGCCTGCCAGGCCAGCTGTTCGGGGCGGAAGCGCAGGAAGCTCTCGTCCGGCATGCCGGCGAACTGGCGGTCGATGACCGCGTCGTCATGGCCCTGGATGTGCATCAGCGCGCGGGTCGCCTCGCGCGCCTCCTGCACCCGCTCGGCGAACGGGCGCGGATGCTCCAGACCATCGCGCAGCGCGCGCCGCGCGGCGAAATACAGGTCGGCCAGCAGCCGGTCCTTCCACGCATTCCACAGCTTGGGGCTGGTGCCGGCGATGTCGGCGCAGGTCAGCAGGTACAGATAGTCCAGGCGCTCGCGGTCGCCGACCAGGGTGGCGAAGCGGTGGATCACGTCCGCATCGGAGATGTCCTGCTTCTGCGCGGTCACCGACATGCGCAGGTGCTGCTCGACCAGCCACACCACCAGGTCGGTATCGGCCGCGCTGAGTCCGTGGCCGGCGCAGAACGCGCGCGCATCCACCGCGCCGAGTTCGGAATGGTCGCCGCCGCGGCCCTTGGCGATGTCGTGGAACAGCCCGGCCAGCAGCAGCAGTTCCGGCTTGCGCAGCCGCGGCCAGACCTCGTGCGCGATCGAAAAACGGTCGTCGGCGCGGGCGCTGGCGAACACCGCGATGTTCTTCAGCACCATCAGCGTGTGCTGGTCCACCGTGTACACATGGAACAGGTCGAACTGCATGCGCCCGGAGACCTGCGCGAACGCCGGGATCCATTGCCCGAGCACGCCCAGCCGCGCCATCCGGGTCAGCGTCTGCACCGCGCGCGGGCCGCGCAGCAGCGCCAGGAATCGCTCGCGCGCCAGCGCGCTGGCGCTGCCGTAGGCGGGCAACTGCGGCAGCGCCTCGGCCAGCGCGCGCGCGGTCAGCGAATGCAGGCCGCGCACCTCGCCATGCGCGGCCCAGATCGCGAACAGC
>Ga0207709_10003033_pt1 | contig 10197 bp, 9 predicted proteins | sample KBSM34metaG_FD_184397 | JGI IMG/M metagenome (GOLD analysis project Ga0207709, IMG submission 184397) | Miscanthus rhizosphere microbial communities from Kellogg Biological Station, Michigan, USA - KBS M3-4 metaG (SPAdes) (version 2) | ecosystem: Host-associated > Plants > Roots > Rhizosphere >...
AAATTTACGGTGCTCAGCACGGTAATCGTCACGTTCGCGCCAAGCGCAGGCACAGCGAAACCGACTTGGACAATCGTGTTGTGGGCGGCTGTGACTTCGCGCACCGACGCACTCGTAGCGGACGGAGTAAACTGGAACAACCGCCCACCGATTGAAGCAACGAGCGACCCTACGCCCGCATCGGACCTGTAGTAGCTCGCTCCTTGAAACCGTCCGTCTTGCTGGCGACTCTGCAAAACTCCATCGCCGCCCCAGTCCAATGTGATGCGTCGAACGACTGGACGCGGCTCTGCGTACCCGCCTCGCACGCTTGCGTTCGTTAGGTAAGCGGCTTGCGTGCGCGGAAGCTGGCTCGGGAGCACCCCAGCGTTCATCCCGTCCGTTAGAGGGCCAACGGCGTCGAAAACCCATGTGGGCTTATCGGCCATGACGATGGTTCATGCGTTGATCCGCAGGCTCCGTAAAAGCCCGCTCTGGTTCCCATCCGATTGCGAGGCGATGCCGAACGGTGCTGTAAGCCACTCCAAAACGCTGCACCAAGTCCATTAAGCATCCGCGCACACCGCGAATCTCGAACACGCGGTTGTTGCAGCGATTTCTCTGCTGCTCTGCGCGAGTAGCCCATCGACAGTTTCCGGGTTCGTAGTTGCCATCGTTGTTCGGCCATCGGTCGAGCGTCAAACCCGCTGGGCAATCGCCCATGTCCTCGTGGAATGCAGCAAACGATGCACGCCACCGAGCGCACACGCGAATACCGCGTCCTCCGTACTGGTGGAACTGTTTCGTCTTGGGGTTCTCGCACCGCTGAATCATGGCCCACCAAACGCGATACAATCGCGTGCCCCATTGTCCGTGGATGATGTAGCTCATGCGCGATTACGGATGCAAGTACGTGGCGACGATGTCCGCCTCGACAATTTGCACTGAGCCCGCGCCGGGGTCGGTGTCGATGGCGACTTGCATCTGGAGCACGTCGTCCACGTTGGCCGTCGCGTAGGTGACGGGCGGGAATACCACGTCCAGCGCGGTGTAGGTCAAAGCGGCTACGGAGAGCGGCGTCTTGAATGCGGTCGCAGAGTTTGTCACGTCGCCTGCCGTATTATTGGTCCTGCGGTTCTTGAAGCTGACCGTTCGCACAGCGGCAAACGTAGCACCCACAAAATCCACGCGGGCGCGCGCCTGCAAGAGCCACGTCCCGGCGGTCGTCAGCGTCACTTCCTGCGTGCCGCTGGTGCCGAACACGACGGCGGCGAAGGATGCGCCGGTAATGGTGTGCGCCGTGCCGGAGCCGTACTTCGTCACCGGGTCGGTCGTGGGCAGCGCAGTTGCCGCTGGCTGCCACCCAGAGGGCGTGACGATTGTGCCCGCCGTGATTGTGTTGCCCGCGTTGACGTTCGCCTCCCACGCCGGGTAGGTCACTTGGATGTGCGTGCTATCGACAATGGCGTCCACGAGGAAGAACAGGCCGTCGGGCATGAACAGGGGTTCGCCCACGGCCATCCAGCTCGTGTCAGCGACCTCGACCGTGACGGGGGTCGCGCCGTCCGCAGGCGGGATGATGAAGTCGTCCAAGGTCAGCGTAAAGGCGCTGACGCCGTTTGTGCCGGCGTCGCCATCGTCGCCATCCGCGCCGGGCAGACCAGGGATATTGACCGTCTCGGGTGTGGGACAAACCTGACAGCAATCCTGCAAGCCGATGCTCATAATGTGCCTTTCTGCCCGTGTTGGGCGTTGCCTACCTTGTCGCTTGCTGCGTGTGCTAAGTCAACGGTGTTTAGCAACGGTGCAAAAAGCACGCTCCTCTGACCAACCACGTTTGAGCCGCTGATTCACCGTCGAAAGCTCGTTGCCGAACAGCGTCGCCAAGTCCTTCATGCAACCGTGGACGCCCCGTATCGTGAACCAACGGTTGGAGCGTTTGTTGCGCGCGGACATGGCCCTCGTCGCCCAACGGCAGTTACCCGACTCGTAATTGCCGTCGTTGTTGATGCGATCCAGCTCGTGGAAGGGCGGGCACTCGCCCATGTCCTCAAGGAAGTGGAAGAACGACTCCAGCCATCGCTCGCAAATCGTGATGCCGCGCCCGCCATAATCGCGGTACTGCTTATAGTCCGAGTTGAGGCATCGCTGTTTCATGTGCAGCCATGCGCTGTACGTCTTTGTGTTTGAGTAACCGCGTGAGTGCCCGTGCCGAATGCGCAGACAATTGCACGACCGCAAATGGCCGTTCAGCAAGTTGTAGTTGCAAACCAGACGCGGCTTGGGATTGCCGCATGTGCATAGGCACCAGCTCCGCGCCTGATTCCTAACGGTGGGTGGCCCATCAGCGAACACGAACCATCTTGTAAAAGTCCGTCCGACCAGTGATTGTCTCTGTGGCATGGCATTGTCCTTTAAGCGATTTCAATGTTGTGCAAGCAGCGGGCGCATGGCGACAACCGTGCGCTCGCCGCGATTCTAACAAACCCCGCCGTGGACACAATATCGAAATACGACCTGCTCTGGAAACGAGGCACCGACGCGCTCGACATTGAGTTCTACTGCGCGAGGCAGGGCGGGCGCTGGAAAATGCCCACGGGCGAGATGCGCGGCGAAGGCTTGTTCTACCACTATCGCGAGATTCAGCGGTTGCTTTGGCCCGAGGACGATCATCATCGCTGGTCGGACCTGACGCTGCGCACGATTCTGGAGAACGACGTGACGGTGCTGATGGGCTGCTCGGACTCGAACAAGACCTACAGCATGGTGCGGTATGGGCTGACCGACTTCTTCTGCTACCCGAACAACACGCTGTTCATCGTGAGTTCGACGGACGTGCGCGGGCTGGAGCTGCGCATTTGGGGCAAGATGAAGGAGCTGTTCAACCGTGCCAAGGACCGCTACCCGGACTTGCCAGGGCACGTCCTCGAAGGGATGCGGTCGATAACGCCTGAGTCCATCGACGAGAAGAACGAGCGCGGTCGGTTGCTGACCAAGGGGCTGATTTGCGTGCCGTGCGTGTCGAACAATCACTACGTCGGACTCGGCAAGATGATAGGCGTGAAACAGGAGCGGCTGCGGCACCTGGGCGACGAAGTGCAGCACATGAAGTCGAGCTTCTTGGACGCCTACTCGAACTGGTACGGCAAGGAGAACTTCAAGGGCGTGATGAGCGGCAACCCGCTGGACGAGTACGACCCGTTGGGACGTGCTGCGGAGCCGCCTGAAGGCTGGAAATCGAAGCCGATACCATCGAATACCGAGACGTGGCGCAGCACGTTCTTCAACGCGGCGGTGGTGTGCCTGTACGGGATGGATTCGCCGAACTTCGACTACCCGAAGGACGAGCCGACTCGGTTCCCGTACATGATCGGGCCGAAGAAGATTGAGGCGGTGGCAAAGACGCATGGGCGCGACTCGCTCCACTTCTCATCGCAGTGCGAAGGCGTGATGCGACCGGGCATGGTGTCGAGCCGCGTCATCACACGGGAACTATGTAAGATTCACGGGGCGCACGACCCGGTCATTTGGAAGGGCACGAACCGGACGAAGCTGTATGCGTGCGACCCGGCGTATGGCGGGCATGACAGGTGCGTCGGGATGCCGCTGGAGTTCGGGCTGAACGCTGACGAAAAGCAGGTCGTGAAGGTGGGCAAGTACGAGCTGATTCCGGTCAAAGCGAAAGCGCAGCAAACGCCCGAGGACCAAATCGCCTACTACATCAAGGACCGCACTGTGGAGCTTGGCATTCCGACGGCGAACATCTTCTACGACAGCTTCGGCAAGGGCACGATGGGCGCAGCGTTTGCGCGGGTGTTTGGATACGAGGTGCCGGTGCCCATTGACTCGGGGGCGAAGACGACGGAGCGACCAGTGCGCTACGACCTTTACGTCACCGATCACCACAACGTCCGCCGGTTAAAGAAATGCAACGAGCACTACAGCAAGTTCGTGACGGAGATGTGGTTTTCGGTGCGCGAGTGCATCGAGAGCGACCAGCTTTTCGAGCTGCTTGAGGACGTGATGATGGAAGGGTGCATGAGGGAGTATTACACGGTCGCGGGCAACAAGCTGGAAGTCGAGCCGAAGGACGACATGCGCGAGCGGACGGAGCGCAGCCCCGACTTGTTCGACTGCTTGGCCATCGGCATTGAGGGTGCGCGGCAGCGCGGTTTCAAGATCGAGCGCATCGGCGAAGCGAGCGCTGAAGCTGCGGGCAAATCGTGGCTGGCCGAACTCAACGAGCGGCACCGCAAGCTCATCGCGTCGATGCGCCTGAAAACCGCTGCTTGACCATGCGCGGCAACGGTGCGACAAGGCGTCGTGCCTTTACGCTCACTAACGACGGTGCCGCCAGGCGGTTGGCGGTTGCAGCAGACGCTCGCGGACGGCTCGACCAAGAAGTGGGCATCTATGGGCCTGCTGTGGGAGTTGGCGACGCAGATTGCGGACTTCCGAGCGGGCAACGGACTGCCGAACGCAACGGCGAAAGAGGTCGTCCACGAGATTGAGGAGCAGACTTGTGCGCGGCTGCACGACGACCCGGCGCATTGCTCTCAAAAAAAAACGACCGGAGCACGGCCAGCGCACGTCCCCCGGTCAAAAAGTGCAAATCTTGCGGGCGGCGTTAGAACGCTGGTCGAATGGCTGGGCACAGGGGCGGAAACTGTGGACATTTCCATCGCACAGGCTCGCGCGAACGTCTGCCTGGGGTGCCCGGAGAACCGCGAGGGCCATCGCTGGCTGAAACTGAGCGCGGACGCCGTGCGAGCTATCGCCGAACAAATGCAGGCCAAGGACGCGATGAAGCTGCGTGTGATTGACGAGGAGAAGCTGCACGCGTGCGCCCGGTGCCTATGCCCTTTACCCTTGAAAGTTTGGGTGCCGATAAGCACAATCAGCCATGGCACCGACGACGAGACGCTGAACTCCTTCCCGCCGTTCTGCTGGGTGAAAAACGAGATTTATGCCGCCCGCAACCGCAGCCAAGAAACAGTATAACCGCGAGTATCGGCTCAAGCATCGCGACGAGCTAAACGCAAAAGAAAAGGTGCGTCGGCTGTCTGATGGCTACGCGCAGAGAAAGTCAGAGTACGACAAAACGTATCATCAAGCGCACAGAGCCGAACGCCTCATGCGGTACAAAGCAAGGTATGCGGCAAAACTAGAACAGGAACGGCGGGCTTCCAGAAAACGCTATGCTGACAACCCAGAAAAAGCGAGAGCCTGTGCCCGCGCAAGTCGGCTTAAGCATCTTGCAAAACGATTGGCTTACAATCGCAATTACCATCGCATCCACGGCAAGGAAATTGCGTTAAAGCGCAAATGGCAGGCCCGCCTCAAATCCGCAAAACGGCGCGCGCTTAAGCGAGCGGCCTCCGTCAACCTAAAAGGCATTAAAGCCTTTGTTGACGGCGTCAAGGCGAAGTCGTCGGCGCTTTGCTATTACTGCGGCGCGGTAATTCCGACAAAAGGAAGGTCGCTGCACTTCGATCACATTGTGCCGATTTCTAAAGGTGGCCAGCACTCTGTGGCAAATTTGTGCGTGTCGTGCGCACCTTGCAATCTCAGCAAACACAACAAACCGCTGAGCGAGTGGCTGAAAACCAGCCTCACCCAACAGCTCTTACCCATATGAACGCAGCGCCCTTACTCGTAGTGCTACCAACGCATCCCGGCGACTTTGACAACACCGAGCGGCTGATAAAGTGGATCGTCGAGTTGCAAAACGTTAGCCATCACTCCTTGCTCATTGCTGCTGACGGCGCAATCCCAACCGAGCGCGTCAAGGCGTTGCTGGAAATCGCACGTACTGAGTTCTACACGGCACGCGCCATGGTGATTCAAACCGGCGCAAAAGGATGGCCTTTGGCGGCCAACTTGATGTTTCGCGCAGTCGCTCGCCAAATCCACGACGGCTACAAAGCCGATTGGCTTTGGCTTGAGCCCGATGCCGTACCATTGAGAGCAACGTGGCTGAACGAGTTGGCGGAAGGCTACCGATTATGCACGCGCCCGTTCATGGGCTGCTTGATTAACAACGAAACGCCGTCGGAAAACCTACCTGCCCGTTACATGTCGGGCGTCGCGATTTGGCCGCAAAACACGTACGCACGCTTGGAAAGTTTGTGGAAGGACGCGCGTTTCACTGGACCTGTGAAGCCCGCTAAACTGGCCACCGACGTATGGCAAAAAACTGTGCGTGCGTGGGATATGGTCAGCGCCCCCAACGTTGTGCCCATAGCACAGCACACAAACTTAATCCAGAGCCATTGGGGTTTATCGTACGGAGAGCCGCCCGTGTTCGTTGCGGTGCGGACCGAAGCGGACCCGCCGAATGCCGTGACCCTAGACTTCGTGAAGCGCGACGCCGTCCTGTTCCACAGGGTTAAGACGCTTGATGCGTTCCTGCCAATGTGGCGCATCCGCATGGAGCACGCAAAGGCGCTGGTAACGGAGTCGCTGAAGCCGACCGGCGCGAGCCAGTACGTGCTGGAGAAGGCGCTGGAGGCGGGGCTCATCGAAGCGCCCGGTGCGGGTGCGGCGTCCAAGAAGAAACCCGCGCAAAAGCAAGCTGAGCTTGCGACCGCATGAGTGCGACGCCGCAAAAGGTGCTGGACATCGTGCAGGACTTGAAGCGCGCCGATGAGCTTCGGTCGCCGAACCGTGCGCTCATCCAGCGACAGATGAATGGAGAGCCCCCTTTTTCCGCCGCGCAGATGGCGGAGAACAAGCTGGACGTGAGCTTCAACACCAAGAGCGGCACGAACCTGTTGGCGCAGGCGAACCGGCAATGGTGCAACGCGATGCTGAAGACGGCGAGGTACTTCCATGTGAGCCTTGAGGACGCGCCGGTTGACCGCGGCCTTGAGTGGTCGCAGACCATCACGAAGGAGGCGAACAGGCCGCTCAAGCGCAGCCGCGACTACTACCATCAGGTGCGGCAGACCGGCGGCGGCGTGATGCTGACGGGCGTCGGGCCGAAGATGTGGACGCCGTTCGACGACGATTGGTGCCCGTACTTCGTCGCGATTGAGGACCTGCTCATCCCGACGGACACGGAGGTGCGGCTGGACATGAGCCATTTTGCGAGACGGCGCGGCATGAGCTACTGGGAGCTGTACAGCAAGACGCTGGGCAAGGGCAAGAACGTCGATCCGGGCTGGAAGCTGGGCGTCGTGCGGAAGATGCTCGCGTCAATCAAGGACAAGACGGTGACGGAGCCGATGTGGGACTGGCAGAACGCGCCGGAGAAGGCGGCGGAGCTGTTCAAGCAGGACGCGACCTACTGGCAGAGCGACGCGGTGCCCAAACTATGGCTATGGGACTTCTACAGCCGCGACGACGAGACCGGCGACTGGCATTTGCAGATTGTGCCCGACGAGAACTGGACGGCGACGTATGGGACGACGACCGAGCCGGTGGACTTCGTGTACGACAGCAAGAAGCCGGTGGCCGACGACCTGAGCAAGCTGCTGCATGTGCAGTTCGGCGACGGCAACGTGAAGCCGCCGTATATGTACCACAGCGTCCGCTCGCTCGCGTGGCTGTTGTTCGACCTGTGCCAGGTGCAGGACATGACACTGTGCCGCTTCGTCGGAAAGGTGTTCGAGGACATGATGCTCCTGCTGCGCGTGCAAGACCCGGCGGACCGCGCCGCCGTGGACAAGATACACTTCGGGCTTCGCTACGGGCTGCTGCCCGAAGGCATCGGCTTCGTGAAGCGCGAGGAGCGGTACCAGTTCGACCCGCAACTCAGCCAGATGCTCATGTCGCAGTTGCGGCAGCACATGGGCGAGAGCGCAAGCAGCTACACGCAGGACATCGACAGCGGCACGGAGAAGGAGCGCACGAAGTTCGAGGTGCAGGCGCTGTTGGCGCAGACGAGCGCGCTGCTCAGTTCGCTACTGTCGAACGCCTATACGCAGGCGGAGTTTGAGTATCGCGAGATTTGCCGGCGGCTGTGCGACCGCAAGAGCCGCAACAAGGACGCGCAGGCGTTCCAGAGACGGTGCCGCGACAAGGGCGTGCCTGAGAAGTGGCTGGACGTTGAGCGCTGGGAGATACACTCCGAGCAGGTGCTCGGCGGCGGCAGCAAGCAGCTTGAGATCGCGACGAGTGAGAAGCTCATGGGGGCGCGGCAGTTCATGGAGCCGAGCGCGCAACAGCGGGTGCTGCACAATTACGTACTCGCGCTGACAGACGACGCGGGCATGGCGGAGCAACTGGCACCCACAAAGCCGACGAAGGTGACGGACAGCGTGTTCGACGCGGCGCTCGCGTGGGGGACGCTGATGACCGGCGTGCCGATGCCGGTGAAGGAGGGCGATTCGCACCGCGAAGTCGTCGAGACGCTGCTGCGCATGATGGACATGAAGGTGCAGCAGATCATGCAGAGCGGCGGGGTCGGGACGCCGCAGGACGTGGTCGGCTTGAGCAACGCGGCCAGCTACGTCGGGCAGCACATTCAGTTGCTCGCGCAGGACGAGAGCGAGAAGCAGCGGGTAAAGCAGTACGGCGACGTGCTGGGCAAACTGGGAAATAGCGTAAAAGCTATGGCCCAACGCCAGGCGGAAGCCGCAAAGAACCAGAACGGGCAATTGGATGCGGAGACGCAGGCCAAAATCCAAGGTCAGATGGCGCTCACTCAACAGAAGTTGCAGGCCAAGCAAGCGGCCGACGCGTTGAAGCTGCAAACCAACCAAGCCAAGTTCGACCAAAAGCAGCAACACGAGCGTGTGAAGCTCGCGGGAGAAATGTACGAGCGTGGCGTGCAAACTACCGTCGAAGCTGGTGCTCGCGCAACGGAGGCAAAAGCAGAAGCGGACGCGATTCGCAAAAAAGGCGACGTGGAAGTCGAGGTCGCTAAGAAGAAAGCTGCCGCAACCGCAAAGAAAGCCGACAGCAATGAATGACATCGCCCTCTTACCGCTGACCAACGGCGGGTTCGCGCTGGTTGACAGCGACCAGCTTTCCTACCTAAGCCAGTACGTGTGGAACGCAAACAAGGCAGGGTATGTTTGCAGCCACGACGAAGCGCACCGCACAATTCTTCTGCACCGCATCGTGAACAAAACGCCAACGGGCTACGAGACACACCATCTAAACGGCGTAAAGTACGACTGCCGACGTTGCAATCTGGAGACGATTCTTCACCTTAATCATCGGCATACCATAGGCAAAGGGCGAAACAACACGAGCGGTTTCAAGGGCGTTAGCTGGAACACGCAGCGCGGCCGATGGGTGGCGCAAATAAAGACGCCCGAACGCCACATTTGGCTGGGCTACTTTCTCACGAAGGAGGACGCGGCTGCTGTCTATGACGAAGCCGCGAAACGCTTCTTTTACCATCGCGCCTACATCAACGAAGCGGCAACGCCCAAGAAGGCGAACGGCGACTAAAAGGGAAGGGCGACTCACGCAAGCGAGCCGCCCTAGGGAGACAACAATGAACGCGGCGACGGTAGCGCGGTGCGTGGAGGGCGTCAACCTATAATCCATCCGAAGCTGCGGCCTGCAGGAGGCGCGACGTTCAAGAGCGGCACATTCAAGGCAAACTGCGGAAAGCGCCACGCATCCGCGTCAACCCATACGATGTCGTTGTCGAAGTTCGGGGCTTTGATTGAGTACGCGCCGCCGCCGGTCTTTTGATAGTGGGCGATTTGATTGCCCAGATGCGGAAAATAGCCGGGCTTCGTCGTACGCCTGCTGACCTTTCGATGGGCGGGCTTGTCACTTTCCCGCCAAGCCAGCGACAAGCTAGGCGCGCTGCCTGCAACGGCGAATATGTACAGCAGCAAAAGCTCGGAGTTAATCGCACGCAGGTTAAGGCGCCAGTTGGGGATGTAGCTCTGGTGCGAGAAGCTCTGAAACTTGCATAGGATGACGCGATTGCCGGCGGTTGCGCCGGTGGATATGGTGGAAGCGCTGTTTGCGCTTCGGGAATTGAGCTTTTCGTAGGAGCTCGACCCGCTCGCATTGGTGGCGGTGTTGCCAAAATCAAACCCGTTTACGTCAGTGCCGGAGTTCTCGCCGTAGTAACGAGCCGCCACCCCTATTGCCATTCCGCCGGCGGCTGCCTGCGGAAAGATTTGTGCGAACGCACCAAGGCTGGCGGCAGAGTAGCTCATTAAAGTCGCTTGAAGCCGGTGTTCAGCGTGGCCCCTACAAGCCACGCTGCGGGGATGTTGCCATGGGGCACGCTAATGCCCATGGAGG
>Ga0207709_10003036_pt1 | contig 10187 bp, 6 predicted proteins | sample KBSM34metaG_FD_184397 | JGI IMG/M metagenome (GOLD analysis project Ga0207709, IMG submission 184397) | Miscanthus rhizosphere microbial communities from Kellogg Biological Station, Michigan, USA - KBS M3-4 metaG (SPAdes) (version 2) | ecosystem: Host-associated > Plants > Roots > Rhizosphere >...
TTTGAAAGGTCTTGGGAGTTTGCTTCAGGTAAAAGGAGATTCAGCACGCGCAATGTACTTATACTTGCGCTACATGGAAATAGAAGCCAGAGATTCTCTGATCCTTCATAACCTCGGAGCAATCTTTCATAACATGGGCAACTACAGTGAGGCACTTGAATATTACACTCGCGCTCTGAAAGAAGAACCCGACGATGTGTTTATACTTAAGAATCAAGCCCTCACGCTCATCGCCGATCGCCGGCCGGCCGAGGCTAAGGAAATTTTACTACGCGCAGCGGAACTTGATTCTGAGGATGACTCTATCGATCGCATGTTAGCTTCTATTTTCGAGACTGAAAACAACGACGAAAAGGCTCTCGAGTACTATCGTTCCGCCATAAAAAAGGATCCTGACGATCCGGAAACGCACCTGCAATTGGCCTTTCTCTACTCTACCCGCAAAGACTTTCGCAAGACTGCTGAGCATGCCGAAGAGGCAGGAAAACTCTTTGTTAATAGCGGCGATTATGGAGGAGCAGCGCAGGCGTATTGGGAACTTGGTTGGGACTACTATATTTTGAAAGAGCTTCAGAAATCATTGGCTGCGAGCGAACAGTCGTTGCGGTTTAATGCGAATCAGGGTCCGGTCTATTTCAATCTCGGTCTCGTCTTGCTGCACTTAGGACGTGAAGCTGAGGCCCGTAAGCGGTACGAAGATGGAATTCAGAATTTGAGTCAGATCAGCGATCTTAAATACTACGCGATCGATGATCTGTGTGATGCGCTGAAAGAGAATCCTAATCTGAAAGGGGGGCGGGAGATCCTCTCAATGCTCGAGAAGAGGTACACAGCAACTTCCCAACAGATCGCCGCCGAAAGCTCCTCCCCGTTACTTGCTTGAGCCTGCAACTGTCGAAAGAACTGCTGACTCTCGTCATTGACGTCAGAAAAAAGTTGCGAACATTGTCGACTGTGGCGAGCACGTATCCATAATAATCAAAGAGGCCACCCCCGAAGGTGGCCTTAAATTATTGGGACATGATTGGTGACGAAATGAATCGTTGGCGATACATTTCTGTTAGTTGACCAATTCCACCGAACGTCGTCTAGTTGTGTTGTTCGGAAGGGGGTCGAAGCGCTCGCCCGCTTTATCCAAGAGTATTTGGATTTTTGATCTTTGGGATTTGAAATTTGAGAGCGTCGAGTTTGCGAAATCAGCGACTGGCTTATTCGCAGAACGATTCACGCACTCTTCGCGATTTGCGGCCGCCCTTACGGACACTGTTGGTTTGCAGTCACGCAGAGTCGGCAACCCTGTTCACCATTACCGGGCTCGCAGCAACGGCGTCCGGTCGCGCAGCCGCCAAAACTATCAAAGTTCCTAATCGTGCAGATTTTATTCTCGCCGGCCCCGATGTTAACCGTTCCGTCCGGAGCACAATCGCCCCCAATCACCACATGGAAGGCGGACAGAGGAGTACTCGTACCTCCAGTCTCACCCACCCGGTGAACACCGACGCTCATATCCCGTGGTCCAGTGCTTCCGCCGTTCGAATTCGGGACCACAGTTACTCCATCAATCTGTAAATTGAAAAGTCGTAAATGCTGGGAGTCAGGATGCACTATGGTCATGCGGACAGTTAGCGTCTGTAATGTCTGCGCCTGTGAAGAAAAGGCTGAACTGAAAAGCGTAATCGCGCCTGCAGCGGGCAATCCCGGCGGTGATGTTGCTGACGCCCAAGCCGTATAAACTCGGTTCGCGACACATGCATTTCCGTTGTAGTCACCATATTTCGGGCAGCCCCCAAGTCTCGTTGCGGTACCACTCTGCAAGCAACTGCTAAAGTCATTATTTGCTCGAGCTCCACAAGGAAATCCCGTAGCGCATTGTCGGTCGGCATTGACTGAAAGATTTATTTCAGCGCCAGGTTGTAACACGTTCCCGACGGTGATGGCCCTTCCAACGAAGTAATTTGTCAAATCGTTGTTTGCAGCAGTGGCCGTTCGTCGGTCGTACCAGGAAACGAAAGCAGTGCCCGCAACCGAACAGACCCAGGGCATAAAACGTCGAGCTGCAATTGCGGCGTTCACACGCACTCCCGGACTGAACGTGACGCCGCCATCTCTGGAATCCGCGACAATGATGTCTTCGTTGCCGTTACCCGTTGAAGTGGCCCAAGCGACATAGACATGGTTTGGGTCAATTGGATCGACCGATACTGTAGGGCTACTTAAAACGTTGCCGTTGTTGCACCGGTCGAGTCCCGGCATCGGGCAAGCGACGTTGTTAAAGGTTGTGACCTGTACCGAGGCCTGCGGAACGAGTCCCGCGTCGCATGGACTGAATCTGCGCAACCTGATCGTGTTATTGCTGGCGTAAACAACATAGACTGAACCATTGCCTCCGACGGTAAGGCGCGGGAAGTCTCCTGACGGATCAATGATCGTTTGCCCTGACCACGTTGTGCCACCGTTGCTCGAGCATACAATACGAGGTGTCAGTGAAACGTTGGCAAAGTTTCTCCATACCAAATAGACTCGATCCTGGCTCGTCCCCGAGAAATTCGCCCGGTCGGCAGCGATATGTTCCTGATCCGGGATCGTGCATACGCCCGGAGTCGTGGCAGGACAAAGCACCGCATTGCTGCGAAATGCAAACGTGTGACCGTTATCGGTTGAAACTGACAAACTATCAGTAGCTCCATTCGGCGGATTGCCGCCAGGCTCATCGGTGGGAAACCCGATCCAGGAGTAGTAGAAAGAACCGCTTCTACCAACGGCCAGCGACGGATCTCCGTCGCATCCCCGAAAAATGCATGGCGTTGCTCCTCCGCGGGTGAATGTTTGCCCACCGTTGTCCGAGAAAGAAAAACCACTGTTCGCCGAAACAACTACGTGTTGTCCATCATTCGAAACGGCGATCTCAAGCTCGCCATTGCCGATCTGGACTCGGCTCGCGCCTGGCTGTGTTGCCGACAAAGGTGAGAGCTGTCGTAGAGCCGCTGCACCTTGAGGAACAATTAGCCGAAACCTGTTGCTGCGCCGTTGCATCGAGCGCGACATGTTATTTAGCTGGCGTTGCGCATCTCTGGCGTTTCCCCGCTGCACTCGGACAGTTCGAGCCATTGTAAGAGCAGTGTCTGCCAGTCTTGGATCCGCATTAGGCGCGAGCGCCGTTTCGAAGCGGATCAAAAGCGTTCCCGCCGCGATCGTGCTGGTTAGAAATGTAGCCGATTCCGTCTGTGTACCTTGCGCCTCGCCGGGAGTTGGAAGCGGAGCTGTTCGACGGCGTTGAATAGCCGGCCAGCCGGCAATGACGAGTAGCCGAGAAGGTTCCGCGGTCTCTTCGGTAGCTTCGACCAATTTTTCAACAGCCCGATCGTGAGTTGGCTGAGTCTCAACAGTGATTACAATCCGAGCCTCAGCGGTAATGAGCTCTTCTGCTGAACGAGGTTTCTCACCAGGCTGCACTGGAGGGGCGGGGCGCGTGGATGAGCGTGGGTGCGCGATCTCGATCCCGTTAGTAGCCCGGTTTGCTACAAACCACGGAGCCGGAACCAGCACTCGCACACCCTGTGCTACTTCCACAGATTGGGATGGGGGCACCTGTGCCTGGGCTGAGGGCGCGAAGCCTAAAAACGTAAGTAACAATAGGCCCAGAACGTGGACGCGCGTCGGTAGGTTGGGCAATAACAGTTCTGAGTTCATTATCCGCTTCCCAGCTTTCTGCCTGGCTAATTCGCTCGTGAACGCCCATGCTTTCTCAGCCACAAGCTTGTAGCCTCGGGATCCACAAAAGCCAGACCTCGATAAACTGCGGGTATTCATTCAAGCATTCTAGATTTGAAGCCATCGAAGGCTGGTTTAGCGAGTTTGCGAGGACGCAGAGGCTCGTCGGAGCAAGCCTTCGGTAAAGAACGGCGCGAGGTTATTCCTGTTCTGAACAAAAAGTCAATGTCGCAATGAATACCCTTCGAGTAGATTCCTGGTGACTCAATTCGCGATCAGCGTGGGAATAGATTTTACCTACTTCAAAGAAGCCAACTCAGTCAGTAGCCTCACGTCGCATCTCCGAAATCTTCTTGACTCCGTAAGCGTGTACCTCAGCGCGGTGTGATGTTTTGTGATTGACGGCCACTTTACGACGTAACGCAAAGAAAAACTTTGCAAATAAGTTCGAAGGAGAAAGAAGACAATGAAACATTTCCTCAGTATTAAAATTCTCATGCTCACGCTTACACTCCTCGTTGGAAGTGTCGGTGCAACTGCAACCGAACGTCCCTTTTCATTCAACGGAGGAGGAGTCGCGGTTCCAATCCTAAACGAATCCGGCCAGCCGATTGGCATAGACGTAACCGGTTCCGGCAATGGCACTCATCTCGGCATGTTCACGACACTCGGCAAGGTGTTTTTCAGCCCGGATCCTAACGACCCGAATCAAATCATTCCGTCGGGCGAGGCCACTTTGACAGCCGCCAACGGTGACAAGCTGACGTTCGTTGTCGAAGATGGTTCGCAGAGTCTCCTTACTGGCATCGGTACCGGGCACTTTCGCTTCACAGGTGGCACAGGCCGTTTCGCAAACGCTACTGGCATCATCAGCTACGTGGTCGAGCAGAACTTCTTAACCGGTGGTTATACAGTCACGGGAGTCGGAAGCATCGATTACTAAGTTCCATTCACCCTCACTGTTTTTTCAAGTTAGCCACGGATCTCACAGAATTGATCTGTGTGACCGTGGCTATACTCATGATGAAATGAATCTCAGTTCTCTGACATAATAAGTAGGCGATTATTCACGAACCAGGCTGGCAAATTCTATGCTGTCGAACTGGAGGCGGCTTCTCTTTAGACTCTAAGGTCCTTCCGTCGAATAGGAGTTCTCCAATGAACACTCTTTCCTCTCCTTGCGTACGCCGGATGTCCTGGCTTCGCACCTGCAACAAACCATCACTGGTGATCAAGAGATACGCCAGCGCGTGCCTCTTGATAATCGTTACAGGCGCCTTCATTCACGCGCAACAGAATCCACAGCAACGGCGGCGCGCACGGCCCGCTCAGCCCGGGCAGGAAAAACCATTTATTGAGCCCGTTGAAATGCACAAAGCTGCGGCTCGTGTGTTGGAAACTCAACCGGCGCAACGTGGACGTTGGGATACTCTGCCCGAATTGATGCCAATAAACCCCGTTCACGTAGCACTGATGTATAACTCAAAAGTTCTGGTCATATCAGGATCTGGGAACGACCCGAATAATAAAGATTTTCAGGCAGGCGTTTGGGATCCGGCGAGCGGAACTGTCAGGACTTTTCCAATAAGGTGGGACATGTTTTGCAGCGGCATGGTGATATTGTCGAGTGGCCGGCCACTTGTTCTGGGAGGCACGCTCAAGTACGACGATTTTTTAGGTGAACCCAGAACTGCGTTTTTCGACCCACCCACCGAGACGTTTACCGACGCCGCACAGATGAATGGCGGCCGTTGGTACCCTACCGGAACAGTACTCGGCAACGGTTCAGTGTTAGTCGTCTCCGGACTGACCAATACCAGCTCCACAGTCAATACCAGCGTGCAGATCTGGGTATCGGGAAACTGGACTCCAGCCGGAACCATTTTTGCCGGTGTGCCGCTGTATCCACGTCAGCACCTGTTGCCTGACGGTCAGGTCTTCGAGTGCGGCGCAAATCGAGACTCGAAGATGTTCGATCCGGCGACAAACACCTGGTTTGAAGTTGCCACAACGAACTTCACCGGCAATCGAGATTACGGAACATCAGTGCTGTTGCCGTTGACTCCGGCGAATGGTTTCAAGCCGCGAGTGATGATTCTCGGAGGAGCAAATCCGGCAACTAACACAACCGAGCTTATCGATTTATCTGTAAGTCAGCCGCAGTGGGTGAACGGTCCAATCATGGCTCACGCCAGGATACAGTTGAACGCGACGATTTTGCCTAACGGCAAAGTGCTGGTATCAGGCGGTTCCACTAAAGACGAAGACCCGGCATCGGCTGCTTTGGAAACTGAGCTTTACGACCCTGACGCAAATGGCTTTACACCCGGAAGCTCGATGGCGTTTCCGCGGCTTTATCATTCCAACACGCTACTCTTACCGGATGCTACCGTCTTAGCAGTGGGAGGAAATCCCGTGCGTACTGTTTACGAGCCACACCTCGAGATTTATTCACCACCATACCTCTTTAACGCTGACGGCACCGCAGCCACGCGACCCGTCATAAGCAGGATCGATCAGGCCATTCATTACGGCGCCAACTTCTACATAAGAACGCCTTATCCAACGGACATAAAATCAGTCGTGCTGATTCGTCCCGGAGCAGTCACTCACGCATTTGATATGGAGCAGCGACTCGTCGGTCTGTCCTTCACTTCCAGTAATGGCCAACTCTATGTGAAAGCGCCGGCTAGTGGAAACATTGCCCCGCCAGGCTATTACATGGTGTTTATTCTGGATTCGAAGGGCGTGCCCTCAAAGGCGGCATTCGTGCGCCTGACGTAACGGAAGCGTTACTCCCGGATCAGACGTCGCCACTCCAGAGCCATTTCGATTTCTCGATAGTCCAGCATTCGAGCAGACCGTGGCATCCCCGACATCGGTTGGTTCATCATTTCATGAATCGTTAAAGAGGATTTGCTGTTATCCACGCTGCCGCTGCAGCTGAATAGTCAAGGAAGCCTAGTCGCCCGCGGTTCCAATGGCGAACTGTGCAAATTTCAGGCAAAGCTCTCAAAAACCGTCGGTATCGTCGCCAGATTTCATCGCCGCTTGGAATAATTACAACTCGATGATCGAGTTCAGGCCTTAACCACTCGCGAACAACATCTATCACATCTCTGACCCGGTTACTGTGGGAGGCTATGTCCTGCCCTGCGATATCAGAAATGAACCCTTGATATCGGTGCTGTTCGATATCTAAGATGAGCAGCACCTTCTCCTGCTGATACGGTTGTCCATAGCGTTTGCATCCCAGGTCCAGACCAAGTTCCAATGGCATATTGAATCGCGGAAGACCTGAAGCGGTGTCGATTTCAGTGCGGGATAGATCATGAATGCCATACTTGCATTCGGCTATTATGTCCAAGATCTTATGAAGTCTAATCTGTCCAGCATTAGTAGCCTCCAACGCGCACCTGGGTCTGAAACGCATCTCATGGACCGTGTATACAATGGCGTTAAAGAGACGTCTATACCGAGTGTCGAATGGACAATTAATAAATATGTCACTTCCAAAACTCAGAGGAATTTTGCTTTTGGACGATCGAGTCATGAGGCCTTTCATCAAGGGTCGCCCAGTCGTTCGTGTTTGGATGTTCTAATGCATCGAGAGAGGTATCAATGCTTTCCAAGTTGAGACTTAGGTCCATTAGTTGAGATCTTTCGGATTTGGCCATGTCGGCCGTGAATCAACAAATGGCCGTTTTGTTTACGTAACAACTCCTTTGCCGCCGCAATGGCGTCGCTTTTCGTATCGTGGACTGATGAGGATTTGGATTTTCCTTCGCTTCTGACAGCCCAGCCTTTCGCATGCGGTACAACATGTTGCGAAGCGCCCTTTCCCGATTTCCGTACCACCATATTAACTGCTTCCTGAACAGCTCTCCGGGCGTTGTCATCTAAGGCCTCAGGAAACAAGACTTTTCGAGCAGATTTCGGCGGCAAAGGATCAGAACTATAACTATCACGGTCCGCTATTCGCCCGTCGCTGCGATGGATAATGAGTTCACCGTGTTTACTGCGCGCCACTTCGCGAGCGGCGTCTATAGCTTCGCGCTGAGTGTTGTGGGTGGAAACAGCACGGCTACTGCCTTCCTTTCGGACCGCCCATCCCTCACTTCGCGGGACAACATGTAAGGTAGTTCGTTTAGACATTCAATTCCTTATCGGGCGATGGCAGCATAGCTGATTACTGTTTTTACGCAAAGTGCTTCAACTTGCGAAACAAATTACTGGTGCGGAACTGCCGCTTTTCGATAAATACAGCCGATATCAATAAAGCGCAACTCTTGGTCAGTCAATATTAGACGCCGGCCTTACGCCACTCATCCAGTAGCACCTTGATTGAGTCCTTCACTGACTCCGGGAAGTAGGTCCCCACTCGCGGGTCCATGATGTCTCCGCCGAAACCTGTTTCCTGGTCGGCGCCCGTTTTCACAAATGCCTCTAACCGCGGAATCATTCCTTTCGCATTTAACCGCTTCAGTCCCCAGACGCACATTACCTTTGCGAATCCGACTCCATTCTTACCTTCGATAAATTTCATCAGGAGTTCCCTGGAGGCGGGTGAATCGATCCGGCTAACAGCGCGGCAAGCCGAAATCTGCACGTGATAGTTATCGCTCTCCGTGAAAGGAATCAGCAGTGCGAGATCAGCCCCCTTGCCCAGATGGAAGAAGCTTTCCAAGGCAACGTGCTGGAGAAAGAATCTTTTCGTCATAGCCGAGTCTTCCTGACTTAACGCAGCCACGCTTTGGGACAACTGCTCCTTTGTGAATTTCTCGATGAAATCAGTGTCGTAGGGCTGGCCCCTGGCGCCATTGAATATAGCCTGCATAGTCTTCTCGTATATTTCCTCAGGCACTAGCGCCTTGTGAAAACTATGTCGATACGTGGCGGCGACGTCCGCGCCGTGCAAACTGGCCCAGCCTGATGTTGGAGTCGGAATTTGATAAGCGTTTGTCTTTGCGGACTTCTTGATAAAGAGGTAATACATCTGTCCGGGCGTGAACGGCATACCCAACTCACTGGAGGCCGATGAAATACTTGTCAGTGTCAGGCTCCAATAACCCTTCAACTCAATTTGCGCTGGTGTTCGCGCGCCGGCGAGGAATTTAATGAGTTCGGCCTTAACTACCGAACCCTCGTTCGCAGTGATCTTCACTTTGACGAAGGAATCTGAATTACGCATCACCTCGTCATGCCAGGGCTCGTCCCACGTTGTCGCCCGCGCGTCGTGAGCAATGATGAAGCAGAGAAATAAAACGAAGAGTAATGAGCGCATCGAACACCTCCTCGCAAGGTTGAAGGGTGAAGGTGCGAAGGATAATGGCATAAGACGTTTTGAGCGTAAATAGTTCGGAGAGAAAAGAGCTTGTGAATCGGTTGGCCCAGAAGTATAGTTCCCTCCGATCTCTCCCGTTGACGACTGCCCGGTCTCGAGGCCAGATCTAATTTCAAATACCAATGACTCGAATACGTGTGTTTGTATTGCTGCTAGCGATGTTGAGCACGCTCTGCGCGCCAACATTGGCCCAAACTTGTTCCCTTCCCGGTTTTACCCAGCCGCCTGTTTATCCAGTCGGTTCTGACGTTCGTTCAGTTGCGACTGCCGACTTCGACGGCGATGGACATCCAGACCTCGCTGTGGCAAACGCCGACGCCTCGACTGTGACAGTGCTGAAGAAGATTGGTCAGGGCAAGCCCGCGATTATTAACACGTATGCAGTTGGTTCATTCCCACTGAGTGTTGCTGCCGCCGATTTTACTGGTGATGGTAAGCCTGACATCATCTCTGTCAACAACGCCTCCGGCAATATCTCGCTACTTCGCAATAACGGCTTTGGTGGGTTCGTACTCGCCGGTACATTCAACACCGGATCTGGAGGAGTCGACATCGCCGTCGGCGACTTCAACAACAACGGCACTCTTGACGTCGCGGTTGCTTTCGGCAGCGGCGTGAGTGGCGTAAGTATTCTGTTGGGCAATGGTCAGGGAAGTTTCAGTGCGCCAACATTTTTGCTTGCGCCGGCGGATAGAATTATTGCCGCCGATTTTAATAACGACGGAAAACTCGATCTGGTAATTGTGGGTAACGCTACTCAAATCCGCCTCGGAAACGGCGCCGGTCAATTTACCGTTGCGTGTTCAGTGTCATCTGTTTCAGGAGGGTTGGCAGCAGGAGACGTTAACGGTGACGGAAAACTCGATCTTGTGCGAGCTAATATTCTCGCCGCACAGATTCAGATTCATCTGGGTGATGGGGCTGGATGCTTAGGTGCATCGACTAACATCGGCGTGCTGGATTTTGGTCGCCCAGGATCCGTCGCATTGAGAGATCTGAACAAAGATGGAAGGCTCGACATTGTAGCCGGCGCAACAGTGCTGATAAACAACGGTAGCGGCGCCTTTGGACCACCGTTCGCGTTTGGGCTGGGCAGTCTCGGTAGTGAATTCGGCACAAACACTATCGTCGC
>Ga0207709_10003038_pt1 | contig 10177 bp, 7 predicted proteins | sample KBSM34metaG_FD_184397 | JGI IMG/M metagenome (GOLD analysis project Ga0207709, IMG submission 184397) | Miscanthus rhizosphere microbial communities from Kellogg Biological Station, Michigan, USA - KBS M3-4 metaG (SPAdes) (version 2) | ecosystem: Host-associated > Plants > Roots > Rhizosphere >...
GGCAGTGCAACCGGAAGATTTGATCCGTTTTGGATTGATCCCTGAGTTTGTCGGCCGTCTGCCGGTTTGCGGCGTGCTCCACGAGCTCGACGAAGGCGCACTCATTAAGATTCTTACCGAACCCAAGAATGCTCTGGTCAAGCAGTACCAGAAGAAATTTGATTTCGACAACGTTAAGTTGAAGTTTACCGAGGACGCGCTCAAGGCTGTCGCCCGACAGGCTGTTGAGCGGAAAGTCGGAGCCCGCGGCCTGATGATGATCCTCGAAGAGCTGCTGCTTGACGCGATGTACACCCTTCCTTCTCAAAAACGAGTCAAAGAATTCGTTATAACCAGCGAAATGGTCGAACGTCGCCGGGCCGTTCCGGGTGAAGGCCTCACCGGAATCGACGGCGCCGCCGCGTAAGAATCGAGGAAATAAAGGTCCTATAGGACGAATAGGTCCTATATTGTCCAGCCTCAAGTGGTAGAACCCCCAATGTGGCGCACCCGACCGGAAATGTTTTACAATTAGCCCTCTTTCTCAGGTAGAGTTGTTTCAATCATGGAAGAATATTCAGACAGAACCCCCTCCGACGTAGCCTGGTATCCGATGGTGCCAATCCGCGACGTCGTGATATTCCCCTTTACTAAAGTCGCTTTCAAAATAGGACGTTCCGGCTCGGTCAGGGCGCTCGAACAAGCGCTCGCGACGGATCGGACGATTTTCCTGGCCACTCAACACGACGCCACCGTCGACGAGCCTACTCCGGAACAAATCTACGGAGTTGGTACACTCGGCCGAATTCTCCAGTCGCAAAAACAGGAGAACGGTCAGATCAAGGTGGTGGTTGAGGGTCGCGAACGTGCGACAACTGTGCGCGTTGAGAACACCGACGGCGCCTTCATGGCTCTCGTCCGTCGCGCGCCGGTCGTCAACGAAGAAGGCACACGTCTCGACGCACTGATCCAAAAGGTTGGCCAGCTCGTCGAGCAACACCTTCGACTCGCACCTGACACGCAAACCGACGCACTACAAACAGCGCTTCGCAATCAGGAACCTTCGCATCTCGCGGATGCACTCGCTTCGCAACTGCGAATCTCCGTCGAAGACAAGCAGGGCCTGCTCGAGATCTTCTCGACTCAAGCGCGCCTGCAACGCTTGATCGAGTTGCTGGAAACCGAGATCGAGAAACGTCAACTCGATCGCACGATTCAAACTCGCGTCAAGCGACAGATGGAGAAGGCTCAGAAGGAGTACTACCTCAACGAGCAGATCAAAGCAATTCACAAAGAGCTTGGTCGCAAGGATGAGAAGGCAGAACTCGAAGAGCTGAAGAAAAAGATTGAAGAAGCCGGCATGACCGACGAGGCCAAAGAGAAAGCCATGCAGGAACTGCATCGCCTCGAAGCAATGCCGCCGATGTCTGCTGAGGGCACAGTCTCGCGAACTTATATCGACTGGCTGATCAGCGTGCCCTGGAAACAGAAATCGAAAGAGATCAAGGATCTCATCAAAGCTGAAGAAGTCTTGAACGATGATCACTTTGGACTCGAGAAGATCAAAGAACGAATCCTCGAGTACCTCGCGGTTCGACAACTGGTGAAGAACCCGAAAGGATCGATTCTCTGTTTCGTCGGTCCTCCTGGAGTCGGCAAAACGAGCCTCGGTAAATCGATCGCGCGAGCTACCGGTCGTAAGTTTGTAAGACTGTCGTTGGGTGGCGTGCGTGATGAAGCTGAGATTCGCGGTCATCGCCGCACATACATCGGCGCACTGCCCGGACAAATCATTCAGATGATGAAGAAGGCCGGCGCGGTGAATCCGGTGCTGCTGCTCGATGAAGTCGACAAGCTCGGCGCTGATTTCCGTGGCGACCCGAGTGCAGCGCTGCTCGAAGTGCTCGATCCGGAACAGAACCACACGTTCCAGGACCACTATCTCGACGTTGAATACGATCTCTCGAAAGTATTCTTTATCGCCACCGCGAACGTGCTGCACACGATTCCACCGGCGCTTCAGGATCGTCTCGAAATTCTCCGTCTCTCCGGCTACACGGAGCGAGAGAAACTCCAGATCGCAAAGCGTCACCTCGTGCCCAAACAGGCCGAAGGTAACGGACTCAAGCTCGAGCAGTTTGACTTCACTGATGAAGGTATTCTCGAAATCATTCGTCACTACACGCGTGAGGCCGGTGTTCGTAATCTCGAACGCGAGATCGGCTCGTGCTGTCGCAAACTGGCGCGCAAGTTTGTTTCTGAACAGGCAGATGAAAACACGAATGCGGTGGTAGTCGACGCCGAACGCGTCCGCGAGATGCTTGGTCCAATCAAGTTCAGACAGCAAGGCATCGGTGCGAACAGTGAAATCGGACTCGCAACCGGCCTCGCATGGACCGAAATCGGCGGTGAAGTTTTACAGATTGAAGCCACGCTCGTTAAAGGTCGTGGAGGCGTAACGCTGACAGGCAAACTCGGCGACGTCATGCAGGAGTCAGCACAAGCTGCGTTGACCTGCATCCGTGCGCGCGCTGAACGTCTCGGCATGAGTCTCGACTTTATTCGCAAACGAGATTTGCACATTCATATTCCGGAAGGCGCCATTCCGAAAGATGGACCTTCCGCCGGTATTACCATGGCGACCGCGATGGCGTCTGCGTTGGCACGCGTAGCCGTTAAGAGGAATGTCGCCATGACTGGTGAGATCACGCTGCGAGGGAAAGTGCTTCCCATCGGCGGCGTTAAAGAGAAATTACTCGCGGCCCATCGCTTTGGCATCGACACGATCATCCTGCCGAAAGACAACGAGAAGGATTTGACCGAACTACCTGAGGAAGTTCGCGAAGTGCTTTCCATCCATCTTGTCGAAACGATCGACGAGGTATTGTCGCTCGCGCTCGAGGATTCGTGCCCAACGCAGGCCGCTGCTGACGAAGGTCCGCCGATCTGGAATACCGAGCAGCCTTCACAAGGAATTCAGACTAGTTAAAATACAACCAGGCCATCCACAGATTACACAGATTTCTTTAGGGAGATCTGTGTAATCTGTGGATGGATCTACACAGGAGAAATAGTAATGAGCAAATATAAAGACGCGGATCTCATTTTGAAACTTTATGACCTCCGCCGCGAGAAGACGATGCGCGAGGCGCGCGCCTGGTTTTTTACCTTCAACCCAAAAGGCAAAGAAGATTTTATCGATGTATTAACAAGCGATAAGAGCGGTCTTTATCGCATGGTAACTTCTTACTGGGACATGGCGTGCTCTTTAGTTAACAACGACGCTATTGATGCGCAAATGTTCAACGATGCCAATGGCGAGCACTTTTTTGTTTACGCAAAGCTTGAGCCTTTCATTCCGGCGCTGCGCGAAGAGATGGGGAATCCAAAGTTGTTTTCGCATCTCGAAAAAGTAGTTAAAGAATGTCCCGATTACGAAACCAAGCTGGCAACCATCAGAGAGCGAATGGCGAAACTAATTGCGCTCTACCAGCAACGCGCTGCCGCTCAGGCCGCCGCCGCGGGCAACTAATCCGTGGGAATCAGGCCGCGGATCGGTGTAATCCGCGGCCAATTAACTGATGAAGGTTGTTACCGCTGAGTTCTTAAAGAGCGCATTCAAAGAAGCGGATTGGCCCCGTGACTCCAAACCCGAGATCGCTTTTCTGGGACGGTCAAACGTCGGCAAGTCGAGTCTGATCAACTCCTTACTGGGTGTGCGTGGTCTGGCTCGCACTTCTTCAACTCCCGGTAGAACGCAATCGTTAAATTTCTTCCAGATTGATGATCAGTATCGTTTTGTCGACTTGCCGGGCTTTGGGTACGCTCGGGTACCAAAGGAAATAAAATCGAGTTGGGGCGAGATGGCGACCAGTTATCTTGCCAAGCGCAGCCAGCTTGTGCTATCAATTCACATCTTAGATTCGCGACACGAACCCACAAAACAGGATTTGCAGCTTCACGAATGGCTTGAGGTAAATAATAAGCCGCAGTTAGTTGTTGCCACGAAATCCGATAAGCTTTCGAACAACGAGTTGAGGAAGAACCTGGGGCACATTGCACGCGTGCTCAATGACGACAGCGTAATGGCCTACTCGGCCAAAAGCGGCCGCGGTCGCGAAGAGCTTTGGCGTGCGATTAGAAGCGCAATTGATCAGCATTGAAATCTTGTGTAAAGGTGTGGATAGTTTTATTCACAGTTTACGCACAGATGTGTTGCTCTTGTTTGCGCTTTGCAACGCTAAGTTAGTATCCTGAACTGTATCCGAAAAATCTCATCAGCCCCCTTTTGGTCAACTTGATATTTTGGGCCACGCCCCTTGAGTGGGTGGCATCATAGACATTACCGATTTGCCGCGCGCGAAAAGTTGAGTTACATTGCACCATACCGTTTGAGGAGAATCAGATTTATTGCCCCGCGAATGACGTGGGAAGCCGCTGCGCGCGTCCTGCATCTCGCTCTACCACACAATCGTTCATTTCAATCATTAAGTTAATTGGTAAACGCTGAAACTGCGTATAGAAATACAGAGAACAACTGATATGTCACAACGAACACGTTCACGCGCATCAAGCGCGAACAACGACGCCAACGGTGAAGACGGCGGCGCTACTGTAGCAACCGCCGAAGCTCCCGAACGAGAATCCAGAGATGGCCGCGATGGCGGCAAGAACGAGGGTTTTCACAATCTGGCTGATCTTAAGGAGATGTCCATCTCCAAACTTACGCAAATTGCAAAGAGCATGGACGTGCCGGGTGCAACCGGCATGCGTAAGCAGGAACTCATCTTCAAAGTGCTGGCCGCACAAACTGAAAAGAGCGGTCTCATCTTTTCTGAAGGTGTGTTGGAAACGCTACCGGATGGATTCGGATTTCTCCGTGCGCCGGAGTACAACTACCTGCCTGGCCCTGACGACATCTACGTCTCGCCGTCACAGATTCGTAAATTTGATTTGCGCACCGGCGACACCGTCAGCGGTCAGATCCGTCCGCCCAAAGAAGGCGAACGGTATTTCGCTCTGATCAAAGTCGAGGCAATCAACTTTGAATCGCCGGATCAGGCACGCGAGAAAGTCTTCTTCGACAATCTCACGCCGCTGTATCCGGAAGAGCAGTTGAAAATGGAGACGCTGTCGGAAAACCTTTCTGCGCGCGTGATCGACCTGGTGACGCCGCTCGGCAAAGGCCAGCGCGGTTTGATCGTCGCTCCACCGCGCACCGGTAAAACGATGTTGCTGCAAACGATCGCCAACTCGGTGACGCAGAACCATCCTGAAACAACATTGATTGTGTTGCTGATCGACGAGCGACCCGAAGAAGTCACCGACATGCAGCGATCGGTCAACGGCGAAGTGATTTCATCGACGTTCGATGAACCACCGACACGCCACGTTCAGGTCGCTGACATGGTGATCGAAAAAGCGAAGCGACTCGTCGAGCACAAACGCGATGTCGTTATCCTGCTCGACTCGATCACGCGACTCGCGCGCGCGCACAACGCAGTCGTACCACCGAGCGGCAAGATCCTCTCGGGTGGTATCGATTCAAACGCCTTGCAACGTCCGAAGCGTTTCTTCGGCGCCGCTCGCAACATCGAGGAGGGTGGATCGCTGACGATCATTGCCACCGCACTTATCGATACGGGTTCGCGTATGGACGACGTGATCTTTGAAGAGTTCAAAGGCACAGGTAACTCTGAAATCCATCTCGATCGTCGTTTGAGTGATAAGCGTCTCTTCCCTGCCATCGACCTGCAACGTTCAGGAACGCGTAAGGAAGAGTTGCTCATCAGCAAGGAAGATCTGAATCGTATCTGGGTGATGCGGCGTGTTTTGAATCCGCTGTCACCGGTCGAACAGATGGAAGTCGTCCTCGAGCGACTCGAGAAGACCAAGTCCAACGCCGAGTTTCTCGCCTCAATGCAAAGCTAAGAGTAAAAATTCATCCACAGATTACACAGAGAAAAATCTGCGTAATCTGTGGATAGACTTGTTTAAATGCGCGTCGCGATCCTGACATCTGAAGCTGTGCCTTTTGCCAAGACTGGCGGGCTGGCTGACGTTTCAGGTGCATTGCCAAAAGCCCTCGGCAATCTGAACGTCGATGCGAAGCTGATCCTGCCACTGTACGAGCAAGTGGACCGGACGCTGTTGAATGGTGGCTCCGTTGAAAACGTTCGGGTTGAGTGGCGTGGACAGGTTCATCTGGTTCGCTTCTGGTTCAGCGATGCTGCCGGAGCGCCTGCTTATCTCCTGGAAACGCCTGAGTTCTTCGGCCGTTCGACGATCTACGGTCACAACGACGATCACATTCGCTTTGCGTTCTTCTCCCGCGCTGCCCTCGCTTTGCTCAAGCATTTGAGCTTCGAGCCCGACATTGTTCATGGAAACGACTGGCCCTGCGGGTTCGCGATCGCCGAGTTAAACGCGCGACGCCGCTACGACGCGTTCTTTCAAAAGACTCGCAGTCTGTTTTCACTTCACAATGTCGGTTATCAGGGATTATTTGACGCGGGCGATCTCTGGTGGCTCGGATTTGGAGATCCGCCCGAACACGACTACTTCGCGCTCGATCGTCACGCATCCGCACTGAAGGCCGGAATCATGTCAGCGGATGCGCTCTCGACTGTGAGTCCGCGTTATTCATATGAGATTCAAACGCGCGATCAGGGCCACGGACTCGAATGGCTGCTGCGCGCACGCAAGGATCGTCTCGCAGGGATCACTAACGGAGTTGATTACAGCATCTGGAATCCGGAAACGGATCCGCACATCGCCGCAAACTTTTCCGCGGATGACATGTCAGGCAAACGCGAGTGCAAGATCGATCTGTTGCGCCGATTCAATTTGCCGGAAGAACCTGAACGACCGATCATCGCGATCATTTCGCGACTCGTTGGGCAGAAGGGCTACGACTTGATCCGTCAGATCTCTGGTTCGATTCTCGAAACCGGATCGTTTTTCATCGCCCTCGGAGCCGGCGCGAAAGAGTACGAAGACTTTCTGCAACGCTGGCACGACGCAGCGCCGCAGCGAGTTGGCATTTACAAGGGCTACGCCGGCGAGCCGCTCGCGCACCAGATTGAGGCAGGCGCCGACATGTTTCTCATGCCGTCGCTATATGAGCCTTGCGGTTTGAATCAGATGTACAGCATGCGCTACGGAACGATTCCGATTGTCCGTGCGACAGGCGGCCTGGATGACACGGTCCAACAGTTCAATCCGCAGGATGGATCGGGAACAGGATTCAAGTTTGGACCGTATGATGCAGGTGCTTTGCTTGAAAAAATACGCGAAGCGCTTTACTTTTATGCGCGGCCCGAACAGTGGCAAAAGATTCAGCAGAATGGAATGGCAGTTGATAATTCATGGGAAGCCGCCGCGCGCAAGTACATCGAGCTCTACCAGGAAATTGAAAAACTCTGATCCGTGCAAATCGGGTTTTGGAGATCCGTTTAATCTGTGGCCAAAGTAATCGCAGTGATCGGCGCCCAGTGGGGCGACGAAGGAAAAGGCAAGATCGTCGATCTGCTCGCGGAGCGTTTCGAGATCGTTGCGCGCTACCAGGGCGGACACAACGCTGGGCACTCGGTCCAGGTCGGCGAACAATCGTTCGTGCTTCACCTGCTGCCGTCGGGCATCGTGCACCGCGGTAAAACCTGCGTGCTCGGCAACGGCATGGTCATCGATCCCAAGGCTTTCTTCGTTGAAGCCGATCGACTCACGCAACAGGGTATCGAAGTCTCACCGGAACGCGTGAAGATTAGTTCGCGCGCGCATCTCATTTTTCCGTATCACCGCGCTTTGGACCATACGAGCGAAGAACGGCTCGGCAACGAGAAAGTCGGAACTACTTTGCGGGGCATCGGTCCCGCGTACGAAGACAAAGCCGGGCGTCGTGGTATTCGCACCGCTGACGCGCTTGTGCCTGATGTGCTTCGCTCTCGCATCGAACGAAATCTCGAAGACGCGAATCGGATCATCGAAGCTTACGGCGGCGAGCGTCTCGATGCGGATGAGATCTTCAAAGAGATGTCGGTGCTGACCGAGCGGCTCGGGCCATTCATCGCCGACACTACGCATTATCTGAACGTCGCCGCAACTGAAGGACGTTCGATCTTGCTCGAAGGTGCGCAGGCGACGCTGTTGGATGTGGATCACGGGACTTATCCGTTCGTTACTTCGTCAACTACAGTCGCAGGCGGTGCGATTATCGGCACCGGTCTTGCTCCAAACAGGTTGACTGGAGTGTTGGGAATCGTTCGTACTTACACCACGCGTGTTGGTGAAGGTCCGTTTCCGACCGAGATGCTTGAAGGTGAAGCGGAGCTGGGCCAGCTAATTCGTGAGCGAGGTCGTGAGTATGGTGCCTCGACAGGTCGCCCGCGTCGGTGCGGCTGGTTTGATGCATTTGCCACGAGATACGCGGCTGAGATCAATGGCTTCTCATCCGTTGCCCTCACAAAGCTCGACGTGCTCGATGCGCTCGACGAGATTAAAGTCTGCACTGGTTACCAGCTCAACGGAAAAGTCTGCGAATCGCTGCCTGCTGTTTCTCAGGACCTGCGGAGTGTGGAACCTGTTTATGCAACACTCCCCGGTTGGAAGTCATCAACTCTCGGCACTACGGAGATCAGCGCCCTTCCCACGAACGCGCGACGCTACATCGAATTCCTATCAAAACAAATCGGCACCGAAATCGGCCTCGTCTCCACCGGCCCCGAACGCATGCAAACAATCATCGTGCAGGACTCCGCGCTCGGCAGCTGGCTCCGCGATTAGCCACAAAAAGGCACATAAAGCACAAAACCAAATCAGAAAACATTTTGTGCATTATGTGCCTTTTTGTGGCTAAGTACTTTTCGTGTAGAATGCCCACCGTTCCTCGCGTGTAGATGGGCCGATAGCTCAGTCGGTAGAGCAACTGGCTTTTAACCAGTGGGTCGCAGGTTCGAGTCCTGCTCGGCTCACCAAATAGTAAGGGTAGAAGAACTTAGCTTAACAGGTCGGCAGTCGAATCATCTGATTTGACCAACTGGCTAGAAGGGCTAGGTTCTTTTGCTTTCTAGCTGTTTGATGACTTTGTTAAAGAGCGGACATCTCCCTTTTGTGGTTTGGTTATAGCCGCACACACAATAGTTTTGCGGTCTTTACGAATTCGTACTGCCATGTCTTTTCGCGGTGCTATTGTAACCGCCACGCAATTACAGCCACGAGTTACTAGAAATTTCCGGCTTTTGGGTTAACAGATATTCCCTGGGTGTCAGATGGCCCAGCGACTCATGTGGCCGTTCTTCGTTGTATTCTTTCAGCCACTTTTCGGTTTGCTCTCTGACTTCGTGCAAACTCTGAAATACAAACATGTCGACCACCGCTTCACGGTAGCTACGGTTGAATCTTTCAATGAAGCCGTTCTGCATCGGCCGTCCGGGCTTGATGAACTCGAGTAGCACGTTGTGTTGTTCGGCCCAATCAGCCAGCGTCACAGAGATCATTTCTGGACCATTGTCTAATCTCAGCTTGCGCGGATAGCCGCGCTCAGCGGCTATCCGATCGAGCGTTCTCACAATGCGTGGCGCCGGCAGGTTGAAGTCAACTTCGATTGCGAGTCCCTCACGATTGAAATCATCAACTACGTTGAAGGTGCGAAAGCGACGATCACTCCACAGCGCATCACTCATGAAGTCTGCGGACCAACAATCATTCATTACTTCAGGCACCACCAGGGGAGCGGGACATCTTGTAGGCAAACGTCTTTTGCCTTTCCGTCTTTTGGTCAGTTTCAGCGCGCAATAAATGCGCTAGACACGTTTGTGGTTCCAGCCGTGACCTAGGCGTCGCAGTCGCTTGAACAATTTGCCAAATCCTTGCTCCGGTCGTTGCCAGGCCAGCTCCAGCAGCAGTTGCACAATTGGCCCATCGGCGTTTGGTCGCGGCTCGTAGTGATAGACCGAACGTTGCAGACCAACGGCACCACAAGCGCGGCGTTCACTCAACCCATGCTCTGTCTGCAAAACTGCAACCAGCGCCCGCTTCGCGGCTGGCTTCAGAGCTTTTTTGCGATCACATCTTTCAGCGCCCGATTCTCCAGTAACAGGTCTGCGGACATCTGCTTCAAGCGTCGGTTTTCGTCTTCCAATTCACGCAGCCGCTTGATGTCTGAAGCTTGCATGCCACCGTACTTTGACTTCCACTGGTA
>Ga0207709_10003040_pt1 | contig 10173 bp, 6 predicted proteins | sample KBSM34metaG_FD_184397 | JGI IMG/M metagenome (GOLD analysis project Ga0207709, IMG submission 184397) | Miscanthus rhizosphere microbial communities from Kellogg Biological Station, Michigan, USA - KBS M3-4 metaG (SPAdes) (version 2) | ecosystem: Host-associated > Plants > Roots > Rhizosphere >...
ACGGGAATGTCGAAGAAACCCTGGATCTGGTCGGCGTGCAGGTCCATCGTCAGCACGCGGGCCACGCCCACCGTTTCGAGAAGATTGGCGACCACCTTGGCAGAAATCGGCACCCGGCTCGAACGCCTGCCCATCACCCGCCAGGTCTGGTGGGCGCGCAACATCGTCGGCGCCGCCACCTTCTTCGACGGCTACACGGTGATCGCCATCGCCTACGCGATGCCGGTGCTGGCCAAGGAGTGGAACCTGTCGCCGGCGCAGATCGGCATGATCCTGTCGGCCGGCTACCTGGGCCAGTTGCTCGGCTCGGTGTTCTTCGGCTGGCTGGCCGAGCGCATCGGCCGCCTACACGTGCTGCTGTTCACCATCCTGCTGTTCGTGTCGATGGACGTGGCCTGCCTGTTCGCCGGCGGCGCCGCGGCGATGATGGCGTTCCGCTTCATCCAGGGCATCGGCACCGGCGGCGAAGTGCCGGTGGCCAGCGCCTACATCAACGAACTGATCGGCTCGAAGAAGCGCGGCCGCTTCTTCCTGCTGTACGAAGTGATGTTCCTGCTGGGCCTGGTCGCCGCCGGCGGCATCGGCTACTTCATGGTGCCGGCCTACGGCTGGAAGGCGATGTTCATGGTCGGGCTGATCCCGGCGCTGGTCATGATCCCGCTGCGCTTCTTCATGTTCGAATCGCCGCGCTGGCTGGCGTCCAAGGGCCGCTACGACAAGGCCGACGCGATCGTGTCCGACCTCGAGCGCAGCGCCGAGCGCCGCCACGGCCCGCTGCCGGCGCCGGTGTTCGACCGCAACGCGCTGCCCAAGGCGCAGCGCTCGGACTGGCGCGAACTGTTCGGCAGCGTCTATCTCAAGCGCACGCTGGTGATCTGGTGCCTGTGGTTCTGTTCGTACCTGGTGGCCAACGGCATCATCACCTGGTTGCCGACGCTGTACCGCCAGCATTTCGGGCTGTCGTTGCAGCAGAGCATCGCCTACGGCTTCCTCACCTCGCTGGCCGGCGTCGCCGCCGCGGTGGTGTGCGCGCTGTCGATCGACCGGGTCGGACGCAAGCGCTGGTACGTCGTCGCCTTCGCCGCCGGCAGCATCCCGTTGCTGGCGCTGGCGATGCTGGGCGGCACCTCGGCGCTGCAGGTGCTGGTGTTCGCCGCGCTGGGCTATGCCGCGGTGCAGACCATCACCTTCTCGCTGTACCTGTATTCGGCCGAGCTCTATCCCACCCGCATCCGCGCCATCGGCACCGGCCTGGGCAGCGCCTGGCTGCGCCTGGGCTCGGCCAGCGGCCCGCTGGTGGTCGGCGCGGTCATCGCCGGCATCGGCCTGCGCTACGTGTTCGTCGCCTTCGCCGCGGTGCTGCTGGCCGGCGCGGCGGTGACGCTGCTGTGCGCGCTGGAAACCAAGGGCAAATCGCTGGAAGAACTCTCGCCCTGAGTCCGGCGCCGGCCGCGGCGGCGCAGCCCGCCGCGCGCCTTCGCTTCGCACCACCCCACGTCGGACCCCGCGTTCGACTCCATCCCCCGTTGACCCGAAGAAGAGGAAAACAGCATGAGCAACATCGACCTGAAAGGCCTGGTTCCCGCGCCCGTCACCCCGTTCACCCGCGACGGCGCCGTCGACTATCCCGCGATCAAGCGCATCGGCAAGTGGCTGGGCGGCATCGAGGGCGTCAAGGGCCTGACCGTGCTCGGCCACGCCGGCGAAGGCACCTTCCTGGAGCGCGACGAGCAGGCCAAGGTGATCGAGGCGTTCCGCGACGCCGTCGACGCCCGCATTCCGATCATCGCCGGCATCACCCTGGAAGGCACCCGGGTGGCCGCCGACGAAGCCAAGCGCGCGGTCGCCGCCGGCGCCTCGGCGGGCCTGATCTATCCCTCGCACGGCTGGCTGCGCTTCGGCTACCAGAAGGGCGCGCCGCAGGATCGCTACAAGGCCATCCACGAAGCCAGCGGCCTGCCGATGATCCTGTTCCAGTACCCGGACGTGACCAAGGCCACCTACAACCTGGAAACGCTGCTGGAGATCGCCGCGCTGCCGGGCGTGATCGCGATGAAGAACGGCGTGCGCAACATGAAGCGCTGGGACACCGAGATCCCGGTGTTCCGCAAGGAGCGGCCGAACGTGCCGGTGCTGACCTGCCACGACGAATACCTGCTGCACACCATGTTCGACGTGGACGGCGCGCTGGTGGGCTACGGCTGCATCGCCCCGGAGCCGCTGATCGAGATGATCGCCGCCGGCAAGGCCAAGGACTACGCCAAGGCGCGTGCGCTGCACGACCGCCTGCTGCCGGTGACCAAGAGCGTCTATCACCGCGGCTCGCACATGGAAGGCTCGGTCGCGCTGAAGTGGGCGCTGGCCGCACGCGGCCTGCTCGATCACGCCACCGTGCGTTCGCCGCTGCTGCCGCTGGCCGACGGCGCCGACAAGGAAATCGCCGACGCGATGGCCGCCGCCGGCCTCGGCAAGGTGGCCTGACCCGACGGGTTCCAGCCAGTCCGATGGGCCGCGCAGTGGCGCGGCCCATCCGCTGCGCCGATGGCTCGCGGATCGGCGCCGCGCACCGCGTTTTGTGCTGTGTCACCGCGTCTTTTGCCGGTCCCCCACAGATCTGCGCACAGGCCGTGTCCGTCGCCGACGGACGCGACGCTGTCCTGCGGCTCCACGACCGGAAGGTGTCTCCCCTTCGCGCACTGCCGCGACGCCGCGCACCTGCCGCGCACGTCCAGCGAGCGCATCGTCTCGTCCGTGGAGCGTCCCATGTCCAGAACCCTTTCTTTTGTCTCGTTGCTGGCGGCCGCTGCCCTTCCCGCCACCGCCATGGCCGCCGATACCGATGGATGGCTGGACGAACACGGCATCGCGCCGCGCTTCGTCTGGTCCAACGACTATGCGCGCAACGCCGATGGCGGCCTGTCGCGCGGCGATCGCAATGCCGGCGGCGTGGTCGCCGGCGCCGACCTGGATCTGCAGCGCCTGTTCGGCATTCCCGGCGCCACCCTGCACGTCACCGGCGCCTGGTACTACGGCGACAGCCTGTCGCAGCGCCAGATCGGCAACGGCGTCAAGGTGCAGGGCTACTGGTACCAGCAGCAGCAAGCGCAACTGGCGCAGCTGACCTGGGAACAGGCGTTCGACGATGGCCGCTGGCAACTCGTCGCCGGACGCATGAACACCACCTGGCAATTCGCGCGCAGCCGCTACGGTTGCCGCTTCGTCGGCGCATCGGATTGCCCGTTCCAGCTGAGCCAGGCCGATGGCGGCTTCGTCGGCTTTCCCTACGTCAACTGGGGCGCGAAGCTGCGCTACAAGCCCGATGCGCGCTATGTCTCGGTCGGCGCGTTCGAACTCAATCCGCAGCGCAAGAACAACGACGGCCTGGACTGGAGCACCGCCGACAGCAGCGGCGTGCTCGGCACCCTGGAAGTCGGCTACGAGCCCGACCCCGCGCTCGGCCGGGGCGCACCGCGCTACGTGGCCGGCGTCTGGTACAACTCGGCCGACTACAGCGACCTGCGCTACAACCGGAGCGGCGGATTGCGCGGCCTGGTCGGCGGGCAGGCGCGCATGTACGACGGCGGTCGCTGGGGCACCTACGTGATGGGCGAACGCGCGCTCTACCGGCCGCAGGGCATGGCCGGCAAGCGCATGCTGGTCGCGTTCGGCAACATCGCCGCGCCGCTGGATGCGCGCCAGGTGTACGACCTGCAGGTCACCGCCGGCCTGTACTACAGCGGCCCGTTCGCCTCGCGGCCCGGCGACGGATTCGGCGCCGTCGCGAACTACTACCGCTTCAGCGCCGATCAGCAGGGCTACATGAACGACCTGCTGCGCAAGCGCGGTGCCGCGCCGGACATCTCGCGCAACGAGACCATCTTCGAACTCAACTACAGCTATCGCGTCGCGCAGTTGCCGCTGTCGCTGGTTCCGAACGTCCAGTACATCGTCAATCCCGACATCCTGGGCAATACCGCCGCGCGCCGCGCGCCGGACAACGCGCTGGTGATCGGCCTGCGGGTGATGGTCAACATCGGCGGGCTGGGCACCCCGAAGTGAAGCCCATGCGGGCCGCACCGCGATAGCGGCAAGCGCTGCGGCTTGCAGCGCTTGCACGGCCGCGCGCCCACTGGAGTTGCATGCCGATCGGGCCGCGCCTGCGGCGCGGATGGGCACGTAGTTCGCCGCAGTTCACGGCACTGTGCATCGCCCGCGTCTAGCGCAGGAACGCAGCGATGCCGCGCCTGCGCCAGCAGCCGCGCAAACGCTCTGCCTGCTGAACGGCCAAGTTGCAAAGGTCGCCGACTGCCATTAAATGTACAACTGAACATTTACGCGGGAACGCCGCCCATGGCGACAAAGCCACCCCCGCGCCCCCGCGGCCGCCCGAGCAAGGACCAGGCCGACGGCCGCCAGGCGCTGCTGGCGGCGGCCACCGCCAGCTTCGCCCGGTACGGCTTCGAGCGGGCCGATATCCGCACCATCGCCGCCGCCGCAGGGGTGAGCCCGAGCCTGGTGCGCGTGCATTTCGGCAGCAAGGCCGAGCTGTGGAACGCCTGCGTGAACCAGCTCGCACAGGACGTCGTCCCGCGCCTCGACGCCATGGCGACGCTGACCCGCCACGACCAGCGCCCGCTGCACGAGCGGCTGACGGACGCCATCCTGATCATGGCCGCCTTCTACGAGGCCAATCCCGCGGTCCGCGACTTCGTCGCGCGCGTGGTGTCCGAACGCCCAGAGCGCGCCACCGTCGTCGCCGAACGCCTGCTGCGTCCCTCCTACGAGGCCGGCCATGCGCTGATCCTTGCCGGCATCGAAGCCGGCATCGTGAAGGCGACGCATCCGGCGCTGTTCTTCGTCCTGCTCAACAGCATGCTGAGCCAGCCGCCGGAGTTCCCGCAGTTGCTGGCGCGGCTGGCCCCGGAGATCGCGGCCGGCGAGGCGCGGGCGCGGCTGGTCGACACCGTCCTCGCCACCCTGCTGCATCCCCCGCATCGCGACACCGGCCGCGCGCCGGTCGCGCCACTGCACGCTCCCCAGGAAGGCACCCCATGACGCAGACCATCCCGCAACCGCGTTCGCTGCCGCTGCTCGGCAATTTCCACCATCTCGATGGCGATGCGCCGGTGCAGAGCCTGATGCGGCTGGCCAAGGTGCACGGCCCGATCTTTCGCCTGAACAGCGGACCGCTGTCGCTGACCGTGCTGAGCGGACAGGACCTGGTGGACGAGGTCTGCGACGAAACCCGCTTCGAGAAGAAGTTGCACCGTCCGCTGCAGACGTTGCGCGACCTCGGCGGCGACGGCCTGTTCACCGCCTACAACGACGAACCCAACTGGGCCAAGGCGCACCGGCTGCTGATGCCCGCGTTCGGTCCGATCGGCGTGCGCGCGATGTTCGGGCGCATGGAGGACATCGCCGAACAGATGCTGCAGCGCTGGGAGCGGTTCGGCCCGGACGCGGTGATCGACGTGGCCGACAACATGACCCGGCTGACGCTCGACACGATCGCGTTGTGCGCCTTCGACTACCGCTTCAACAGCTTCTACCAGAACGAGATGCACCCCTTCGTCGCGGCGATGGTGGGCGCGTTGGCCGAGGCCGGATCGCGCGCGCGCCGGCCCGACATCGCCAACCGCCTGCTCGCGCCCGGCCGGCGCCGCTACGAGGCCGACCTGGCGATGATCCGCGGCGTCGCCGACACCTTGATCGCCGAGCGCCGGGCCGACCCGAACGCGGCCGCGCGCGACGACCTGCTCAACCTGATGCTGTACGGACGCGACCAGGCGACCGGCGAGGCGCTGTCGGACGAGAACATCCGCTACCAGATGGTGACCTTCCTGATCGCCGGCCACGAGACCACCAGCGGCCTGCTGTCGTTCGCGCTGTATCTGCTGCTGCGCCACCCGGCAGCGATGGCGCGCGCGCGCCAGGCCGTGGACGCCGCGCTGGGCACGCAGCCGCCGCAGGTCGAGGACCTGGCCAGACTGCGCTACATCGAGCAGATCCTGCAGGAAACCCTGCGGCTGTGGCCGACCGCCCCGGCGTTCGCGGTCGCGGCGCGCGAGGCGACCACGCTGGCCGGCCGCTATGCGGTGACGCCGCAGGACACCCTGCTCGTGCTGATTCCCACGCTGCACCGGGATCCGAAGGTGTGGGAGGAACCGGAGGCCTTCCGGCCGGAGCGCTTCGCGCCCGACGCGGCCGAACGGCTCCCGCCCAATGCCTGGAAACCGTTCGGCAACGGCGCGCGCGCCTGCATCGGGCGCGGCTTCGCGATGCAGGAGGCGCAGCTGGTGCTGAGCATGATCCTGCAACGTTTCGACCTGGATCAGGTCGATCCGAACTACCAGCTCCACGTCGCGGAAACCCTGACGCTGAAGCCGGACGGCTTCCGCATCCGCGCGCGCCGGCGCGACGACCTCGCCCTGCGCCGCCGCAGCGCGGTGCCGTCCGCGCCGCAGAAAGTCCTGGCGCCGGCCGCCACACCGGCCCCCGCCAGCACGGCAGCGGGGACGCCGCTGCTTGTGCTGTACGGCGGCAATTCCGGCTCGTGCGAGGCGTTCGCGCAGCGCATCGGCGGCGACGCCGCCGCGCAGGGCTATGCGCCGGTGGTCGCGCCGCTGGACGACCATGTCGGCCGCTTGCCGCGCGACCGCGCGGTGGTGGTGGTCACCTCGTCCTACGAAGGCCAGCCACCGGACAATGCGCGCCGCTTCCTCGCGTGGGTGGAAGCGCTGGCCCCCGGCGATCTGGCCGGCGTGCGCTACGCCGTGTTCGGATCCGGCAACCGGCAATGGGCGCGCACCTACCAGGCGATTCCGAAACGGGTCGATGCCGCGCTGGAGGCGGCCGGTGCCGCACGCGTCAGACCCCGCGGCGAAACCGATGCCGGCGGCGATTTCTTCGGCGGCTTCGACGCCTGGTACGCCGGCCTGTGGCCGGACCTCGGCCAGGCGCTGGGCAAGGCGACGCAGGAGCACACCGCGCAGGCGCTGGAGGTGCAGATCGTGCCGGCCGCACGGCTCGGCGCGTTGCGGCTGACCGAACTCGACCACGGGCGCATCGTCGACAATCGCGAACTGGTCGACATGTCCGCGCCGTTCGCGCGCTCCAAGCGCCACATCGAGATCGCCCTGCCCGAAGGCATGCGCTACCGCACCGGCGACTACCTCGCGGTGCTGCCGCGCAACCCCGCCGCGCAGGTCGAGCGCGTGCTGCGGCGCTTCGGCTTGGCCAGCGATACCCAGGTCATCATCGGCCAGCGGCCTGGTGCCGCATCCGGCCTGCCCAGCGGCTATCCGGTCGCGCTGGCGCAGGTGCTCGCCGACTACGTGGAACTGGCGCAACCGGCCACGCGCGCGCAGGTCGCGCAACTGGCCGCCGCCACGCGTTGCCCGCCCGATCGCGCCGCACTGGAAACGCTGGCCGCCGAGCCGGCCTATACCGACGAGGTGCTCGCCAGGAAGACCAGCCTGCTCGATCTGCTGGAGCGCTTCCCCGCCTGCGAACTGGCGCTGGGCGCGTTTCTCGGCGCGCTTCCGGCCATGCGCGCGCGGCAATATTCCATTTCCTCCTCGCCGCTGCGCGACCCGGCGCAGTGTTCGCTGACCGTGGCCGTGCTCGACGCGCCGGCGCTGTCGGGGATCGGGCGACGCCGCGGCGTGGCCTCCACCTATCTGGCAGGTCTCGAAGCGGGCGCGCTGGTGTCGGTCGCGGTGCGGCCTTCGCAGGCGAGCTTCCACCCGCCGGAAGATCCGGCCACGCCGATCATCCTGGTCTGCGCCGGCAGCGGCATCGCCCCGTTCCATGGCTTCCTGCAGGAACGCGCGATCCAGAAGGCGGGCGGGCGCGAGGTCGGCGACGCCCTGCTGTTCTTCGGCATCGACCATCCCGACGTCGACTGCCTGTACAAGGACGAATTGCAACGCTGGCAAGACATGGGCGTGGTCGATGTCCGCCTGGCCTTCTCGCAGGCGCCGCAGGACGGCGTGGCCTATGTCCAGCACCGCATGTGGCAGGACCGCGAGCGCGTATCGGCGCTGTTCCAGCAAGGCGCCACCGTGTTCGTGTGCGGCGACGGCGAGCACATGGCGCCGGCGGTGCGCGACACCTTCGTGCGCATCTATCGCGACAGCATGGGCGTCAGCAACGAAGCGGCGAATGCCTGGGCCGACCGTATCGAACGCGAACACGGCCGCTACGTGGCGGACATTTTCTCGTGACGGCGAGGACGGTCAGGGCCGCCTGGCGGACAGCAACGGAGGCCGTCGCCCACGACTGTGCTCGTGCGGGGAGCATGGCTTACGGCATGCGCTGACGGCGTTCGTTCCGGACAGCGCACGCACCCGACATCGCCTTGTGCGATGGTCAACGCGACGCCAAGCCAGGCTGGATTCCTCCACACGCGCGGCGCGCACGATCAGCGTGGCGTTCTCACATCCGATTGCAGGCGGGAAAACCGCAGGAACAGCGGCATTCGGATTGCCGCGTCGCGACAGGACGCTCGCGGCAGCGCGCCATGCGCACGCCGGCCATGCGACGCTACTTCTTCAGCGACGCATCGTCGCCGGACTTCGTCGCGGCTGCGTCCTTGGCCGGGCGGTCGCGATTCTTCTTGGCCCGGGTGACCAGATAGAAGGCCGATCCGACGAACAGGATGAACAGTCCGGCGACCCATGGCATCAGCGTGGTGTCCATGCAAAGCTCCGTGTGGTTGTGCGGCCTCTAAAACACCACACCGCAGGTGAAGGGCTTGCTAGCCCGTGCCCGCCTCGACGGCCCGCGGCCCGCGCCGGCCCGCATGCGCCATGCTGCCGTGCGACATGCCTTCCTGCGCCATCCGTCGCCTAATCGTGCCGCAGCAGCCAGCGGGCACATGCCGGCAGCGTGTCGCATGCGCGCCACGGCTGTCGCCTGTCGCGCAGCGGCCACGCCATTCGATGCGGTATCCCTGTCCATTCAGGAGAGTCCAGATGATCAGCAAGAACACCATTTGCCTCTGGTTCGACGGCACCGCGCTGGAGGCCGCAACGTTCTACGCCGAGACCTTTCCCGACAGTGCGGTAAAGGCGGTGCATCACGCGCCCGGCGACTACCCTGCCGGCAAGCAGGGCGACGTGCTGACGGTCGAGTTCAGTGTGCTCGGCATCCCTTGCCTCGGCCTCAATGCCGGCCCTGCGTTCCCGCATAGCCAGGCGTTCTCGTTCCAGGTGGCGACCGACGACCAGGCCGAGACCGACCGCCTGTGGAACGCCATCGTCGGCAACGGCGGCCAGGAAAACGCCTGCGGCTGGTGCAAGGACAAGTGGGGCGTGTCGTGGCAGATCACCCCGCGCGTGCTGACCGCCGCGGTCACCGATCCCGATCCGGCGATGGCCAGGCGCGCGTTCGAGGCGATGATGGGCATGATCAAGATCGACATCGCCGCGATCGAAGCCGCACGGCGCGGCTGAGCCCGCCTGTGGCCCGCGATCCGGTCCGCCGCCGCGAACGACGCTCGTCTCCCGCCACCATCTCGTAGCTGGTGCTGCGTCCCCCGCCAGGGATCTGCGCAGAGCACGCCACGCTGCGCTCGTTCCGCGATGCCGCGCAATGCGGTGTCGCTGTCGCATTCGGCCAGCGCCGCCACTTGCCGGTGATCAGAAGCCGCCGAACAGGCGAGGCCATGGCCGTACGCACGATCGCCGCATTTTCTGCGGACATTGAACGCCGTCATCGCCGCATCGGCACAAGCAGGCTCCGATTTGCGTCGCTTTTGGGAAGACTTCATGCGTCCGCCCAGCGGCCGTTGCTTGACTCCCAGACCTGGGCCTGCAATAAATGACCCATTGGTCATTTATATCGAGGAAGCATGCCATGGCCGAAGTACTGATCGTGGGCGCCGGCCCTACCGGACTCACCCTGGCGTTGTGGCTGACCCGGCAGGGGGTGGGCGTGCGCCTCATCGACAAGAGCGCCGGCCCGGGCGAGACCTCGCGTGCCATGGCGGTGCAGGCGCGCACCCTCGAGCTGTACCGCCAGGTGGGCATTGCGGACGCGGTCGTCGCCGCCGGCCATCGCACCCCGGCGATGAACCTGTGGGCGCGCGGCAAGCGCCGCGCGCGGATCGCGCTGCAGGATTCCGCGGCGGGCATCTCGCCCTACCCGTTCGTGCTGGTGTACCCGCAGGAC
>Ga0207709_10003041_pt1 | contig 10171 bp, 9 predicted proteins | sample KBSM34metaG_FD_184397 | JGI IMG/M metagenome (GOLD analysis project Ga0207709, IMG submission 184397) | Miscanthus rhizosphere microbial communities from Kellogg Biological Station, Michigan, USA - KBS M3-4 metaG (SPAdes) (version 2) | ecosystem: Host-associated > Plants > Roots > Rhizosphere >...
CAGGTCGGCGCTGTCGACGTCCATATTGCGGCGCCCGAAGCCCACGAGGTCGCGGTAGGCCACGTGGGCGCCGACGGCAACGCCGCGCTCCTTCGCCTGGCGCAGCGTGCGCAAAATGCCGGCCGGGTCGCCCGCATGGAAGCCGCAGGCCACATTGGCGCTGCTCACGAGGGAAAGCATGGCGGCGTCGTCGCCCATGCGCCATACGCCCAGGCTCTCGCCGAGGTCGCTGTTCAAGTCGATGTTCATCGTTAGTCCCAGGGTCATCAATGCAGGCGGCCGGCGGTCTCGCGCACGTCGTCGCGCACGGTGAGCGCGGTGCGTATCGCCACGTGGAAGGCTTCGACCTGCGTCGCCAGCGCCATGCTGGCCACGCCCGGCCTGGAGGCCGCCTGCTCGGGCAGGTAGGGCACGTGCACGAATCCGCCGCGCGTGTGCGCGAGCGCCGGGCTCGTCGCGATGCGGTGCATCAGCGCATAGAAGATGTGGTTGCACACGAAGGTGCCGGCGCTGTTCGACACCGCCGCAGGCAGCCCCGCCGCGCGCATGTCGCGCACCATGGCCTTGATGGGCAGCGTCGAGAAGTAGGCCGCCGGACCTCCCGCGACCACCTCGGTGTCGATGGGCTGGTAGCCGGCGTTGTCGGGGATGCGCGCGTCGTCGACGTTCAGCGCAGCGCGCTCCAGCGAGATCTCGGTGCGCCCGCCTGCCGCGCCGATGCACAGCACCAGCCGTGGCGCCGGCCCCACCAGCGCCTCGTCGAGCGTGTCGATGGCGCGGCCGAACACGCAGGGCAGCTGCACCGCCTGCACCACGGTGCCTTCGCAGGTCCAGCCGTCGAGCGATCGCGCGATTTCCCACGCCGGGTTGACGGGATCGTTTTCGAAAGGCTCGAAGCCCGCGACCAGCACCCGGGGTGCCTTGTCATCGGTGGTCATGCAGGCGCCTCAGCGGAACATCAGGAAGTACATCAGGAAGATGTTGACCACCAGCAGCGCGGCCGCGGTCGGTATCTGCACCTTGATCACCGCGTTCTTGTCGGGCAGCTCCAGCAGCGCCGCCGGCACGATGTTGAAGTTGGCTGCCATCGGCGTCATCAGCGTCCCGCAGTAGCCCGAGAACATGCCGATGGCAGCCATCACCGCCGGGTCGCCGTGGTACACGCCCACCAGCACCGGCACGCCGACACCGCCCGTCATCACCGGGAAGGCCGCGAAGCCGTTGCCCATGATGATGGTGAACAGCGCCATGCCCAGCACGTACACCGCAACGGCGACAAAGCGGACGTCCATGTTGATGTAGCTCGTGGTGATGTACGCCACGGCCTTGCCCACGCCCGCGTCGGAGAACACCAGGCCCAGCATGCCCAGCATCTGCGGCAGCACCACGGCCCAGCCCAGCGCGTCGGTCAGGCGGCGCGACTCGCGCATGCCCTGCACCGGCGTCTCGCGCGTCAGCCAGCAGGCCAGCGCCAGCGCCACCACGCAGCCCACGCCAAGGCTCACCAGCGTGGTGTTCTTGGGGTCGAGCAGGAAGACGTCGCCGATCTTCACCTTGCTCATCAGCACGGTGCCGATCACCGTGACCAGCGGAATCGCCAGCGCCGGCATGAAGAGCTTGTTGCCCAGGCGCTTGGCGCTGGTTTCGTACTCGGCCGGCGTGGGCTCCTTGTGTTTGCCCGCGCCGACGCCGCGCAGGCCGGCAATGACGGCCATGCCGATGGCGCCCGCGCCGACCCATGCGGGCGGCAGCTTGTCGCCGACCAGGAAGACCAGCGAATAGAGCCCCCAGAACAGCGCGCTGGTGTAGCGCTTGGGGTGCTGGCGGTCGGCCAGCGTCATGACCGCCGTGATCGCGAGGATCAGGCCGACCAGGATGTACAGGTGCTGGATCGAGAGAATCATGATCAGCGGCCTTCCTGCGTGGCCGGAACGGCGGGCGCATCGGACGCCGGTGCACCACCCAGTTCACGTGCCAACGACTGGTCGAGCCGGCGCAGGCGCCAGGCGTGGATGATGAAGGCGGCAATCGCGGTCGGAATGCCCCACAGCGCGATGTGCAGCGGCTCGACGTCGATGCCGGCCTCGTGCAGGAAGGTGCTCATCAGCACGATGGCGCCGAAGGCCACGAAGATGTCTTCGCCGAAGAACAGGCCCACGTTGTCGGTGGCCGCCGCATAGGCGCGCAGCTTGTGGCGGATGCGGTCGGGCAGCTTGCCGTAGCGGGTTTCGGTGGCGCCTTCGGCCATGGGCGCGAGCAGCGGTCGAACCATCTGCGGGTGGCCGCCCAGGCTGGTCAGGCCAACTGCCGCCGTGAGTTCGCGCGCCGCGAGGTAGACGATCAGCAGGCGCCCGGCGGTGGCCGACTTGATGCGGCTGATCCAGTTCTGCGCGTGCTGGCGCAGGCCGTGCCGCTCGAGCAGCCCGATCACCGCCAGCGGCAGAAGAATGATCAGCGGCAGGTTGCGGGTCTTGATGAACCCGGTGCCGATGGCCGTGAGGATCGCCATCGGGCCGAAGCCCGCGGCGATCGCCGTGGCGATGGCCGTGACGATCACCACCAGCATCGGGTTGAAGCGCAGGATGAAGCCCGCAATGATCACGGCGACGCCGATCAGCGGCCACAGATGAGGGATGTCAGAAGTCATGTTGGTCTTTCGTTTCTGGATTCGGAGACACCTTGCGCGGGGGCGCCGGCAAGCCGCTTCATGCAAACTGCGTGCCAATGAATGAGCAATTCAAATCATCTGAACCACTCATTTCTCATAAATTGTTGAACAATTTGTGTGAGTGTGCCCAACAACAGTGCTTGACTGACCCCATGAAAACCCTGAGCGTGTCAGCACTTGGTGCATCGGGCAGCGGCCGCGCGGGTGCCGTCCGACGGGGAAAACCTGCTACAAACGCCCGGACTCCCCGCTCCTCTCACCCCTTCCCGGCATGACTCCACTGGCCTCCCCGACTTCACCCGCTTCGCCAGCCGCCGGCGCGCAGACGCTCAACGACCGGGTGGCGGAACTCATCCGCCAGAAGATCGTGAAGGGCGAGTTCTCGCCGGGGCAGCGGCTGTCGGAGGCCGCGCTGGCCGACAGCTTCGAGATTTCGCGCAACACCCTGCGCGAGGTGTTCCGCACGCTGACCAAGGAAGGGCTGCTCAAGCACGCGCCGAACCGCGGCGTGTTCGTGGCTGTGCCGAGCATCGCGTCGATCATCGACATCTACCGGGTGCGCCGCCTCATCGAATGCCAGGCGCTGGCGCAGGCCTACCCGCGCCACCCGGCCAAGAAGCACATGCGCGACGCGGTCGAGATGGCGCTGAAGTGCCGCGACGCAGGCGACTGGCTGGGCGTGGGCACGGCCAACATGGAGTTCCACATGGCGATCGTGGAACTGGCCGACAGCGAGCGGCTGAACAACCTGTTCGCGCACATCCTCGTCGAGCTGCGGCTGGCCTTCGGCCTGCTCAAGGACCCGGAGTTCCTGCACGCGCCCTACGTGGACATGAACACGAAGCTGCTCGAACTCATCGAGGCCGGCAAGTTCGCCGAGGGCGCGGCGGCTCTCAACGACTACCTCATCCACTCCGAGCGCATCGTGCTGGCAGTCTACGCGCGGCGGATGCCCGAGGGTGGCGTCGACAGCTAGAGCCTGCAGATAATGGCGAGCCCACCTCCATCGACGGACACGCCATGACCCTGTCTGCCTACCTGCTCTTCCTGCCGGCCTGCTTCGCCATCAACATGGCTTTCGGCCCCAACAACCTGCTGTCGGTGACCAATGGTGCCAGGCACGGCGTGTCGCCGGCGGTGATCGCGGCCAGCGGCCGGCTCGCGGCCTTCGCGATCATGATCGCCATCGCGGGGCTGGGCATGGGCGCGGTGCTGGTGGCGTCGGAACTGGCCTTCGACGTCATCAAGTACATCGGCGCGGCGTATCTCGTATGGATCGGCATCCGCCTGCTGCGCGCACCGGCGCCCACGGCCGAGGTGCAGGCGCGCGACGCATCCGCGCCGCCCTCCATGCGCGCGCTGGCGCGGCAGGAGTTCACCGTGGCGGCGGGCAATCCGAAGGCCATCCTGGTGTTCACTGCCTTCTTCCCGCAGTTCGTGGTGCCCGGTGCCTACGCTTCCAGCTATCTGCTGCTGGGCGCGACCTTCCTGGTGTTCGAGCTGGTCGCTATCGCGCTCTACGCGATGCTCGGTGCGCGCATGCGCCGGCTGGCCGACGGCAGCCGCGCGATGCGCTGGTTCAACCGGGTGAGCGGCAGCATGATGGTCGGCTTCGGGCTCATCCTGGCCTTCACGCGTCGTCCCGCAGCCTGAAGCGCCTCAGGCTTTCAGATACTCGGCCTTGGTGCCGAGCCAGCGGTCGATGTGGCGCTGTGCCAGTTCGGGATGCTTCTGCAGCATCACCGGTGCCAGTTCGCGCGCCCAGTCGAGCAGCAGCGTATCGGTCGTCAGGTCGGCAAAACGCAGCAGCGGTGCGCCCGACTGCCGCGCGCCCAGGAACTCGCCGGGACCACGGATCTCCAGGTCGCGCCGCGCGATCTCGAAGCCGTCGCCGGTCTCGGCCATTGCCTTGAGCCGCGCGCGCGCCGCTTCGCCGACACGGCCGCTGTCGCCCGGCGCATAGAGCAGCACGCAGGCCGAGGCCGCCGCACCGCGTCCCACGCGGCCGCGCAGCTGGTGCAGCTGCGAGAGGCCGAAACGCTCGGCATGCTCGATCACCATCAGCGAGGCGTTGGGCACGTCGACGCCCACTTCGATCACGGTCGTGCTCACCAGCACCTGGATCTCGTTGGCGGTGAATGCGGCCATCACCGCCTGCTTCTCGGCCGTGGGCATGCGCGAATGCAGCAGGCCGACCTGGATGGGCTCGCCGAGCGTGTCGGCCAGCTCGTCGCGCGTTTCGGTCGCGTTGCGCAGGTCGACCGCCTCGCTCTCCTCGATCAGCGGGCACACCCAGTACACCTGCCGGCCCTGCGCGATCTGCGCGTGGATGCGGTCGATGACCTCGTCGCGCCGATGGTCGGCCACCAGCTTGGTGACGATGGGCGTGCGGCCCGGCGGCAGCTCGTCGAGCGTGGAGACGTCGAGGTCGGCGTAGTAGCTCATCGCGAGCGTGCGCGGGATCGGCGTGGCGCTCATCATCAGCAGATGCGGCTCCAGGTGCCCGACGGCCTTGCCGCGCAACGCAAGACGCTGAGCCACGCCGAAGCGGTGCTGCTCGTCGATGATGGCCAGCGCAAGATTCTTGAAGCGAACCTTCTCGGAAATGACCGCGTGCGTGCCGATGACCAACGCGGCCTGGCCGCTCTCCACCGCCGCCGACATCTCGTCGCGCTCCTTCTTCCTCTGGCTGCCCGTGAGCCACGCCACGCGCAGGCCGCGCGCAGCGAGCAGCGGATCGAGCCAGCCGACCAGCTTGCCGAAGTGCTGGGCCGCGAGGATCTCGGTGGGCGCCATCAGCGCGCACTGGAAACCCGCGTCGATGCAGCGCGCCGCCGCCAGCGCCGCCACCACGGTCTTGCCCGAGCCCACGTCGCCCTGCAGCAGGCGGTGCATCGGGATCTGGCGGTGCAGGTCGGCCGTGATCTCCTCGCCCACGCGCTGCTGCGCACCGGTCAGGCCGAAGGGCAGCACCGCGAGCAGCTGCGCATGCAGCGAAGTGGCGACCGGCTCGGTCGGCGCAGGCAGCACCGGCGCACGCTGGGCCGCGCGCTCCAGCCGGGCCTGCAGTTGCGACAGCTGCTGCGCCAGCAGTTCCTCAGCCTTGATGCGCTGCCATGCCGGGTGGCTGTGGTCTTCGAGCGCGGCAATCGACACGTCGGGCGTCGGGTAGTGCAGGAAGCTCAGTGCGCTGCGCAGATCCCACGCGCCGCGCAGACCGATCTGCACCGGAATGGTCTCGTCGAGCACCGCGCGCGCCAGGCCCGAACGCACCTCGCGCCGCAGCACCGGCTGCGCGAGCCCGGCCACGGTGGAGTAGACCGGCGTGAGCGCATTCGGCAATGCGGTGCCGGCCGCCTTCACGGTCGGATGCATCATCTGCCGCCCCACGAAGCCGCCGCGCACCTCGCCGCGCACCCGCACCCGCGCGCCGACCGCCAGTTGCTTCTGCTGCGAGGGATAGAAGTTGAAGAAGCGCAGCTGGCAGGTGTCGCTGCCGTCGTCGATGGTCGCCAGCAGTTGGCGGCGCGGGCGGTACACCACCTCGCATTCGGTGATCACGCCTTCGACCTGCGCCATGTCGCCGTCGCGCGTGTCGGCCAGGCGCACGATGCGCGTCTCGTCCTCGTAGCGCATCGGCAGGTAGAGCGCGAAGTCGATGTCGCGCACGAGGCCCAGCTTGCGCAAGGCGCGCTGCACCTGGCTCAGGCCGCTGCCGGGCGGGCCTGCGGGCACCGGCGCGGCGGCACTCGCGGAAGCTGCAGGGGACGGGGCTTTCTTGGGAGGCACGGACGGGCTTCTAGCGCGGGCGGCAAAGGTCCGCCAAGGCGCTGCGGGCATCGGGGAACATGAACTGGAAGCCGGTGCGCAGCAACTGCGCGGGCACCACGCGCTGGCCTTCGAGCAGCAGGTCGGCCTGCTCGCCGAGCAGCAGCCTGACGGGCGCCGCAGGAGTCGGCATCCAGCAGGGGCGGTGCAGCACGCTGGCGGCGACGCGGGTGAATTCTTCCTGGCTCAGCGCACCGGGCGCGGTGAAGTTGAAAGCCTGCGCCGTCGCGGGGGCCGCGGCCCGTTCGGCCACGCTCCACACATGCGCCATCGCGCGGACCAGGTCATGCACATGCACCCACGACAGCCATTGCCGCCCGCTGCCCAGCCGCCCGCCCATGCCGAGCCGGACCGGCATCAGCAACTGCGGCAGCGAGCCCTGGTGGCCGAGCACGAAGCCGAAACGCATGCAGGCCACGTGCACACCGTGCGCGACAGCGGCGCGTGCCGCCTGCTCCCAGCGCTGGCACAGCTGCGACATGAAGATTTCTTGCGGCGGCGCATCTTCGGCGAGTTCGGCGGCGTGGCCCTGCGGCTGGACGCCGTAGTAGCCGATGGCGGAGCCCGAGAGCAGCAGCCACGGCTTGCGTGGCCGCGTGGCGATCCATGCCACCAGCTGCTGCGTCAGCCCTTCGCGGCTCCTGAGCAGCTGCTGGCGTCGCCGTTCGCTCCAGCGCATGCCCAGGATGCGCGCGCCCGCGAGGTTGACGACCACGTCGACATCGTCGGCCGCCGGGACCTGGTGGAGCGATTGCACGCAGCGCACCGCGCCGCCGAAGTCCCAGGCGGCCGAGCGCGCATCGCGCGTCCAGACCGTCACCGCATGGCCGTCGGCCAACAGGTGGCGCACGAGGATCTGGCCGATGAAGCCGGTACCGCCCGTGACCAGCACATGCTGCGGCTTGGTGCCGAAGCGCACCGGCGCCAGGGCATCGCGCGCCTGCGCCTGCTTGTGCTGCCCGAACAGCGCGCGCGCCGCGAAGCCATCGCGCAGGCCCGAGAGACCCACGCCCACGCCGCACAACGCCAGGAACGCGCTGAGCCAGCCGTGCGGCTGCCACACCATCGCGGTCGGCTGCGCGGCCCAGCCGACCGCGCTCATCGCCAGCAGCGCGATGAACGCGCCGGCGTTGATGGCCAGCACCGTGTGCGTGACCCGTTCGGTGGGCGGCAGCAGGCGGCTGCCGTCCTCGACCACGAAGTCCCACAGCGTGAGCACGATCTCGACGCCGAACACCGCAAGCAGCACCCACGCCCACGCGCCGTGCCAGGCCCACGCCGACAGCCCGAGGAACAGCGCGCAGTAGATGGACGAGCGCGTCGCGTGGATCGCCAGCTCGCGCGCCGCCGTGCCGCGCCGCGGCAGCGCCTCTGTGCCCTCGTGGTGGTAGAGCGTGTCGAAGGCGCCCAGCACGCCCTGGGCCGCCATGAGCTGCAGGGCCAGCAGGTGCGTGTCGAGCGTCATGCGGCCGCCGCCTGCGGCTCGGCCACTTCCTCGAACACGCCGACCTGCGTGAAGGTGGTGCCCATCAGCCAGTGGCGGATCTCGATGCGGATGTTGAAGCGCTCGGGCGTCTCGTTGTGGTGCCAGAGAAAAGTCTTGCCCGGCGTGAAGAGGCCCGGCAGCGGAATGCGCCAGCCGAACACGTCCCAGAAATAGCCGTCGCTCCGGAAATGCAGGCTGCCGTTCTCCACGCTCAGCACCAGCTTCATGCCCAGGCCCATGCCGACGTACTCCAGCACCTCGCCGCGCTCGCTCTCGCGCATGAAGCTGGTGAACTGGATCGGCTTGCGCCCGTGCAGGCGGTAGATGCGCTGCTTGTAGATGGCGGGGTCGCCGGGCTTGGCGTAGACCTGGATCTCCACCGGGAAGTGGCTGTCGCTGTAGGGGATCAGCGCGCCCTGGATCATCGGCTGCGTGAGGTGCCCCAGCAGCTTGCCGAAGCGCGAGCAGCGCAACTCGCTGAGCGCGCCCAGGTAATGCAGCGCCTTGCCGGGCGAGGGGTTCTTGTCGAAGCGCCGGCGGATGTCGGGGTGCAGTCCCATCCAGGCGCCGCCCAGGATCTTCTTGAAGAGCTCGCCTTCGGAAGGAGGAGCAGGGGCTGGCGGGACGCGCGCGACGTAGGAATCGACCATGCGTCGATTCTGCCTCGGCAACCCCCTGCCGAGCCCGTGATTCCAGCCCATGGGACAATCGCCCGCTTCCTGCATCCTTCTCTTCCCATGCCTCCTTGGCACGGGCCCGTCCGGCCCTCAAGCACCATGCGCGCCTTCACGCTTTCCGATTTCGATTTCGCCTTGCCGCCCGAGCTGGTGGCGCAACACCCGGCCACCGAACGCACCGCCTCCCGCCTGCTCGACGGCACGGGGCCCGCGCCAGTCGACCGCATCTTCAAACACCTGCCTTCGCTGCTGCGCGCGGGCGACCTGCTCGTCTTCAACGACACGCGCGTGGTCAAGGCGCGCCTGTTCGGCGAGAAGCCGACCGGCGGCAAGCTCGAGCTGCTGGTCGAGCGCGTGCTGCAGGGCCACGAAGTGGTCGCCCACATGAAGGTCAGCAAGAAGCCGCCCGTGGGCACCACGCTCGAGATGGTCGGCGGCTTTCGCGCCACGCTGCTGGGCCGCTGGCCGGACGAAGACGGCGCGCTGTTCCGCTTCGGCTTCGAGAGCGACGCGGGCGAAGACCCGTACGCGCTGATGGCCCGCTGCGGCCACGTGCCGCTGCCGCCCTACATCACGCACACCGATTCGGCCGACGACGAGAGCCGCTACCAGACCGTGTTCGCACGCGTGCCCGGCGCGGTGGCCGCGCCCACCGCCGCACTGCATTTCGACGAGGCACTGCTGGCCGAGCTCGATGCGCACGGCGTGCAGCGCGCCAGCGTCACGCTGCACGTGGGCGCCGGCACCTTCCAGCCGGTGAAGACCGAGAACATCGCCGAACACACGATGCACGCCGAGCGTTATGAGGTGCCCGAGGCCACGCAGCGCGCGATTGCCGAATGCAAGGCACGCGGCGGCCGTGTCGTTGCGGTCGGCACGACCACGGTGCGCACGCTCGAATCGTGGGCCAAGAGCGGCGAAGCCACGGGCGACACGCGCATCTTCATCACGCCGGGCTTCGTGTTCGAACACGTCGACTTGCTGGTGACGAACTTCCACTTGCCGAAGAGCACGCTGATGATGCTGGTCTCGGCCTTCGCGGGCTACGAGCACGTGATGGCGCTGTATGCCCATGCCATCGCCAACGGCTACCGCTTCTTCAGCTATGGCGACGCCATGCTGCTCGCGCGACAAACGGACTGAACGACATGCTGAACTTCGAACTCCTCAAGACCGACCCCGACAGCCACGCGCGCCGCGCCACGCTCACGCTCAACCACGGCAAGGTGCAGACGCCGATCTTCATGCCCGTGGGCACCTACGGCACCGTCAAGGGCGTGATGCCGCGCAGCCTCGAGGAGATGGGCGCGCAGATCATCCTGGGCAACACCTTCCACCTGTGGATGCGCCCCGGCCTGGACGTGATGGCGAACTTCGGCGGGCTGCACCAGTTCGAGAAGTGGGACAAGCCCATCCTCACCGACTCGGGCGGCTTCCAGGTGTGGTCGCTGGGCGCGATGCGCAAGATCAGCGAGGAAGGCGTGAAGTTCGCCTCGCCCGTCAACGGCGACA
>Ga0207709_10003043_pt1 | contig 10158 bp, 6 predicted proteins | sample KBSM34metaG_FD_184397 | JGI IMG/M metagenome (GOLD analysis project Ga0207709, IMG submission 184397) | Miscanthus rhizosphere microbial communities from Kellogg Biological Station, Michigan, USA - KBS M3-4 metaG (SPAdes) (version 2) | ecosystem: Host-associated > Plants > Roots > Rhizosphere >...
TGGAGAAACGTATTGCAGAGTTTGTGGGCGGCTGGTCACACGCGACTCGCCTGACTCGATCGCGGATGAAGTTCTCGCCAATCTGTCCGAAGGCACGAGGTTTTACGTCCTCTTCCCTGCGTCTGCAGGCCTGAACGAAGCGAATCGCGAGCAACAGAAGAAACGAGGACGCAGCGCAGCATCGCGGCAATGGGTAACAGCACATCTCATGAGCCTGATGCAGAGAGGCTTCACGCGTCTCTTTGCCGATGGACAAACGATTGATTTGCAGTCGCCTGACGATTATCCCCGTGACGATTTCAAAGACGTCTTCGTGCTCGTCGATCGTCTGACAGCGCGGTCCGATGTGCGCCAACGTCTCGTCGATTCACTCGAGATCTGTTTCCAGGAAGGCCACGGCACGGCTCTGATTCATACTGCCGATGCTGAAGGCAAACAGATGTGGTTTTCCGAACGCTTCGAGTGCAAGTACGACCACACGGTCTACGCGACTCCGGAACCGCGTCTCTTCAGTTTCAATAATCCATTCGGCGCGTGTCCGACGTGTCAGGGCTTTGGAAACACGATCGGTCTGGATCTCGATCTCGTCATTCCGAATCCGGGTCTGTCGCTAAAAGACGGAGCTATTGAACCGTGGACCAAGCCGCAGCACGAGTGGGCGTTCCAGGAGCTGAAACAGTTTTGCCGGTCTGAAAAGATCTCGATGACCGTTCCGTTCAATCAGCTTTCAAAATCGGAACAACACGCGATCATCGAGGGACGTGGTGAGTGGGGTGGCGTGCGTGGCTTCTTCGACTGGATGGAAACAAAGAAGTACAAGCTGCACGTTCGTGTCTTTCTCTCGAAGTATCGGGGCTACACGTTGTGTCCCGACTGCGGCGGTGGCAGGCTGCGACAGGAAGCACGCGACGTGAAAGTCGGTGGCAAAACTTTGCCCGAGACGTGCTCGCTCTCAATCAAGGACGCTGCCCAGTTTTTTGATTCACTCGATCTTTCAACTGAACAGGCCGCGATTGCCGATCGAATACTCTTCGAAGTGCGGCGGCGGCTGCGTTTTCTCGTTGAAGTCGGACTCGATTACCTGACTTTGAATCGTCTCGCTTCAACACTTTCGGGCGGTGAGGCACAACGGATCCAACTCGCTACGAATCTCGGGTCTTCGCTTGTCGGCGCGCTGTACGTGCTCGACGAACCGTCGATTGGTCTGCACCCGCGCGACAACGATCGTCTCATCCGTTTGCTCAAGAACCTGCGCGACATCGGTAACACGGTGCTCGTGGTCGAACACGATGCCGAGATGATGCGCTCGGCGGATCACATTCTCGACATCGGTCCTGCCGCGGGCGAGCTCGGCGGCCGCGTGATGTACGAAGGCGACTTCAAAGGTCTGCTCGCCGATGAAACTTCGCTTACGGCTCGCTATCTGCGCGGCGACGCCGAGATCAAGGAACCGCGACAACGCCGCGCGATGCAGAAGCGTCGCATCACCATTCAAGGCTCGGCGGAACACAACCTCAAGTCGATCGACGTCGAGATCCCGCTCGATATGCTCGTCTGCGTGACAGGCGTGAGCGGATCAGGAAAGTCGACATTGATCCACGACTGCCTTTACGCAGGACTGAAGAAGCAACGGGGCGAGTGGCAAGGGCATGTCGGCGCGTTTCAGAAACTCGAAGGCGGGAATCTCATAGACGACGTGATCCTCGTGGATCAATCACCAATCGGACGTACGCCACGCTCGAATCCGGTCACGTACATCAAAGTCTATGACGCGATTCGTGAAGTGTTTTCATTGACGCGCGAGGCTCAAGCGCGCGGTTTTGATCCGTCGCACTTTTCGTTCAATCTTCCCGGCGGGCGCTGCGAAGTCTGCCAGGGCGACGGCACCGTGACGGTCGAGATGCAGTTCCTCGCGGATGTGGAACTCGTCTGCGAAGAATGTAAAGGCACGCGCTTCAAGCAGCAGATTCTCGACATTCGTTATCGCGGCAAGAACGTACACGAAGTGCTCAGCATGACCGTGCGCGAGGCGATCACGTTCTTTCGCGAAGTGCCGAAGATCACGAACCGTCTGCGCGTGCTGGACGACGTCGGACTGGGCTACCTGCGTCTGGGCCAATCAGCGACGACTCTGTCCGGCGGCGAAGCACAACGGATCAAACTCGCGGCCCACTTGTTGAAGCGAACCGGCGCCAAAACGCTCTACATCTTCGACGAGCCAACCACCGGACTGCACTTCGACGACATCAACAAACTGCTCGCCGCGTTTCGCGCACTTATTGACGCGGGTGGGTCTCTGCTGGTAATCGAACATAATCTCGACGTGATCAAGACTGCCGATCACGTTATTGATCTCGGCGCCGAAGGTGGCGATGCCGGCGGTTACGTTGTCGGAGTCGGCACGCCCGAAGAGATCATGGACATTCGTGAGTCGTACACCGGTCGGTTTTTGCGTGACTACCTTGCCAAATCAAACGGTCACCACAAATAAAATTCCGCGACGACGACAACTGCTGTACCTCGGATTTATCTATGTCGTATTCCTGCTGCTTTTAATCTCTGTAGAAGTGATCACTCGCTTTGCGTTGACGCGCGTTGAGAGTCTCGATCTGTTCGTCAACACGCCGCAGCAGAAGATGCAGGTTGCAAATCCGCAGCAGTCTGGAATCTTCGAAGGCGATCCGTTGTTGCTGTGGCGCTTGAAACCAAACCTGGACCACGTGTACTGGGACTTCACGGTTGTTACGACAAACGCGCAAAGCTTTCGCGCAGACTATCCGATCGGACGGAAACCAGCGGGAACGTTTCGGATTGTTTGTCTCGGCGACTCGGTGACTTTTGGTTATCGTGTGCCGCCCGTCTGGCCTGACAAGCCAAACGATTACGACCCTACGTGGCAGCCGTTTCCGGTATTGCTCGAAAAGGAATTGCGCAAAGCGAATCCGAATCGCAGCATTGAAGTGTTTCCGATGGCTGTGCCGGGCTACACGAGTCATCAGGGTCTCGCGTGGCTCAAGCACGACATTGATTACCTGCAGCCGGATGTCGTGATTGCGAGTTTTGGCTGGAATGATGTGAGCATGAGTGACGTTCCGGATCGAGAGACCATCGATACTCGCTGGTGGCCCGTCACGATACGTTGGCTGATCGATCATAGCCAGGCGTTTGCGCATGCGACTCGCTGGTTACGTTCGCGACATCAGGCGAAGCCAGTCGCTCGTGCTCCTGCACCACGTGTCTCGCAGACGGAATATATTGACAACTTCAACGCCATTGTTCGACTTGCGAAAGATCACGGGGCTGGAGTGATCGTGATCGGTGCGCCATATCGCGACAACAAAACCAATCCGCCTGAGGCGATGTTGATGACGCAATACCGTGCGTGGTTGAAGTCAGAGATGCAACAGAGTCAAACGCCGTATCTCGAAATCCTCGAACTCACGGAAGCGGCAGGAAGTGTCAACGAAGGATTCTTCGGCGAGTTGATCCACCCAAACCACATGGGTCACCGCCTGATGGCGTCAGAGCTTCTGAAGCTGATGGATCAACGACACCTGCTTGGCGATTTGAACGTCCCTGTCTTTATTCCTTAGAATCCACAGATATGAGTCTCAGCAAACAGATTGTCGCGGATCTGACGACGGCGATGAAGGCGCAGGACGCGGCGAGGACGTCGACGCTGCGGATGGTCAAAGCAGCTATGATGAATCGCCAGATCGAGAAGGGTTCAGAGCTCGATGATGAGGACATGCAAAAGTTGCTGCGATCGCTCGTAAAGCAACGGCGCGACTCGATCGAGCAATACGAGAAAGCCGGACGCCAGGAACTCGTCGACAAGGAACAAGCCGAAGTCGACGTCATCGAAACCTACCTGCCAAAAGCCGCTTCACGGGAAGAGATCGAACAGGTCGTCGCGGCTGTGATCGCTGAAACCGGCGCGAGCTCAATGAAAGACATGGGCAAAGTCATGAAGGCTGCCCAGACCGCTCTGGCGGGCAAAAACGCCGATGGACGTGTCGTCAGCGAGGTCGTAAAGGCGAAGCTGGCAACGCCCTAGGCGCATTTGCTTGAACGTAGCCCTTTCCGTATAATTCACAGCTTGCTCGAAGGCACAGGGTCTCGTCCGGTGGGTTTCGCGCCCACTTTTTATTTTGGAGTGAGAACCCTCAGAAGGTAGGAATGGCGAACGAATCGATTGCAGGACGAGTTCAGGAACTAGCTGAACGGGTAGCAATCGACCATGGCCTCGAGCTGGTACACGCCGAGGTAGCCGGCCCCGAGAACAAGCCGATTGTTCGTATATTCATTGATAAGCCGAACGGTGTGACCCACGAGGATTGTTCCGAAGTGAGCAATCATCTCGGGACCATTCTGGACGTTGAAGACTTTATCCACGCGCCCTACACGTTGGAAGTTTCGTCGCCGGGACTCGAACGTGGCCTGTATAAACGCGCCGATTTCGAGCGTTTCACCGGCAGCAACGCGAAGATGAAGACGCGGCAGCCGATTGACGGGCAGCGAAATTTCCGAGGTCGTTTGCTGGGACTGGACGGCGACGACGTGCTTTTTGAAGATCGAACGAGCGGGCAGGTGCGCGTCCCTCTGGACGTGATTACCAAAGCGAACCTGGAAGTGGATGTAGAAGAGGACCTACGCCGCTCCGGATAACAATTCAGGTCTCAGGACCTATTACAACTGAATAGCTCAACGACGCAGAACTGATCTGACGCCGAGCGGGGAAATAGAGAGAATGAGTTCATCGATAGCACAAAATATCGAGGCACTTTGTCAGGAACAGGGTATCGACCGTGACCTGGTGATCGAGGCAATGAAGGAAGCCGTGCGTGCGGCGGCCAAGAAACAGTTTCGCTCGGGAGAGGATATCCAAGTGGACTGGAATGCTGACACAGGTATCGAGCTTTCGGCTTCGAAAGTGGTCGTCGACGAAGTCGAAAACCCCGCCACTGAACTCTCTATCGTCGAAGCCCGCGAACTGGCAGGTGACGAAGTTGAACTAGGCGACGCCCTCTTGCTCCCGCTGCCGATGGAAGAGCTGGGACGCATCGCCGCCCAAACAGCAAAACAGATTCTTTTTCAGAAAGTCCGCGACGCCGTTCGCAGTAACGTCTACGAGCAGTACATCGACAAGATCGGCGACCTCGTCAACGGTTACGTCAAACGATTTGAACGCGGCAACATCATCGTCGACCTCGGCAATCTTGAAGCAATTCTTCCGCGCTCACAGCAGTCCCGCGGAGAGCAGTGGAATCAGGGCGAGCGAATTCGCGTAGTCATCAACAACGTGTCGAAAGAGTCAAAGGGTCCGCAAGTGGAAGTTTCACGCACGTCGCCCGAACTCTTGTTGCGGTTGTTTGAAATGGAAGTGCCGGAAATCTACGACGGCACGGTCGTGATCAAGTCGGCCGTTCGCGAACCGGGCGAGCGCGCAAAGATCGCCGTCATGTCGAATGAACGTGACGTGGATCCGGTCGGCGCGTGTGTCGGTATGAAAGGTTCACGCGTGCAGGCGATCATCCGTGAGCTACGTGGCGAGAAGATCGACATCATCGAATGGTCCGACGAACCTTCAGTATTTGCCGCCAACGCGCTGTCTCCCGCGAAAGTTAATCAGGTCAGAATCACCGACATCGAAAACCGTCAGATGGAGGTCATCGTCAACGAAGACCAACTGTCACTGGCAATCGGCAAACGCGGACAGAACGTTCGTCTCGCTACCAAACTCGTTGGTTGGAACATCGATATCCGCAGTGAGGAAGAGATCAAGCGCGAAGTCACCGAGCAGATGGGTGCGCTCATCGCTTCGGGCGAAGCAGTTCCGCTTTCAGTAATCGAAGGCGTTACAGCACAGCAGGCTGAAGCCCTTGCCGAGCACGGCATCAACGATATCGACGCGCTCGCACAAACCACTGTCGATGACCTCGTCGAGTTCCTCGATCTGAGTCTGGACGAAGCGGAAGTGATCATCGAGCAAGCTCAAGCAGTTATCGCGCTGCGCGACCGCAGTCTAGGTGAAGGCGGGGAAGCGGTGGAAGAGCAACATGCAGTCTCGGCTGAGTTTGACGAGTCGATTGACGAGGAAGTGCAACCGTCTTCCGAATCAACTGCTGAAGGCTACGACGAAGCGGTCGAGAATGGCGTTCCTTTCCAGGCTGAACAGGAAATCAACGCCTGGGAATCGGCTGACCCTGTGTCGCTGACCGAGGTCGAACCGATCCGGGCGGATGAGATCGCTTTGCAGGAAGCAGGTCGTGACTTGCGACCTGACACAATCACACCATCTCCTGACATAACTTCTTCCGGCGTCGAAGCTTTCGAACATATTGAGGAAACGGCGCAGGAAGTTTTAGCGGAAGATGAAGAACTCGCTTCAGAGGGCTCGGCCGATGAAGCAGAAATATCGACTCCCGCAGTTTCGGAAGAGGCTGCATCAGGCGGGAGCACGGACGACGATGAGAACTACTGATGCAGCCAAATAGTAACAACGCAAATGCGCTCGCTTTGGGCGGTTTGTGTTGCCCGCTTCGCCCCTACTGTCAGGCGTTGATCTTCTGATCGACCCCCGGGTGGTTGGGCGTGCGGTTCCCAATCACTTAGGTCGGCTTAGACGCAGCAAGAAGCGTCGAGAAGGAGTGCATGACAGTTTCCTCTAAAGTTCGTATTTACGATCTCGCCAAAGAATTAAAGCTCGACACGAAACGACTCATTGAAGAAGTGCGTCGCGAGGGCGTCGACGTCAGCGTTCCATCCAACTCGGTTTCGAAAGAGTTGGCTGAGAAGATTCGGAACAAGTACTTCCCGAAGAAGGAAACGGCCGTCAAGCGCGCTGTCAAAGTCGTCAAGCGCGCGGCGCTGCCGACTCCGGAATTACCTGTCGCCGAACTGGAACCGGAGGTTCACGAACCTGAACCGATCGTCGCTGCTGAGCCAGTTGCGACCGAGCCAGTCGAGACACCAGTGGCAACTCCGGCGGCGCCTGCCGCGAGGCCGCCGGTTACCAAGCTGGTGAAGAAGTTAGCTCCCGCCGCGCGTGCGGAAGCTCCGGTGATCGAGGAAGTCGCTCCGCTGCCTGTCATTGAGCCGCCGGTTGTTGAAGAACCGCCGGTCGTTGAAGAAGTGCTCAAGGCGCCGGAAGTTTTGGCGCCGACAAACGGAGCTGAAGTTCAAATCACTCCGTCGCCTGCACCTCGGCCTGCGCCGCAACCACCACCACCTTCGAGACAAGTCAGAGTTTTACGACCGACTGCAGCAGCACTGAACGCGGGCATCAGGCCGGGAGAACGTGCTCCTGCGCCCGCACCGCCGCCGGTAGCGCCCCCACGGGAACGAGAACGCACTCCTGATCGGCCTGATCGCAGCGGCAGACTCCGCGAACGACCGTCACTCCCGCGATCCGAACGGCTGGGAACGCCCGGTGAAACGGCGACTCCGCAAACCACTTACATTCCGCCGCCAGACGCCGGACGCCGTCGTTCACGGCGCAGCAGTCCGCGTGGTGGTCGAAAAATTGAAGGCAAGGCAGGTAGGTTCGACAAGGGCGATTTCATTCCGCCACCGAAGGCGTTGTCTCTTGAAGACCGTATCGCCGGGCGACTCGAGATGCCCGGATCGGGCGAACTCAAATCAGTGCGGCTAATAGAAGGATCGACGGTAAAAGAATTTGCAGAGAAACTCGGAATCAAGCCGAAGGACGTCGTGACACTGCTGTTGCAGCGCGGCGTTTTTGCAACCATCAATCAACCCTTAATGGACAACGTCGCTGCCGATCTTGGAAAGCGTTTCGGCTACGACGTCTCGTTCGTGCCGTTTGAGGAGATGGTCGCGGAAGAAGAGTTTGAGGAACTGATTGCAGCAGACGCTGATGACGTTGAGTTGCCGCGCGCTCCTGTGGTCACTGTCATGGGCCACGTCGATCACGGTAAGACGTCATTACTCGATGGCATTCGCACCACCGACGTTGCGGGCGGCGAAGCTGGCGGCATCACGCAACACATCGGCGCGTACAGCGTGCAGGTTCCAAATCCTGACAACAGGGCCGAAACTCGTCGCGTGGTGTTTCTCGATACGCCGGGTCACGAAGCGTTCACAATGATGCGCGCACGCGGTGCGAAAGCAACCGACATCGTCGTGCTGGTAGTGGCCGCCGACGACGGCGTCATGCCGCAGACAATCGAAGCAATCGAGCACTCGCGCGCTGCAGGCGTTCCCATCATTGTCGCCATCAACAAGATCGACAAGCCTGACGCCAATCCCGATCGCGTCAAACAGGAACTGGCCACACAAGGTCTTTCACCGCTCGAGTGGGGCGGCGAAACGGAAATGGTCCAGGTGTCAGCGAAGAAGCGAGAGAATCTCGACACACTCCTCGAAACGATTCTGCTGACGTCAGATATCTTGAATCTGCGCGCCAGCCCGACTCGTCTCGCATCGGGAGTCGTGCTCGAAGCGAAACTCGATCGTGGTCGCGGTGCCGTGGCAACCGTGCTGGTCCAACAGGGCACGCTCAAGATCCACGAGCCGTTTATTGTCGGACAGATTTCGGGCAAGGTTCGCGCGATGTTCAACGATCGCGGCGAGCCAATCACCGAGGCTGGACCGGCAACACCTGTCGAGGTGCTCGGTGCGCAAGGCGTGCCGCAGGCCGGGGAGAGTTTTCAGGTAGTTTCGGATATCACCAAGGCGCAATCGATATCACAGCACCGGCAGATGTTGAGTCGTCAGGCAACGCTGCTGCAGACGACCAAACGCGGTATCGAAGCGTTGGGTGAGAGTGAAGTCAAGGAACTGCTGGTCATCATCAAGGCCGACGTGCAGGGTTCAGTCGAAGTTTTGAAATCGACTTTGCAAAAACTTTCCACCGATCGCGTGAAGGTGAAAGTGATTCGATCCGGTGTAGGTGCAATCACCGAGTCGGACGTTCTGCTCGGTTCTGCGACGCAGGCGGGATCGTCTTCGTCAGCAGTCGTGATCATCGGCTTCAACGTGCGACCTGAAGCACGCGCGGCTGATGTTGCGAAGCAAGAATCGGTCGACATTCGTCTCCATTCGATCATTTACAAGGTTGAGGAAGAGATTCGTGCGGCAATGATCGGAATGCTGGAGGCAATCGAGAAGGAGAAGATCCTCGGCAAGGCGGCGGTCAGAGAAGTGTTCCGCGTTCCGCGCGCAGGCACGGTTGCCGGGTGTATGGTTATCGATGGTTTAGTACGTCGCAACGCACGGGCGCGACTGATTCGCGACGGCGTTGTGAGTTGGGAAGGCAATATTGCGTCGTTGCGACGATTCAAGGATGACGTTTCAGAAGTTCGCGAAGGCTTCGAATGTGGTATCAGTCTGGAAAACTTCAACGATGTGAAAGTTGGAGATCAGATTGAAGCGTACATTGTCGAGCGCGTCGCAGCGACTGAACTGTAAGTGCAATGCATCGGAGTGAACGAACAGCAGACACACTGAAGGAAGAGATTGCTCAGATTGTCGGTTACGAACTGGAAGACCCACGATTAACGATGGTAACAGTTACTGACGTTCGGCTCTCGGCTGACAAACGTGCTGCACGCGTATACGTCACGGTGGCAGGTGACGAAAACGAGCACAAAGAGGCACTCGCGGCTTTGAAGCACGCGGCGCCGTACGTGAGAAAGCAACTGGGGCTCTCCTTGAATCTCCCGCGCACACCTGAGATTCACTTTGTACGCGATCGCGTTGAAGAAGAAGGCGAACGCGTCGATCAACTGCTACAGAAGATCGAACAAGAATGGGAAAGCCAGGGAAAGGAAAGTGGTAGTTAGAGGATGCTTAGTCAAGTAGTCGAGCTGATCGAGGCAAAACGTCGTTTCGCGATCACCTCGCACATTCGTCCCGATGGTGACAGTCTGGGATCGTCACTTGGTCTTTACTGGTTATTGCGCGCGCTCGATAAAGACGTCGAAGTGATCATGCGCGATCCAGTGCCACACGCTTATCAACAATTACCCGGCGCCGGTGACGTACGCGTCACTCCGGCTGTCGATCCTTCTTATCACGCAGTGTTCGTGATCGAGTGTTCGGATATTACCAGGCCGGGCCTCGCCGATCTCGAAAAGCAGTTCGTGGTCAACATCGATCACCATTCCACGACCGCACTCTTCGGTAGCATTAATT
>Ga0207709_10003056_pt1 | contig 10122 bp, 10 predicted proteins | sample KBSM34metaG_FD_184397 | JGI IMG/M metagenome (GOLD analysis project Ga0207709, IMG submission 184397) | Miscanthus rhizosphere microbial communities from Kellogg Biological Station, Michigan, USA - KBS M3-4 metaG (SPAdes) (version 2) | ecosystem: Host-associated > Plants > Roots > Rhizosphere >...
CAACCCCAAGCTCGACGGGCAGAACCTGGCCGCGGTCAAGGACCCGGACGGTTTCGAGGTGTTCAACGAGATGGTGACCCTGGCCAAGGCCAAGGGCGGCGGCATGGTGGACTACCGCTGGCCCAAGCCCGGCGCCGAACAACCGGTCCAGAAGACCTCCTACATCCAGCTGTTCCAGCCCTGGGGCTGGATCATCGGCTCCGGAGTCTATATCGACGACCTGCAGGACGAGTTCTACGCCCAGGTACTGCGCGCCTCCTCCATCGGCCTGGTGATTGCCCTGCTGATGGCCGCCCTGGTGGTGCTGATCGTGCGCAGCATTGTCAGCCCGCTGCGCGAAACGGTGCACGCCATGGCCAACATCGCCAGCGGCGAAAGCGACCTGACCCGCAGCCTCGACACCCACGGCCAGGACGAGGTCACCGAACTGGCCCGGCACTTCAACGGCTTTACCGCCAAGTTGCGCGGTGTGGTGATGCAGCTGCAATCCAGCGCCGCAGCCCTGGAACAGTCCTCCAGCGAACTGGGTAGCAACGCCAACGACGCCCAGGAGCGCAGCCAGCAGCAATCCCAACAGATGGAACAGGTGGCGGCCGCTATCAGCCAGGTCACCAGCGCAGTCCAGGATGTGGCGCGCAACGCCGAGCACGCCGCCACCGAGGTGCGCGAGGCCGAGGCCCAGGCCCAGCAGGGCCAGGTCAACATCGACGGCAGCTTGCAGCAGATCGACCAGCTTTCGGTGACCATCGACCAGGCGGTGGAAGTGATCCGCACCCTGGCGGCGGAAAGCACCCAGATCGGCACGGTGCTGGAGGTGATCCGCTCGATTGCCGAACAGACCAACCTGCTGGCCCTGAACGCTGCCATCGAGGCGGCCCGGGCTGGTGAGCAAGGGCGCGGCTTTGCCGTGGTGGCCGACGAAGTGCGCCTGCTGGCCCAGCGTACCCAGCAGTCCACTGCGGAAATCCAGGGCATGATCGAGCGCCTGCAAAACCACTCCGAAGCGGCGGTCAAGGTCATCGGCGATAGCAGCCGAGCCTCGCAACTGACCATCGAGCAGGCCGGGCTGGCCGGCGCCAGCCTCAACGCCATCGGCCAGGCACTGCGCAACCTCAACGGTCTGAACGCGACGATTGCCAGCGCCACCCTGGAACAGGCCCATGTGGTGGAAGACATCAACCACAACGTCGGCCAGGCAGCCGGCCTGTCCCAGGGCACGGCCCTGGCGGCCCAGCACTCCAGCGCCGCCAGCCGCCACCTCAAGGAGCTGTCGGAGCAGCTCAACGGCCTGTTGCGCCAGTTCCGCGTCTGACCCCTCGCTGAACCCAAGGCCCCGGACTGACGCCCGGGGCCGACTCTGGGTACAATCGCCCCCCTCCTCCATTTCCCCAAGGAACCGCCATGTCCGGGCTTGAACTGTTTGCCGCCGCCCTCGGCGTGATCGCCGTCTGGCTGACGGTCAAACAGAACCCCTGGTGCTGGCCCATCGGCCTGGTCATGGTGCTGCTGTACAGCTGGATCTTCTACGAGGTCAAGCTCTATTCCGACATGCTCCTGCAGGTGGTCTACGCGGTGCTGCAGCTCTATGGCTGGTGGCAGTGGACCCGGGGCGGCGAACAGCACCAGGGGCGGCCGGTCAGCCAGTTGCAGTCCAGCGGACTGCTACAGGGGCTGGCCCTGGGCGCAATGGGCAGCCTGCTGCTGGGGGCTGCCATGGCCCACTGGACCGACGCCGCGCAGCCCTGGCTGGACGCCGCCTTGACCGCCTTCAGCCTGGTGGCGCAGTGGTGGATGGCGCAGAAGCGCGTGCAATGCTGGCCGCTGTGGATTGCCGTGGATGTGATTTTCGTCGGGCTGTTCGTCTACAAGGAGCTCTACCTGACGGCGGCGCTGTATGCCCTGTTCACCCTGCTGGCCGTCCAGGGCTGGCGAGCCTGGCGCGCCGACCCGGCCCTGCAGTCGTGAAGGTCCTGGTACTGACCGGCCCCGAGTCCAGCGGCAAGAGCTGGCTGGCGAGCGAGCTGCAAGCCCACTTCGGTGGCATCCAGGTGAGCGAATACGTGCGCCACTTCATCGAGCAGCAGGGCCGCGACACCTGCCTGGCGGACATTCCCGAGATCGCCCGGGGCCAGCTCGCCTGGGAAGATCAGGCCCGCGCCCAGCAACCTGGACTGCTGATTCTCGATACCCACCTGTTAAGCAACCAACTCTGGAGCCAGACCCTGTTCGGCGACTGCCCGCCGTGGCTGGAACCCCAACTGCTGGCCCGCCACTACGACCTGCACCTGCTGCTGTCGCCGGAAGATGTGGCCTGGAGCGACGACGGCCAGCGCTGCCAGCCACAACTGGCAGAACGCATGGCGTTCTTCGAGGCTACCCGCCATTGGCTGGAGCAACACCGCCAGCCGTACCGCATCATTGGCGGCGACTGGCAAGCCCGCCGGCAACAGGCCTTCGAGCAGGTCCGGCAACTGCTGCAAGCGTGATCGGTGCAGTGCCGCAGGGCCACAAGTGTCCATCCCTGAAACACCTGCCTGGCCATCAGGCCGCCATTTTCCGCGGTGGCGCCCACGGCCGGGCAAACTGTTAAGCCCCTGATACACCCCCGCACCAACCCCTGTTCCAGAGCGTTGCCCCGATTATGGCCAATGGCCGTCGGGGGTAGGTGTCTCATCCCTGAAACAGTCCCGAAAGCCGACGCCCCGCAGCGTTCGCAAGCCGTTGAATCTTAAAAACAAACAAAAAGCGGCACGGCTTCTGCTCTCTTCCTCGCAACGCCGGCTAGGGCCAGCACTGAGAAGAAGGAATACCGCCGTGGGGACGCTGAATAAAAGTTTCACCCGCCTACTGCTGATCGGCTGCGCCGTCAGCGCGGTGTACAGCCTTCCGGTGATGGCTGCGGGGAATGGCGAAATCATCATCCAGCGCACCGTCCAGGCGCAGCCCATCGGCCGCGCACCTTTGCAAAAAGACCCCAACCCCGTCGAGGTCAACACCAACCCGTCGGTCCTGGTCAATCAGATGACCAGTAATGAAATGAGCGATGGCGACTTTGCCGGAATCAAGACCGGAGCGCTGGTCCGCGGCACGGTGCTGTCCGGCAGCGCCGGTGTACCCGGCATGAATGTGCTGACCAACAACAACGGCCTGCCCGGCATGTCCGCCGGCCATGGCGGCGGTGCGGGCGCCAGCATCTCCAACTCGATCAACCGCAGCATCAGCTCCGGCATGGCTCCCTTGAGCAACATTGGAGGGCAATAACATGAGTCGCTCCCTGCTGTTCCTCGCCTTGCTGACCTGCACCGGGGCCATGGCCGACTCGGCCAGCCCAGTCACCGCTACCTCGAACATCCAGAACTCCGGCGCAGGCTATACCGGCAACTTCAACGTCAACCAGGCCGCCGGCGACCAGCAGCAACAGACCAACGTACGGGCCATTGCCATCGGCACCAACGCCACGGCAACCACCAGCGTGACCCAGAAGATCACCACCGCCGCCAGCCGCGCGGTCAACGCCAGCAGCACCATCGGCGGCAACTCTTTCAGCAACGGCAACGGCGCACTGGGCGTGAACCAGTCGGCCGGGGCCAACAACCAGATGGCCAATGCCCTGCGGATCAGCATCAGTGCCAATCCGCAAAGCATTGACGACAGCGCCCTGTCGCAACAGAACGTGGCGCTGTTACCAGACTCAGGAGCAACTGGCACTCAACAAGGCAGCCGCCAGGTCGTTACCAGCGACCAGGCCTTCACCGGCAGCCGTGGAGTGATTCAGGTGAACCAGAGTGCCGGGGTGGGGAACCGAATGGCTAACACCCTGAGCATCCGGGTCGCAGATTGACCCCTCGTAGTGCAATTAGAAAGTACCAACACTTAACCAACTAATAAGCACCGGAGAAACACCATGAAACCTACAATGGCTCTCAAACCACTGGTTTTCGCACTGGCCGCCGTCATGGCAATGGCTGCTCAGGCAGGTGGTAACGATCATGGTAACAACGGCGGTCATGGCAACGGCCATGGCGATCACGATCAAGGTCCGGACCTCAGCACTCTGCTGCAAATCACCGCTGGAGCCGGTGCCGCAGTCATCGACGTGCAGAACAGCAACACCAACGTAGTGAAAAACCAGGGCACCAACAACAACGCCAAGGCCGACAACTCCCTGAACAACTCCAACGGCAACATGGGTGCCAACGTCGCCGCCGGCGACGGCAACCAACAAGACAATGCCGCTGCCCTGGCAACCGCTGACGAAAGCTTCATCTTCGGCAGTGCCGTGGCCGCTTCCAGCGCCACCCAGGTCAACAACAACAACTACGTGAAAAACTCCTCGACTCAGAACAACGCCGTGCTCAACAACTCCGGCAACAACGGTTCCGGCAACATCGGCATCAACGTGACCGCCGGCGACTTCAACCAACAGAAAAACAACCTGGCCATTGCCGTTTCCGGTGGCCGCGTAGCCACTGCCGCTGCTTCGGCCAACCAGCAATCGACCAACCTGGTCGTAGACAACAAAGGTGTCCAGGCCTACAAAAAAGACACCCTCACTGGCGGCTTCGTAGCCTCTGGCACCTACAAAGGCACCGGCAGCGGCAAAATCGAAGGTGGCGACGATCATGGCAGCGGCCATGGCTATGGCGACAACAAAGGCCACGGCAACGACGATCAGAAACTCACCTTCAAAGAACAAGGCACTATCGAACTGGCTGGCTACTGGACCCAGCAAGTGCTGACCAAAGACGGCTGGAAAAACCCAGTGGTCAACAACGCCAGCATGACCAACTCGATGAACGGCTTCTCCGGCAACGGCGGCGCCAACGTCTCGGCCGGTGTGGGCAACCAACAAAGCAACTCGCTGTCCATCGCCGCTGGCTGCAAAGCCTGCATGTAATCGCGATCGTAACGAAAGCCCCGGAAACGGGGCTTTTCCACAGTCCGACCAAGGCGTAACGATCATGCGTACTGCGATCCTCTCTCTCCTGCTGTGCCTCTGCGCCCCCGTCCAGGCCGCACAGATGGCGGTGGCCGGCCTGCCCGGTGGCAACCTGATCTTCAAACAGGTGCAGAGCGTGCGCGAGCGCAAGTTCAGCGACATCGTCGAGCAGAAAACCGACTTCAGCTGCGGCGCTGCCGCGCTGGCGACCATTCTGCGCCAGGCCTACTGGCTCGATGTCGATGAAGAGCACGTCATCAAGGGCATGCTGGTGAACTCGGACCAGAACCTGGTGCGTACCCAGGGGTTCTCCATGCTCGACATGAAGCGCTACGTGGAAAGCATCGGCATGCGCGCCCGGGGCTACCGGATTCCGCCAGACAAGCTCGAGGCGGTGACCATCCCGGTGGTGGTACTGATGGAGATTCGCGGCTACAAGCACTTCGTGGTGATGCAGCGGGCGCAGAAAGGCTGGGTCTATATCGGTGATCCGGTGCTGGGCCACAAGCGCTACACCCATGATGACTTCGTCAAAGGCTGGAACGGTATCGTGTTCGCCATCATCGGCCCTGGCTACGACAAGGCCAACGCCTTGCTCGACCCGCCAGCCCCACTGACCGCGAAGAACAAGCTCGATAACTTCTACCCGGTCAGGGACGCGGACTTGATGGACTTCGGTTTCATCCAGAGCGACTTCTTCTAGAAGCGCAAACACTATAAAGGGGCAGGACGCTCCGGGAGCAGCAAGCAGATGAAGACTTCATACTGGCTGGCAGCCGCCTGCCTGGCAGCAGCTCTTCCAGCACATGCTGGTTTCAAGCCCGAACTCATCCAGGATCAGGAACTGTCGCAGTTGCGGGGCCGTTACGTCATGCCGGGGCGGATCATCAGCTTCGGCATTGTCATGAGCAGTACCTGGCGCAACGCCAGCGGCGATCTGATCGGCGCGTCCACTTCGCTGCAGATCCAGCAAGCCACGATCAAACCGCAATTCTACGTCTCCACCATCAGCCAGGCCGGCAACGGCACTACGCCCCCGCCCGGGACCGGCAACGTGATCGGCGGTTCAGGGCTGGCCAGCGGCCAGGGCGTGACCCAGAGCGTAAGGGCCGCCGGCGACGGCAACTCGGCCTACAACAACATCAACATCAATGTCACAGAAGCCAATCAGGCGCCGGCACTGGCGGCCGGCGTGGGGCAGGCATTGATCAGCGGCCAGACCATCACCGGCAGCAACGCCGCCGGCAGCGTGGCGGTGTCGGCCCTCAACGGTGGCATCCAGATGGCGATTCAGGCCAGTGGCAACCAGGGCAATGCCTTGCAGCAAGTGGCACAGGGCAATTTGCTGCAGAACACCCAGTTGATGGGTAACAGCAACCTGGTGAACAACATGACACAGCTCAATGTGGTGCTCAGGAACAACGGTCCCAGCACCGGTGCTTTGGACTGTAATTTGAGTACGCTCAACGCTCTACGCAAATTCTGATCTTGAACTACGCTGATTCTCGACCATTGGGGTTCACAAGGGACGGTTTATTTCATGTATCGATCGGTTTCACTGCGCGCAATAGTCTGTTTAAGCACTCTATTCCCGGCGGCGCTGGTACAAGCGGCGCCGGACGCCGATGTAGAGACCCTGAAACGAGAGCTTCTGGAACTCAAGCAACGTTACGAAGTACAGCAGAAGGCGCTCGCGGTGCTGGAACAACGGGTTCGCCAAGTGGAGGATCAACCGGCGGCTCCGCCCCCCAAGCGCCTGGCCAAATCACCTGCTGACCTGAAGGGCAATCAACAGGTCGCCGGTACTGGGGCTGGTGCCGCTTCCGGAGGCGCTGCAGGAGGCGCTTCCTATGGCCAGTCTCTCAAGGATGATTCGGAACCGGCACAAAGCGTCAGCAACCTCTACGACGAGGCCAGTGGTTTCTTTGGCGGCGGCAAGTTCAGCGTCGAGACCGGCTTGACCTATGCCCGCTACGATGCCCGCCAACTGACAGTCAACGGCTTCCTGGCGCTGGATTCGATCTTTCTCGGCAACATCAACCTGGACCGGATCAAGTCCGATACCTGGACCCTCGACCTGACCGCGCGCTACAACCTCAACAACCGCTGGCAATTCGATATCAACGCACCCGTGGTCTATCGCGAATCCACCTTCCAATCCGGCGGTGGCGGCGGCTCAGGCACCCAGACCACCGAAGAGTCGGTCACCCGCGACCCGACCCTGGGTGACGTGAACTTCGGGGTGGCCTACAAGTTCCTCGACGAGTCCGAGTTCTGGCCCGACGCGGTGGCAACCTTGCGCGTCAAAGCCCCTACCGGCAAGGACCCATTCGGCATCAAGCTGGTGCAGTCCTCTGCCAACAACAACCTCTACGTGCCTGAAAGCCTGCCCACCGGTAACGGCGTCTGGTCGGTCACACCGGGCATCTCCCTGGTCAAGACCTTCGATCCGGCCGTGCTGTTCGGGACCCTGGCCTATACCCACAACCTGGAAGAGTCCTTCGATGACATCAGCTCGACAGTGGGCAGCAAGACCCCCGGCAAGGTACGCCTGGGCGACAGCTTCCAGATCGGCGCCGGTGTCGCCTTTGCGCTCAACGAGAAGATGAGTATGTCCTTCTCGGTTTCCGACCTGGTGCAGCGTAAAAGCAAGCTCAAGCAGGACGGTGGCGACTGGCAGTCGGTGGTCTCCAGCGATGCCAACGCCGGCTACTTCAACGTCGGCATGACGATTGCCGCCTCCGACAACCTGACCATCGTACCCAACCTGTCCATCGGCATGACCGAGGATGCTCCGGCCTTCACCTTCAGCCTGAAATTCCCCTACTACTTCTGACCCACCGGCAAAGACGCCAAGGCCCGCTGCGATTCCCCAATCGCAGCGGGCCTTGGCGTTTCTCCCCGCCCTAGCGGATCTGGTGCTTGTGCAGCAAACGGTAGAAGGTCGGGCGCGAGATCCCCAGGACCCGCGCCGCCACGCTGAGGTTGTCGCTGTGCCGGTTCAACACGTCGCACAGGGCCTGGCGCTCGGCGCGGTGCTTGTAGTCTTCGAGAGTGCCCATGGGCAGGTCCTGGGCCTGCAGGCTGAGCAGGCCCAGGTCGCTGGCCTGGATCTGCCGCCCCTCGGCCAGCACCAGGCCGCGCCGCACCCGGTTGGCCAGTTCGCGGACATTGCCCGGCCAATCATGCTTGCCCATGGCCACCAGGGCATCCTCGCTGAAACTGCGGGGCCGGCGCCCGGTTTCCTGGCTATAGAAGTGGGCAAAATGGCTGGCCAGCATGCCCAGGTCGCCATGGCGCTCGCGCAACGGCGCGGTGATCACTTGCAGCACATTCAGGCGGTAGTAGAGGTCCTCACGGAAGCGCCCGCTGGTAATGGCCGCTTCCAGGTCGACGTGGGTGGCCGCCAGAACCCGAACATCCACCGGAATCGGCTGGCTGCCCCCTACCCGTTCGATGTGCTTTTCCTGCAGGAAGCGCAGCAGATTGGCCTGCAGCTCCAGCGGCAGGTCGCCGATCTCGTCAAGAAACAAGGTGCCGCCATGGGCCGCCTCAATGCGCCCGACCTTGCGTTGATGGGCGCCGGTAAAGGCGCCCTTCTCGTGCCCGAACAGTTCGGACTGGATCAGGTGTTCGGGAATCGCCCCGCAATTGATGGCGACAAAGGGCTTGTCGTGGCGCTGGGACTGACGATGCAGGGTACGCGCCACCAGCTCCTTGCCGGTGCCGCTTTCGCCTCGGATCAGCACGGGCGACTCGGTGGGCGCCAGCTTGCCCAGCAGCTTGCGCAAGTCGCGGATCGGCCGGCTATCGCCCAGCAACTCATGCTCGGGCTGGTCCACATGGATCGAGCCCTGGCCCCGCAGGCGCGCCATGCCGAACGCCCGGCCGAGGGTCACCTGGACCCGCGACACGTCGAACGGCAGGGTGTGGAAGTCGAAAAACCACTCGCAGACGAAATCCCCGACCTTCTGCAGGCGCAGCACTTCCTGGCTCAATACTGCGATCCACTCGGTGCCGCTGCGGCTGATCAGATCCTTGACCGCCTCCGGGCGCTCTAGGTGAAAAGGCTGCAGGCGCAGCAGGCCGACATCGCAGGAGCGTTCGCGAGCGGACTCCAGGTCACAGCTGTCGACATCCCAGCCAATGGTGCGCAAACCGGGTAACAGGCGATGGCAATCGTCACAGGGATCGACCACCAGCAAACGGCGCTGCACAGGGGCTTCGAGCATGACTGTTCCTTGGCGCCAGGGTATGGAAAAGTTATTAGAAACAGTGATTTGGAAAACCTGGCTGTAACATTAGCAAGAACTTGACGGTGGAATGTATCAATTGCTTATAGCGCTGATTACCAAAGGAACTAACGTGGGACTCCAAGCTGTTCACGAGCGACTGATTGTCGCAGTTGTTTTATCCAGCCCCCGCAACTAAGGGCCCGGCCACAAGGCCTGTGCACGAAAGTTGTAAAAACTTGTTTTTCAGTGTGACCCGAGTGCTACCTCGGTGCATCAGTACAAATGACCAGCCGAACGGTAAGCCCAACCGACGGCACATCATTTGATTGGGCACACAGAGAGAAGACCCCATGAACGCCCCGCTCCGTATCAACGAAGCACTTTTGATCGCCGACCGCGCATTCCAGCCTTTTCAATGCGTGGCCTGGGCTCCACAGGACGGTAATGGCGAACTCAGCCTGACCGTCATCGACCGCACCAGCACCCGTATTGGCCACACCCAGATTCCCAGCAGTGCCTACTCCGATCCAGCCCAGCTGGAAGACCTGCTCAAACAGGCCCGCGCCGAACTGAGCCAGGACGGTTATACCTTGCAGTCCTGGGCCATGCCCAAGTAAGCGATGCTGTTAACGGATCACCCGAAGGGGTGATCCGTTATTTAAAGCAAACAACTAAGCACCCTATCTATCCTGCCCTCCTCTACAACTTCTACCTTCCGGGTATTAGTTGCTCTTGTCGTTATCCAGCCCGGCTTCCGGTTTCACTTCGAAAGCGTCCCCGTTTTTGCCAAGGTCTTCATGCCCGGCCCATCAAGGGGTCGCTGATGCTGTGTGCTCCGGTTTCCAGGCGCCCGGCGATCCGGCGCAGCCAGCCGCCGTCGCTGCGCAGCGTGAGGTCGTACCAGCCGCCACTGCCCTCGTAGGCAAACACCTGGCGCACCTCGCCCCG
>Ga0207709_10003060_pt1 | contig 10115 bp, 10 predicted proteins | sample KBSM34metaG_FD_184397 | JGI IMG/M metagenome (GOLD analysis project Ga0207709, IMG submission 184397) | Miscanthus rhizosphere microbial communities from Kellogg Biological Station, Michigan, USA - KBS M3-4 metaG (SPAdes) (version 2) | ecosystem: Host-associated > Plants > Roots > Rhizosphere >...
GATCCAGGTAGGTGTACTCGATGCCATCGGCGGCACTGACCAGGCTGTAATCGACCTGGAACTGCCCCTTCTTGATGGTGGCCATGTTGACCACCCCCGACAGCGGCTGCTCCTGCGCCGCCCAGACAACACCCAGGCGACCACCAGCCCAACTGATCTCGCCGAATCCAGCGCGGGCAATCGCCGACAGCACGTCGGCGTGGCTTCGGGCCTCCTTGATGTAGTGGTCGTAGGTGTAGCCATTGGCCGCACAGTGCAGGGTGAAGGCCTGCCACGAGGCCAGATCAATCTGACTGTCGCTGAGCGCCATGCCGCCCAGCAGCCGGCCACCGCGGCGGATACCGCGGGCGTAGGCCACGCACTGTGCGCCTGGGTTGCTGGACTCCTTCACCACCCAGCTCGACCCATCCCACTCAGGAATCGGATCGGCCGCCGCAATGCCGCGCAGTTCGTCGGGAGAACCATTGAGCTGGCCGGTAGCCTTGATGCGGATGCCGGTACGGGCAATGCCGGTGTAATCGGCACCATCGGCGCGGATGCTGGTCAGCGTGGTCCACTGGAAGTCGTTCTTCTGGGTGTTCTTGCCCGAGTAGTTGCCCTCGCCCAGGCTGCGCACACGCACGTCGTACTGCCCCAACGCGACATCGCCGCTGAGCGTCGCCCGGCGCACATCGAATCGGTCCGAATGGTACTTCTGGCTCGCCAACGGCCTCCAGTTCGCCGTACCCACCGGCCGATACTCCACCACGATCGTTTCGCCAATGGAGTACGACTTTCCGCTGGTGCCGGTTCCGCCCAGGATGTACTCCAGATTGATCTGGATACGCACCGTGTTGGCGCTGGTGGTGCGCTGTACCCAGGTCTGGTCCTTGGGCAGCTCGGCACCATCGATGGTGTCGGCATTGCTGTACAGCGGGATCGCCTGGTCGGGCATCTGGCTGTAGCCGGCGTGGTAGACCTGCACGCCCTCAAAGCTCGACAGCAGGGTATCCCCGTTGTACAGCGGCTCGATGCGCCCCACGTTGATGCCCGCGCACAGCATCAGCCCCAGATACTGATCGTCCCCCTCATACCAGGTGTAGGGCTTGCTCAGCAGGTCCGGGGTGATCCGCAGCCGGCCAAACAGCAGCCCCAGCGGCTGATACAGGCGAGCCTGGTTACGCGCCCCACTGATGGCGTAGACCGAATCGGACTGCCGGTTGTCCGGCTTGGACACCTTCGGGGCCAGCACCTTGTTGATCAGCATGCTGCCAGCCATGAACAGGCCGGCTCCAATAGCCGTTGCGGCCGCGCCGCCCGCCGCCACGCCGAAGGTTCCCGCAATCCAGCCAGCGCCGGCGCCCATCGTGAAGTAGGTCAGGGCAACCATGGCCACGATCGCCAAGGCCGCCTTTCCCAGCCCGCCGCGGACCTCGATCACCTGGCCGTGCTTGGGACGCACGTGGTGCCACAGGTGCCGCTCGACCGGGCGACCACCGATGCAGACGTCCCAGCGCTGGCCGTCCAGCTCCGGCACATTGCGCATCAGCAGCGCATACAGGCTCTCACCGGGACGCAGCTCCCAGGTCACATTGCGCTGGCCATCCACCAACAGCGGATGCGGGGTGATGATCAGCCGCCCCGGCTCGATCGCCGATTGTTCCATCACGCCCATGTGTAGATACCTTCGATTCGCAGCCCGAACTCGGGCAGATCACGCACCCGGTGCAGCACGCTGCAGCCGTTGCGCTCGTTGCTGTGAAGCACCCAGCCCTCATGGGCCAGGAAAAAGAAAACCCCGGCATGGCCGGGGCGTTTGTGCGGGGTCTCGATCATCAGCACCAGATCGCCGTCCTGGGGCGAGTCGGTGGGTCGGCAGTAAGGTCTGGACAGCTCACCCAGCGCCGCCTGCCCCTGCACACCCCGTGGTCGACGGCCCGGCATCTGCACCTGGCGGCCGAAAAGCTCCCTCTGCACCAACGTGACCAGATCGACACAGTCCATCTCGTGCTGGTCGTAGGCGATGCCCACAAAGCGCTCAGCCGCCTCGCGCAGGCTCATCAGAACAGCCCCGGTGCGCTGAACGGGTTGTAGCGCAGGCGCACCGCCTGCTGGCGCATGATCGCGTCATAGCCACACTGGGCCGTGGCCGTTCGGGTGTTCACCGACACCTGGGTCATCGGTAGCTGATAGGTGCGCTCGATCACGTTGGGGTCCGCCCGATCGCTGATCTTGATCACGGCCATCACCACGTCATCGTGCTGCAGCCGTTCCAGATCCTCGGTGATACCACGTCCAATATTGTCCAGCGTCAGCGCCGCACGCGCCGTCTGACCACTCACATCGTTGGGCAGCTTGAAACCAAAGGGCACACCGACGTACTCAACCCCATTGCTCACCCAGTTGCGGGTGTCATTGACGATCCGCAAGGTCTCGACAAAGGAAGGTGCCGTCACCTCGAGGAACAACAGGATGCCATCCGTATCGGTGACGCGCTGGCGGCGCTCGGTGAAGGAAGTCATCGCAGGTACTCCACAACGACATCCATCCTGTAGTCGCCGGCAAACTTGACGTCCGGCGACAGCGAGCCGATTGCGCCGCCTTCGAAGCGAGCCGTAATGGTCTTTCCGGTATACGGATGAACCATCGAAAACCAGCCAATGCGCTTGATCTCATCGAAGTACCATGCCTCAAACGCTTCGACATCGGCGATGCTCGCCAAGTAAATCGACATGGATTGCTTGACGAGCACCTGGCTGTTCTCAAGCCGCTGCTTGGGAACACCTCGCTCCATCTCAGTACGCAACACGGAGGGGTCAAACGAACGCACCTGGCCATCGAAGATGACCCGTGCAACGGAAGGAAGTGATGTCATCCGACGGTGTCCCTGAGGTCAAAACGCCCTTTGAGTGCTGCGTACAGGCTACCCTCGCCCGCCTCGACCCGGGCACCCAACGCTTTGTCGAACTGTCCCAGAATGACTTCGACATCAAGACCGCCGCCGCGATTTCTTGATGCGGTGGCAGTGGTGCCTTCGGGCGCGTTGGACACCCTGATGTTGATGTCCCCCATCGCGCACACTGCCGGGCCAGCTGCCCCTACCACGCTGCCCTCCGCGTAGCCCCGCAGTCCACGCCGCATGCCCTCCACGATGCCGACGCCGCCGGCACGGGCGATATCGGCCTGGGACCAGACGACCTCGCCCTTGTGCACGATGCCCGCAGGTTCGTACTTGCCACCGGCACCGGTGTAGCCACCCTCAGCCTTGCCGCCACGCATCAGCTTCTGGAACAGGTCATCGTTGATCGCGCGAGTTCCGCCGGTGACTGCGGCGTTGCCAGCAGCATTGATGCCGCCGGTCAGGGCACCGAGAGCACCACTGATCCATGACCCGCCCATGCCCGCCATGGCCTGACGGATCTGGATGCGTGCCAGGTCTGCCAAGATCGACCGGGTCATGTCCGAGAAGCTGACCTTGCCGGTCTGCGTGAACTTCACCCAGACGTCTTCAAGGCCACTGAACACCGAGCCGACAACACCGCCCATCTGCTGGGCCGCGTTGCTGGCCTGCTGGCGGTAGTTCTCCCATGCGCCGGCCGCGCCGAGCAGCCAGTTGCTCTCGGCCGACTGCAGCTCTGCATAGCCATCGCCGATGGCCTGCACCCGATCCAGCGTCTTGGCCAGCAGGATCGCTTTCTCTTCCTCGAACGTGGAGTCGTCGATCTGGTCCGCATTGCGCTGCAGCGTGAGCTGCCGCAGCTTATCGGCCTGGTCATCATAGGCATCGTTGATGCGCTGCTGGATCTCATACTGCCGGTCGCCCATCCCGACCTGGGCAACACGCGTGTCCAGATTGCGACGCAACGCCTCGTTACTGGCTTCAAGCGCGTCGGTGTAGGCGGCGATGGCATTCTTGCGCGTCTTCACCGACTGCTCTTCCTCGGTCGCCAGCACCTGCAGCTTTGCCGCCCCCTCTGTGCGCACCTTGGCCAACCGGGCTTCCAGCTCGCCCAGCTGGTGCTTGACGGTGATGCCCTCCTTGCCAGCAACGTTCTGCCGGTTGAGGAAGGCGATTTGACCCTCCAGCGACTGTGCATCGGCGTCCGTGCCAGCCTGCGTCAGCTCGCGCATGCGGTTGTAGTAGGCTTCGGCCGTGATCTGCCGCGCGGCATACTGCGCGCGCAGGGTCTGGGTGCTGGCGGCGATGGTCGCCTGTTCCTGTACCAGATCGTCCTTGTAGGACTGCATACCGGCACCGCGAGCGGTCGAACCGCCGCCGCCCTTGGGCTTCTCCTGATACTTCTTCTCGATCGCCTCAACCGCCGCGGCGCGGCGCGCTTCAATCTTCTCGGCCTCTGCGGTCAATCCTGCGGCCTGTGCACGCCGGCGTACAATTTCGGCCTGCGTATTGATCTTGGCAAGTTCTTCCTGCTTCTTCTGCTGCTTGCTTGCTTGGGTATCGGCGATCGCGTCGGCTGCAGTGAGAAACTCCACCGACGCAGTCTGCGCAGCCTTGACCTCAGCGTCCTTGCGCTCCTTGATCAGGTCCGCGGCCAGGGCCTTGATCTTCTCGGATCGCTCCTTGATGGACTTCTCCATGGCCGCCAGAGCGATTGGATTGCGCGCAAGCGGCAGACCTCGCTGCGTGCCGGCGGCAAGATTATTGAGTTTGGTCAGCTCGGCCTGATTGTCCGCAAGCAGCTTCTGCATCTGCGCAGCACCAGGGCCGAGCCCAACATTTGCCTGCATGGCCTGCCATGCCTTGGTGGCCTCGGCCCACAGATCCTTGAAGCCCCGGATCACCGGATTCTGGCTTGCACGGACTTTCGCAAGGGCCGTAACCGTTTCGTCTGCAGCCGCACGGGTGATCACTGTGACAGCGTCCTGGTTGCGTCCCTGCTCCTGCAATGCCCTTACCTGCTCGTACAGGGCAACGCTCATGAAGTTGACCTGCTCGTTGAGCTTCTGTGCGTTCTTGATGGGATCCTCGGCCAGCTTTCCAAATGCCGACACGGTCTCTTCAACGGACTGACCGGTGATTTCCTTCATCGCCACGGCCGCGCTCGCCACCGCCTGCATGTTCCGCTCAGCAATTTTCCCGTTCGCGCCGATCGCCAAGGCAACCTCTTCGCCAGCGCCCGCACTCACCTGCATGGCCTCACTGGTGCGCTGAGCCAACGTCACCAGGGTCAGTGTCGAAGCGGCCGCTTCGTTGCGGGACAGTACCAGCGCCTTGGTGTAGGCCTCCTGCTGCTTCTGCGCGTCGTACCAGGCATAGACCAGCACGCCGACGGCCGCCGCTGCGACGGTGTACGGGTTCACCATGCTCAGCAGTGCCGAGGACACGCCCTTCAGCGCTGGCTCGACACCGCCGAAGCTGTCCTTGATCTGGCCGCCCTGCTGTACCAGCACCGTGAAGAACGGCATGCCGCCCTGCAGGCTGGTGAAGATATCAGTGAACTGTGCCGGCAGCTGGCGCATGGCCTGCGCCGTCTGGCCCGCTGAGACACCCAGGTCTGTGATCGGGTTCTTACCCGGTAGCGGCCGGGCAGCTTCGGCGCGTACCTCGCGCAGTTGCCGGGTCAGCACACCCAAGCCCTGTCGAATGTCGGCCAAGTCCGCACTGATACGGACCCGCAAGTTGGCAGATGGCTCAGCCATGGGTGGGTAACTCCTTCGAAGATTGAGCCGGCGCACTGCCGGTCATCAGGTTCTGGAACTGCTGCCAGCCCGTGGCATCGGCGCCGAAGGCCACGCGCACGGCCAGGGCAAGCTCGGCAAGACGCTGCCGGTCATCCCTGGCCGCAGCTGCGGTGAAGGCTCGTAGCTGCGCCAGGGTGTAGCCGAGTACTTCTCGCCGGCGGTGCCCGCGTGCGATCAGGAACTGGACGAGATCGGCGGCGCCGAAGGACTGACCGCCGCCCTGATTGCCGCCACCATCTGCCTCAGCCGGAGGGCAAAAAAATCGCGATTGAGGCCCGCCACCGCCTCGAGCACCTGCGCCACTTCCTCAAGCGTGCCTCCCGCAACCCACTGCGGCTCCCGGTCGACTGCCACAGCCAGAGCCGTGGCGATCTCGGTGCTGTCCTGCTCCAGCAGATCCAGCACCAACGCTCCAACGTCGACCGCCGAAGCCCCCTCGGGCAGGCCGGCGATCATCGCGATACGCCCGATCGTGGAGCGACTGGCGGTGATGAACGGGCCCAGCTGCTCCAGCCGCAGCGGTCTGACCACCAGCACCTCGCCGCGGAAGGAAACAGAGCGAGTGGGCGGATTGATAGCATCCAGTCCTTCCATCATCACTTCTCCTGCTGCCAGTAGAAGTAGGCCGACTTGTCGGGGCCGGTGGCCTTGGCGCTATCCTTGACCAGTGCACCCGGGACACTGCCTGCACCGAACTCGGTCCCGATCAGGCCCATGCTTTCGATGACGCCGCCGGATACCTTGTGACACACCAGGCGCACCGCCTTGCTGCTGCGTGCCTCATTGGCACCGTGGAACTGCATCTCATAGAACTTCTGGCCGGTCACCGCAGCCTCGACGTGGCCGAGGGCCGCGTTCTTGTAGGAGACTTTGACATTCGGCGCGCCGGCCGGGTCACCAGCAGCGATCGAAGACCCGACCGGAATGAACAGCATCCCACGCTCCAAGCGGTAGTCCTTGCCAGCCTCGTACGTGGTCGTGCCTGTGACGGGCTTGACCGAGGTGATCTCGGTTGCGATTCGCGTGAGCGGTACATACGCCCCAGCGGTTGCACGCGCCAGCTCGTCGGCGATGCTGCCGGCGGCAACCTCGGACACCTTGCCACGCGTAGCACGGGCGAAGTTGGTCACATTGAAGTCGTGGAAGGTGTAGCTCAGGTTGTAACCGGTGACGCGATCGACGCGATTGGCGATGCCGCCGCCCGGATTCTGGTAGTCAGCCAGTTCGAGAGTGGACGACTGCGGTGCAACCGAAAACGCCGAAACGTTGCCCACTTCCTCAAACGGCAAGCCGCTGTTCCACTCGCGGATAAGGACGATGCCACTGCCCAGGTAGCTGTAATCTTCAGCCATGATGATTCTCCAGTTGGGTTGCCGCTGAGCGGCGGGTCATTTCTTGGGGATGTTGGTCTGGTAGGTGATCAGCACGCCCACCCACCCGGCGCCGGCCTTCTCCGGCATCAGCGGCTCCATGCCGACGTAGACCGGCACCTGGATACCGACGGGGTAGTTGCGCGCCGTCGCACAGCTTTCCAGCGCGGCCTCGACATCGCTGATCAGATCATCGAGTCCGGCCTGGTAGTTCTCGATCGCCGTCGGCACCCGGGCGATCACACTGACGGTGGTCAGCCGATGGGTGCTGACCTTGGCCGGGTCCGTGGCCCGCTGCTGCTTCTCGATGAGAGCCGTCAGCACGGCTGTCGTGTCCTGGTCACCGGGCTTGGGCTCAAGCGTCCAGCCCGTGCCAGCATCGGTGAGATACCCGTTCACCCTGCTGATCTGCTGCAAGGTGACGCCCATCGCTTCCAGCAGCTGTCGGCGCGGGCTGGGCGGTGGGTTATCCATTGCTCACCTCCCACTGCTCCATGGACGCATCACCACGCAGCTTCTGCACCAGCTTCAGCCGCCGCCCACTGCCCAGGATCTGCACGATTTCGCCGTTGCGCGGCGTGACCTCGCTCAGCTGCAGCGTGATGCGGTCGAAAGTAACCGGCACCGGACCGGCATCAACGTCGCCGAACGGCTGCACACTCTCATCCAGCAGCACTGTGCAAGGCGTCTGGGTGCCATCGGCAGCGATGAAGTGAGCGGCATCAGCAATGCCTGTCGCGCCGAACGCTTTGAACGTCAGCGCATCGAAGCGCTGCATGAAGTCCTTCTGATTCAAGGCAGTGGCCTCGCAGTTTCCATCGCCTTCTCCAGCTCGCGCTTGAGGTAGAACGGCATCAGCCGCTTCCACGTGCCCTCGGCCATGCCGAAGATGTCGTAGCGCTGCTGGTAGGCGGCGGTATTGGTGAAGATGAAGACCGAGCGCACGGCCGAACCCCAGCCGGTGCTGATCCGCTCGTAGATGCCAGGCCGGAGCCGACCGCGACGCCGGATGATGACGAAGTACTCGCCACCGGTCGGAGCGCGCGTCCTGCGCCGCTTGGCACTGGTCTCGGTCTGGTTCTGGTACTTGTCCCGCTGGGCGCCCAGCTGCGACAGAATCCTGGTTACCTGGCCGGCCGGCACGTTGCCGTACTGATTCGGCCGGGCACCGCGCCCCATCACCGCGAACTGGCTCGGTGACAGCAGACCCCTGCTTTGCAGCAGCCGCTCGAAGCCCTTGCGCCTGCGCTGGCCGCCTTCGACTTCCGCCAACAGGTACTTCGCCGGCGGCGTGCCCTTGAAGGCCTCGTCCCTGATGTAGATCTCAGCGTACGGCTTGTCCTTGGTCGCCTTGCGATAGAGCGCCGCGTTGGTCGTCAACGGGGTCGGGCGATCGAATGCCCTCCCCGCCTGCACCTTCCACCGTTCCCGGATCTCATAGGCCACCTTGTTGGCTGCCTGCGAGGCCGCATAGGGAAGCTGGGTGCGCTCCAGGTCGCTCAACTGCCGGCCGAGCATGTCTTCGGGGTCCACCCCGATCTTGATCTGGGCCATGTGACCTCCGGCCCGGCCCACCTCTGCGGGCCGGGTGCTCGGCTTACTTCGCGCCGGCCTTCAGGCCGATCACCGCGTCCGGACGGGTGTTGATGTTCAGCGGGTTGGACTGGCTTTCCAGCTGGATGCCCTTGTTCATCCGCATCGGCGCCGTCTTGGTGTAGTACGGCAGCCCGATGCCGCGTACCGTCTCCAGGTAGTCCGCCGGTGCAAAGCGGGTCAGGAACATGTCCGGCACGCCCAGCGGGAAGGCAATGGCTTCGCCGTCGGCAAGCGCCAGCTTTCCACCGGTGCTGCCCTGCAGCTCTTCGAAGGTGATATCGCCGAAGACAAAGCCCTTGCGGACGTCATCGCGCAGTGCGGCGCCATCCTGCCAGCGCTCGTAGGCCTTCTCCACGTCCGGATGGCCGGTCAGAGCGTCGAAGAAGCCTGCGCTGCAGAACACGTGGACGCCGGTATACGGCACGCCGCCCAGCTTGCCTTCGATCGCACGTTTGATCGCCATGCACTTGGCGCGCACCTTGGTCGCGTCCTTGTTGAACTCCATCCCGATCACAGACTGCTCAACACCGAACTCCTCGTAGAAGTCGAGGATGACCGAGCCGTCTGCATCCAGCAGCTTGCCCTGCAGGGCACCCATGCGGTGGTACTCGATCGTGTAATCGAGGTCGCGCTTGTGGACCACCTGCAGCTTGTTGACCACGGCGGCCACGTTACTTCCTTCCGGATCGGCCGGGTCCCACACGCCCAGCAGTTGGTCCGCCATGACGGTCGAGTTCTGCGGCAGATGGGTGGTTTCCAGCAGCTTGACCTTGCCACGCTCCAGGCCCTTCGGCTGGCCCGGCGCGCCACGCGGCACGTTGGGGACCAGCACCAGCTTGGTGCCGGCGACGCCGATTCGGACGACCGTGGTGCCGACTAGGCCTTCTTCTTGGAAGAGTCGCATGTCAGCAATGCGCGTGGAGATGCGCGGCAGGTTGTTGATGTAAGCATTCAGGGCGTCGATGCTCAGCACGCCCAGTGCAAGGAGGGTCTGCAGATCCATGTGGTTTCTCTCTTGGATTGGGGATACGAAAAAGCCCCGCCAAAGCGGAGCCAGAAGGTGAACGGTAGTTGGCGATCAGCCGCCGGTGGCGGCCGAAACGGTGATGGTGTCGGTGGTGGCCTCGGCCAGGTTCTGCGCCGTTGCCTTCAGCGTGTAGTCGCCTGCAGCACTCAGCTCGGCCGCATCCCAGGTAACGACGCCGCCTACGGCTGCCTTCGCACCACCGCCGGTGAGGTTGCCGGTGCCAGAGGCCTTGGCCAGAGTCACGCTCACCGTGCTGCCGGTCACCAGGGCGCCAAACACGTCCTTGATGTGCGCAACCACCGGCGCCAGCGGCTCGCCGACCTTACCGGTGACCGGTACGGACACGAAGGCAAGATGGTGAGCGGTGTTGGAGGCGCGCGGCGTCTGCGTCCAGCGCGTAACGATGCCGGATTCGGCCAGACTCTGGGCAGCCAACAGCT
>Ga0207709_10003065_pt1 | contig 10102 bp, 7 predicted proteins | sample KBSM34metaG_FD_184397 | JGI IMG/M metagenome (GOLD analysis project Ga0207709, IMG submission 184397) | Miscanthus rhizosphere microbial communities from Kellogg Biological Station, Michigan, USA - KBS M3-4 metaG (SPAdes) (version 2) | ecosystem: Host-associated > Plants > Roots > Rhizosphere >...
CTGTACTGGTACCACTACAGCAGTACAGCAGCATCGAGCCGAACGACGCCATCAGGCGGTCGGCGATGTCGCGTGCGCCGGCGATGTTGTGGTCGTCCTTTTCCGGCAGCACGCAGCCGAGGACCGACGCGCCCGTGCGCATCACGTCCATCGGGTGCGCGCCGGCCGGCAGCGCTTCCAGCGCGGCCTTCACCGCGTGCGGCAGGCCGCGCAGCGATTTCAGCTTCGCCTTGTAGCCCTTCAGTTCGGCCGCGTTCGGCAGCTTGCCGTGCACGAGCAGGTAGGCGATTTCCTCGAACTCGCTGTTGTCCGCCACGTCCAGGATGTCGTAGCCGCGGTAATGCAGGTCGTTGCCGGAGCGGCCCACGGAACACAGGGCGGTATTGCCGGCCGCGACGCCGGACAGGGCGACGGATTTCTTCGGCTTGAAGGTGGGGGTATCGGTCATCGTAGTCTCCTTGACTTTGTTCTGGATTATTTGGCTTTGTTCTGGGCGAACAGCGCGTCGAGCTTCTGTTCATAGCTGTGATAGTCGATGCGCTCGTAGAGTTCCGCGCGGGTCTGCATCGTGTCGACGACGTTCTTCTGCGTGCCGTCGCGGCGGATCGCCTCGTAGACCATTTCCGCAGCCTTGTTCATCGCGCGGAACGCGGACAGCGGATACAACACGATGTCGACGTCGGCGCCGCGCAGCTCGTCCACGGTGAACAGCGGCGTCGCGCCGAATTCCGTGATGTTGGCGAGGATGGGCACCTGGACCGCACGTTTAAACTTTGCGTACATCTCCAGGCTCGTGATGGCTTCCGGGAAGATCATGTCGGCGCCCGCCTCCACGCACGCGACGGCGCGCTCGACGGCCTTGTCGAGGCCCTCGACCGCGAGGGCGTCCGTGCGCGCCATGATGACGAAGTTGTCGTCCGTGCGCGCGTCGACGGCGGCTTTCACGCGGTCGACCATCTCGGCCTGGCTGACGATCTCCTTGCCCGGACGGTGGCCGCAGCGCTTGGCGCCGACCTGGTCCTCGATATGGCAGGCGCCGGCGCCGGCCTTGATCAGCGAACGCACGGTGCGCGCGACGTTGAATGCCGACGAGCCGAAGCCGGTGTCGATGTCGACAAGCAGCGGCAGGTCGCACACGTCGGTGATGCGGCGCACGTCGACCAGCACGTCTTCCAGCCCGGAGATGCCGAGGTCCGGCAGGCCCAGCGACCCGGCCGCGACGCCCCCGCCGGACAGGTAGATGGCACGGTAGCCGGCGCGCTTCGCCAGCAGGGCGTGGTTGGCGTTGATCGTGCCGATCACCTGAAGCGGATGTTCTTCCTGGACAGCCTGGCGGAATCGGGCGCCGGCGGATTGTTGGCTCATGTCCTTACCTTTCTCGAAGCGGTTCTATGTTGGATGGCCTAATGGTTTGCAAGGACCATGCCACGCGCATCCCGCTGCGAAATACCCGGAATATCAAGGACTTGGATCGAGAGCGGCAGACGCGGCCGGGTGCAACGTGTTTCATGTCGTTTCAGAATGAAACACCGCAACGAAACACGTTCGACGGAAGGTGGATGACGTGGGCCCGTAAACGTAAAAAACCCGCCGGCGGGCGGGTTCAGGCTTTAGTGGGCACGGGGTGCCCACCCTACGTCACATCAAGCCGTAGGGTGGGCTCCCCGAGCCCACCGTTCATCGATGGCCGATCAGTGCGCCGATGCGCCTGCGGCACCGATACCGGTTTCCGAACGCACTTCCTGCGCTTCGTAGCCGGCCTTGTCGATCGCGGCGCGCTGGCTCTTGTCCGTCACCGAGAACAGCCAGACACCGACGAAGCCGACGGTCATCGAGAACAGCGCGGGCGAGGTGTACGGGAAGATCTCGGCCGTGTTGTGGAACACGTCCACCCACACGGACTTCGACAGCAGGGTCAGGATCACGGCCGTGGCCAGGCCCAGGAAGCCGCCCACGGTCGCGCCGCGGGTCGTGCATTTGCTCCACAGGACCGACATGAACAGCACCGGGAAGTTGGCCGAGGCCGCGATCGCGAATGCCAGCGAGACCATGAAGGCCACGTTGATCTTCTCGAACACGATACCCAGCAGCACGGCGGCGATGCCCAGGCAAACCGTCGTGATCCGCGACACGCGCAGTTCGCTGCCCGGAGCCGGCTGGCCCTTCTTGACCACGGTGGCGTACAGGTCGTGCGACACGGCCGAGGCGCCGGACAGCGTCAGGCCGGCCACGACGGCCAGGATCGTTGCGAACGCGACGGCCGAGATGAAGCCGAGGAACACGTCGCCGCCGACGGCGTTCGCGAGGTGCACGGCCGCCATGTTGTTACCGCCCAGCAGCTTGCCGGCAGCATCCTTGAAGGCCGGGTTCGTACCGACCAGCACGATTGCGCCGAAGCCGATGATGAAGGTCAGGATGTAGAAGTAGCCGATCCAGGTGGTTGCCCACAGCACCGATTTACGTGCTTCCTTGGCGCTCGGGACGGTGAAGAAGCGCATCAGGATGTGCGGCAGGCCGGCCGTACCGAACATCAGCGCCATGCCGAACGAAATGCCGGAGATCGGGTCCTTGATGAAGCCGCCCGGGCCCATGATCGCATCCTTCTTGCTGTGCACTTCGACGGCCTTGGCGAACAGCGCTTCCGGGCTGAAGTTGTACATCGCCAGCACGGAGAACGCCATGAACGAGGCGCCGCCCAGCAGCATCACGGCCTTGATGATCTGCACCCAGGTCGTCGCGGTCATGCCGCCGAACAGCACGTAGACCATCATCAGCGCGCCCACGATCACGACGGCGATCCAGTAATCCAGGCCGAACAGCAGCTTGATCAGCTGGCCGGCGCCGACCATCTGCGCGATCAGGTAGAACAGCACGGTGACCAGCGTGCCGGAGGCCGCGAACATGCGGACCGGCTTCTGGGCGAAGCGGTAGGCGGCCACGTCGGCGAACGTGAAGCGGCCCAGGTTGCGCAGGCGCTCGGCCATCAGGAACGTGATGACGGGCCAGCCGACGAGGAAGCCGATCGCGTAGATCAGGCCGTCGAAGCCGTTGGCGAACACGGCGGCGGAAATGCCCAGGAACGAGGCGGCCGACATGTAGTCGCCGGCGATCGCCAGGCCGTTCTGGAAACCGGTGATGCCGCCACCGGCCGTGTAGAAGTCGGAGGCGGAACGGGTGCGCTTGGCGGCCCACTTCGTGATGAACAGGGTGAAGATCACGAACCCGACGAACATGATGATCGCGGTCCAGTTGGTGGCCTGCTTCTGCGCCTGGCCCAGGTCGGGCGCGGCGAGGACGGCGCCGGTGGCGCCCAGCAGCGCCAAAGCGGCGGCGCCGCGGATGAGGTTCTTGGTCTTCATGCGCGTACCTTCTCCTTGCCGGCGGCAGCGTTGCGTTGGATGGCGTCGGTCAGTGCGTCGAACTCGTTGTTGGCGCGACGCACGTAGATGCCGGTGACAACGATCGTGAACAGGATCACGAACAGGCCCAGCGGCACGCCCCAGGACATCACGCCGGCGCCGATCTTCGAGGCCATGAACTGCTTGTCGAACGCGTTGAGCAGCGTGAAACCGTAGTACACGATCATCACGGCCCAGGTCAGCAACCAGCCGAAGCTGGAACGCGTCTTGACGAGCTTGTGGTAATTGGGGTCGCTCTTGACCCGCTGGACAATGTCATCTTCCACTTTTTGTCTCCATTCTTAGTCATCTGCCGTTCAGGTGGACGGGCTGATAACGATCCTAAGTGGGCCTCCTTACCCAATTCTTACGGCTGGACGAAAATATTTACGTCAGGCGTTTCAATTTGAAACGATACTGAAACATCGGTTGCACGCTGGAGTACACTTGCAACATGAGTTACCCGACCCGACCCGCGCCCGCGCCGGATACGGGCGCCGGCAAACCCGTCATCTGGACGGTATCCGTGTCGCGCCTGTCCGACCTGTTCCGCCACATTACCCCCGAGTACGACCACCTGGCCCAGATCGAGCCCCTGGCGCTGGGCTTCGACGAGGCCGCGCGCCACATCCGCGAACGCATGGCGACGGAGCACTGCGACGTCGTGATCGCGGCCGGCTCCAACGCGGCCTACCTGAAGGGCCGCGTGTCGGTGCCGGTCGTCGTCGCCAGCGCGAGCGGCTTCGACGTCATGCAGGCCCTGGCACGGGCGCGGCGCATGTCCGCGCGCATCGGCCTCGTGCAATACCAGCGGCCGCTGGCGGAACTGGCCGACTTCACGGCCACGTTCGGCCTCGCCATCGAGCAGCGCACCTATGTGACGGAAGACGACGCCCGTGCCACCATCGCCGAGCTGAAGGCGGCCGGCGTCGAGGTCGTCGTCGGCGCCGGCCGGATCACCGACCTCGCGGAGGAAGCCGGTCTCAAAACGGTGTTCGTGTACTCGCTCGACTCGATCCGGCGCGCCTTCGACGACGCCCTCGAGATGGCGCGCCTGACCCGGCTCGAGAGCGGACGCGGACGGCGCGGCGCGGACGCCGACAGCCGCCGCGCCCGCCGCGGCCTGAACGATCTGCGCGGGGAATCCGCCGCGATGGAACGCCTGCGCCAGACCGTCGTGCTGTACGCCCGCTCTCCGGCCACGGTGCTCATCCAGGGCGAGACGGGCAGCGGCAAGGAACTCGTGGCCCAGGCCATCCACCGCGAGAGCCCGCGGCGTGGCGCCAACCGGCCGTTCGTCGCCGTGAACTGCGGCGCGATCGCCGAATCGCTGCTGGAATCGGAACTGTTCGGCCACGAGGAAGGCGCGTTCACGGGCGCGCGCCGCGGTGGCCACGCGGGCCTGTTCGAGGCGGCCGACGGCGGCACCCTGTTCCTCGACGAGATCGGCGAAATGCCGCTCGCGCTGCAGACCCGCCTGCTGCGCGTGCTGGAGGAACGCGAGGTGGTGCGCGTGGGCGGCACACGTCCGGTGCCGATCGACGTGCGCGTGATCAGCGCCACCCACTGCGACCTGGAGGCGCGCGTGCGCGAGGGGCGCTTCCGCGCCGACCTGTTCTACCGGCTGGCCGTGCTGCGCCTCGCCCTGCCCCCGCTGCGCGAGCGCCGCGCCGACATCGCACAGTTGGCCGAATGGGCGCTGAAGAACGCACTCGCCGCGCTGAGCGCCCGGCCGCAGCCGAACCTGGCGGCCGAGATCGCGGCCTGCGCGCCGCTGCTGGCGGCCTATCCCTGGCCAGGCAATGTGCGCGAGCTGCGCAACGTCATGGAACGCCTGGCCCTGTTCCTCGCTGCCGAGCCGCTGCAGGCGCTGACGCCGGCCTTCCTGCTGTCCGTCGCGCCCGAACTGGGCACGGCCCCTGCCCTGCCCGCAGCGGCGGCGCCGGTGCCCGCCTTGCCTGCGCAGGAACGCGTGGCCGACGTGCTGGCGCGCTTCAACGGCCAGCGCGACGCGGCTGCACGCCACCTGGGCATCAGCCGGACGACCCTGTGGCGCCGATTAAAAGCCGGCAACTAGCGCGTCATTCACCACGGATACGCCGCGCCCGCCTTAATGCGGCCCAACGCACACGCCCGTCGAAAGCCGTAGTATTATTTTTTTAATACGGCCTGGCGCCCGATCGGCGCCAGCTTTTGCACGCGCCGCCCATGAAGCGGCGCGCCCGTTCGCACGGAGGCACTATGCAAGACCTGTCGCAAGCCGCACTGTTTTCGCTGATCGGCAACACCCCGCTGGTCGAAGTCACCCGCATGGACACCGGCCCCTGCCGCCTGTTCCTCAAGCTCGAATCCCAGAACCCCGGCGGCTCCATCAAGGACCGCGTCGGCCGCGCCATGATCGAGGCGGCGGAACGCGACGGCCGCCTCAAGCCGGGCGGCACCGTCGTCGAGGCGACGGCCGGCAACACGGGCCTCGGCCTGGCCCTCGTCGCGCGCATCAAGGGATACCGCGTCGTGCTCGTCGTGCCCGACAAGATGGCATCCGAAAAAATCCTGCACCTGAAGGCGCTCGGCGCCGAGATTCACCTGACCCGCTCCGACGTCGGCAAGGGCCACCCCGAGTACTACCAGGACTATGCGGCCCGGCTCGCGCGCGAAATCCCCGGGGCCTGGTTCGCCGACCAGTTCAACAATCCCGCCAACCCGCAGGCCCACGAAACGACCACCGCCCCCGAGATCTGGGACCAGATGCGCCACGAACTGGACGCCATCGTCGTCGGGGTGGGCTCGTCCGGCACCCTGACGGGCCTGTCGCGCTTCTTCGCGCGCGTGCAGCCGGACCTGGAATTCGTGCTGGCCGATCCGCAGGGTTCGATCCTGGCCGACTACATCCGGACGGGCAAGGTCAGCGACGTGTCCGGCTCCTGGGCCGTGGAAGGCATCGGAGAAGATTTCATCCCGTCCATCGCCGACATGACGCGCGTGAAATGGGCGTATTCGATCAGCGACGAGGAAAGCTTCAACACGGCGCGCGAACTGCTGCGCCAGGAGGGCATCCTGGCCGGCTCCTCGACGGGCACGCTGCTCGCCGCCGCGCTGCGCTGGTGCCGCGAGCAGACGGCGCCGAAGCGCGTCGTGACCTTCGTGTGCGACACGGGCACGCGCTACCTGACCAAGGTCTACAGCGACGGCTGGATGGTCGACCAGGGCCTGCTGCACCGCCCGCAGTTGGGCGATCTGCGCGACCTGATCGGGCGCCGCTTCGACGATGGCGAAGTCATCACCGTCGCCCCGTCCGACACGCTGCTGACGGCGTTCAACCGCATGCGCAGCGCCGACCTCGCGCAAATGCCCGTCGTCGACAAAGGCAAGCTCGTCGGCCTGATCGACGAATCGGACCTGCTGCTGCACGTCACGAGCGAAAGGGAACGTTTCAAGGCCCCCGTCTCCGGCACGATGACGTCCGACCTGCAGACGCTGGCGCCCTCCGCCAGCATGCAGCAATTGCGCGACATCCTCGACCGCGGGCTCACGGCCGTCATCGCCGACGGCGACCATTTCTATGGCCTGATCACCCGCTTCGACCTTCTCAACCATCTGCGCAGGACACTGACGTGAACCATCCTGAAGACAACGACGGCAAACACCACGACGGCAAACACCGCATCGCCACGCGCGTGATCCACGGCGGCCAGCGCCCAGACCCGGCCACCGGCGCCGTGATGCCGCCCATCTACGCGACCTCGACCTTTGCCCAGGACAGCCCGGGCGTGCACAAGGGCCTGGACTATGGCCGCTCGCACAACCCGACACGCTGGGCGCTGGAGCGCTGCGTGGCCGACATCGAAAGCGGCGGCGCGGCCTATGCGTTCGCGTCCGGCCTGGCGGCCATCGCGGCCGTGCTCGAACTGCTGCCGGCCGGCGCGCACATCGTGGCCGGCGACGACATGTACGGCGGCACGTACCGCCTGTTCGAGCGCGTGCGCCGCCACAGCGCCGCGCTCGACTTCACCTACGTCGACCTGGCGGACCCGCTCGCCCTGGCGAACGCGCTGCGCCCGGAGACGAAGATGGTGTGGGTGGAGACGCCGACGAACCCGATGCTCAAGCTCGCCGACCTGCACGCCATCGCGCAACTGTGCCGCGAGCGCGGCGTGATGACGGTATGCGACAACACGTTCGCCAGTCCCATCAACCAGCGCCCGCTGGAGCTGGGCATCGACATCGTCGTGCACTCGACCACCAAGTACATGAACGGCCACTCGGACGTCATCGGCGGTATCGCCGTCGTCGGCGGCCAGGCGCACCAGCAGGGCTGGCGCGAGCGCCTCGGCTTCATCCAGAACGCCGTCGGTGCCATCCAGGGCCCGTTCGACAGCTTCCTCGTGCTGCGCGGGATCAAGACGCTGGCACTGCGCATCGAGCGCAGCAACACCAACGCGCTCGACCTGGCGCGCTGGCTGGAAGGCCAGCCGAAAGTCCGGCAGGTCTATTACCCGGGTCTCGCTTCCCACCCCCAGCATGAGCTGGCGCGGCGCCAGATGCATGGCTATGGCGGCATCATCTCCATTGCCCTCGACACCGACCTGGCCGGCGCGCGCCGTTTCCTCGAACACTGCGACGTGTTCACCCTGGCCGAGAGCCTGGGCGGCGTCGAGAGCCTGATCGAGCATCCGGCCATCATGACGCATGCGACCATTCCCGCGGACCAGCGCGCACGGCTGGGCATCAGCGACGGCCTGATCCGCCTGTCGGTAGGTATCGAGCACGTAGAGGACCAGCGCGCCGACCTGGCGCGGGCGCTGGCGGCGATCTGACCTGTATCCCTGTAGGGTGGACAGCTCCGCTGTCCACGCGTTCAGGCGGTCTTAATACCGCCGCGACGGATCCAACGCTTGTTAAACGCGTGGGCGGCATAGCCGCCCACCCTACGCTCAGGCCCAGGCCGGCGCCGGCAAGGCCAGCTCGCGCACGCTGGCGTCCGCCACCGGTGCGGCAAGCACGTTCCGGCCAGCCGCCTCGCCGCGCACGCGGAACGTGGCCACGACCCCGGTCAGTTCCTCGGCCTGCGCGCGCATCGTTGCCGCCGCGGCCGCCGCCTGCTCCACCATCGCGGCGTTCTGCTGGGTCGCTTCATCCATGTCGGCGATGACGCGGCGTACCCTGGCGATGCCGGTCGCCTGCTCCGAGCTGGCGCCGTCGATCGCGTGCAGCAGGTCGGCCACCTGCTGCACACGGCCCAGGATCTCGCGCATCGTGCCGCCGGCCGCGCTGGCGATGCCGGCGCCGGATTCGATCGCGCCCGTCGACTCGCCGATCAGCTGCTTGATCTCCTTCGCGGCCGCTGCGGAATGCTGGGCCAGGTTGCGCACTTCCGCGGCGACGACGGCGAATCCGCGTCCCTCCGTACCGGCGCGCGCCGCTTCGACGGCCGCGTTCAGCGCCAGGATATTCGTCTGGAAGGCGATACCGTCGATCATCGCCGTGATGTCGCCGATACGCGCGGCCGACTGGCGGATCGTCTCCATGCGCTCGACCATCTGTTCGACGGCGCCCGCGCCCTGCCGCGCCACACCGGATGCGGCCAGCGCGAGTGCGTTGGCATCGTGCGCGTTGACGTGGTTCTGTTCGACGGCTTCCGTCAGGTCGGCCATTGCCCGCACGGTCGCGTGCAGGCTGCGCGCCTGCTCTTCCGTCCGGTGCGACAGGTCGTGGTTGCCGGCCGCGATCTCGGCCGAGGCATCGTCGATCAGGCGCGCGCTGTCGAGCACTTTCACGACCGTGGCCGAGACGCCGTCCGTCATGTGGTTCAACGCATCGAACAGGCGGCCGATCTCGTCGCCGCGGGCGTGGGCGATGGCGGTGCTGAGGTCGCCGTGCGCCACGCGCTCCGCGAGGCCGACCGCCTCCTGCAGCGGCGTCACGATGCTGCGCGTGAGCAGCCAGCCGGCCGCGCAACCGACCAGCAGCGCGGCCGCGCCGAACGCCGGCAACAGGACGCGGCTGAAGGCATATGCCTGCGCGGACGCCGCCGCCATCGCATGCGCCTCACGCGTCTGGTAGGCCAGCAGCGCGTCGATGGCGTGCGTGTAGGCGTCGAACGTGGTTGCCAGTTCGCCGGCCACCATCTGCTCGACATCCTGCGTCTTGCCGAGATCCTTGGCCTGGAACACTTGCTGGCGCACTTGCAGGTACGCGGCCTTGCGCCGCGTCGCGGCGTCGACCAGCGCGCGCTCGTCCGACGCGGTCGGCAGCGCGGCCAGTCGTGCCGCCAGCGCGGCGGCGTTCTTTTCGCCCTGGCCGAGCTGGGCCTGGAAATAATCGCCCGCTTCGAGGCTGTCGCTGCGGGCGATGGCCACGGCGCGCATGCCGTTCAGGCGGGTGATACCCAGCAGCTCGGCCGTCAGCTGCTGGCGGGCCAGTTTGTCGTTGACGAGATCGTTCGCGATGGCGTTCGCGGCCTGCAGGCGCCAGAGTGCGACGATGGAAATGATGACGATGGCGAGGGACACCACGGCGAAGGCGCCGAGGATCTTGGTGCCGGTCTGGAGCTGTGACAATCGCATGGGATAGGCCCAAAGTGAGGAACGCTACCAATCATAAACATGCCGTATGACAACAGAATGACTCACAGGCTGGCCAGTTGCCTGAACTCGGCCGCGCGGCGGCGCGCCACGTCCACCGTGTCGCCGCCGGACAGCAGC
>Ga0207709_10003069_pt1 | contig 10088 bp, 7 predicted proteins | sample KBSM34metaG_FD_184397 | JGI IMG/M metagenome (GOLD analysis project Ga0207709, IMG submission 184397) | Miscanthus rhizosphere microbial communities from Kellogg Biological Station, Michigan, USA - KBS M3-4 metaG (SPAdes) (version 2) | ecosystem: Host-associated > Plants > Roots > Rhizosphere >...
ACACCGACGATGCTCGCCCCGAGGTCGACCGATCGCTTGAGGAAGAGCTGCCCCTTGCTGAATCGCGGGGTCTCGACGTGGATCAGAGGAAGCCCGGCGACGGGGCGGGTGTGCAGACGCGGGCCGGCGATGTCGACGATGCTGGGCGCGAGCACGAGGTGCTGCCGTCCGGCCTGCAGGTTCCACGAGATCTGCTTCACCTTGTCGGGCGGCAACTCGTCGGTGCTCGTGACCGCCACGGTGTCCGCGCTCGTGAGCTCCATCGCCCGCTCGACGGCGTTGACGTTGCCCATCACCGGGATCGAGGTTCCGGGGATCACATCCGCCACCTTCCCCGTAGGGATGCAGGCACCGACGACGTGGTAGCCCGCACTCGGCGTGCGGAGCAGCTCGCGGGCGATCTGCGCGACGGATTCTTCAGACCCGACGAGCAGCACGCGTGCGGAGAAGTCGCCCGTCCGGCGCTTCATGATCAACCACTGCCGCCACAGCCACCGCGTCCACACCAGCACGACGACGCCGACGGGAAGGCTCAGCAAGAGGAATCCGCGGGCGACATCCACTCTCAGCAGGAAGGCCGCGATCGCGATGACGCCGAAGAGTCGCAAGCTCGAATCCACGACGCGGAGGTACTCGTTCGAACCGGAACCGAGCACCCGGATGCTGCGCGAATCACTCCAGGAGAGAGCCCCCATCCAGGCCGCGATCAGCAACACGGAGAACGTCCAGTAGGAGACGTCGGTGATGCGGGAGTCCTCGCGAATCGCCAACTGCGCGTTGCCGAAACCAAACCACGCGATCTGGGTGCCGAAGACGACCCAGGTGACGACGAGGAAGTCGCTCGTGACCAGGCGTCGCTGAAAACGGCGACGCCAGTCGTTGAAGGGTGGAGCAGCGGGACGCATGGTACTTGTGGCCTGAGTCGACGCTTCGTCCGGGCGCGCGGCAGGGCTGCCGCTGTGCGGGTGAGTAGCTGTCGAGTCGTGAGGCGACTCCGTCGTCGCATCGACCTGAATGTCGGTCGACACTTCGGCTTCCTCCCTTGTTCGGTCTCGGCCCCCCGGCTGGCTGGACAGTATCAGCGGAATATGTCAGGCGTGTGACGCTTGCCAAAAACCGACTTCTTCTGGTGAGCCCCGAGCCTATGAGGAAGATGAGAGCGGCCTCATCATCCTTTTGGTGAAACCTTGGTGTCGCGTCGGCGACCGACTCTAGCCGAGGGCGGGCACGGCCGGAGCAGTCGCCCCGAGCGTGCCGACCACGACGAGCGCGAGGTACGTCGCGTTGTAGACCACATGCGTGAGCACGGCGCCCCAGATGCGTCCGGTGAGCAGCACGACAAGCGCACACGTGATGCCCACGGCACAGAGTTGGATGCCGTCGGTCACGCTCAGCGCTCCGGCGGCGGCATGCAGGAGCACGAAGCCACCCGCCGACACGAGCGCCGCCGTCACACCCGCGGCGACCTTCCCGATACTCCGACGCAACAGCTGGTAGATGGTCACGAGCACCACCACCCGGAAGAAGAACTCCTCGACGAGGGGCGCGATCACCGCCGCGGGCAGCGCATCGGTGAGCCACCACCCCGGCGGAAGCGAACCGTCCAGCCTCGCCGCGGAGGGGAACGGCGCGGCATCCGCCCCGCTCAGCCAGCCCTGCAGCAACCGCAACGCGAGCCCGAGACCGACTCCCCACAGCAGGTCGATCGGGCGGAACCGCAACAGCCCGGCGGGCCGGGAACGCGCGAGGGCGAACACGACGGCGGCGGCGAGGCCGAGCCAGAGCACGACGGTCGAAGCGAACGGAGCCCACACCGCGGCGATGCGGCTGACCACTCCGCCACCGACGACGCCGACACCCGCGCCGATCAGCGCGGCGGACAGCACCGAGAGGTCCCATTTGCGCACGGTGGTGCCACCCTGCCGCCAGTCGGTGCGCTTGCGCCGACGGCGCGACCCGTGCGCGCGGTCGGTCGCGACGGGCGCGTCGGACTCGAGGTCGGTGGGGTCGCCGGTCTGCAGACCGGTATCGCTATGCTGATCGGGCACGTGGCCAAACTACCGGTCACGCGGCGAGCCACACACCTCCCCCACTCCCGTCCCCCGCTCCGCCGACCGGAAGTCACCGTGCTCGAGATCCTCACTGTGTGCACCGGCAACATCTGCCGGTCTCCCCTGGCCGCACAGCTGCTCACCACCCGCCTCGCCGATCTCGGCGTCACCGCCTCCAGCGCGGGCACCCGCGCCCGCGAGGGGATGCCGATGACACCGGAGGCCGCCTCGCTCGCTGTGAGCCGCGGCGTCGATGCCGCGCTGACGGCGGCGCACGGCGCTCGATACCTCACGCCGGCGCACGTGCGCAGCGCCGACTTCGTGCTCGCGATGGCGCGCGATCACCGCCGTGAAATCGTCGAACTCGACCCCGCGCGCATGCGGAGCGCGTTCACCGCCCGCGAGTTCGCCCGCCTCGCCGCCGATGTGAGCGATGACGAGCTGCGGGCGGCCGCGGCCGATGCCGCCGACGGGCGGGAACGGTTCGCGGCGATGCTTGCCGTGATCGCCGCTCGGCGCGGACTCACCCTGCCCCCGGCATCCCCCGAAGACGACGACGTCATCGACCCCTACGGCAGGTCGGCGGCGACCTACGAGCGCTCAGCCGAGGAGCTCGAGCCCGGCCTCGCCGCCGTCGAGCGCGTCGTCCGACTCGCCCTGTCCTGACCCTCTCCCGGTCGTTGAGCGAGCGCAGCGAGTCGAAACGCCGCACGCTGTGGATAACTCTCATCCCTGTCGTACCTATGTTCTAATGTCGAAGCCATGGAGAACAGGCTCGATGGCATCGCGGCGGCGCTCGACGCCGTGGCGGCCGCCGGCGGTGGCCGGGCGGCCGACGCACTGAGCCCCCGCGAGCTCCTGGAGGTCAACCGCGCTTTCGGCCTCCTGATGCGACAGGTGGATGCCGCGTTCGCCCCGATCGCCGCCGAGATCTCCCGCCAATCACGGCCGCAGCTCGGGGGCGACTCGCTCGCCAAGAAGCAGGGGTTCCGCTCCCCCGCGGCGCTCATCCAGGCCACCACCGGAGCGAGCATCGGCGACGCGATCAAGCTCGTGCAGGTCGGAGAGGCAACGGCTCCCCGCGCCACCATCGACGGCGCGCCCCGCCCCGCGACTCACCCGCACGTCGCCGCGGCCGTCTCTTCAGCTGCTCTCGGCATGACCGCGGCCGCAGCGATCATCACCATGCTCGACAAGCTCTCCTTGCGGGTCGACGCCGCGCGACGGGATGCCGCGGAGCGTGAGCTCTGCGAGCGTGCACCGGGGCTGCGTGCCGACGAGCTCGCGCGTCTGCTGGCTCGCGCCGAGTCGCAACTCGATCCCAATGCCGCTGCCGCGGCTCACGACGAACGACGCTCGGAGCGCGCGTTGCGGCTGCAGGAGCGCGACGGGATGTTGCATCTCGCGGGCGTGTTCGACGTCGCGACCGGCGCCCCCATCAAGACCGCGCTCGACGCGATGGTCACGCGGGTTCTCCAGCAGAACGAGCACGCGGGTCCTGGCTCCCAGCCCACGACCGCGGATCTCCGTGACGAGCGCACCCTGCCGCAGATGCGCGCCGACGCATTGCAGGAACTGTGCTCGCACGCGCTCGCGTGTGCCGAAGTGCCGACCGCCGCGACGACCACGGTGGTGGTACGGATGACGCTCGAGGAACTGGAGTCGGGGTCTGGACTCGCCAGTATCGACGGCTTCGACACGGCGCTGCCCGCCGCGGAAGTGCGGCGGTTGGCCGCCGATCTGCAGGTGATCCCGTGCGTGCTGGGCGGCGACAGCGAGATTCTCGATTGGGGCCGCACCCGTCGTCTCTTCTCCCCCGCACAGAAGCTGGCGCTCGCGGAGCGGGATGGAGGCTGCGCATTCTGCGGGGCACCTCCACCCTGGACACACGCCCATCACATCGCGTGGTGGAACCGCGACGCGGGAGCGACCGACCTCGACAACGGGATGCTGCTGTGCACCGGCTGTCACCATCGGATACACGGCGACGGGTGGGAGATCCGGGTCGAAGGACGCGGCACCGCGGCGAGAGTCTGGTTCGTGCCGCCACCGTGGGTGGATACCGAACGCACGCCTCGTCTCGGCGGGAATGCTGGCTACGCCCTGAGGACGTGATCGCCGTGTCGCACACGACCACCGTCGCCAGAATCATCACCGCGCACCGGATGGGAGCGCGACCAGCCGAACCCGGGGTGTTGCCGGGTGGACACCGGCCCGAAACATGGCCTATGGCAGACTGTGTCCGATCGTCCGACCAAGCCCCCCTTGGTCGACAGCGCGTCTTCGAGAGGCACCATGGAGCTCAGCGACTACATCCGCATCCTGCGCAAGAACTGGCTCGTCATCGTCGTCCTGACCCTGCTGGGGCTCGGAGCGGCTGCGGGCTACTCCCTGACGCGGACGCCGATCTACGACTCGTCGAGCACGGTCTTCGTCTCGACCCAGACCGCCGGAACCGCCGCCGAACTGCAGCAAGGCTCGAACTTCACGCAGGCGCGTATCAACACGTACGTCGGCCTCGTCAGCACTCCGGTCGTTCTCAACCCCGTCATCGCCGATCTCGGCCTCACCAGGACGGCGGAGGATCTGTCGCACAACGTCAAGGCGTCGGCGGCCCTCAACTCGACGTTGATCACGATCACGGTCTCCGACGCCAGCGCGGTGCAGGCCGCGAAGATCGCGAACGCCGTCGCGGCGAGCCTCGCGTCCGCAGTGCCGCAGCTCGAGCCCGAGACCGCCGCGGGGGGAAGCCCCGTGCGCCTCAGCCGCGTGAGCGACGCACAGCCGGCACTCAAGCCGTCGAGCCCGAATGTGCCCCTCAACCTGGCACTCGGTGTGCTCGTCGGCCTCGCCCTCGGCATCGGCATCGCGGTCTTGCGCACCACGCTCGACAACCGGGTCCGCACGCCCCGCGACGCCGAGCAGATCACCGGAGCACCCGGCATCGGCGCGATCGCCTACGACACGAAGGCGAAAGAGCGCCCCCTCATCGTCCACGCCGACCCGCTCAGCCCGCGCGCGGAGTCGTTCCGCGCCCTCCGCACGAACCTGCAGTTCCTCGACATGGGTGGGCGGTCGAGCTTCGTCGTCACGAGCTCCATCCCCAGCGAAGGCAAGTCGACCACCACGATCAACCTCGCGATCGCCCTCGCCGACGCGGGCAAACGCGTCGCCCTGCTCGACACCGACCTCCGCAAGCCGAAGGTCGCGGAGTACCTCGGCATCGAGGGCGGCGCCGGCCTCACCGACGTGCTCATCGGACGGGCCAAGGTCAGCGAAGTGATGCTGCCCTGGGGCGGCCGGAGCCTCTTCGTCCTGCCTGCCGGCAAGATTCCGCCGAACCCGAGCGAGCTGCTCGGTTCGCAGCAGATGAGCACGCTGCTCGACCTCCTCGAGCAGGACTTCGACGTGGTCCTCTGCGATGCGCCGCCGCTGCTCCCCGTCACCGACGCCGCGATCCTGGCCCGCGCCACCAGCGGCGCCCTGCTCATCGTGTCGGCCGGCCGCACCACCAAGCACCAGCTGCAGGGCGCGACCGAAGCGCTCAACACCGTGGGCGCCAAGGTCGCCGGCTTCGTCATGTCGATGGTCCCGACTCGCGGCCCCGACTCCTACTACTCGGCCTACGGCTACGGCTATGGGTACGGCTACGGATATCGCGAGACGCCCACCAAGAATGACAAGGCCGCCCGCAAGGCGACCAAACGACGGGCGCGCTCGACGCCGCTCGCGACCGTGCCCCTCGCACCGAGCCGCGACGAACTCGGGTTCGAGTCCCGCCGCGACGCGCGCGAGGCCGATAAGGAGAGCTGAACGGTGCCCGGGCAGCGCCCCGCCGCGGCGACGTGGGGCGGAGTCACCCTGATCGCTGTGGGCCTCACCGTACTCGCCGTCGTCGTCGCCGCGCTGAGCATCGCTGCACTCCGTCAAGGACGGGCTCCGGGCGATGGCGACGCGGTGGGCCCAGCGCCGACATACACCTACGGGCCGCGCACGTCATCGGCGGCTCCCACAGCGACACCCGCACCCACGGCGACGTCAGCCGCACCTACACCCACATCCGCGGCGACACCGGCATCACCGGCACCCCCTGCCATCGCGGCCCCCGGCGCGGACGAGCGCTTCCTGACGGTGGGCGCCGAGGCCATGTGGCGCGGAACGGCCGGCTCGTGCGGCGGCACCGCGCCCCTCATCGAGCGCTCGACCGACGACGGCACGACATGGCAGACGGTCACCCCCACAACAAAGGGCATCTCACGGCTGCTCAGCCTCACCTCCTTCGGCGGGCGCAACGCCACCGCCGTCGCCGAGCTCGGCGGCGACTGCGCGCCCACGACCCTCCGCACCTACACCGACGGCCAGTTCTGGGAGACCTATCCCGACATCTTCGCGGTCGACACCTACGTCGGACAGAGCTCCATCGTCGTCGACGGCAAGAACGTCGCGGCTCCCTGTGCGACGCCGTGGGGACTCCGCTCCGCATCGGGCACCACTGCGCTGGTCTGCGACGACACGGCGTACCGTCTCGACGGGGACAGCTGGACGGCGATCTCGACGGGGGCACGCGCCCTCGCCGTCACGGCGACCGACGTCTACGTCGCCCACGCGGATGCGGCGTGCACCGGCATCAGCGTCACCGCGCACGCCACCGACGGCACGTCAGTCGACCTGGGATGCACGAGCCTCGACCCGTCGCAGTCGTCAGCGCCGCTCGCCCTCGACTCGAACCCCGGCGCGTCGGGCACGATCCTCTATCTCTGGGCCGGACAACGCCTCATCCAGATCGCCGGCTGAACCGGAGCGCTCAGGACGCCAGCAGGTCGGCGACCCGACGCCGCAGATCGCGCGGCGCGAAGGGCTTCACGACGTAATCGTCTGCCCCGGCATCGTGGGCGGTATCGATGTCCGCCGGCGCCGCCTTGGCCGTAAGCATCATGATGCGCGTGCTGTCGAACGAGTGATCTTGGCGCAGCATCCGGCACACGTCGATACCCGTCATACCGGGCATCATCCAGTCCAGCACGATGAGGTCGGGCCGATGCTCGGTTGCGGCGAGGATGCCGCGGCGCCCGTCACCGGCGACCTCCACCGAGTGACCGGCGATGGTGAGGACAGTGCGAACGAGTTCCGCAACATCGACATCGTCGTCGACCACGAGAACATGCGCCATGGGTGCCTCCACCGAGTCTCCCCCTGCGTATCTAGTCTGGCTAGTTTCCCCCCCAGTTGCCACTAGCGTACTCGTATGAGAGCCCCCGGGGCGGATCGCGCGGACGCGCGACGCGAGTCGTCCCGCTGGCGCGCCATCGCCTTCTGGGTTGGAGGACCCCTCCTCATCCTCGGGGTCTCGGTGGGCACCGTGGCCTTCATGCTTCCGGGGCTCCGCGTTTCGCTGTGGTGGCCCGCTGCCGGGGTCTCCGTCGCGCTCGCCCTACGAGCACGCGCATCGCACCGCCCCGCGGTGATCGCCATGGTGCTGGTGACGACCACGGCCGGCAACCTCCTGGCGGAACGGTCGCCGACCGTCAGCATCCTCTACGGCATCGCGAACAGCATCGAGGTCGCCCTCCTCACGTGGCTGCTGCTGCGCGGGCGCGACCAGGCACGCCTGCGCACCACCGCCGACGCCGTCCGCCTCATCGCGATGACGGCGATCTCGTCGGTCGCCTTCGCCCTGATGGTCGCCGCGATCAGCACTGCCCTCGGCACCGGACAGGCGCTCTCCGCTGCCATCGTCACGGGCGCCTCGCACTTCGCCGCCGTGGTGCTCATCGTTCCGCTCGTCATCTTCGAACGGCAACCCCAGTCACGCCCAGCCGCACCCGAGCTGCTCGCGCAGTGCGTCTTGATGGCCCTCGTCATCGCCGGCTGTCTCGGCCCGCTCACCCCGCTCCCTCTGGCTTTCGTCGTCTTCGTCCCGCTCTCGTGGGCGACGCTGCGGCTCCCCCCGCTCGTCGCCCACTCCGAAGCCATCATCATCGCCGTCGTGGCGCTGATGTTCACGCGGCTCGGCATCGGGTCCTTCGCCGGTTCCGGCGTCGACGCCCCTTCACTCGGCATCGTCGTGACGGTGTTCCTCGCGGCGATCGCCGTGTTCACCGTGATGACGACGACCCAGCGCAACGAGTCCCTCATGCACGCACGCATCGCTGTGGATGCCGCGGAAGACAGCGCCGAGGCCGCTCGCGCGACGACGGCGACGCTCCAGGTGCGCTACGACCTCGAACGCCAGCGTCAAGACTTCCTCTCCACGACGAGCCACGAACTGCGCACACCGGTCACCATCATCGCGGGCTACAGCGAACTGCTCTCCGAGCTCGCGCTGCCCGACGAGGCTGCCCCGTGGATCGACGCGGTCCGCCGCAACACCGGGCGCCTCGCCGCGATGCTCGACGACCTCCTGACGTTCGGACGCACCCAACAGGAACGCCCACGACCGGTCGAGGTCACGACGTCCGACCTCGTGACGATCGCGCTCGGCCGCCATAGCGATGCGGCGGCCGCGCGTGCGATCGCGGTCTCGGTGACCGTCCCCACCGCGGGCGAATCGGTCGTCGTCGCCGATCGCGATGACGCAGCCCGTTCGCTCACCAACCTGATCTCCAACGCGGTGAAGTTCACGCCCGACGGCGGGAGCATCCGCATCGAGATCAGCGAGGTGGCAGACGACACGATGATCACCGTCGTCGACACCGGCCCCGGCATCGGCCCCGACGCGCTCGCCCAGGTGTTCGACCCCTTCTACCGCGGCGAACAGTCCGAAGCGCGCGCCATGCCCGGCACCGGACTCGGGCTCCCCATCGCCCGCATGCTCGCCCGTCGCAACGGCGGAGAGGTGATGCTGGTCTCCTTCCCCGGCCTCGGCACCAAAGCAACGCTCCTCCTTCCGCGCACCCGCCCCGTGGGTGACGCGACCCCGGAGGAGAACCTGCACGACGATCAATAGACTGCCAATTGAGGAACCGATGATCACCCCCCGCATCGAGAGCCGATGGGCCGACAGCCAGCTGATCGGCACCGTTGTGAGGTCCGTGTGGCAGTGGCAGATGGTCGTCGCCTTCAGCACGGTGGCCGGGGCCGTGGGCATCGCCCTGCTCGACCCGCTGCTCTTCGGCAGCTTGGCCTTCCTCGCCGGTCTCACCTGCATCAGCGGCATCACCGTCCTGTCTTTCGTCACGCCGTGGGCTCGCCACCGGGCTGCGGTGGTCGCGCTGCCCCTTTTCGACACGTTCGCCATCGGTCTTCTCGCCATGGCCGACGACGCTCTCGGCTACCTGTGGGTCGCCCCCATCGCGTGGATCGCCAGCTACTACTCCGTCGCCACGATCGCGGCCGGCCTCGTCATCGTCACCGCCATGCAGTTGGCCCGCTGGATCGTCCCCGGCACCCCCCACACCTCTCCGCTCGAAATGGTCATCGTGGTGCTCGCGCTCGGCTTCCTCGGGATCGCGATGAACCAGGGGGCGCGACGAACGCGCGCCTTTCGCCTCCTCATCCGCCGTCAATCGCGTCAGCTGGACCGCGTCGTCGTGCGCATGGCACTGCACGAGGATCGGGCGAGCACTCTGTTCGAGACCATCACGACGGCGCTCGCCCGTGTGGACGCTCGTGGAGGGCTCGACCTCGCCAACGCCGCCTACCGGCACCTGTACGCCTACGACAACGACGACTACCGGCATCCGCCGCGCGCGATCGAGTACGACGGCTATCGCGGGAACGCACTGCCTCGTGAAGCCACCTCGATCGCACGGGCAGCCCGCGGCGAGCGCATCGAGAACGAGGTGCTCTGGCTGTACGACGCGAGCGGCAACTGGCGCGCACTCTCGATGTCGATCCGTGGACGGACCATGGTGCACGAGAGTGCACCGGATGCCGAGGTGTCCATCATTCAACTCGATGACGTGACCGCCCACGAGTTCGAGCGCCGGCAGCAGCGGGCGATCACCAGCGCGGTCTCCCACGAACTGCGAAATCCGCTGACGGTCATCCTCGGCCACAGCGATCTGCTGCTCGAAAGCGGAGGCTTGACCCCTGCGC
>Ga0207709_10003070_pt1 | contig 10085 bp, 9 predicted proteins | sample KBSM34metaG_FD_184397 | JGI IMG/M metagenome (GOLD analysis project Ga0207709, IMG submission 184397) | Miscanthus rhizosphere microbial communities from Kellogg Biological Station, Michigan, USA - KBS M3-4 metaG (SPAdes) (version 2) | ecosystem: Host-associated > Plants > Roots > Rhizosphere >...
CGTCTACTACGATGACGCGCGTTTCAGCGATTTCTGGAACACCGCCGCAGCACTGAAGAAGCCGTTCTACATGCACCCGCGCGATCCGCTGCCAAGCCGCGAACCGATCTACGACGGCGCGCACTGGCTCACCGGCCCGACCTGGGCCTTTGCGATGGAAACGGCCATCCACGCACTGCGCTTGATGTCCAGCGGCATGTTCGACCGCCACCCCGAGCTGCAGATGATCCTGGGCCACTTCGGCGAGGGCATTCCCTTCAACATCTGGCGCGTCGACCACATCCTGCGCAAGGGCCGCCGCGGCATGCCCTGCGACAGGGAGATTGGCGACTACCTGCGCAGCAACGTGCACATCACGACCAGCGGCAACTTCCGCACGCCGACGCTGCTGTCGACGATGCTCGAAGTGGGTGCGGACCGCATCATGTACTCGGTCGACTACCCGTTCGAGAAGCACGAGGACGCCGCCCGCTGGTTCGACAGATGCGAGATCAGCGAGAACGATCGCCAGAAGATCGGCCGCGACAACGCCCGCAAGCTCTTCGGATGGGTATGAGCTCACCCCCAGTCTTCGCGCACTTCGTGTCGCTACGCCAACCCCCTTCCAGGGGGCAACACCAGCGGCCCGGCAAAGCCGGTTCCGCGGTGTTCCTGGAAGGAACTCCTACGCAGAGCCTTGAGGAAGGTCAATGAATAGATCAATAGACACCCGCCCCGTGCTCGTGGCCGGCGGCGGCATCGGCGGCCTCGCCGCCGCGCTGGCCCTGGTGCGCGAGGGCTACCGCGTGAAGGTGATCGAGCAGGCCAGCCGGATCGGCGAGATCGGCGCGGGCATCCAGCTGAGCCCCAACGCCTTTGCGGCCTGCGACGCGCTCGGCGTGGGCGAGCACTTGCGCGCCAAGGCGGTCTACACCGAGGAGATGGTGATGTTCGACGCCATCGATGCGAAGCGCGTGGCGAGCATCTCGCTGTCGGAGAAGTTTCGCGAACGCTTCGGCAACCCCTATGCGGTGATCCATCGCGCCGACATCCATGGCGCGCTGCTCGAGGGCGTGAAGGCGACGACCGACGGCATCGAGTTCCTGACCTCGACCAAGGTCGTGCACATCGAGCAGGACGACGGTGGCGTCACGCTCATCGACGCGCAAGGCGGCCGGCACGAGGGCCAGGCCGTGATCGGCTGCGACGGCGTGCGTTCCGCGGTGCGCCAGCAATACGTGGGCGACAGCATCCGAGTCTCGGGCCACGTGGTGTTCCGCGCAGTGGTCGACACGGCCGAGTTCCCCGAGGCGCTGCGCTTCACCGCGCCCTGCATCTGGGTCGGCCCCAACTGCCACCTGGTGCACTACCCGCTCAAGGGCGGCGACAAGTTCAACATCGCCGTCACCTTTCACAGCGAGCAGCCCGAGGAATGGGGCTCGATGGACGGCGATCCGGCCGAGGTGCAGCGCTACTTCCGTCCGACCTGCGAGCAGGTGCAGCAGCTGCTGCGCATTCCGAAGGCGTGGAAGCGCTACTCGACGGCCGACCGCAACCCCATCGAGCAATGGACCTTCGGCCGCGCCACGCTGCTGGGCGACGCGGCGCATCCGATGGTGCAATACCTTGCGCAGGGCGCGTGCACGGCCTGCGAAGACGCGGTGACGCTGGGCCTCGCGCTGCGCCGCGAAGCGGGCGACTGGCCTCGCGCGCTCGCGCTGTACGAGCGCTCCCGCGTGGCGCGCACCGCGCGCGTCGTGCTCTCGGCACGCGAGATGGGCCGCATCTACCACGCCAAGGGCGTCGAACGCCTGGTGCGCAACAGCATGTGGAAGGGGCGGCCGCAGGAGCGCTTCTACGACGCACTCGAATGGCTCTACGGCTGGACGGCGGCCACCTGTCTCGACGAGACGCAGCACCCAGGAGAAACGACATGACGACGACTTCCTTCCGGGGCTGGACCCTGGCCGCCCGCGTGCTGATGGCCGCGATCTTCCTCGTTGCGGGCGTGCGCAAGCTCCTGACCTATGGCGCCACGCTCGGCTACTTCGCAAAGCTCGGCATTCCGCTGGCCGACGTGGTGCTGCCGCTGACCATTGCGCTCGAGATCGGCGGCGGGCTGCTGTTGATCGCCGGGTGGCGCGTGCAGTGGGTCGCGGGCGCGCTGGCCGTGTTCACCCTGGCCTCGGCCTTCACCGCGCATGCGTTCTGGTCTGCCGACGCGGCGCAGTTCGCGGGCCAGCTCAACAACTTTCTCAAGAACGTGGCCATGGCGGGCGGCTTCCTGGTGCTCATCGTCCATGCCGGCCGCAGCGAGCGGAAGGCCGGTTCTGCGGGCTGAGTGGAAAACTCCTTTCCGCCCGCGGGGTTGAACGGTCCGCGGGGCGGGGGGACACTCGCACGCCATCCCCTCCGGAAAGATCGAGCGATGCCCGTCCAATCCTTCGTCTACAACAGCGTTCCCCAGCGGGTGGTCTTCGGCGCGGGATCGCTGCAGCACCTGGCGCGCGAGATCGACGCGCTCGGCGCACGCCGTGCGCTGGTGCTTTCCACGCCCGAGCAGCGCCCGCAGGCCGAGCGCATCGCCGACATGCTGGGCGCGCATGCGGCCGGCGTGTTCGACCGGGCCGTGATGCATGTGCCGATCGAAACCGCACGCGAGGCGAGGAAAGTCGCACACCGTCTCGGCGCCGATTGCGCCGTGGCCATCGGCGGGGGCTCCACCACGGGACTCGGCAAGGCGATCGCGCTCGATTCGGGCCTGCCGATCCTCGCCATCCCGACCACCTACGCGGGCTCGGAGATGACGCCGATCTACGGCATCACCGAAGCCGGCATGAAGAAGACCGGCAAGGATGTCAAGGTGCTGCCGCGCACCGTGATCTACGACCCCGAGCTGTCGCTGAGCCTGCCCGTGGGCATGAGCGTGACCAGCGGCATCAACGCGATCGCGCATGCGGCCGAAGGCCTCTACGCCACCGATGCCAATCCGATCATGGACCTGATGGCGCAGGAGGGCATCGCCGCGCTGGGCCGCGCCTTGCCGGCGATCCGCGCATCGGCCCGGGACCTGGGCGCGCGCAGCGATGCGCTCTACGGCGCCTGGCTTTGCGGCACGGTGCTCGGCAATGTCGGCATGGCCCTGCATCACAAGCTGTGCCACACGCTGGGCGGCAGCTTCAACCTGCCGCATGCCGAGACGCACACCATCGTGCTGCCGCATGCGCTGGCCTACAACGCCGCCGCGGCGCCGGAAGCCATGGCGCGCATCGCGAGGGCGCTGGGTGGACGCAATGCCGCGCAGGCCGTGTTCGATCTGGCGCGCGACAACGGTGCGCCGGTCGCCTTGCGCGACATCGGCATGAAGGCCTCGGACCTGGACCTGGCCTGCGCGCATGCGCTCCAGAACCAGTACCCCAACCCGCGCCCGCTGGAGCGCGATGCGATTCGCGCCCTGCTGCAGAACGCGTGGGAAGGCGTGCGGCCGTAAGCAGGGCCGCGCGGGGTTTTCTTTCCTACAGACCTGCCTGGCGGGTGAACGACACCGTCGGCTTGTCGTAGGCCGAAGGCACCTGGTCGCGGTAGAAGGCGCGGCGGTCCAGGCTTTGCAGCGGGTCGTGTGCGGTGGCGACGGCCTGGTCGCGCACGGCATTGCGGTCGAGCGTGGAGTGGATGGCCACCACGCCTTCGCCGCTGGCGTCCGAATACGTGTCGCCGCTGCGCGCGGCGGCGACGGCTTCGGCCTGCACGTCGGCGCGGCTGGCCTGCGAGGTGATCGCGTGCACGCCTTCGTAGGTTTCGGCATGCGCGCCGGCGGCGCCCAGCATGGCGAGTGCGGCGGCGGAAAGAGCGATGAGTTGCTTCGTCTTCATGGTGAGAGTCCCTTTGACTGTCTGCGTGGACGGCGGACATTCGTCGTTGCCACGAGATGCAGTGTGAAACCGCATCGTGGTTGGCGCTGTGCGTTTGCGCACCGCTTTCGCCAACTACAGCGGTGTCGTCGCAGGGGACGGATACAGCACCGCAAGGGGCTCGGAGCGGCCGCGCACGGCCAGCGTCTCGGCCGGTCCCATCGTGTCCGCAACGCCGGCCTGTTGCGCGGCGTACAGGGAGACAACGAGGCGCGATGCAGCGGTCTTGGCGTGGTCCTGAAGGCGGCTCGCCGTATTCACCACCTCGCCGATCGCCGTGAAGGTGGTGGTCTCCAGATAGCCGACTTCACCCACGGCCGCGCGTCCCGCATGCAGGCCCATGCCGAAATCCAGCTGCTGCCCGAACTGGGCTTCGAAGCCTTCGCTCCATGCGTTCATGCGCTGGCCGATGAGTTCGGTCGCGCGCAGCGCCTGCCTGCATGCGGTCGGCAGGTCGGTGTCGAGCCCGAAGATCGCCATCACGCTGTCGCCGATGAACTGGTTCGGCACGCCGCCGCTTTCGCGCACGGCCGCGCCGACGGTCGCGAAGTAGCGGTCGAGCACATAGGCGAGGTCGAAGGGCCACTGCCGCTCCGACAACCCCGACCAGCGCCGCAGGTCGACGAAGAGGATCGCCACGTCGCGCTCGCGCCCGAAGCTGCCGACCGGCGCGGGCCGGCCCTCGTTGGGCCGCGGTGCGAACAGCGGCGTGACCTCGATGTCGCCGTGCGGGCGCAGCTGGCAGGCCAGGCGCACATCGCCCGGCGCGCGCACGCGTTCGAGGGTGCGCTGCTCGTCGCGGCCCGGCTCGCCGATGTGTCCGGCGGGTCCGGCCACGCGCACGCGGCAGGTGGAGCAGCGCGCCCGGCCGCCGCAGATCGACACATGCGCGATGCCGTGCGAGCGGCTGGCCTCCAGCACGCTCCAGCCGTGCGGCACCTGCACGGTGCGGTCGGGGTAGCGCAGGGCAATGGACGGCCGGCGCGACCAGCGCGCAAACCGGTTCCGCCCCCAGCGCCACGCCAGCAGGGCGAGCAGCGCGAGTGCGTAGGACCACTTGATGTTCCATTCGGCCGCATTGAGCGCCTTGCCCTGTTCGGGCGTCGGCAGCACGGCCGGCGGCACGCCGGTCCACTGGAACTCGCGGCCCATCGAGACGAAGCCCATCGCCGCCGTCAGCGGCAGCACCACCGCAATGGCCAGCAGCAGGTGGGAGAAGCGCCGGTAGGCCGGCTGCACCCGCAGCGCGAAGTGCAGGCCGAGGCAGCCGTGGGCCCAGGCCGCGAGCATCATGCCGAGCTGCGCGGCCGCGCCCGGCAGGTTCCACAGTCCCCAGACCACGCGGACGTAGGAGCCCTCGATGCCGTAGGCCAGGTAGGCGCCGCGCATGGCGGTCAGGTGGGTGGCCAGCAGCAGCGGCAGCGCAAAGCCCAGCAGCACGCGCAGGCCTTCGAGCGGCGGCATGCGCAGGGTGCGCCGCTCCCACAGGGCGACGACGGCCAGCGCCAGGTGGACGAAGGCCGCGCCATACAGCAGCGCGGTGCCCGGCAGGCTGTGCCAGAAGCGCTGCACGCCGCGCAGCACGGTCTCGGCCGCTTCGAAGGAAAAGATGCCGAGCGAATGGTTCAGCAGGTGCGCCGTCACATAGGCCATCAGCACCAGCCCGCTGGCCCAGCGGAGATTGCGCCGTGTCGGCGGTCTCAGCAGAAAAAGGGCTGGGGGGGAACGTCTGTCCATGAACGGGTTCGAAGCGGCACCCGAGCATAATGCGCGCGCCCCAACCGACCGGCATGGCCCAACCCGAACCCACCCCCCGCTCCAGCCTCGCGCTGCGCCAGATCGCGCTGCTCGAAGGCCTCTCCGACCAGCGCCTCGACCTGCTCGCCCAGCAGTGCCTCTGGCACAGTGTGGAGGCCGGCAAGCCGCTGCTGCTGCGCGCCGAGCAGCAGGGCGAGGTGTTCCTGCTGGTCTCGGGCCGGGTGCGGGTGACGACCTATTCGGCCAACGGCCGGCAGGTGACCTTCCGCGACTGCGAAGCCGGCGAGCACTTCGGCGACATTGCCGCGATCGACGGTGGCCCGCGCTCCGCCGATGTGGTCACGCTCGAACCCAGCGTGGTCGCCAGCCTCGACCGGCCCGCCTTCAGGGCCCTGTTGCGCGACGAGCCGCGGGTGGCCGAGCGGGTGATGCAGCGGCTGGCGTCGCTGGTGCGGCAGCTGTCGGAGCGCGTGATCGACCTGAGCACGCTCGGCGTGCAGAACCGGCTGCATGCCGAACTGCTGCGCCTGGCGCGCGCCGCCGGTGTCGAGGGCAACGAGGCCCGGCTGGAGCCGGCGCCCAGGCATGCGGCGCTGGCCAGCCAGATCAGCACCAACCGCGAGCAGGTGACCCGCGAGCTCAATGTGCTGGTGCGCAGCGGCGTGCTGCGCAAGGACGGCCGGGCCCTGCTGGTGGCCGATGCCGCCCGCCTGGAACGCATGGTCTCCCAGGTGCGGGGCGACGCCGGCTGAGCAGGATCAGTTCCAGCGGCCGTTGCGCCCGCCGATGCTGAAGCGGCCCGCGCCCAGCAGCACCACGGTCAGCGCGCCGAACAGGTACAGGCCCTGCAGTTCCAGTGCCCAGCCGCCTTGCTTGGTCATCGAGAACAGGTCGGCCATGTGCACCAGGCCGAAGGCCACGAGCATGTTGATGACGACCACGCCGGCGGCGGCGCGGGTCCAGACGCCCGCGATCATCAGCAGCGGCGCGGCGATCTCGCCCACGAACACGAGGTAGGCCAGCCCGCCCGGCAGGCCGGCCTTGGCCAGCATGCCGCCGATGAAGCCGACGCCGGCCGAGAGCTTGAAGATGCCGTGCAGCAGCACGAGCACGCCGATCGTCACGCGCAGCAGCAGCTTGCCGGCGTCGTCCAGCGTGGCGGGGGAGGGGGACGCGAGCGACGACGATGCGATCGGCGCACGCGCGGTGTTGGCGGCTACGGCCTGGGTGTTCATGGCAGATCCTTGGAAATGGAAGGGCCGTCGCGGAATGCGACGGTTGCGGTTCCAGTGTTGCGGAGCTGCCCGTTGCCGGGCTGTGCGTTTACGCACATTTTTTTGAAGTAGCCCTCATTCTTTCGTGGAACACCGCGGAACCGGCTTTGCCGGGCCGCTGGTGTTGCCCCCGGTAGGGGGGTGGCGAAGCGACACGAAGTGCGCGCAGCCTGGGGGCGAGTCTCAGTGGGCGCCGAAGTGGCCGGTCCACTTTCTTTCGTAATCCATTTTCTGGAAATGAGCCGCCATGAAATCGATGAAGCTGCGCACCTTCGCCGACAGGTGCTTGCGGCTCGGATACGCCAGGTTGATCGTGAGGTGCGGCAGGTCCCAGTCGTCGAGCGTGGGCACCAGGCGCCCGGCCACGATGTCCTCGTAGACGATGTAGGTCGGCTGCACCAGGATGCCCATGCCGTCGAGCGCGGCGGCGCGCAGCACCTGGCCGTCGTTCGATTCGAGCAGGCCGGTGACCGACACGGTCTGGCTCTCGCCCTTGCGGGTGAAGCGCAGTTCGTTGGGGTTGTTGGCGTGTGTGTAGATCAGCAGCTTGTGCTGCTTGAGGTCTTCCAGCGTCTTCGGAAAGCCGTGCTGCGCGAAGTAGCGCGGCGAGGCCGCGAGGATGCGCCGCGTCTCGCCGAGACGGCGGATCGTGACGTTCGAGTCGGGCTCGAATTCGCGCGTGCGGATCGCCACGTCGATGTTGTTGTCGATCAGGTCGAAGTAGCGGTTGGCCGCCTCCACATGCACCGTCACGCCCGGGTAGCGCTGCGTGTATTCGCGCAGCAGCGGTGCGATGTGGTGGATCGAGAACGAGAGCGAGGCCGTGATGCGCAGCGTGCCGGTGGGGTTGAGCGCCGTGGCGTTCACCGTCGACTCGGCATCGGCCAGGTCGGCCAGGATGGTCCTGGCCCGGCCGCAGAACTCGCGGCCGGTGTCGGTGAGGTAGAGGCGGCGCGTGTTGCGCTCCACCAGCCGCGCGCCCAGCCGGGCTTCGAGTGCGCTCAGGGCGCGGCTCGCGGCGGCGTTCGACAGCCCCAGCGCCTCGGCCGCGCGGCTCAGGCTGCCGGCATCGGCGATCTGCACGAGCAGGGCGATTTCGGTCCAGCGGTCCATGGGGTCTCCGGGGCTTGGCTTGTCTTTTTCGGGGGTGATTCCGGGGATGAACCGCTGGCCCCCAAACATTTCCAGGCCGTCGATTTTAGGGGGGCGCCCCATGAGCCACGATCGAACAGTCTTGAACTGAGCCGTTTCAGGAAGGCGAATCCAGAGAGCGGTTTTGCGGCAAGGTAAGTAAATGTTGCTACATTTGCCGTGTCATGGGTCTACGAAATGAAGCGCTCGTGTGGCGCCTGCTGTTGCTGATGTTCGCGGTGGTGGGACTGGGGTGGTGCGTCCCTGCACGGGCCGTGACGCTGGTGGAGCAGGCACAGCTCACGCTGGCCTTGCACGGCCAGGCGCCGGCCCAGGTCCAGACACCGCAGACCGTGGCACTGCCCTATGACTGGGATCAGCGGCAAGGCGCGGTCGACGGCGAGGCGCGGTTTGCGTTCGAGATACCGGCGGCCGATCCCGCCACGCCCTTGGCGCTGTTCGTGCCACGCCTGGGCAACAGTTTTCGTCTGTCGGTGAACGGCCAGGAACTGGCGCGGTTCGGCGCCTTCCCGCCGGCGCCCTACGACGACGCCTCCTTTGCGCCGCAGTACTTCATGCTGCCTGCCTCGGGCTCGGCGTCGCCGCAGCGCGTGGAAATCGTCATCGCGGCGCAGGCTGCACGGCAGGGTGGGTTGTCGCCGGTGGTGGTGGGCAGCGAGGCCGAGATTCTTCCGTTGTACGAACGTGCCCTGTTCTGGCATGTCAGCGGTGGGCGCTTCATCGCCATCGCGAGCGGCGTGCTGGGGGCGCTGTCGCTGCTGGTGTGGCTGCGGCAGCGCGAACCGATCTACCTCTACTGTTGTGGTCGGTGCAGACGGCTCGCGTGCTGTTCACGCATGCACCGTTGCCCTGGCCCTGGTGGGGCGTGCTGCCGCTGGCGGCCTTCCAGGCCGCGGTGCCCCTGCTGTGCCGGTTCGCCCTGGCCGTGGTGGGACGCGAGCACACCCGGCTGGCACGCATCCTGGGCCTGATGGCCTGGCTGGCGCCGGTGGCGGCCGTGCTGGGCATCATGGTGCCCTGGCTGTGGCTGATGCCGCTGTGGCGGGGGCTGGGCCTCGTGGCTGCACTCGCGATGATGGTCGTCGTGCTGCGCGTGGCGCTGCGCAGTGCCGTGCTGGAACACCGCGTGCTGGGCCTGGCCGTGGTGTTGATCGTGCTGTGCGGCGCGCGCGACGTCTGGGTCATGCGCACGTCGCCCGAGGCCTACGCGATGGTGCCCTGGATCCGCTTCGCCTGGGTCGGCTTCGCCATCACGCTGGCGTGGGTCATCGCCGAGCGCATGCGCAAGGACGCCCGGGCGGTGGCGGCAATGAACGCCTCGCTGGAGGCGGAACTGGCCGAGCGCAACGCCGCCCTGGAGGCCGCCTTCGCGCGCGAACGGGAGGGAGAGAAGGCGCGCGGCGCCCTGGAGGAGCGCCAGCGCCTGGTGCAGGATCTGCACGATGGCCTTGGCGGCCAACTGGTGGGGCTGCTGCGGATGGCCCAGCAGCCGGGGGCGGCCCGCGAGGATGTCGCGCTGCACCTGCGCGACGCGGTGGACCAGCTCAAGCTCACGGTGGACGCCATGCATGCCGACGAGGGCGATGTGGCCTCGACCCTGGGCAGCGTGCGCTACCGGCTGGGGCCGCGCCTGCAGGACGCCTGCATCGATCTGCACTGGGATGTCGGCCGCCTGCCGATGATGACGGGCTGGAGCGCGCGTGAGTCCCACCAGATGCAGATGCTGCTGTTCGAAGCGTTCGCCAACATGATGGCGCACTCGGCGGCAACGCGGGCCAGCCTGAATGCGCGCTGGGTACCCGTTGGCGGCGCGGAGGGCGCGACGAGCGAGGCCATCGAGGTCAAGGTGTGCGACAACGGCCGTGGTTTCGATGCCAACGCCAAGTTCGCCGGCAGGGGATTGGCGAACATGCGTGCGCGCGCCGCCGCGCTGGGTGGCACGCTGACGCTGCGCTCGCGGCCTGGGGAGACCTCCTTGTGTTTGCATCTGCCTGTGCCAAGTGGCAAGTCT
>Ga0207709_10003071_pt1 | contig 10083 bp, 7 predicted proteins | sample KBSM34metaG_FD_184397 | JGI IMG/M metagenome (GOLD analysis project Ga0207709, IMG submission 184397) | Miscanthus rhizosphere microbial communities from Kellogg Biological Station, Michigan, USA - KBS M3-4 metaG (SPAdes) (version 2) | ecosystem: Host-associated > Plants > Roots > Rhizosphere >...
AGGACAACCAAGCGTTGAAAAAGCCAGCTTCATTTGGAGTTACGGCGTGAACTCGAATGCTCCTATATCAATCGCGCCAAACACCGGTCGCGCCTGCGCCGTGCCAACTGCCAGAGCAGTATGAACGGGCGGCAAGAAAGCCGGTGGGAATAAAGGACTAATGAATGGATGTCCTGCCGGACTTTGCGGCGCGCCATTGCCTGCATTTACGAGGGGACTCGTCGACGTTGGCCGCAGATCAAGCGTCGAGATGTTTACAAATCCAGGATTGGCGCCTGTTATAGTTCCAGTCCACGCCGTTGGAACGAGGGCGGAACCTGTCGTCACCCAGTTGTTGCTGCCGGTGCTGACGCGACCATTCACCCAACGCACACGCGTCTCGAGCACAACTTTATCGATCGGCGCACCACCAACACGGAAGAAAACGTTGTTGTGCATCTCGAGACTCTCAATGCCCTCGAAGATCTCAACGCCCGGACTCACCTGGCCCTGTCGCAGGATGAACGTGTTGTTCACAAAGCGATACCGACCATCCGTGTGACCTGTGCCGTCTCCACCGACGCGGGCCATACGCGTACCTTGCGTGGCAATGTGCTGAAACACATTTCCGACAACGTCAGAGTCTTCACGAGCAGTGTTTTGGCTGACGTTCTTGTTGCCATGTGGATCTGGGCCAATCAGTTCGATCTCTCCATAAAAACCACCGGAGACCCAGTTGTAATAGATCTCGTTGCGTTCCGCGCGACTCTTGATGTTGTTGCCCCCGTTTTGATCGTGGAGATAGCAGTACTGCATGCGGAACACTGAACCCGGATGCGCCACCTCGTCGGTCGCCATGTAGACCGGATGCTGCCCGGTGCCGTTTCCGCAGTGATAGACCTCCACATATTCCATCAATAGCGAACCCGAGTCCGTATCGGCGCCAAGAATTCCGTGCGCCGGACAATCATGGACCACGCAGTCACGCAAAGTAATGTCGTGTGCGTGGTGATAGATACCTCGGAAGCTGCCGCCCGTTACGTCGAAGCCTTCGAAGACGTAGTGATCTGACAAACGAAACTCGACGGTATTCGTACCGCCCGAGATCACTGGACGCAGACCGTTAATGCGAATTCCCCTGATCGTAATCTTGTTTACGACAGTGCCCGGTCGTGTAAATATCAAATCTCCCGGATAGGTTGCATTGCCATCCACTTCCGCTATGTCACCAGGGTTAAGCAGAGGCGCCACATCCTGCAGTTTCTTCAAAGTTCGAGTTGGACCAACTTGATAGGTCACCGCAAATGCGGTGCTACCGCAAACAGCAATCAGGAACACTGTGACTATGAGGTGTTTCATCTATTCTCCCTTCGCGCTCTGCTTCGCAATCGCTTGCGCGAGTTTGTAGCGAGCACGTTCGTAATCATTTCCAGCTTCCGAGAAACCGATCGCTGGACCTGAGTCGGAAAACACACGGGGGACCACTGATTGGACTGCGTCGTTAACTACTGCATCCAGTTTTAATTTGCGCGCGAGCGTCAGATATTGATGGTCCTGCAGACCACGCCGGAAATTTGCGAGCTGAATAGTTGAGATTGGTCCGGCGATGCTGCGGTCCTGTTCCGGATGAAGCTTGTCTTCACCTGGATAGATCAGGACGCCATCACCATTTATGTAGCCCTGATCGTCGATTGGTTTATTCGGCTGGCCACGATTGTCGAATGTGATCGGGTTGGCCCAGACATTCTGTTTCCGCTCGCCCACCTTCTGGCGATTGTGCTGCCAGTGTACGCCGTGCCAGTAAAAATAGTTGTCGATGCCGTGTTTGAAACAGGCCCAGATGGTGGCACGTGGATCGGTGGCGGGAGCGTCGATGACAATCGCTCCGGCAGCCGGACGGCCACCGTTGTAGATCCAGTATTTACGTCCGCGTTGCCGTTCTTCGTCAGCGCGTTTGATGTCGTAACCGAGCGGGCCTGTGTCCCAGATGTCGATCGCTCCGTCGAGTTCCTTAACGTAGTGCTTGGTAACGAATGTCGGGAGTACTTTGCCGGGACCCGGATTCGAGTGAAGGTTCTCAGCCAGTTTGCGGATGTAGTTGTACTCGGAGCGACCGGGTTCGTCGGGCAAATAAAGAAATGTGATCGCGTGCGGAAACTTCGCTTTGAGGAAAGTGATCCAGCTATCGGCTTCACGCCATGCACTCTCACGTTCGTCAAAGGTTTTTCCGGGTCCGTAAAATGTTCGCGGGATAATCTGGTTTCCCACGCCCAAACCTGGTCCCTCATAACCTTTTGCTTTTGTGAAATCACTGCCGTCAAAGCGACCGGCTGCCGACGTTGCTGAAGTTATGTCGTAGGCATGAACCAGTTCGATCCGTTGGCGATGTGCGAAGCGGTGATACTCCAAATCGAGATCGCGTCCCTGATAGAGTTTCGGCTGCAAACTCTCGTAATAGACCATCGCGTGCATGCTATTTTCATCAGGCAAAGTGAAATCAAACAGCTCCAACTCGACGGGTACTGTTTGCTTTCGACCATCGGCGTCAACTGTGATGGTGCCTGAATAAATGCCTGCGGGAAGAATTCGATCGGTGTAGATCTCGATCCAAACTGATTGATTTTGATTTCCAGCAACACGCAGTGGAAATCCGCCCAGACCAGCGCGCGCGTTCTCGGGGATCAGTTGCACCGGCTTCCATCCGGTAGGATCTTTTGGAGCGGCTGGAGAGCCGACCTTGTACACCCACTCGGCGTGCGATGGAACTTCAACATTCATGTAGTTGACGGAGAAGATTTGAATGGGACGGCCGGCGTGGTTTGTCGGATCTGAACCTGGGGCGGTGTACGTTATTCTCGCTTTGCCGCTCTTCAGCTGAGGTAGCGTGACGGTCAGTCGATTAATTCCATCCTGATCCGCTTCCACGATGAGTTGAAAGGCGATGATTTCGTTACGTGCTCCAAAGATCTTTACCTTGCGACCATCCCACGCGGAGTTCGCGCGCTTGTTTGGGTTGTTGAGATCGTCTCGTTCGACTTTCTCACCATCGTTCACAGCCCAGATCGTCTTGACCGAGCCAAGCGCAACTTGTGCACAGAGCAAATAACAGGCAAGCAGGGCCACGGCGCACACCGGTCTTGGTCCACATCCAAGCTTGGTGAAATCCTTCATCAGTCGCTTCTCACAGGAAATCATGTTAATCGTGAAAATCGTGTCATCCTGTGAAACGCAAACTCCGAAATGTCGCTTTACAGGATTTCAGGATGAACCGGATTAACATGATGCTTCCTTTCAGTCTGAAACTGGTTCTGCTGCGATTGCCTGCGCGCGCGTTTTGTCCGATTCAGTCGGCACTCGACCTGCCCCGATGAACGCAAGTCCGATCAGTGTCGTTACTACCGCGTAAATTCCAACAATCAAACGATCGCGTCCCGGCGAACTCGCTGCGACAAGAGCGAAGCACGCGATACCCATTCCCGTCGTCACTTTCCCAACCAGCGCGAGTTGACCGCGGCCAGAAACTCCAGTCGCGCCCAATTCAGTTGCCGGATCCACCGGCGTCTTCAACTTCGCGAAAAACGAATCGACTCGTCGTGCAAATTCCCCTTCCGGTGGAATTAAGAGCACGGGAATGAAAAAGGCGATCGTCGTAGTAATCGCGGGAATGCCAATCAGATAGGTTTCGTTCAATCCCATGCCGAGGTATCGATTCAAGTAGAGATTGACTATGAGTGAAGTAATTGCGCCGACAATGTAGGCGCACACAGCCGACCACCATGGCCCACCCTTCGCGGCAAATCCGTAGAGCAGTGGTAGACCAAGCGGAATGAGAAACATCGACTCGAGAATAAACAGGAGGGTGAAGATGCCTGTGGCTCCTTGTGCAAAGAGAAGCGCGACGCAGATCATCACGAGGCCAACTCCGAGCGAAGTCAAACGACTTGCAGTCAGCATGTGACGATCCGAAGCATCTTTGCGCAGGTAACCCTGATAAAGATCCTTCGCAAAGATGCCGGTGATAATGTGATTATGGGCCGACAGCGAAGCCATCGACGACGCCAGCATCGCAGCAAGTAAGACACCGATCATACCCGGCGGCAGCACGCGCAGACCCATCGCAATGTACGCAGCTTCGGAAGGCTGCTTGAGCCCATTCGCAGCTGTTCCTAGATCAGGTAACGCCACGCGTGCGATTAGTGGCGGCAGATAAAAGATCAGGCTGCCGATCGTGAAAAGAATCATGCAAAGAACCGCGATTCTCTTTGCTGATTGTTCGGTGTCTGCACAGAAGTAGCGTTGCGCATTGCCGAAGTTGTTGTAGCCAGTCGTCTGTGAAACTGTGTAGACGATCAAAAACAACCAACCATAATCACCGGCCAAGGGGTTGAAGTAACCAGCCGGCGCGTGGGCAACGAAGCTACTCAAACCGCCCACGTTCGCGAGCGAAAGAACCATCAACACGCACGCAATCGGAAAGAGGAACATGAACTGGAACATGTCCGTAAAGCAGACCGCCCAGTAACCACCAAGCACTGTGTACGCCAGCACCACTATGCCGCAGATGATCACGAGGTATTCAACCGGAACGCCCAACGCGATCGACATGAAGCTCGATAACGCAAACAGTCGCACGGAGCCAAACATCAATTGGCTTGGACCAGTCAACCACGAGAACATCTTGTGCGTGCCTTCGCCAAATCGACTGCGGATGTACTCAACCACCGTACTCACGCGTGAACGCCGCCAAGCCTGAGCAAAGAAGACGTATCCGAACAGGAACGCAGGCACCGCGAGAAACATCAGGAAGACACCAATCACGCCTTGTCGATACGCGAAACCCGCTCCGCCCGTGAATGTCCAAACAGAAAAGCCGGACATGAAGGACGCCATTCCCGCTACCCACCATTCGACGCGATTGCCGCCTTTCAAAAAGTCTGCGCCAACACGCATGAAGCGCATGAAGTAGGCGCCGATGCCGGCCATCAGCAACAGGTAACAGACAAGCACAACGTAATCGATTACATGAACTGAACTGTGCATGCTGTTCTCCTCTGGATCAGCGTCGATCTGTCATGCGCGGCTTAAGTACTCAGCCGAGACAACGTCGATGAATAAATGCGCGTCTGGATGTGTGCGCAAAATCGATGCCGGGCAAGTTGTGCTCACCGGCCCTTCGACGGTCTTCTTAATAGCATCGCGCTTAGCGGGTCCGGGGGCGATGGCGAATAGTTTTGGTCGAGCCATTAACGTGGGGATCGTTAGTGACAGAGCGTCTTTGGGGACTTTGTCGAGTGAAGCGAAAGCGCCATCGTTCACCTGCTGATTTCTACAGACCTCGTCCAGTTGGACCACTTTTACAGGTTCAGGATCATTGAAGTCGCAGAAGGGTGGATCTATGAAGGCGAGATGGCCGTTCTCTCCGATTCCGAGTACGGCAAAATCGGGCGGGTTCTTTTCCAGAAGTTCCGCATAGCGCTTTGCTTCCGCGTTTCCATCTGCGGCGTCACCGCGCAGGCCATGGAATTGACCGAGAGGGACTTTGTTCACCAGGCGATCAATTAAGAAACGGCGAAACGACTGCGGCGCCTGATCATCCATACCGAGGTATTCATCGAGATGAAAGGCGGTGACGCGTGACCAGTCGATGTCGGGTGCTTCAGCGAGGTTTGCCAGGAATTCATTCTGCGACGGCGCGGAGGCGAGTATCACAGTTGCTTTGCCACGTTCCTCGATCGCACGCCGGATCTCTGCTGCGATCACCGACGCCGCCGCGCTGCCCATTGCCGGTCGCGACTCATAGACGTAGACGTTGAGCTTTTCAGCCCGAAAGTTTCTCGCTAATCCATCCTGCACCGTAGCCGTTGATTCCATGTGCCTCCACCATCTGTCAATCCTGATAATCATGCTAATCCTGTGAAGCTAACTCCGGGCCCAAAGGCGCAACACAATCATTCACAAGATTTCAGGATTAGACATGATTTACATAATGTTTAAGCGAACCTCAACCAACCTCAGGGCCTGCGATTGCGACGATAAGCGGCGATGTTTTGGCGCCCCGCTGGCCAGAAGTCATGCGAATCAGATCTCGTTCTTTGACGAAACCACGATCGGACAACAGGCTCGTTCCGGCACTGCATTCTCTGTTGAAGTCGATGTAGACTCGACTGTCGCCCAATTGACTCAGCACCTGATCCAGCAACGTCTCCATCTGTTGCGGATCCTTCGCGACTACTGGTCCAACGTAATTTGCCCGCGTGCCGCGTCTCGCCAACGCGTAGCCACTCAACGCACCGTCCGCATCTCTGACCAGAACCGGCGGAACTACGGTTCGGCCAATCAGCTCTCCGATCAACTTCGAACGATCTGCATTGAATGCCATTTGGTCCAGGGCCAATAACTCGGTTAACGAATCGGGATCGATATGGTGGCTGCTTTGCCCGCGCGAGTTCCCTTGCCCACTCCATCGTTCAACTAACGATTCCACCTCAAAACCAAACCTTTCGTAAACAGGTTGGCCCAACGCCGTCGCATCCAGTTTTACTGTGCCGACTTTCCCGTTCAGATAATCCAGCGCCACACTCATCAACTTCGCCGCGATTCCCTGACGACGATGTTCCGGATCGACCAGCACCATTCCAACCCAGGCAAGTTCGTCGCCGTATGTCGTTGTCGTCGTGGTCCCCACCAGACGGCCATCTTTGATCGCACAGAAACAACCGTTGGGTTCCAACCGCAATAGACGACGCCAGTCATCTTCAGTCTGATTCCAGCCTGCCGCTTCTTTGAGTTGCATCGCGGCAGAGATATCCGATTCAAGCAACAAGCGAATCTGCATCGCTCAACTCAGTACTGGCGCGGGCTCTGCCCAAACACTGTTCGCCGGCTCCATACAGAAATCAGCCATTTGCTTTACGTTCCATTCAACCGGCCAATCGAATACGCGACGCAAGTGCAAAAGCCAGGCGAGCAGTCCATGTTCGGGATGAAAGTAGAGCTCGAGTAATGCGCGCGCCGTTTTCCCGCTGGTCTTCATGGTGTATTCGCCGCTCGGCAGCTGAAAGAAGGTGTGAATCTGAAAACTGCTCGCGCCGCGCAACAGGTATTCACAAGCGATACGACCGGAGACGATGTTTCCGGTCGCACTGATGGGCAAGTTGCAAAACGGAATTGCTCCCTGTCGTTCGAGTGTGCGCATCTGGGCCAGCACACTCAAATTGCGCCCGCTAAGGTCCGGACCACCATATGCGATTCCGCGCACGCCATCGAATTCCTGCTCGGGATCAAATAGTCGATTTGCGTAAACCAGAAAATCAGGAATGCCGTCGCCGAAACATTTCTCGTTAATTGCACGCAACATCTCCAGTTGAAAAGCATCATCGAGAATTGCGTTGAAAACTTTCAGACCAATCTTGATGGCGGCTGGAGATGCTCCATTCCTAATTAACGACGTCACACGCGTCAGCCATTCAATAATCATCTCGGCCTGAGCGGCGCGATCGTCGCCGGCGAGGGTGGGGCTGAAATCCTTTTCGATCAACATCGGCGCATCCGGATGATGGCGCTGCCAGACGTCCATCAAACATCGCGTCGTGTATTCGTACTCACCAGTCTTCCACACACTTTCGGCGGCGCCCGGCAGGTGGTACTTGCACGAAGGCACTACCAACACCGAAGCGCCACCCGCCACCCCTAATGCTTCATCGAAAAACTCAAGATACTTTGCGAACGTCTCGTACCAGCCTCGCCCTTTCCAGGACACGGTCCAACCCGGAGTGTTGTCGTGACCCACGATTCGTTCGACAACCATTCTCGTTTCTTCGATGGCCCATTCGCTCATCGACTGCGCACCGAAAGCGTCTTCAGCAATGATGGACTTGAGCACTATGAAGCCAAGCTTCTCTTCACAATCACGACGCACCTGCGACAGATTTAAAGAAAGCTGACCCGACGCCTTACCGAAAGGATTCTTGATTGTGTGTTCACCGTATTCACTACTCAGATCCACGTGGTACTGCTGACGAACATAGTTCTCCACGTCGTGAGGTAAACCGGTTCGAAAGCGTTCATAGTCACGAATCAAAGACGCGCGATCCCGGGAATCGATTTCTGGATGTCCACTCAGCGAATGCATTTATTGAACCTGCACGTTCAGGCTATTGAGTACGTTTGTGATGTTATCGATCTCGTGCTGAGTCAACGGTGGCCCCCACGGATCGTTTGCCGCGTCAGCGGGAATCACTCCAAGCTGCGACAAAGCACAAAGAATGCGGCCGATGTAACCCTCCATCGGATCAATGAACAGCACCTCGGCAAATTGATCGACGAGGTCAGACAATTCCAGAAACCGCTCCGCATTTCCCGCGAGATGCGCTGCGATCAATTCAGCCTGCAGGTCGCAACAGACTGCGCCCATTCCAATCAGTGCAGCATTTGCGCCTCGTCGCAAACTGTAGCCGAGAAAACGATCTTCGCCGGTGATAAGCAGCTTGTCGGGATGTCGCGATTGAATCTGGCGTGAGACGTCCTGGTAAGTCATTACGCTGTCAAGCGTCGCCATTTTGATGCCGATCACATTCGGCAATGTGAGCAGCTCATTCAATACCGTCGCGCTGTAGCGAACGCCACCGGCAGCTTCGTAGAGATGAAACACGATAAGCGGCAAGCCCATGCTTGAAAGATGCTCGTGGTGTTCGACTATCAGCGAGTCTCTTTGTTCCTCGTCCTTCAACCAGAAAGGTGGGTACACAAGCAAAGCGTCTGCGCCATAATTGGCCGCCGCCGATGCGGTGGACAAAGTTGCGCTTGTTGCTTCTGCTGGAGTCGAGGGCGAACTCCGAGGACCAGCGCCAACAATCAGCGGCTTATCTGCGACACCCCGACGCCACTGTTGCAACACTCGTCGCGACGTCTCATCGTCAAGCAACAACCCTCTTCCTGTATGCGCCCAGACGGCAATACCCACCACCGGTTGTGAACTCATGAACGAAACGTAAGCCTCATGCGCGCGCTCGTGAAACCGGTGTTCACGATCGAACGGAACCGGCGTCGCAGGAATCAGACCGCCTGTCAGCCTCGCCTTGAGTTCTTCGGGAGTGTAGGTCATCTCGTCATCCCATGTGCGGCACTGACAACAGACTGTTCTGGATCAGAGTCAGAGCGCCTTTAAGACTCGGACGAACTTCAAATGCTGATGGTCTAATCGCCACGCTATGCGAGCGAGGCGCAAGCAGGTTGCGTTTCGTTTCCTCAACGATAATGGGTTCGATCAATCCCCAGACCTTTGTGATCTCACCTCCAATCACTACTACCTCCGGGTCCAGACCATTGATCAAACCGGTGATTCCAATTCCCAGATAGCGGGCGGTTTCACGAACAGCTTCTGTTGCCGCTGCATCACCGGCATCAACGAGCTCGACTAGTTTCCGCATCGTCGAAACTCGTTTACCGGTGGCGTCGCGCAAGTCTGCGTATCGCTTCAGCGTCGCCTTGTCTGACGCGTAAAGATCCCAGCAGCCTCTTTGCCCGCAACGGCAATCGGGACCACTCAGGTTGATGGGTATGTGTCCGAATTGACCCGCTGTGTTAGTGCCTCCGCGGTAAAGACCCCCATCAATAACAACTCCACAGGCCAGGCCCGTACTCACGCCGACATAGAGCAGATTGCGAACGTGTGCGTATTGGGCTTTGCCATGCCAGATCTCCGCGAGCGCGGAGCAGCGCGCCGAGTTGTCGATGATTACGGGAAGACTTGTCGCTTTCTCGAGCAGATTCACTACCGGTACATCACGCCATGGCAGGACCACTGAAAGAAGAAATTTTCCACTCTGATTATCGACCAGACCCGGCAAGCTGACGCCGATGCCCGGAAACTCGATAAAGGAATCATGCTTCATACGAAGCTTTCGGATCTCCTTACCGAGCTTGCTCAAAAACGAAGGCGCTGCTGAGCCTGTTTCGAAACTGACACGCGCGACGATGCGATTATTGAAATCACTCAGCGCGAGAATCGTCTCGTCCGCACGAATGTCGACTCCGAAGAGCCCAAAACGTTTCGCATTGAGCCGCAATGGTGTTGGAGGCTTGCCACCGATCGGAGTTGTTCTT
>Ga0207709_10003078_pt1 | contig 10076 bp, 10 predicted proteins | sample KBSM34metaG_FD_184397 | JGI IMG/M metagenome (GOLD analysis project Ga0207709, IMG submission 184397) | Miscanthus rhizosphere microbial communities from Kellogg Biological Station, Michigan, USA - KBS M3-4 metaG (SPAdes) (version 2) | ecosystem: Host-associated > Plants > Roots > Rhizosphere >...
AAGCACGATGCACATCGTGGCCAACAAAGCCTGGGCAGAGAAAAACCCGGCGGCGGCAAAACTGTTTAGCATCATGAAACTACCGATTGCCGACATTAACGCCGAAAACGCCATGATGCATGAAGGTCATGCCTCAGAAGCGGATATTCAGGGTCACGTTGATGGCTGGATCAAAGCCCATCAGCAGCAGTTTGACGGCTGGGTGAAAGAAGCGCTGGCCGCGCAGAAGTAACCTGCCCTCAGGCCCGGAGGCAGCGCGCAGTCCGGGTACCTGAGCGCGCCACTCCGCTACCCCGGCGCCGGCCGGGGTAGCGTTCAGACGGTCCCACTCACCCGCCAGCGCCGCTTAACAAGGTGTCAAAGCGCCCCGCTCTCTGCTAAGGTAATCTCTCCTGTTCAATCATGTGATATTCACGTGAGTTATCAATAAATAACGCGCTATGGAAAAACCTGCCCCTGCCAGTGAGGCCACGCTGCCTGAAGGGATTAAAGACAGCCTGCCGATTGTGATTAGCTACATTCCCGTGGCCTTTGCCTTTGGCCTGAACGCCACCCGACTCGGCTTCACGCCGCTGGAAAGCCTGTTCTTTTCCTGCATCATCTACGCCGGCGCCAGCCAGTTCGTCATTACCGCGATGCTCGCCGCAGGCAGCTCGCTGTGGGTGGCGGCCCTCACCGTGATGGCGATGGATGTGCGTCACGTTCTGTACGGCCCTTCGCTACGTAGCCGCATTCATCGCGCGCTGGATAAACGAAAAACCGCGCTCTGGGCTTTTGGCCTGACCGACGAAGTTTTCGCGGCGGCCACCGCAAAGCTGGTTCGCGACAACCGCCGCTGGAGCGAAAGCTGGATGCTCGGTATCGCCTTCACCTCCTGGATATCATGGGTGTTCGGCACGCTGATCGGCGCCTACTCCGGTAGCGGCCTGCTGGTCGGTTTTCCGGCGGTGGAAGCCGCGCTGAGCTTTATGCTACCCGCGCTGTTTATGAGCTTCTTACTGGCCTCGTTCCAGCGGAAACAGTCTCTCAGCGTGACGGCCGCCCTGGCCGGTGCCCTGGGCGGCATTATTCTGTTTTCTATTCCAGCGGCCATTCTCGCCGGGATTGTCTGCGGCTGTCTGGCCGCGCTGATTCAGGCCAGCATTCAGGGGATGCCCGATGAACAATAACGTGCTGATTATCGGGATAGTGGTCGGCTGCGTGAACTATCTGTTTCGCTATCTGCCGCTGCGCCTGCGCGCAGGAAACGCGCGCCCGACGCGACGCGGTCCGCTCAGCGTGCTGCTCGATACCATCGGCATCGCCTCCATCTGCGCCCTGCTGATCGTCTCCAGCGTGCCGGAAATCCTCAGCGATTCCAGACGGCTGCTGCCTACGTTGGTTGGATTCACGGTGTTGGGACTGGCGTTCTGGAAGACGCGCAGCATTATTATGCCCACGCTACTGAGCGCGTTGGCCTATGGAATAGCATGGAAAATCACAACTTTTTTATACTTTTAAAGTATCAATTTTAGTCAATAATTGATTTGATTTATTTGTCACAATAGTTATTATATCGGCTGTAATTAATGAGGTCATACCCAAATGGATAGTTCGTTTACTCCCATTGAGCAAATGCTCAAGTTCCGCGCCAGCCGTCACGAAGATTTCCCTTTCCAGGAGATTCTGCTCACCCGCCTCTGTATGCACATGCAAGGTAAGCTACTGGAAAACCGCAATAAGATGCTGAAAGCGCAGGGGATTAACGAGACATTATTTATGGCGCTGATCACGCTGGAGTCTCAGGAAAACCACAGTATTCAGCCTTCTGAGCTGAGCTGCGCGCTGGGATCGTCACGGACCAACGCAACCCGTATTGCCGATGAACTGGAAAAACGCGGCTGGATTGAGCGTCGCGAAAGCGACAACGATCGCCGCTGCCTGCATCTGCAACTCACCGACAAAGGTCATCAGTTTTTGCGCGAAGTTTTACCGCCGCAGCACAACTGCCTGCATCAGCTCTGGTCTTCTCTGAGCACCAGCGAGAAAGACCAGCTCGAGCACATCACCCGCAAACTGCTTAGCCGCCTTGACCAGATGGAAGAGGATGGCGTACTGGCGGAGTCGCTGCGTTAAGCGCGGGAACTGCTCAAAACTTTTTCTGGATTGACAAGGAAAAACAGACAGGCCAGCAGATCATCTGCTGGCCTTTCTGATAAACAGGTCGGCTCAGCCGATGTGAAATAATAAGATCGTGGAGAATAACATGAGCGCAAATGCGGAGAGCCAAACCCCGCAGCAACCGGACAGCAAGAAGGGCAAACGCAAAGGCGCCCTTCTGCTACTGACATTGCTCTTTATTATTATTGCCGTGGCATACGGAGTTTATTGGTTTTTGGTACTGCGTCATTATGAAGAGACCGATGACGCTTACGTGGCAGGGAACCAGGTGCAAATCATGGCACAGGTGTCCGGCAGCGTGACGAAAGTGTGGGCCGACAACACCGATTTCGTGCAGCAAGGCGATCCGCTGGTCACCCTGGACCAGACCGATGCCCAGCAGGCATTTGAAAAAGCGAAAACCCAGCTGGCCGCCAGCGTTCGCCAGACGCGTCAGCAGATGATCAACAGCAAACAGCTGCAGGCGAATATCGACGTCAAGAAAACGGCGCTCTCTCAGGCACAGACCGATCTCAATCGTCGTATCCCGCTGGGCGCCGCCAACCTGATTGGCCGCGAAGAGCTGCAGCACGCTCGCGATACCGTCGCCAGCACCCAGGCCGAACTGGATGTCGCCATTCAGCAATTCAACGCTAACCAGGCTATCGTGCTGAATACCCGCCTGGAACAACAGCCGGCGGTTCTGCAGGCGGCGACGGATGTCCGCAACGCCTGGCTTGCGCTGCAGCGTACGCAAATCGTCAGCCCGATTAGCGGCTACGTTTCCCGTCGTGCCGTGCAGCCCGGCGCCCAGATTAGCCCCACCACGCCGCTGATGGCGGTCGTACCGGCCACCAATCTGTGGATCGACGCCAACTTTAAAGAGACTCAGCTGGCGCATATGCGCATCGGCCAGGAAGCGACCGTCATCAGCGATATTTACGGCGATGATGTGAAGTACACCGGCAAGGTCGTCGGGCTGGACATGGGGACCGGCAGCGCGTTCTCACTGCTGCCGGCACAAAACGCCACCGGTAACTGGATAAAAGTGGTCCAGCGTCTGCCGGTACGTATTGAGCTCGATGCCAAACAGCTGGCTGAACATCCGCTGCGTATTGGTCTTTCAACGCTGGTTGAAGTGAACACCACCAACCGCGATGGCGAAATGCTGGCTAACCAGACGCGCAAATCCCCGGTTTATGAAAGCAATGCCCGCGAAATCGCCCTTGAGCCGGTGAACAAACTGATCGACGGTATCATCCAGGCTAACGCGGGATAATTCGGAGTGAGCGTAATGCAACCGCAAAAACCGCTGGAAGGCGCGCAGCTGGTCATCATGACCATTGCGCTGTCGCTTGCGACCTTCATGCAGGTGCTGGACTCCACTATCGCCAACGTGGCCATTCCGACCATTGCCGGTAACCTTGGCTCATCGTTGAGCCAGGGGACCTGGGTTATCACCTCCTTCGGGGTGGCGAATGCTATCTCTATACCGATCACCGGCTGGCTGGCAAAACGCGTCGGGGAAGTGAAGCTGTTCCTGTGGTCGACGGTGGCATTTGCCATCGCCTCCTGGGCCTGCGGGATGTCCAACAGCCTGACGATGCTGATTTTCTTCCGCGTGATTCAGGGGATCGTCGCCGGTCCGTTGATTCCGCTGTCGCAAAGTCTGCTGCTCAGCAACTATCCGCCCGCCAAACGTTCTATCGCGCTGGCGCTGTGGTCGATGACGGTGATCGTCGCGCCGATTTGCGGCCCTATTCTCGGCGGCTATATCAGCGACAACTACCACTGGGGCTGGATCTTCTTCATCAACGTACCGATTGGCATCGCGGTGGTGGTGATGACGCTGCAAACCCTGCGCAGTCGCGAAACCCGTACCGAACAGCGGCGGATTGACGGCGTCGGCCTGGCGCTGCTGGTGATCGGTATCGGCAGCCTGCAGGTGATGCTTGACCGCGGTAAAGAGCTGGACTGGTTCGCCTCCAACGAGATTATCGTGCTGACAATCGTCGCGGTGATCGCCATCAGTTTCCTGATCGTCTGGGAGCTGACCGACGACAACCCGATCGTCGACCTCTCGCTCTTTAAATCGCGAAACTTCACCATTGGCTGTCTGTGCATCAGTCTCGCCTACATGCTCTACTTCGGTGCTATCGTGCTGCTGCCGCAGCTGCTGCAGGAGGTGTATGGTTATACCGCCACCTGGGCCGGTCTGGCTTCCGCACCGGTGGGGGTAATCCCGGTTATCCTGTCGCCAATTATCGGCCGCTTTGCCCATAAGCTCGATATGCGCCGGCTGGTGACCTTCAGCTTTATCATGTACGCGGTGTGCTTCTACTGGCGCGCCTGGACTTTCGAGCCCGGCATGGACTTCGGCGCCTCGGCGTGGCCGCAGTTTATCCAGGGCTTCGCGGTGGCCTGCTTCTTTATGCCGCTGACCACCATCACCCTGTCCGGCCTGCCGCCGGAACGGCTGGCGGCGGCATCAAGCCTGTCGAACTTCACCCGTACGCTGGCAGGGTCAATAGGCACCTCGATTACCACCACCATGTGGACTAACCGCGAGGCGCTGCACCATGCGCAGCTCACCGAGTCGGTGACGCCCTATAATCCCAACGCCCAGCAGATGTATGACCAGCTGCAGGGATTAGGGATGACTCAACAGCAGGCGTCCGGCTGGATAGCGCAGCAGATAACTAACCAGGGGCTGATTATCTCCGCCAACGAAATTTTCTGGTTCTCGGCGGCGATCTTTATCCTGCTGCTGGGGCTGGTGTGGTTTGCCAGACCGCCGTTTAGCGCCGGGGGCGGCGGCGGCGGTGCGCACTAAGGTTTGACCTGAAGGGATCTGCGGATCCCTTTTTTATTGCCGGCGCTACGCCAACCTTGTCCAGTTCTCGCTAGTTTCTGTCCAGTTTGCTAAAGCAGCCCGCTCTGCGCTTCGGCAGGATAAAGATCCGACACAAGGAGAGAACTATGCTGACAAATCCCGGTGAAAAATATCGCCCCTGGCCGCCCATTTCCCTGCCCGACCGCCGCTGGCCGGACAACCCGATAACCCACGCGCCGCGCTGGCTCTCAACCGACCTGCGCGATGGCAACCAGGCGCTGGCCGAACCGATGGACGGCGCACGTAAGCTGCAGTTCTGGGATCTGCTGCTGGAGTGCGGATTTAAAGAGATTGAAGTCGCCTTCCCCTCGGCATCTCAGACCGACTTCAACTTTGTCCGCCAGCTGATTGAGGAACAGCGCATTCCAGAAGATGTCACCATCCAGGTGCTGACCCAGGCGCGAGAAGATCTTATCCTGCGAACCTTTGAATCGCTGCGCGGCGCCCATCGCGCCACCGTCCATCTGTACAACGCCACCGCCCCGCTGTTCCGCAAGCTGGTTTTCGGGATGGATAAAGCGCAGGTCATTGAGCTGGCAACCCGCGCCACTCGCCTGATTCGCCAGCAGTGTGAAGAGCAGCCGCAGACCCGCTGGCAGTATGAATACTCCCCGGAAACCTTCTGCTTTACCGAACCGGAATTTGCCCTGGCTATCTGCGAAGCGGTAGCGGATATCTGGCAGCCCTGCGCACAACGACCGATGATTATCAACCTGCCAGCCACCGTCGAGGTCAGTACCCCGAACGTTTACGCTGACCAGATTGAGTTTTTCTGCCGCCATTTCTCCCGCCGGGCCGATGTCTGCATTAGCGTTCATCCGCATAATGACCGGGGGACCGGCGTTGCCAGCGCGGAGCTGGCGGTGATGGCCGGCGCCGACCGCGTAGAAGGCTGTCTGTTCGGCAACGGTGAGCGTACCGGTAACGTCTGTCTGGTCACCCTGGCCATGAACCTCTACAGCCAGGGGATTACGCCGCGGCTCAGCTTCCCGGAGATGAAACGGGTCGTGGAAGTGGTGGAGAATTGCAATCAGCTGCCGGTTCATCCTCGCCATCCGTGGGCCGGCAGCCTCGCCTACACCGCCTTTTCCGGTTCTCATCAGGATGCCATTAAGAAGGGATTCGATGCCCGTCAGCCCGGCGATCGTTGGGAGATGCCCTACCTGCCCGTCGACCCGCAGGACATCGGCTGTAGCTATGAAGCGGTTATCCGCGTCAACAGCCAGTCCGGTAAGAGCGGCAGCGCCTGGTTAATCGAACAGAATCACGGACTGAAGCTGCCCCGTGCGCTGCAGCAAGATTTCAGCCTGCACGTTCAGCAAGAGACCGATACGCATGGCAAAGAGATGACGCAGAATGCCCTCTGGCAGCTGTTCCGTTCCCGTTACGGGCTGGTTACTCAGCCACCGCTGGCGCTGCTGGAGTATAAAACTGACAGCCGACAGGACGGCCAGCTTGCGTTGCAGGGTACGCTGCGGGTCAACGGTGAGACGCGTCGCCTTCAGGGCCACGGTAATGGCCTGCTCTCCGCGGCCGCCAGCGGCCTCAGCGCGCTGCTGAAGCAAGCGTTCGTCATTAAGGACTACCACGAACATACTCTCGGTGAACGTAGCGACAGCCGTTCAGTGGCCTATATTCGCTGTATTTTCCCCAATGGCGACAGCCGCTGGGGCGTTGGAATCGATAATGACGTGGCGCGCGCCTCATTGCAGGCGCTGTGTCATGCGGTCGGCGCAGACGCGCAAGCCGGCGGACGGAAGTAATCGCTGGGGGCGACGCCCATCACCCGGCGAAACATCGCGCTGAAGGCGCTATGGCTGCCATAGCCCAGATCGAGCGCCACCCGCAGCACCGATTGTCCCTGCGCCAGGCGAACCAGCGCTTCCATCAGCTTCGCCCGGCGCACCCATTCACTCCAGGTGAGCGTGGTCTGCTGCTGAAAATGGCGGTTGAGCGTACGTTCGCTCATATTGCTCTCTTTCGCCGCCTGCTGGCTACTCCAGGCTTGCCCCGGCATTTCCCGCACCTTGTGACATAAACGGCGCAGCGCCTCGCTCCGGGGCTCCAGCAGGCCAAATGGCAGCACCGCCATACCGCGAATCTCATCGAGAATGAGTTCATAAATGCGCTCATCGCGACTGCCGGGTTGATAGCGCTCCGCCAGGGCCAGCGAGGTGACGATCAGCTCACGCAGCAGCGGAGTGATCTGCACGATCTGGCACGAAGACGGCAGATCGGCCCGGGCGAGCGGATCGATAAACAGCGTGCGGGCCGCGACCTGTCCGGTGACACGCAGCGCGTGGGGCGTACCTGCCGGCAGCCAGACGCCGCGTCCGGGCGGGACAACCCAGTAGCCCACCGGCGTGTCAACCCGCACCACGCCGCTGAGAATATGCAGCAGCTGGGCGCAGTCATGCTGATGCCACGGTTCGCTATCACCGTGAGCATAATCATGGGCAAATGGCACCAGGGCGCGGTGTTGAAACGAGAAGGTGAGGGTCGTCGACATAGCGGCGCAGGAATAGCGGCCCGGCGGAAATCGCCGGACCGACAATAAGCACTAGATGTGCAGTTCTTGCAGGGTTTCTTTCGGCAGGGCCAGCTCATCGTTGCTGTTGATGCGCACATCGCGCTCGATGATATGGCGTGCGATCTCCTGAGCTTCTTCCAGCGAGTGCATGGTATAGGTACCGCACTGGTAGACGTTCAGTTCCGGGATCTGCTTCTGATCTTTCACTTTCAGCACATCGGCCATCGCCGCTTTCCAGGCGTCGGCTACACGCTGCTCATCCGGCGTACCAATCAGGCTCATATAGAAGCCCGTACGGCAGCCCATCGGAGAGATGTCGATAATTTCCACACCATTGCCGTTCAGGTGGTCGCGCATAAAGCCCGCGAACAGGTGCTCAAGAGTATGAATCCCTCTTTCCGGCATCACTTCCTGGTTTGGTACGCAAAAACGCAGATCGAAAACGGTAATTTCATCGCCGTGCGGCGTGTTCATTTTCTTCGCAACGCGCACCGCCGGTGCTTCCATGCGGGTATGGTCGACTGTGAAACTATCTAACAACGGCATTCTTCACCTCCGATAGTGATTTTTTTTAAAATAAAATGAACTCTTCTTACACCCGCGAGTCTGAGTATATGAAAGACGCGCATTTATTATCATCATCATCCCTGAATCAGAGATGAAAGTTTGGCCACATTGATGTGGCCTTTTTCTTTTGTACCGCTTTTTGCTACGCGTGTCTTGCTAACAGGGCTTCAAACGGCTCGCTATCTTCCGCTTCCACCTTCTGCTGGCGCATCACTGAAGCTTCACGTTCAGCGATAAAATCATCTTCACGCAAAATTTCCAGCGGCTCTTCCCGCAGCATCGTACGATATCGATCGGCCAGCTCCCTACCGGTGCCGCCAATCCCTTCTTCAAGCATAGAACGCAGAATGCGGGCTGAGAAAGTTAATTCCGGATCGTCGAAGCTGGCAACCAGCTCATCACAAACCTGCTGGTAGGCTTCGCCACCGTGGATGCTATCTAACGTCTGCGCCACGCGGCGCAAATCACGGAACAGATCTTTACCCACTTGAGCCAGCGGGAACTGCGCGCTTTCGCAGCCGATACCCAGCGTCAGCCCCGGCTTACGGCCTTCCAGAATCACGCGATTCCAGTTGGTGCGCGTACACAGCAGCTCATCGCTGCTCATTTCCGGCGCATCGGCCAGCACGCACCAGACCATAAACAGGTCGAGGAAACGCACCTGCTGCTCGTCAACGCCAATCGGCGAGAACGGGTTGATATCCAGCGAGCGGACTTCGATATATTCAATACCGCCGCGCAGCAGCGCGTCGGAAGGCGTCTCACCGCTGCGGGTCACACGCTTCGGCCGAATTGGCGCGTAGAGTTCGTTCTCAATCTGCAGAATATTGCTGTTGATTTGCAGATGCTTGCCGTCTTTCTCGAGGCCAATCCGGGCATACTCTTCCGACGGCGTTTTAATCGCCCGCTTCAATCCTGCCACATACTCGTGGAGATCGTTAAACGTAATCCCGAGATTGCTTTGCGACTTATTGGTATAACCCAGATCGCTCAGGCGCAGCGAGGTCGCATAAGGCAGGTAGTACATACCATTTTCCGCTTTCTCAAACGGCAGCGTCGTCGGTTTGCCCTGCAGGAACGAAGAGCAGATGGCCGGAGAGGCGCCGAACAGGTATGGGATCACCCAACCGAAGCGGTAATAGTTACGAATTGAACGGAAATAGCCGGCGGAAATCGCCTCTTTGCCGCTTTCCGCATCGTCAACGCCGCACTTCGCCTGCCAGAAAGCCATCGGCAGCGAGAAGTTATAGTGCACGCCGGAGATAGTTTGCATCAGCGCGCCATAGCGGTTCTTCAACCCCTCGCGGTACAGCGTTTTCAGACGGCCAATATTCGAGGTGCCATACTGCGCAGTTCGATATCCTGACCAGGAGCAATATAGCAAGGCATGCTCAGTGGCCACATCCGCTCATCGCCCAGTTGACGAGCGGTATAGCGATGAACATCGCGCATAAAGGTGAGCATATGCTGAATGTCGCCATCAACCGGCGTAATAAACTCCAGCAGCGCTTCAGCAAAGTCGGTAGTAATCCATTTATGGGTCAGCGCCGAGCCAAGGGCCTGAGGGTGACCGGTCGTCGCCAGTGAGCCATCGGCATTGACGCGCAGCGTTTCACGCTCAAGACCACGTTGGATACCCTGAAGAGCCTGTGGATTTTTTTCCAGCCAGGCCAGCGCCTGTGATACATCCGGGATCAATTTGACCTCCCGCCTGTCGAAATCGTTTGAATAAGCATAATTGTAATGGTGACCATACAGGTTATCCCAGAAGACGTTACTGTTGCCGGTTCCGCGCGCGAAAACCGGATCGCACTGGCAGTACGTGCGGATTTCGGGCACAGCCGAGGTGTAAAATAACCGGTAACACGGCCTGTCGGGATAGTCTTAGTTCCACAATTAGTGCCACCACGTCATGCCCTGAAGCGTTACCACCGCAATGACGATATA
>Ga0207709_10003082_pt1 | contig 10066 bp, 5 predicted proteins | sample KBSM34metaG_FD_184397 | JGI IMG/M metagenome (GOLD analysis project Ga0207709, IMG submission 184397) | Miscanthus rhizosphere microbial communities from Kellogg Biological Station, Michigan, USA - KBS M3-4 metaG (SPAdes) (version 2) | ecosystem: Host-associated > Plants > Roots > Rhizosphere >...
TGGCCGACTTCGGAGGCTGGGTTCTGCAATGCGTTGCGTTTTTCCTGCAGCGCCTGGGCTACGCGTGGCACCGCATCGAAATCGATGTTGGCCAATGGCACGCTGCTGCGCTGCAGGCTGATGGTGGGCGCGAACTGCTGCGGGTTGACCGGGTTGCCCTTGCGCCACTGGCCGCGTTCGAAATGGTAGCTGTCGACGTGGGTTGGCTGTTGGGGGTCGACCAGATCGAGGTTGATGCGCCCGTCGTCGTAGAAGTGGATGCTGTGGAACACGGTCAATCGCTGTCCGGCCAGCGCCGGCAGCTGCTCCAGCGCCTGGCGTGCGGCCTGCAGGTAGTCTGCATCGAACAGACGGTTGCTGCGTTCGGGAATGGAAATCGGCCGTGGATCGGGAATCGGCGCAAGTGATGCGGGATTCTCGCGCGACGGCTGCGTACCGGTGGGGGCTGGCAACCGGTCGCGCTGCAGCGAATGGCCCAGCGTTTCGCCGATCGTCTGCAATCCGCCGCCAGCAACGGCCACACCCGCCAGCACCAGCAGCACCAGCGAGAATACCAGCCGGGTGGAGGGCGGCTGTTTCATAATCCCTCCATGCGCACGTTTCCACGATCATCCGGGTCGTACAGCAGCGTCACGTGCTCGCGCGGGATGTTGGCCAGTTCGATCAGCGGGATGAAGCGACGCACGCTGGCATGCCGCACAGCGCCTTCGCGGTCGGTGTACTCCAGCTGGAATTGCACCTGCGGCTGTTCGTTGAGATATGTGCCGGTCTGGCGCACCTTCAGCACCCTGGCCTCCACACCGATGCCACGGTACTTCAGCGCATCGCCACGTGCATCGGCGTGCAGCAGTCGGCCGAGCAGGCGCAGGCCCAGTGCGTAGCCGCACGGCACCAGCGGGCACACCAGCAACGGGTGGCCGAACGACAGGAAGGTCCAGCCCAGGCCTTCGCTCTGCAGCCGGTAGGTGAATACATAGGCACTGGCAACCACCACGATGGCGATGCCACCGCCGATCCCACGCCGCCACAGGCTGGCAACATCCAGCTCGGGATGGGCGCCGTCGAGCACCATGTTGGGGAATTCGCCTGGCGTGCGGCTCAGGCGTGCATCGAGGTGATTGCCGGCGACGAAGCGCTGCAGCTGGGGTTTGCTGTCGACCACCAGCATCTGCTCGCTGATCGGCGTGCCGGACAGGTTCTGGAAGGCCAACTGCAGCTTCCACTGCGCGAAGCCACGCACATGCACGCCAGTCTGTTCGGCCTGCTTGATCAGTGTAGTGCGTGGCTCACCGTTGGCGAGGATCGAGCGCACCCGATGCAGGGCACGTGGTGGGCCGAGCAGCAGGTAGTGCAGGAAGGCGAGCAGCAGGACCAGCCACAAGGCCAGCGACAACGCCAGCAGCAGCACTGCCAGCCACGGTGCACTGCGATCAGCCAGCGCCACCGGCCATGACGTGCCGAAATAGAGGATGCAGGGAAAAGGCAACGCGAAGAACAGCAGGAACGCGCCCCAGAACCAGAGATAGGCCTTCATGGGGTGGAGGTGGCAGACCGGTGGAACAGGGCGCGTAGGTTACTACGCTTCAGCGGAATTGCAGGGTCAGCAGATAGTATCGGCCGAGTGGGTCGTCCAGCCCCGGCATCTGTCCGCCGTTGCCGACCAGATAGTTCACCGGCTGCGTGTCGAGCACGTTGTGCACATCCATCGCGGCGACAATGCGGGGGCCCAACCGGCGTGCGAGGTGCAGGTTCCAGCGCAGCTGCCGCGGGTTCATGCAGTGGCTCAGTTCGATCTGCTCCTGCGGGCACTCGGCACCGGGCAGCCACGCACGCGTGCGTCCGGTCTGGTTGCCACGCAGCGCGATATCCCAATTGCTGTTCTGCCATTGCACGTTCAGTACGGCGGCGATCTCCGGCGTCACATGGCCGCGCAGGTCCACCGCAGGCTCATGGTCGCGGCGCCGACGCAGTTCCTGCTGCTTCAATGCATCGAGCGAGAACAGCCACTGGCCGTTGCTGCCTGCATCGATACGGTACTCGCCGCGCAGCACCCAGTTGCGGGACGTGGTGCGCCCGATGTTGTCGAAGGACAGGCGCAGGCTGCGCAGCTGGCCGTCTTCGTCCAGCTGCCAGGTGCTGCGGTTCCAGACTGCGTCGGATGGCTGCAGGGCCAGGATCTCGTTGCGCAGCTCGACGATGTTGTGGGTCAGCGACAGTGAGAAGGTGTCGTTGGGTGTCCAGGTGGCGGCCAGCGAATGACTGCGCGAGCGCTCGGCTTTCAGCGCGTCGTTCTCCACCACCTCGGCGGTGACGCTGCAACGACCATCACTGATGGTCATCGCGCATTCCGGCAGCGCGCTGGAGGCGGGCAGCGTGATCGAGCCGAAGTAGCCGGGCGGTCGCCGCTGTTCAAACAGGCTGGGGGCGCGATAGCCGCGTCCACTGGCCAGCAGGAACGACCACTGCGGCGTCGGGCTCCAGCGCAGGCCGGCCCGGGGCGAGAACGCCATGAAACCGCCATCACGATCCCAGCGAGCGGCCAGATCCGCGCGCAGCGTGGGCGCAAGCGGCAGGCCGAGCTCGGCGTAGACGCCGCTGCTCTGCCGCGACAGGCGACGTTGCTGCTGTGGCAGCCCCAATGCGAGGTCACCCTGGCTGAGCAGCGCGTCGGGACGCGATGTCCAGCGCTCATGGCGCAGGTCGATGCCGGTGGCCAGCTGCGCAGGGCCACCGGGCAGCGGCATCAGTTCGCGCTGCATACCCCACCAGCCCTGCCATTGTTCGGTACTGCCGCGGTTGCGGATCGATGGGAACAATGTCTCTGCTTCGGCGGCAGGTGGTGCGTCGAAGCCGGGCAGGAACCGTCGCGACTGCGTGGCTTCCAGCAACCGGGTCGCACGTACGGTGCCTGCGGTGGACAGCGTGACTCCGCTGCGTTGGCCGCTGATTCCCGCTTCCCAGCTGCGCCGGCCCTGGTCGCGGCCGATGCCGAAGGTGACATCCGTATCGGTGGCGCGAACGCTGGGGCGCACATTGCCGGCTTCATGCATGACGCTGTTGAAGGTGATTCCGCGCGCGACCACGGCGATGGCGGTTGGACCCAGGTCGAAGCGCTGCCGGTTGTGGCTGGCGCGTGCTTCGACATAGGCATAGCGTCCTTCACCGCGTTCGTGCCGGTAATGCAGGTAGGCCGATGCGGTATCCGAGGCCGGTTGCAGCGAGCGCGGGCGGGCACTGTCGAACCAGCAGCCATCCTCGCGGCGCTTCAACGGGGGCTCGCAGCGCCGGGCCGGCACGTACCAGTTGCCGAAGATCGCGCCGATCGGATACAGCGAGGTTTCCGCATGCCAGTCGCGGCGATCACCGGCCACATGTTCGACACGATGCAGGTCAAGGCCCGCAAACCAGCGGTCGCCGTTCTCGCGCAGGCTACCGGTGGCTGCCTGCACCCGGTACTGCCCGGCATCGCCGCGGCTGCTGAGCCCGGTCTGCAGCATGGCTTCGGGACCATCGGCCTGGTCGCGCAGGATGATGTTGACCACGCCGGACATCGCGTCGGCACCGTAGATGGCGGAGGCACCACCGCGGACCAGTTCGATGCGATCGACGAAGCTCAGCGGAATGCCGCCCAGATCGGTCAGTCCGCCTTGTTCCAGCGACACCATTGGATAGCGGGGCAGGCGCCGGCCATTGACCAGGAACAGCGTCGCTCGCGGTCCCATGCCGTCGAGACTGGTTGTCGCGGCCGCTCCTACTGGCAGGTACTGCGAATCGCCGCTGCGCGAGGTGCTCATGGCCGGATGGCCGTTCATGCCCGGCAGGTGCCGCAACAGGTCGAACAGGTTGCCGTAGCCGCTGCGCAGGATGTCGTCGCGGTCGATGGTGGTGACCGGCAGCGTTGTCTGCACCGAGGTGCGCGGCAGGCGGCTGCCGGTGACGTGGATCGGTGCCAGTTCCACCTGCGGTGCTGCATCGGGCGCGTTGGGCACGGTGCGTATGGCGTGGGCCGCTGCCGGGGCTTTCGATACCTTGGCCGGTAGTTCGGCGTGAACGCGGCGGATGACAAAGGCGCCTGAGGATGTGCGCAGGATGTTCACCGGCAGGCCGCCGACCAGCTGTTTCAGCGCGGTTGCCGTATCACGCTGGCCATGGCTACCGTTGGTGCGCAGCCCCTCCAGCTCACGTGCGTCGAACAGCAGGGCGGTACCGCTCTGCCGTGCCCATTGCTGCAACGCCGGGACCAATGGTCCGGCGCCCACATCGATCTCCAGCGTGCCGGCAGGCTCGCTGGCATCGGCCACCGGTAATGCCGCTATACCCACTGCCAGATAAAGCAAGGCGCGGAGCAGCCCCCACTGCAGCGCACCCGGACCTGCCTTCACTGCCGGCCTCCTCAGTACGTGCGGCGCAGTTCCAGCGCGCCATCCTGGCGCGTCTGGCCAGCAACGGACCAGCCCAGTTCCAGTGCGGACAGCAGCTCCTGTGCATCCCCCGCGCGGAACGTGCCACTTACCGCCAGATCGGCGATCTCCGGATCGGCGATCACCAGCGGCGTGCGGCCATAGCGGTTCATGCGCTCGACCACGATGGACAGTGGCGTGGCATCAAAGACCAGTTGCCCGTGCAGCCACCCTTCGGCGGCCGCGTTGGATGACAGCGCCGGGCCAGGCTGGATGCGCCCGGAGGGCAGCACCTGCAGCTGCTGGCCAGGTGCCAGCATGTGCTGGGCCGTGCCGCTGCTGACTTCCACTGCGCCCTCCAGCAGTGCGACCTCGACCAGGCCATCGTGCAGGCGCTCGACCTGGAAGGTGGTGCCGATGTCGCGGATCGTGCTGTTGCCAGCCTGCAGCCGCAGTGCCTTGCTCGATGGCGCCACCTGCAGCTGCAGGCGTCCGCGCTCCAGATCCAGTTCGCGATGTCGCCAGCCAAAGCTGGCGCGCAGCGTGGTGCCAGCATCAAGCGTGGCCACGCTGCCATCGGCCAGGGTCAACTGGCGCGGCAGGCGGGTGTCATTGGCGTACAGCTGCGGTGTCGGATTGCCATCCACCGCAACCATCCAGCCGATGCCGATGGCCAGGCAGATGCCGGCGGCCGCGGCCAGGCCGGGCAGCAGGCGACGGCGGGCAGGTCGCGCGGCGCGCGCTGCGGCGGTCCGCAACCAGGGGTCGGTGGCCAGCCCTTCGCCCTGCTGGAACAGGGTCTCGGCCTGTACCCAGGCTTTGACATGGGCAGGGTCCTCAGCCAGCCAGTCTTCGAACGCTTCACGCTCGTCCGCTGTGCAGTCCGGGGCTTCCAGCCGCGCCACCCAGGTGCTGGCGCGTTCGAACACCGAGGCGTCTTCCATGTGCCGGTGGCGGCTCATTCAGCGTCCCTGTCGTTGTGCAGTGGATCCGGCCCCAGTTCCTGGCGCAGGCCCTGCAGGGCGCGGGCAATATGTTTTTCCACGGTCTTGGCAGTGATTCCACAGTGCCGCGCAATCTGTGTATAGCTCATGCCGGTGATCCGGTTGAGCAGGTACACCTCGCGCGCGCGCTCGGGCAGTTTGAACAGGGCCTGCCGCAGCAGGGAAAGCATCTGCCCGGACTCGGCCTGGCGCAATGGATCGGGCGAGGTACTGGAAGGCTCGTCGCTGCCATCGTGCTCGGCCAGCGGCAGGTGCGGCCGCGACTGCGGCGAACGGCCGCGGTCTGCCAGGCGGTTGCGGGCGATACGATACAGCAGCAGGCGCAGTTCGTCCGGGCCCTGCGCGCGATAGCGGATCAACCGCTCCATGCAGTCCTGTGCGATGTCCTCCGCATCTTCCGGCCCGACCCCTCGCGTGCGCAGGAACGCGCACAGCGGCGCGCGTTCTTCGCGTACGAACGCGATGAAGGCATCCGCAGGCGCGGGCAGCTGCGGCGCGCGATGGAGCAGGGGGGACGGGGTGGACAGGGCAGGCCTCGCGTGTCGGTGGCAGATGCGTCATCGAGTTTTACGCGACGATGACCGGATGGGGAAGAGTGTGCATCGATCGAATTCTCATTGTGAATATATTCATCTTTCGACGCCGGATCCACTGGGGGAGATCGCCCCGCTGCGGCGTTGATCGTTCTACCCGCGTGTTGCGGGTGGAGAGAGAACACATGAAGTATTCGAAGTTGAGCCTGGCCCTGGCCGGGCTGATGGGTGTCGCCACCATGTCCGTGGCTGATGACGTCATGGCAATGAATTATCACGTGCTGGGCGATCGCATCTTCCTGAGTGGCGATGTGACCTACGCCGACGTGGTGTCCCTGCCGGCACTGCTGGCCAAAGCGCAGGCCGAAGGCCGGCCGATCCGCGAAGTGGTATTGCGCACCTCCAATGGTGGCGCGTTGATCGCCGGCGAGTGGCTGCAGGGAGTGATCCGCACCTCCGGCCTCAACACCATCGTGTCCGGCAACTGCATTTCATCCTGCTCGATCATGCAGTCCGGTGGTGTCGAGCGCTATCTGGCCGGCGACCTGCCGATCATCGACTCGGTGCAGATCCACGCGGCCAGCAGCGGTGGCAAGGTGATCTACACGCCGTCGCCGCGCATGACCCAGATCTACACCGGCAACTATGGCGGCGGCATGGATGCCGGCCTGCTGCACAAGGCCATGTATGAAGTGGTACAGCCGAACGGGCTGCTGGTGTTCCGCGATCCAGCCCGCAGCACGGGGGCCTCCATCACCTTTGATCCGGATGGCAGCGGCAGCAAGCTGGAATCATTCCCGGGCCAGGACATCTACAGCAACAGGATCATCACCGCCAACGGGTACCGCGATCCGGGCGACACGTTGAATGTGAGCGCGAACGTGAGCGGCGATATCAATCCAGGCTACCTGCGTACCGGACGCCAGCTGCAGGCCTTCGTCGATGATGATTTCGCGCGCTGGAATACCGACTGGCAATCCACCTACATCAACCTTGCGCAGAGCATCTACAACGCCTCGAGCCGCGGCCCGCAGGGCATCGGCCCGCTGTCGGTGCAGGGTTACCTGAATGACCCGGATATCCAGGACCTGCTGCTGTCCAAACTGCGTCTGGCGGATCTGGATGCCTCTACGCTGGACAACGCCATGGGTGTGATCCGCGTGACCAATGGCGCCACCTGGCGCACGTCCGCTACCACGGGTGCGGACTTCATGCTGGTGGACAACGGCACCATCGCCCTGGAAGGCGGTGCCCTGCGCGCCTCGGAAGTGCGCGTGCTCGGGGCTGGCATGCTGGTTGGCCACGGCGACGTTGCCGGCACGGCGATGGATCTCAATGCACTGGGCGAAGGCACTGGCCCTTCCTACCGTGAAGACGGCTTCAATCGCCTGCGCGTGTTCGGCACACTGATGCCGCGCGGTGGCGATCTGGTCACCCATGGCTACGTCAATATCATGCCGGGCGGCAAGGTGCTGTTCGATGTGACCGAGGGCGGCGGCACGGCAACAGGCCGCCTGCGCGTGGGCACCTTCTTCGATGACGAACAGACCGACGGCGCGCTGGTGATCTCCAAGGGCGCCTTCCTCGAACTGAACGTGGCACAGGGCTACTACGGCCAGGACTTCCGTCGCGATCTGGTGGAAGGACCGATCTACCAAGGTGGTTTCGAAGAAGCCGTGCGCTTGGGGGATACCGGCTACAGTGCCAGCATCACTGGTGGTGATGTGTTCCGCCCGCGCCACAACTCGCTGTTGAGCTTCAATGTGAAGCAGACCGCCGATGGTCTGTGGTTGACCGCCAACCCCGGCTTCGACCAGGTGGGGCTGTTCGCCAACGGCACTTCGGGCGATGGCCTGGGCCGCGCATTGGCAACCGCCTCCGATCGCCAGGACAAAGGCCTGAAGTCGCTGCTCGGTGCACTGCAGTTCGCCGATCGCGACGTAATCGCACAGCAGGCCGGAGCCCTGCGCGGTGATGCGCACGCCAGCCTGCGCCTGGCCGACACTGCGCTGGTGGGCAGCATCGGCAACGTCGTGCAGCAGCACCAGGCCGCGATGCGCAGCGGCGGGGACGCCGACGGCCTGGCTTCGCAGGCCGCGCAGTCGGTGTCGGCACAGCCGGGCATGCGCCACGGCAGCCTGTTCAACCAGCTCGCCATGCATCTGGTCGAGCCAGCGTCGGGCAGCGCTGCGGGCAGCGGTGATGCTGGACGCAACCATGGCATCTGGGCCCGCGGTTTCGCCAGCCATGGCCGCATCGATGCCGACGGTGGCGTGGCGGGGCTCAGCCACAACATCGGCGGCATCGTGATCGGTGCCGACACCCGCGTGGCCGATGACCGCGTTACCCTCGGCGTCAGCGTGGCAGCGGCCGACATGTCGACCAAGGCCAGTGACGGCGCCGGGTTCACCGGCGATGTGCGTGCGCTGGACGTGGGCGGCTACCTGGATGCGACCTACTCGCGGGGCTACCTGTCGGCAGCGGTGCGCTACACCGACCTGCGCCACGATACCCGCCGCAGCATCGGCGGTATCGATGGCCTGCAGCAGCCACTGCGCGCCAGGTACAGCAACGATGCGATCTCCGCACGGGCGGAGCACGCGTTCTCCTTCACCACCGGCAAGGGACTGGTGATCCAGCCGTTGCTGCCGGTGGTGGATTACGCGCGCACCTCGGCCACCCGCTTCAATGAAGGCCAGGGCGCGGGTGCCTTGGTGGGTCGCAGCGGCAGCCTGGAGAGCATCCGCGTGGGCGCAGGCCTGCAGCTGTTCAAGACCTTCGAGGGCAACAACGGCGAGCGCATCACGCCGCGCGCCCGCGTGGTCTGGCAGAAGGAACTGGGCGACTCGCAGGCCCGTTACAGCACCGGCTTCGCCGCTGCACCTGATCTGGTGTTCGGTGCCAGCAGCCAGGCCGTGGGCGAGCAGGTGCTGGCCTGGAACCTGGGTGTGACCAGTCGGGCCAGCGAGCGTCTCTCGATCATGGCCGATTATGTAGGCGAGCGCCGCGACGGGCAGATCCAGAATGGCGTGATGCTGGGGCTGGGCTACAAGTTCTAAGCGGTACACGGCACCGGCGATGTGGACATCGCCGGTGCCGTCCCCAGAAGGCGCGTTGCTGCGGTATGGTCGGCGTGGCATCCCACCCAGGCTCTTCCATGCAGATCGCCGTCTTCAGCGCCCGCCCTTACGATCGTCGTTTCCTTGAGGAAGCCAACCAGCGCGACGCCGCTGGAGAGGGCTTCGTGTTCGTCTACTTCGATGCGGCCCTGGATGTGCATACGGCTGCACTGGCGCAGGATTGCGCGGCGGTCTGTGTGTTCGTCAATGATCGACTTGATGCACCGGTGCTGCACGCCCTGCATGCAGTGGGGGTGCGGGCAGTGCTGCTGCGCTGCGCGGGCTTCAACAATGTGGATCTTGCAGCGGCAAAGGCGCTTGGCCTGTTTGTTGCCCGCGTGCCGGCCTATTCGCCAGAAGCGGTGGCCGAGCATGCTCTGGCACTGGTGATGACCCTCAACCGTCAGACCCACCGCGCCTACAACCGCGTGCGCGAGGGCAATTTCATGCTGGATGGCCTGCTTGGGCGCACCCTGCATGGCCGCACGGTCGGCATCGTCGGCACCGGCAAGATAGGCTTGGCCACCGCGCGCATTTTCAAGGGCATGGGCTGCACCGTGCTGGGACACGACCCGTATCCGTCGGCAGGCTTTGCGGATGTGGGCGAGATGGTGGGCATGGATGAACTGCTGGCCCGCGCAGACATTGTGTCGCTGCATTGCCCTTTGACACCGGACACCCAGCATCTGATCAACGACACCTCACTGGTGCGGATGAAGCCGGGCGCGATGCTGGTCAATACCTCGCGCGGCGGGCTGGTCGATACCCATGCGGTGATCCGCGCGCTGAAGTCGCGCCGGCTGGGTCATCTGGCCATCGATGTGTACGAGCAGGAGAGCGCGCTGTTCTTCCAGGACCTGTCCGGAGAGATCATCGACGATGAGGCCTTCCAGCGGTTGATGACCTTCCCCAACGTGCTGGTGACCGGCCATCAGGGCTTCTTCACCGTGGAGGCGCTGCAGGAGATCTCGGCGATCACGCTGGGGAATCTGCGGGATTTCGCGGCGGGG
>Ga0207709_10003083_pt1 | contig 10065 bp, 10 predicted proteins | sample KBSM34metaG_FD_184397 | JGI IMG/M metagenome (GOLD analysis project Ga0207709, IMG submission 184397) | Miscanthus rhizosphere microbial communities from Kellogg Biological Station, Michigan, USA - KBS M3-4 metaG (SPAdes) (version 2) | ecosystem: Host-associated > Plants > Roots > Rhizosphere >...
ACCGGCGGGCCTGCAGCAACGCGGCCCCGGCGCCACCGGCGGACCGCTGACGGTCGTAGATGGCCAGCAGGTCGGCCGGGAACTCCGGCTCGAGCGCGGCCCGGTCGCTCACACACCGCTGCTCGGCCGCGTCGAGGTCGGCGGCGGCGTCGTCGCGGCGACGACTGGCGTCGATGAGGGCGTCGTCGATCTGGCTCAGCTGCGCGCCCGCGTGCTCGTAGTCCGACTGCGAGGCCTCGCGACGCTCCATCACCTCGAGCAGTTCGTCCTCGAGGATCGACTGCCTGCGCTCGAGGCTGCCGAGTTCGTGCTCCAGCTCGGTGAGCTGCTTGGCACCGACGGTGCCGCTCTGCAGCAGCTTCCGATCGCGCTCCTCGCGCTGGCGGACGGCGTCCACCTCGCCCTCGAGCTTCTTGATGTCCCGATCCAGGTCGTCGAGGACGATCTCCACCGCGACCGCGGCGTCCTTGCGCGCCACGCGGTCGGACTCGAGGCGCTGCACCTCTTCCTGCTCGGGCAGCGTCCGGCGGCGGTGCGCGATCCTCGCCAGCTCGGTATCCACCGCGGCGAGGTCGAGCAGCTTGGCCTGAATCCGGGGTTCGACGTTCACGCGGGCGGGCTCCTGCTTGTGCTGAGTGGGGATATTGGCCCCGCTACCGTACCGCTCTGCGGGGCACTGCCAGTACCGCTACGCAGCGGTCACCGCGCCCGCCCGACGAATGCCTCGATTCCGTCGAGGACGCACCGCAGTCCGAGTTCGAGCCCGACCCGGTCCCCCGGCTCGAATCCGCCGCCGTCGATGGACTCGATCAGCGCCGGATAGTCACCCCGGCGGCGATCGACGATCGCGGAGACCGAACCGAGCCACTCGGCGCGCCACTGCTCGGACACCGCGTCGGGCATCGCCGCCTGACCGGCGACGCCGCGCACGTGCCCGAGGAGCAGCAGGAACAGTTGGTGGACATCGCGGTGCTCGAGCCCCGTGTCGGCGAATGCCCGCAGCGCGGAGTCCATCCAGCCGAGCTGATTCGGACCCATTACCCCCTGATCGCCGGTCGACGCGAGCAGCCAGGGGCGCCGCACGAACAGGCGATGCAGCTCGCGCGCCCAGGCCTCCAGCCGCGGCCGCCACCCACCCTCGACGCCGCTCAGATCGGGCGGGGCGCCGATCGCCTCGTCCAGCATCAGCGTGAGCAGCGTCGCCTTGTCGGGGACGTAGCGGTACAGCGAGGTGGTGGTGAACCCGAACTCGGCGGCCACGCGCTGCAGCGACACCGCCTCGAGCCCATTCGCGTCGGCGATACCGACGGCGGCCGCGACCACCTCGCGGACGCTCAGGCTCGGGCGCCGCCCCCGGCGCGCGGGTTCCTCGTCCCGCCACAACAGCTCGAATGCCGACGTCATGCGCTTCTCCTCCGTTGCCGCAACGGTCCGCGATTGACCGCGAACCAAAACTGTGTATAACCTACACTCAATCGTGAACGGCATTCACAGTGAATGCGATTCACAACAACTATATGGAGGCACCCATGATCGAGTCGACAACGGCACGCCGCGGCAACGTCCTCATCTCCGGGGCCAGCCTGGCCGGCCCGGCGCTGGCCTTCTGGCTGCACCGCTTCGGGTTCTCCGCCACCGTCGTCGAGCGCGCGCCGCGGCTGCGCGAGGGCGGTCAGGCGGTCGACTTCCGCGGTGCGGCGCACCTGCAGATGCTCACCCGAATGGGCCTCCTCGACGAGATCCGCGAGCTCCGGACGCCGGAGGGCCGACTGAACGTCATCGACGGCGACGGCCGGACATTGGCCAGCCTGCCGCCCGAGTTCACCGGAGGCGACGTCGAGATCCAGCGCGGCGACCTCTCCCAGCTGCTGTTCGACAAGACCGAAGACCACACCGAGTACGTCTTCGGCGACTCGATCACCGGACTCACCGACACCGCCGAGGGCGTGCACGTCACCTTCGAGCGCGGCGCCCCGCGCACCTTCGACCTGGTGATCGGCGCCGACGGTCTGCACTCGAACGTCCGCAAGCTGACCTTCGGGGACGAGTCCCGGTTCCTCACCCAGTCCGGCTACTACGTCGCGATCTTCAACGCGCCCAACAGCATCGGGCTCGGCGACGACAGCGTCCTCTACAACGAGCCGGGCGTGGGTGTGATGGCGTACGGCACCAGGGGCGGCGACGAGTGCGAGGTCATGTGCCTGTTCGAGTCGGCACCGATCGACTACGACCACCGCGACATCGACCAGCAGAAGCGGATCCTCGCCGACGTCATGGCGGGCGTCGGCTGGCAGACGCCGACCCTGATGCGCGAGCTCGAGTCCGCGACGAGCTTCTACTTCGACTCGATCAGTGTCGTCGAGATGGACCGCTACAGCGAGGGCCGGATCGCCCTGATCGGGGACGCCGGCTACGGCGCCACCTGCGGCGGGATGGGCGCGGGCATGTCCCTGATCAGCGCCTACGTGCTGGCCGCCGAGCTGGCCGCCGCCGACGGCGACCATCGCGCCGCGTTCGCGCGATACGAGGAGCAGATCCGCGGCTACGCGACGGCCTGCCAGAAGGTCGCCAAGGGCGCCGGCCCCACCCTCGCCCCGCCGACCGCGAAGAAGCTCGGCCAGCGCAACCGGATGTTCAGGGTGCTGACCTTCGGCCCGCTGAGCAGGCTGCTGGCCTGGATGTCCACCAGGGCCGCGAACGCCATCGACGTCGGCCGCTACGAGAGCGTGCCCGAGCGGGTGCCGGCGACGAGCTAGCGCCGGATCACGGCGACCGCTAGCAGGAACCCAGCGGCGGGCCGCTAGCAGGAACCCAGCGGCGGGCCGCTAGCAGGAACCCAGCGTCCACGGGTCGGTGCGGACCGCGGACACGGCGCTGGCCCATCCGGGGGTCCCGGCGAACCGGGCGTCGAGCACTCCCCTTGCCTGGTCGCACCAGGGGAACTCGCTGGCCCAGTGCGCGACGTCGACCAGCGCCGGGCCGCCCGCGCGCAGGTGCTCGTCCGCGGGGTGATGACGCAGATCGGCCGTCACGTAGGCGTCTACCCCGCGGGCCGCGGCGACACCGAGCAGCGAGTCGCCGGATCCGCCGCACACCGCCACCGTCCGCACCGGCGCCTCGGGGTCCCCCGCCGCGCGCACCCCCCAGGTGGTCTCGGGAAGCGCGGCCCGCACCCGGGCGGTGAACTGGCGCAACGTCTCCGGCGCCGCCAGCTCACCGATCCGGCCGATGCCCCGCGGCGACCCGGTGTCCGCCAGCTCCAGGATGTCGAAGGCAGGCTCCTCGTAGGGGTGGGCACCGCGCAGCGCGCCGAGCACCCGGCGTCGCAGCGACCGCCTGGCCACCACCTCCACCCGATCCTCGGCCACCCGCTCGAGCCGGCCGACCTCGCCGAGCGCCGGCTTCGCGGCCGCACCCGGCAGGAACTGCCCGGTGCCGGTGACCGTCCAGCTGCAGTCGCGATAGTCGCCGACCTCGCCGGCCCCGGCATCGAACAGCGCCCTGCGCACGGCGTCGGTCTCCGTGGTGGGGACCATCACCACCCACTTGTCGAGCGGCTCTGACGGCGCCGGGTCCAGCGGGCCGGTCACCGTCAGCCCCAGTGCCCGCGCCAGCGCGTCGGACACCCCGGGGTCGGCGGAATCGGCGTTGGTGTGCGCGGTGTACAGCGCGCAGCCGGACCGGATCAGCCGGTGCACCAGCGCGCCCTTCGGGGTGTGCGCGCCGACGGTGTCCACCCCGCGCAGCAGCAGCGGATGGTGCACCAGCAGCAGCTGCGCGCCCCAGGCCAGCGCCTCCTCGACCACCGACTCGGTGGCGTCGACGGCGATCAGCACCCGGTTCACCTCATCGGCGGGGTCGCCGCACACCAGGCCGACGGAGTCCCAGCTTGCGGCAAGCGCGGGCGGATAGGCCCGCTCCAGCGCCTCGATCACCTCGGCCAGCCGAACAGCCATCACAGCACCTCTCTCATCGCGTCGACCAACACCCTCGCCTGGGCGGCCTCCCGGACCGCGACCCGCAGGTGGTCGGGGCCGAGGCCGGGGAACGTGTCGCAGCGGCGGACCGCGATCCCCTTGTCCCGCAGGCGCGTCCGCACCGCCTCGCCGTCCGGGACCCGCAGCAGCAGGAACGGCCCCCGCGCAGGCCCGTGCACGGCGACGCCCGCCTCGGTCAGCATCGCCACCATCTCCGCGCGCTCGGCTTCGATCACGTCGGCCTCGCGGCGCGCCCACGCGACGGCGTCCGGCTCGCTGCACGCCCGGATCGCCTCCACCTGCAGGCTGCCCAGCGGCCAGTGCGCCCGCCCGACCTGCAGGCGGGCCAGCAACTCCGGCGGGCCGAGCACGTAGCCGCACCGCAGCCCCGCCAGCGCGAACGTCTTGGTCAGGCTGCGCAGGACCAGCACGTCGGGCAGGGACATGCCTGCCAGCGACTCCGGCTCGCCGGGCACGGCGTCCGCGAACGCCTCGTCGACGACCACGATCCGGCCGGGCCTGCGCAGCGCCAGGATGTCCGCGGCGGGGTGCAGCACCGACGTCGGGTTGGTCGGGTTGCCGATCACCACCAGGTCCGCACCCTCGGGGACGGCGGCCGGGTCGAGCCGGTACGGCTCGTCGAGCATCACCGTCTCGACCGCGACGCCCGCCTCCCGCAGCGCCCACTCGGGCTCGGTGAACGAGGGGTGGATCAGCGCCGCCCGCGCGGGCGCGAGGCGCGGCAGCATGGCGAACCCCTCGGCGCCGCCCGAGAGCAGCAGTACCTCGTCGCGGCAGCGGCCGTGCCGCGACGCGACCTGGTCCCGCGCGGCCTCCTCCGTCGCGACCTCCGGGTATCGACCCAGCGTTCCCAGCGCGTCGACCAGTCGTTGCCGCAGCCAGTCGGGCGGCCCGTCGCCGCGCACGTTGACGGCGAAGTCGAGCAGTCCGGGTTCGGCGTCGATGTCGCCGTGATGCCGCAGGTCGGTCCACTGCGGGGAGCGGGTGTCCACGAAGGGAGTTTATGGCGGTCGCATCGCCGTGCCGGACAACGGGCAGGATGGAGCCGTGAGCCCCAGCGTGACACTCTTCGACCTCGACGGCACCCTCACCGATTCGGCGCCCGGCATCGTGGCCGGCTTCCGGCACGCGCTGGCCGCGGTCGGTGCCCCCGAACCCGACGGCGACGTCCTCGACCGCATCGTCGGGCCGCCGATGGTGGACACCCTGCGCTCGCTCGGGCTCGACGAGGCGACCACCCAGCGCGCCCTGGCCAGCTACTTCGAGCGCTACGACGAGATCGGCTGGGCGGAGAACGCGGTGTTCGACGGCATCGGCGACCTGCTCACCGCCGCCGCGAGCCGCGGGTCCCGGCTGGCGGTCGCGACGTCGAAGTCGGAACGGTTCGCGCGCCGCATCCTCGAGCACTTCGCGCTCGCCGGGCACTTCGAGGTGATCGCCGGGGCCTCCGACGACGGCACCGCGCGGCGCGCGAAGGTCGACGTGATCGAGCACGCGCTGCGCGGACTCGGCATCGAACCGATCGACGCGGGGCGCGGCGGCACCCCCGATGTGGTGATGGTCGGCGACCGCGAACACGACGTGCACGGCGCCGCGCACTGGGGCATCCCGACGGTGTTCGTCGGCTGGGGCTACGGCTCCGCCGCGGAGGCCGAGGGCGCCCGCTGGTCGGTGGACACGGTCGACGAACTCGGGAGGGTCCTCGATGCAGCCCGTTGACCTCCACATCACCTTCGTCTGCACCGGCAACATCTGCCGGTCCCCGATGGCCGAGAAGATCCTGCTCGGGCACCTGCGCGAGGCGGGCCTCGACGCGCGGGTCCGGGTGTCGAGCGCGGGCACCGGCGACTGGCACGTCGGGCACGAGGCCGACCACCGCACCAACGCGGTGCTGCGCGGTCACGGCTACCCCACCGGACACCGGGCCGCGCAGGTCGACCGGGACCACCTCGACGCCGACCTGGTCGTCGCGCTCGACACCGGGCACGACCGCGCGCTGGCGCATCTCGGGGTGCCCGCGGAACGGCGGCGGCTACTGCGCAGCTTCGACCCGGACGCGGACGGCGACTCGGTGCCGGACCCGTACTACGGCGACCGCGCCGACTTCGAGCTCGTGCGCGAGCAGATCGAGGCCGCAGTGCCCGGACTGCTCCAGTGGGTGCGCGAGCAGCGCTGAATCGGACACCGGTCGACCGGGCGGGTCGGCGCGGCAAGTACCGTGGAACCGTGCGAAGGCTGAAGTTTCTGCTGCGTCCGGGCTGGTTGGCGCTGGCCGCCGTTGTCGCCGGGTTCGCCTTCATGTGCTTCACCGTGCTCGCCCCGTGGCAGCTCGGCAAGAACACCGACACCGAGCACCGCAACAAGCTCATCGAGGAGTCGAGCAACGCCGAGCCGGTGACCGTGGAATCGATCCTGCCCGAGTCCGGACCGCTCGCCCGGGACGACGAGTGGCGCCAGGTGACCGTGACCGGCAGCTATCTGCCCGGCAGCGACGTCCTGATCCGGCTGCGCTCGATCGAGGATTCACCCGCCTACGAGGTGATCACCCCGATGCGGCTGACCGACGGCCGGATCGTCCTGGTCAACCGCGGGTACGCCCGCCCAGAGCAGGGCGCGGTGCCGCCGTCGTTCGCGCCCGCCCCCACCGACCAGGTGACGGTGACCGCGCGGGCCCGCGTCTCCGAGGGCACCGTGCCGGGCAAGGACCCGATCCGTGAGAACGGCTACGAGCAGGTCTACTTCATCGACGCAGGCCAGATCGGTTCGGTGCTCGGCCTCGAGCCCGCCGACGCCTACTTCCAGCTCGTCCCCGACCAGCCGGGCGGCCTGAAGCCGATCCCGCTGCCGCAGCTCGATGCCGGCCCGTACCTGTCGTACGGGCTGCAGTGGCTGGCGTTCGGGATCATGGCCCCGCTCGGGCTGATCTACTTCGCGCGCGCCGAGATCCGCGAACGCCGCCGCTCCCGCGCGCCGGAGCCCGCGGCGACCCCCGCCGCCACGGCGCCTGCCACCGAACCCACCGCGGCCACCGACGACATCACGCTGCCGCGGCGCCGATTCAGCCGTTCACCGCAGCCGGAGCCCGCGGCGATGACCGCGACGGAGGCGAAGCTCGCCGATCGCTACGGCAAGCGCCGCTGACCCGAGCGCGGCCCCGATCTGCACCGCGGACGAGAGTCGCACCACCCTCCGCAGGTCCGCGGTCGCGGGCGGCGGACCGTCGCCGAGCGTGGGCCGCTCCTCGATGCCGTGCGGATACTCGGTGCGGCCGCCCAGCCGGACCCCGAGCGCGCCCGCCATCGACGCCTCGGCGACACCGGCGTTCGGGCTGGGATGCGCCGCCGCGTCCCGACGCCACGCCGCCGCCGCGGCGGCAGGCGAACCGCCGACGACAGGCGCGGTGAGCACGGCCAGCAGGCCGGTCACGCGGGCAGGCGCGAGATTCACCAGGTCGTCGAGCCGGGCCGCGGCCCAGCCGAAGCTCAGGTACCGCTCCGAGCGGTAGCCGATCATCGCGTCGAGGGTGTTGATCGCCCGGTAGCCGAGTGCGCCAGGGGCGCCCGCGACGGCCGCCCAGAACAGCGGCCCGACGGTGGCGTCTGAGGTGTTCTCGGCGACCGATTCGACCGTCGCCCTGGTCAGACCCTCGGCGTCGAGGGAGTCCGGATCGCGCCCGCACAGCGACGGGATGAGCGCGCGGGCCCCGGCGAGGTCGCCGCCCTCGACACGCGCGGCCATGTCCGAGCCGACGCGGACAAGGGAGGTGCCGCCGAGCGCGGTCCAGGTCGCGGCGGCGGTGATCGCGGTCTCCCCCGCCCAGCCCAGCCTGCGCCCGAACCGCACGGCGACCAGGGTCACGCCCGCGACCGCGCCGACCAGGACCGCGGTGTGCACGGCGCCCGCCGGGCGGTGATCGGAGTAGGTGCGCCGTTCGAGGAGCGCCGCGGCCTGACCGAAGCCGGCCACCGGGTGCCACCGCACGGGGTCGGCCAGTGCCCGATCCGCCGCGTACCCGAGCAGGATCCCGGCCGCCCTCGCCGTCGCGCGGCCGTTGAAGTTCACGCCGGTATTTCTATCAACCGCACCGACCGCCGACTACCGTCGACCCATGACCGGTGACGTCGACGAGTACGCCGCGGGCCTCGACGACGCCGCGGTGGAGTTGCTGTACCTGTTCCGGGACCGGGTGCTCGCGCTCGGTGACGTCGACGAGCGAGTGCACCCGAGCGAGGTCGCCTGGGCCCGCTCCCGGGTGTTCGCCGCCGCATTCATCGTCTCGTCGAGGCTGGAGGTGGCGATCGACCTGTTGCGACGCGTCGAGCATCCGCGGCTTCGCGAGTCGTTCGCGACGACCAAGAAGGTCTGGACCCATCGCATGTTCTTCACCGCCGCCGACCAGATCGACGACGTGATCGGCGAGTTGCTCGCAGAGGCCTTCGACACCGTGGGTCCCGGCACCCGCTGACCTTGCGTCGTCGGGGTGATCTCCGGGTCGGGTCATACCTGGGAATGACCCGACGGTGCCGAGAATCGGGCCGCGGGCCGATGCCAGGGACCCCGCTCGTCGACGACCGTGGAGGCATGAGCCTCCCGACCCCGCCACCCGTCCTGTCCGTGCACGCACTCGGCAAGTCCTTCGGGCCGACCCCCGTGCTCCGCGACGTCAGCCTGGAGATCCAGGCCGGCACCGCGACCGCGATCATGGGCCCGTCGGGGTCGGGCAAGTCGACGCTGCTGCACTGCATGTCGGGGATCGTCAAGCCGGACACCGGCGCGGTGTTGCTCGCCGGGCAGCACATCCAGAATCTCGGCGAGAACGACCGCAGCCGCCTCCGGCGCGAGGCCTTCGGCTTCGTCTTCCAGTCAGGTCAACTGCTCCCGGAACTGCCCGCGATCGAGAACGTCGCGCTGCCGCTGATCCTCAACGGCGCCTCCATCCGTGACGCCAAGGCCACCGCGAACACCTTTTTCGCGCCGCTCGGGCTGGACGGTCTGCAGGACCGCAGGCCGGGCCAGATGTCCGGCGGACAGTCGCAGCGGGTGGCGATCGCCCGGGCACTGGCGACCAAACCCACGGTCCTGTTCGCCGACGAGCCGACCGGGGCGCTGGACGCGCAGACCAGCTGGGAGGTGATGCGCCTGCTGCGGGAGTCGGCACAGCAGATCGGATCCGCCCTGGTCGTGGTCACCCACGACCTCGAGGTGGCCCGCTGGTGTGATCGCACGCTGGTGATGCAGGCCGGTTCCCTCGCCGCGCAGCAGGTGGCGGCATGAGCGCCACCGCTCGCGTCGCCCTGCTGACGGTGCGCGGCGAGGGCCGAAAGGCGATCAGTACCTACGCCCTTCCGGTCACCGCCTTCGCCGCCTCCACCGCGCTGCTGCTCACGGTCCTCGGCGGGTACGGCGCCTTCGACGGCCGCTCCGGCGAGCCGGAGGCGCAGACGTACCTCACCCTCGCGGGCGTGGCCTCGGTCCTCATGGTGGTACCCGCCGTGACGCTCGGCCTCGCCGCGGCACGACTCGGCGCGCGCCGTCGGGACGAGCGGCTCGCCGCGCTGCGGCTGATCGGGGCCACCCCGCGCCAGATTGTCGCCCTCTGCTCGGCCGAATCCGGTGCGCAGGGTCTGGTCGGCGCACTGATCGGCGTGGTCGGCTACCTCGCCGCGATGCCGCTGGTCGCGCAGCTGCGGTTCCAGGGGCGCACCTTCGACGTCGCCGAGCTCTGGGTCGGCACCCTGCCGTTGCTCGGGGTCGTGCTCGGGATGACGGCGCTGGCCGCACTCACCTCGATGCTCGGCATGCGCCAGGTGTTCGTCAGCCCGCTCGGCGTGGCGCAGGGCAATCCCCGACCCGCCCCCAAGGCGCTCATCGCCGCGCTCGCCGTCGCGGTTCTGTTCGGGTGGACCGCCGTCGGCGGCGGCATGCCCGGCATCGCGGCGCTACTGATCGGGCTCGCGGTCTGCTTCGGCATCGTCGCCCTGATCGGACCGTTCGTGATTTCGCTGCTGGGCCGCGTCATGCTCGCCCGCTCGACGGACGCCGCCTCGCTGATCGCCGCACGCCGGGT
>Ga0207709_10003085_pt1 | contig 10053 bp, 9 predicted proteins | sample KBSM34metaG_FD_184397 | JGI IMG/M metagenome (GOLD analysis project Ga0207709, IMG submission 184397) | Miscanthus rhizosphere microbial communities from Kellogg Biological Station, Michigan, USA - KBS M3-4 metaG (SPAdes) (version 2) | ecosystem: Host-associated > Plants > Roots > Rhizosphere >...
AGGGAGATGAAGTCGGGGCCGGTGACGGGCACGGTGTGTCCTTTCGTATGTCAGTTATCTGACACATGATCGTATGTCAGAATACTGACATGAGTCAACAGCGCCCGGGAGTCGAACTGCCGGCATCCGTCGGGTATCGCCTCAAGGAAGCGTCGAGCGCGCTGCGCTCCGCGATGGAGGACGTGCTGCGCCCGCTCGGGATGAGCATGACCCACTACGCGTGTCTCGAGCTGCTGGCCCAACGTCCCGGTCTGTCCAATTCGGACCTGGCGCGTGGCACCTTCGTGACGCGGCAGACCATGAACGTGCTGCTGCAGGCGCTCGAGCGCGACGGCGCCGTCGAACGGGCGGACAAGCCGGTCGCCGGGAAGGTGTTGCCGGTCACCATCACCGCGCGGGGACGTGCCGCACTCGCCGACGCCAGCGCCGCCGTGAGGGCCGTCGAGGAGCGGATGCTCACCGACCTCGGTCCCGCCGACCGGGCCGACGCGCTCCGCCTGCTCGACGCGATGATCCGTTCCCTTCGTGCGGACGCCCCCGCCGCGGCATCCGCCCCCGCATCCGCGCGGTCCGCGAGACATCACTGACGCACCGAGACACCGGCGCACAGCGCGGGTCTCGGTGCACGAGTGGTGTCTCGCGGACCGTGGCCGCGGCCGCGGTCGGCGACGGGGTTGCGGTCGGGGAAGAGCGGACGCCGCAGGCTACAGCCAACCGTTCTCGTCGGCGACGCGCACGGCATCCGCACGGTTGCGGGCTCCGGTCTTGCCGATCGCGCTCGACAGGTGGTTGCGGACGGTGCCCTCGCTGAGGTGCAACGAGCCGGCGATGTCGGCGATCGAGCCGCCCGCGCGCGCCACGGCGAGAACGTCCGTCTCACGCTCAGTCAACGGCGAGTCGCCCTGGGCGAGCGAATCCGCAGCCAGCGCCGGGTCGACGACGCGAAGTCCCTGCGAAACCCGTCGCACCGCGTCGGCGAGCTGCGCGGCGGGCGTGTCCTTGACGACGAAACCCGCAGCCCCGGCGCGCATCGCGCGGGTGAGATATCCCGGGCGGCCGAACGTCGTGACGATCAGCGAGCGACACGCGGGAGCCGCGTCGCGCAGAGCGGATGCCGCGGCGATCCCATCCATCCCCGGCATCTCGATGTCGAGGATCGCCACGTCGGCGGCGGTCCGCAGTGCGGCCTCTACCACTTCGTCGCCGCGACCCACCTCGGCGACCACCTCGATGTCGTGCTCGAGACCCAGCAGCGCGGACAGCGCGCCCCGGACGAGGGCCTGATCGTCGGCGATGAGGAGGCGGATCACAGCACCACCTTGAGCGAGAACCCGCCCAGATCGCTACGCCCGATCGACATCCGGCCGCCCGCGGCCTCGACGCGTTCCCGAAGTCCGAGAAGGCCCGTTCCCGTGCCTGTCGCGGCATCCGGACCGACGCCGTCGTCGTCGATGCACACACGTCCTCCGTCGATGCGGATGCGGCAGCGGTGGGCGCCGGCGTGACGGATGACGTTCGTGACACCCTCGCGGATCACCCACCCCGCCAGCTCGCGGCTCTCCGCGGGAACGGTTTCGATCGAGCCCGGCAGGTCGGCTTCCACTCCGGCAGCGCTCAGGGCGGCGCGCGCGCCGGCGAGTTCCCCGCTGACACTCACGCCGCGAAAACCCGCGACCGTGGCGCGGACGTCGACGAGCGCGCCACGCGCGAGCGCTTCGACCTCGCGGATCTCGGCGCGAGCGCGATCCGGATCGACGTCGACGAGGGCGCCGGCGAGCTCGGACTTCACGGTGATGACGGTGAGGGAATGGCCGAGGATGTCGTGGAGGTCACGAGCGACGCGACTGCGTTCGCGTTCGACGGCCAGCACGGCGAGGTGATCGCGCGTTGCACGCAGCTCGTTCATCGCCGCGATGTTGCGGGCGAAGGCCGCCATCATCGCGGAGATGGAGATGAGGATCGCGGGGATCCACAGGATGTCCTCGTTCCAACCGTCCAACGCGACCCCGGCCAGCAGCGAGGCGGCACCGAGGAGGAAGAGAACCGTCCAGGTGAGGCGGAGGGGCATGACCGCCATCGCGACGAGAACCCCGACGTACGTCCAGAGGCCGCGGATCTCCCACCCCGCCCACGGGAAGAGCACGAACGAGAATGCGAACAGGACCGCGGCAGGCGCCAGCCGCGCGGCCCCCCGGAGCGACCACGCGAAGGGTGTGCCGGCGAGGAAGCCGACCGCGAAGAGGGTGAGCAGCGCCAACGGGACGAGCGCGGGCACCAGGCCGTCGGCCGTGAAGATCGGAACGAAGGAGAGGAACCAGATCAGCGATATGCCGGCTCCGGCATACCAGCGCACGGCGCCGCGGGAGGTGAGGATCTGCCTCACTTCCCGCGGCGCCTCATCCGGGGCGGGGTAGATACCCCAGCGGGGCTCATCGAACCCGCTGGCCGTATCGTCGCGCGTCGCCGTCACGAGCTTCACTGTAGAGCGCGGCCGCTCAGACGCGCTTGGTGTCGCGCCGGAATGCCCACGTCGTCCCGGCGATGAACAGCACCAGCCAGATCAGCGCGTTCACGAGCCACAGGATGTCGAAGCTCTCTCCGGTGAGCGGGGAGCGCGCCAGTTCGCCGATGCCGTAGACGGGAGTGAACTTCGCGATCGTCTGCATGAAGTCGGGCATGCTGCTGAGCGGGTAGAAGAGGCCGCCGAGGAACGACAGGAACACGACGATCAGGCTCGTGACCTGGGCCGCGTTCTCGCTCGGCATGAGATAGCCGACGAACAGTCCGAGCGTCGTGAAGACGGCGCTCGCGAGCAGCCAGCCGACCAAGCCCGTTCCGAGCCACTGTCCGAAGCTCAGCTGGATGCCGCTGATCGCGCCGGCCACGTAGGTCGCCACCACGGCGAGCAGGCCCAGCACCATGCCCGCGATCATCTTGATGATGATGTTGACGAGCGGGTTCAGCGGCGTCAGACGCAGTTGCCGGCTCCAGCCCTGGGCACGCTCCACGGCGACGGCCGCGCCCGTCTGGGTCGCCGACATCATGGCGCCGTACATCGCCATCGACACCATGATGTAGGCCGCCACCGACACCCCGCCCGCCGACAGCGGCGTCTCGGTCAACTGCTCGTCGCGAAGGGGCAGGCCGATCAGCACGTACATCACGATCGGGAAGGCGACGGTGAAGAACAGGGTGCGCCGGTTGCGGAGGCGTCGCTTGAGCTCGATGCCCAGGTAGGTGAGGTTGAAGCCGCCGAACGGCGGTACGCGGCGCTCGAGCGCGACGCGATCGGATGCCGCGGCACCGGCGGATGCCGCGGAGGATGCGGTGGTCATGCGGATGCTCCTTCAGAGGTGAGGGCGAGGAAGACGCTCTCGAGGTTCTGGGCGGTGATCTCCACGTTGCGCGCGGACGTCTCGGTGAGCAGGTGGCGTGCCACGGCATCCGAGTCCTTGGTGTGGATGGTGATGCGGTCGCCCGCGAACTCCACGTCATCGACGCCGGGCAGAGCTGCGAGGCGCGCGGGGTCGGCACCGGGGAACGTGGCGCGCACGACGCGGCCGGAGACGAGGTTCTTGATCTCGGCGGTGGAGCCGTCGGCGACGATGCGCCCGCGGCTCATGAGCACGATGCGGTCGGCGTACTCGTCGGCCTCATCGAGGTAGTGGGTCGCGAACAGTACCGTGCGTCCGCGGGCGGCGTCGGAGCGGATCGCGTTCCAGAAGGCGCGGCGTCCCTCGACATCCATGCCGGTGGTGGGCTCGTCGAGGATCAGCAGGCCGGGATCGCTCAGCAAGGCCATCGCGAACCGCAGACGCTGCTGCTGACCGCCGGAGCACAGTCCCACCCGGCGATCGGCGATCTCGGTGATGCCGGCGCGCTGCATGACCTCCTCGATGGGGCGGGTATCGGCGAACAGGCTCGCCGTCAACGACAGCGTCTCGCGGACGGTGATGTCCTTCAGCAGACCGCCGGTCTGCAGCACCGCCGACACCAGACCGTGCGAGATCGCCGCGCGGGGGCTCTCGCCGAACACGCGCACCACGCCCGCATCGGGCTCGGAGAGCCCCAGCAGCATGTCGATCGTCGTCGTCTTGCCGGCGCCGTTCGGGCCGAGGAAGGCGACGATCTCTCCGGGGCGCACCCGCAGATCGACGCTCTCCACCGCTCGGACCGTGCCGAAGCTCTTCTGCAGCCCCGCGGCATCCACCGCGAGGATTCCCTGGTTTTCGTCCATGACATCGACTCTGCCGGTGCCACCGGGACGATGCCGAGCACGGCCGTCACGACTGCGGGGTGACATTCGTCACGGGCCGCGGGCGAGGGTGAAACCGGGGTTCGCGCCCGGTGAGCGCGGGTTTCATTCTCGTTACAAATGCTGCGCAGAGGGAGCCGAAGACGGGCGTGCGCGACAAGATAGCGACTTGGGCTCCGCCTTCCCGGTGGGGCCGACCGACACAGCAGAGGTAGTACACATGGCACTGCACTTCACTTCCCCGGGTTCGTCCCGCGGCCGAGTCGCCCTGGCGGCAGGGGCGCTCGCCGTCTCCGCGCTCCTCCTGGCCGGCTGCGCCGGCGGCAGCACGGGCGGCTCGACCGACAGCGCGGCGGGTGGCCCCGTCATCGTCGGCACCACCGACAAGGTGACGACCCTCGACCCGGCGGGCTCGTACGACAACGGCTCCCTCGCCGTGCAGACGCAGGTCTTCCCGTACCTGGTGAACACCGACTACAACTCCACGGAGGTCGTTCCCGACCTCGCCGAATCGGCGGAGTTCACGGCTCCCAACGAGTACACCGTCAAGCTTCCGGCGGGTCTGAAGTGGGCGAACGGACACGACCTGACGTCCTCCGACGTCAAGTTCTCGTTCGACCGCAACCTCAAGATCGCCGACCCCAACGGGGCATCGAGCCTGCTCTACAACCTCGACAGCGTCTCGACACCCGACGCGACCACGGTCGTCTTCAAGCTGAAGACCGACAACGACCAGGTCTTCCCGTACATCCTCACCTCGTTCCCCGGCGCGATCGTCGACGAAGAGGTGTTCTCGGCCGACGCCATCACGCCCGACCAGGACATCGTCAAGGCCGAGGCCTTCGGCGGCCCCTACTCGATCACGAAGTGGGACTTCAACAAGACGGTCGAGTTCACGCCGAACGCCAACTACAAGGGCCTCCTGCCCGCCGCGACCAACTCGGGTGTCATCCTCAGCTACTTCGCCGAGTCTTCGAACCTGAAGCTCGCCGTGCAGCAGGGTGACATCGATGTGGCCTACCGCAGCCTCTCGGCGACCGACGTGGCCGACCTGAAGGGCAACGACAAGGTCAAGGTCGTCGACGGACCCGGTGGCGAGATCCGCTACATCGTCTTCAACTTCAACACGCAGCCGTTCGGCGCCACGACCACGGAGGCCGACCCGGCCAAGGCGCTCGCCGTCCGCCAGGCGGTGGCCGACCTCGTCGACCGCGAGACGATCTCGGACCAGGTCTACAAGGGCACCTACACCCCGCTGTACTCCTACGTCCCGGCCGGCTTCGCCGGTGCGACCGACGCGCTGAAGGGTCTCTACGGCGACGGCAACGGTGGACCGGATGCCGAGAAGGCGAAGGCGACCCTCGCGGCGGCCGGCGTCACGACGCCCGTCACGCTGAACCTCCAGTACAGCCCCGACCACTACGGCCCGTCGTCGGGCGACGAGTACGCGCTGGTCAAGCAGCAGCTCGAGAAGGACGGTCTGTTCACGGTCAACCTGCAGTCGACCGAGTGGGTGCAGTACTCCAAGGACCGCACCGCCGACGTCTACCCCGCCTACCAGCTCGGCTGGTTCCCGGACTACTCCGACGCCGACAACTACCTGACGCCGTTCTTCCTCGAGAAGAACTTCCTGGGTAACCACTACGTCAACGCCGAGGTCAACAACCTGATCCTTCAGCAGGCCGTAGAGCCGGATGCCGCCAAGCGCACGTCCGACATCGAGCAGATCCAGGAGCTCGTCGCCAAGGACCTGTCCACCGTGCCGCTGCTGCAGGGCGCTCAGGTTGCGGTGACCGGTGCCGACGTTTCGGGCGTCACGCTCGACGCGTCGTTCAAGCTCCGGTTCGCACCGATCACGAAGTAGCGCGTTTCGGGCGTTTTGACTCGTCGCTACGCTCCTCGCTCAACGACCGGGGGACCACACCCCCGGTCGTTGAGCGAGCGCAGCGAGTCGAAACGCCTGTCGTGTCCCCGGTCGTTGAGCGAGCGCAGCGAGTCGAAACGCCGATCATCCGTAGAGTAGGCATCCATGACCAGCAACGTCGCGGCATCCTCCGTCGCCGAGCCGCCACCCGCGCTCGAGGTGACCAAGAGCCGTTCCGGGGGGTCGAGCCTCGGCCGGTACATCCTCATCCGCTTCCTGCTGATCATCCCGACCGTGCTCATCCTCGTGACACTGGTCTTCTTCCTCATCCGCCTCACCGGCGACCCGATCACGGCTGCCCTCGGCGGTCGCCTGCCGGCGGATCAGCTGGCCGAGCGCATCCACGAGGCGGGCTACGACCGTCCGATCTTCGTGCAGTACCTCGAGTACCTCGGCCGCATCCTCACGTTCGACTTCGGCACTACCATCACCGACAACCAGCCGGTCGTCCAGGTGATCGCCTCGTACGGCACCGCGACGCTCGAGCTCGTGCTGTATTCGCTGGTGGTCGCGTTCATCGTCGGCATCCCGCTGGGCCTCGTCGCCGCCGCGCTGCGCGACCGCTGGCCCGACGCCCTTCTGCGGGTCAGCGCCATCCTCTTCTACGCGACCCCCGTCTTCTTCGCGGGCCTGGTCGCCAAGCTCATCTTCGGCGTCTGGCTCGGGTGGCTTCCCGTCTCCGGGCGGGCCAGCGTCCGCACCGAGCTCGCGATCGGCCGCGACGGCGGCACCGGCATCTACCTGATCGACGCGATCGCGTCGGGCAACCCCGCCTATGTGCAGGACGTGCTCCTGCACGCGGTGCTCCCCGCTCTCACCCTGGGGCTTCTCACCGCCGGGATCTTCCTGCGACTCGTGCGCACCAACGTCATCGGCACCTACAACATGCCCTACATCGATGCGGCACGCTCGCGCGGTGTGCGCGAAGGCCGCCTCGTCCGCACGCACGCCTACAAGCCGGCGCTCATCCCGATCATCACGGTCATCGGCCTGCAGATCGCCCTTCTGCTCGGCGGCGCCGTGCTCACCGAGACGACGTTCGAGTGGAAGGGCCTCGGCTTCCAGCTGGCCGCCTACCTCTCCTCACGCGACTTCGTCGCCGTGCAGGGCATCGTCGCGATGATCGCCATCATCGTCGCGGTCACGAACTTCATCGTCGACATCATCGCGGCGTTCATCGACCCGCGGGTCCGGTACTGAGGAGGGATGCGGACATGACGAAGTCTCGCCTCATCGACCGGATGCCGGTCGTCCACCAGCTGCGCCAGAGCGTCGGCCTGCAGCGCGGGATGCTCGTGGCCGGCCTCGTGCTGACCGGCATCTTCGTGTTGTGCGCCATCCTCGCCCCGCTCATCGCGCCGTACGGCTTCGCGCAGCTCAGCGGACCGGACGGCAACTTCGGTGCGCAGCAGCCGCCGAGTGCCGAACACCTCCTCGGCACGACCGTGGGCGGGTACGACGTGCTCTCCCGCGTGATCTGGGGTGCGCAGACGGCGCTGTACGTCGTCATCGTCGCGATCGTGCTGTCGGTGTTCATCGGCATCCTGCTCGGCCTCGTGTCGGGCTACCTCGGCGGGTGGGTCGACCGCACGCTCGTCGTCGTCGCCGACGCGATCTACGCCTTCCCGACGCTACTGCTCGCGATCGTCGTGGCCATTGCGATCAGCGGCGGGCAGTCGGGCCTGTGGCCGGGAATCCTGGCGGCGGCGGCATCCATCACCGTCGTCTTCATCCCGCAGTACTTCCGTGTCGTTCGCGCCGAGGTCGTGCGCATCAAGGCGGAGGCCTTCGTCGAGTCGGCGAAGGTGATCGGCGCCTCGACACCGCGCATCATGTTCCGTCACGTGCTGCGCAACTCCACCCGCACCCTGCCGCTGATCGTCACCCTCAATGCGTCCGAGGCGATCTCCACGCTCGCGGCGCTCGGCTTCCTCGGCTTCGGCATCGAGCCGACCGCCGCCGCCGAATGGGGCTACGACCTCAACAAGTCGATCAGCGACGTCGCCGCCGGCATCTGGTGGACGGCGATCCCGCCGGGACTGGCGATCGTGCTGACGGTGCTCGGCATCACTCTGATCGGTGAGAGTCTCAACGACCTGGCCGACCCGCGCCTGCGGGCCCGCCGGCGCGCGAAGGCGCAGACGCCCGCCGATGCGGTCGCCGCCACGCAGCCCGCGTCGCGCGAAATGATGGGAGAGGTGCAGTGATGGCCACGGCATCCGACCAGGCATCCGTCGTCGACATCCGCGGCCTCGACGTGACGTTCGCCACCGACGGCGGCGACGTGCACGCCGTCCGCGGCGTGAGTCTCGACGTGCGCGCGGGCGAAGTGCTCGCGATCGTCGGTGAGTCCGGTAGTGGCAAGACGGTGACGGCGCGGACGATTCTGGGCCTTCTGCCCGAGACGGCGCTCACCCAGGGAGCCGTCGTGCTCGACGGAACCGACGTCGTGGGCCTTGACCGCGAGGCTCTTCGGCGCGTCCGCGGCACGAAGGCCGCGATGATCTTCCAGGAGCCGTCCACGGCGCTGAACCCCGTGTTCACCGTCGGCTGGCAGCTCGCCGAAGGACTTCGCGCGCACGGCACCTACACGAAGAAGCAGGCGCGCGACCGCGCGATCGAGATGCTCGGCCGCGTCGGCATCCCCGAGCCCGAGCGCCGGGTCGACGACTACCCGCACCAGTTCTCCGGGGGCCAGAAGCAGCGCATCGTGATCGCGACGGCGCTCGCCCTCGACCCGACGGTCATCATCGCCGACGAGCCGACCACCGCGCTCGACGTCACGGTGCAAGCCGAGATCCTCGACCTGCTCCGGCGCCTGCGAGACGAAGACGGCACCGCGATCGTGCTCATCACCCACAACATGGGAGTCGTCGCCGACCTCGCGGACCGCGTCGCCGTCATGCTCAACGGGGAGGTCGTCGAGACGGCGCCCGTCGCAGAACTGTTCGCGCACCCGCAGAACGACTACACCACGCGCCTGCTGGCTGCGGTGCCGCGGTTGGAGATCGTCGACCGGCAACCCCCGGCGGGCGCGGCTGAGGCGACCCCCGTGGTCGCGGCATCCGATCTGGTCATCGAGTACGCCGGGCGCCTGCGCCGCGCCGGGTTCCGTGCCGTCGACCGGGTGAGCTTCTCGATCGTTCCGGGTGAGGTCGTCGGCCTCGTCGGCGAGAGCGGATCGGGAAAGACCACGATCGGTCGCGCGATCGCCGGCCTCACTCCGGTGACCGGCGGATCGCTGCGGGTCCTCGGGGTCGAGATGAACGGCGTGAAGGAGCGCACGTTCCGGCCGCACCGCAAGGATCTCGGCTTCGTCTTCCAAGACCCGGCGACGAGCTTCAACCCGCTGCTGACCATCGCCCAGAACGTGGCCGAACCGCTCATCGTGCACGGTGGCGCACGGGATGCCGCGGATGCCCGTGACCGCGTCGACGAGCTGCTGGAGGCCGTGCAGCTGCCGAAGGCGTTCGGCGACCGCTTCCCGCACGAGCTGTCGGGCGGCCAGCGTCAGCGCGCGTCGCTGGCGCGCGGACTCGCCCTCGATCCCCAGCTGCTCATCGCCGACGAGCCGACCAGTGCGCTCGACGTGTCGGTGCAGGCCCGCGTGCTCGAGCTGTTCGGCGAGCTGCAGGAGCGGTTCGGGTTCGCGACGCTGTTCATCACCCACGATCTCGCGGTGGTCGACATGCTCGCGCACAGGGTCGTCGTGCTGCACAAGGGGACCATCGCCGAATCGGGGCCGACGGCCGGGGTCCTCGGCGATCCGCAGGACGCCTACACCCGCAAGCTGATCGCCTCGCTGCCCGTGCCCGATCCGGCGGAGCAGGCCGCCCGCCGCGCCGCATGGCGCGCCGCCCGCGACTGACGCCCG
>Ga0207709_10003086_pt1 | contig 10053 bp, 8 predicted proteins | sample KBSM34metaG_FD_184397 | JGI IMG/M metagenome (GOLD analysis project Ga0207709, IMG submission 184397) | Miscanthus rhizosphere microbial communities from Kellogg Biological Station, Michigan, USA - KBS M3-4 metaG (SPAdes) (version 2) | ecosystem: Host-associated > Plants > Roots > Rhizosphere >...
GCTGTCCCTGGCGATCGCGCTCGCCCTCAACCGGTCGCAGGGGCGCTTCTTCCGTGCCCTGCGCTCGTTCTACTTCGTGCCCGCCATCACCGCGATCGTGGCCGTCGCCCTCGTCTGGGGCTACCTCTACAACACGCAGTTCGGGCTCTTCAACTATCTGCTCTCGCTCGTCGGGCTGCCCCCGGTCCCCTGGCTCTCCGATCCCACCGTGGTGAAGTTCTCCGTCGGGCTCGTCGCCGTCTGGCGCGGCCTGGGGCTGAACGTGATCATCTTCCTCGCCGCGCTGCAGGGCGTGCCGAAGGAGTACCTGGAGGCGGCGGCGATCGACGGCGCGTCCGGGCTGCGGCGCATCTTCTCGATCGTCCTCCCTCTGCTGCGCTTCGCCATCTTCTTCGTCACGATCACCACCGTCATCGCGTGGCTGCAGTTCTTCGACGAGCCCTTCGTGCTCACCAAGGGCGGCCCGCTCGGCTCCTCGACCTCCATCGCGCTCTTCCTCTACCAGAAGGGCTTCTCGTCGAGCCAGTTCGGCTACGCGAGCGCGGGCTCGGTCGTGCTGGTCGCCATCATCGCGACCATCACCATCGTCCAGCTGCGTCTGAGGAGGTCCGATGTCGACCACTGAGCTCGTCACCCGCGGCGGCCGTCGCCTCGCCTCGCATCCGTCCGCGTCGCGCGGCAGCCGCCCGGGACGGCGCCGCGGACGCACCGGCACCATCGTGATCGGCGCGCTCCTGGCCGTCGGCGCGCTGATCACCGCGTTCCCGTTCCTGTGGATGATCTTCGCCTCGGTGAAGCCGCGCAGCGAGTCCGTCGCGTTCCCCCCGCAGCTGCTGCCCCGCAATCCGACGCTCGAGTACTTCATCCAGCTGTTCACCGAGCTGGACTTCGGGCGGTACCTCCTGAACACACTGCTGATCGTCGTGATCTGCATGGTCGGTCTGCTGCTCATGGCGGCGGCCGGCTACGGCTTCGCCAAGTTCGACTTCCCCGGCAGGGATGCCCTGTTCTTCCTCGTGCTGGTCACGATGATGATCCCGGGTCAGGTCACGATGATCCCGAGCTACCTCATCCTCAACGGGATGAAGCTCACCAACACGCTCATCGGCATCGCGCTGCCGATGCTGGTGTCGGGTTTCGCCGTGTTCCTCTTCCGCCAGTTCATGGCCACGATCCCGACGGAGATCCTCGAAGCGGCGCGGATGGACGGCGCGGGCGAATGGCGCATCTTCTTCCGGATCATCCTGCCCATGTCGGGGCCGATCCTCGCCGTCCAGGTGGTCCTCACCTTCATCGCCGGGTGGAACAGCTTCCTGTGGCCGCTGATCATCGCCAACGACCAGGGCCTGTACACGCTCTCGGTGGGCATCTCGCTGCTCAATCAGCAGATCTCCACCAACCCGTCGCTGCAGATGGCGGCCTCGACGCTGATGGTCGTGCCCATCCTCATCGTCTTCGTCGTCTTCCAGCGCTACGTCGTCCAAGGGTTCGCCCTGTCCGGCCTCAAGTGAGGCCCCGCCCGTGAGGAACACCATGACCCCGCCCCCTCGCCCCCGCGGCTTCGTCCGCGCCGTCGGCACCGAGCTCGTCGACGACGACGGACCTCTGCTGCTTCGCGGTGTAGGCCTCGGCAACTGGCTGCTCGCGGAAGGGTACATGTGGCGCTTCGGCGACGAGCTGGCCTCTCCGCGTCAGATCGAAGCGCGGATCGCCGCGCTCGTCGGCCCCGTACGGGCGGCCGAGTTCTGGCGCCGGTTCCGCGACGAGTTCGTCACCGAGAAGGACTTCGCCCTCATCGCGGAGCAGGGCTTCGATCACGTCCGCCTGCCGATCAACGCGCGCGGCGTGATGGACGACGACGGCCGCTTCCTCGACGACGGCTTCGCTCTGATCGCCCGCGCCGTCAGCTGGGCCGAACGCCACGGCCTGCGGGTGCTGATCGATCTGCACGGCGCGCCGGGCGGGCAGACGGGGACCAACATCGACGACTCGCCGAACGGCATCCCGGAGCTGTTCATGTCGGAGCGGCACCGTGCGCATACCGTCGCGCTGTGGCGCGAGATCGCCCGCCGGTTCCGCGAGAGCGAGACCGTCCTCGGCTACGACCTGCTCAATGAGCCGCTCCCGAACGAATGGCAGCATCGCTATCAGGACGAGCTGATCGCCCTGTACCGCGAGCTCACCACGGCGATCCGCGAGATCGATCCCCACCACCTCCTCATGTACGAAGGCAGTCACTGGGCCACCAACCCCGATCCTGTGCGGATACGCTTCGACGACAATCAGGCGGTGCAGTTCCATCGGTACTGGTGCGCACCCGACGAGACGAGCATCGTCGACTTCCTGCACCTGCGCCGAGAGACGGGTCTGCCGATCTACATGGGCGAGGGCGGAGAGAACACCCCCGCGTGGATCTATGCGGCGACGCGCCTCTATGAGAGCCACGGGATCGGGTGGAACTTCTGGCCGTGGAAGAAGCTCGACACGCTCACCTCCCCGCTCTCGGCGCGGGTGCCGGAGGGGTGGGAGCTGATCGCCGACCCGACGGCGACGCTCGACCCCGACCGCGCGTGGCGCATCCTGGAGGAGTTCCTCGCGGCCGTCGCGGCGGAACGCTGCGACGTGCGCACTCCCGTCCTGGACGCCCTCTTCGCGCGGCCCGACCTGCACCTGCCCGCGTGGACCGGACGCAGTGGATCGGGCGAGACCTCGATCGCGCAGTTCACCGCGGCGCCCGTCCCGGAGGGCATCTGGCATCACACGGCGGGGACCGCCTACTCCACCGACGAGTACGTGCCGGTGGAGGTCACCGCCGACGCCCCCCTGTCCTTTGCGTTCTCCACCCGGCCCGGATCGTGGCACGTCGACGCCGACGATCCGCGGGCCGTGACGGCGCAGTGGGATGACGGACGTCTCCAGCTCACGGCCGCCCGACCCGTGCGGGTGCGGCGACTCGAGGTGCGCACATGACGGGCTATCGTCGAACCATGAGTGCACAGGCCCGGGGGGCCGGCTCGCCGGCGCGAGCCTCGGCGACCGTCACCACCCTGCGTCAGCAGAACCGTGCGGCGGCACTTCGCTTCGTGCTCCAGCAGGGTGAGACGACGCGAGCCGATCTCGCCCGGCGGTGCGGGTTCTCCGCGGCATCCGCGGCGAACATCACCTCGGAGTTGATCGACGACGGGCTGCTTGCGGAAGTCGGTTCCGTGTCGTCCCGCGGCGGGCGCCCCATCTCCCTCATCGCGCCACGCGCCGACGGCGCCTACGCGATCGGCGTCGACGTCGGCGAGCGCGGCGTCGCCGTCGAGCTCTTCGATCTGTCGCTGACGATGGTCGATCGGGAGTTCCGAGGCGGACGGCACGACGAGAGCCCCGACGACATCCACCGCGACCTCGTCGAAGCGATCGCCGCGCTGCGCGAGCGCAATCAGGAGCGGTGGCCCCGCGTTCTCGGCATCGGGCTGGGCCTGCCCGGCGTGGTGGAGACCGGTCCGGATGGGTCGCAGGTGCTCTACGCCCAGAGTCTGGGGTGGGAGCCGTGGCCCCTCCCGCGCGACCTCGACGCCGACCTCCCGGTCTTCGCGGAGAACGGCGCGAAGACACAGGCCCGAGCTGAACTCTGGTACGGCGCCGCCCGTGGCATCGACCACGCCGTCGTCGCCCTGCTCGGTCGCGGCGTCGGGCTCGGCGTGATCAGCGATGGAGCCCTCGCACACGGGGCGTTCAGCAGCGCCGGCGAATGGGGCCACACGAAGATCAACGTCGGCGGCGCGCGCTGCCGCTGCGGGCAGAACGGCTGCGTCGAGGCCTACCTGGGCGCCGACGCGATCCTGCAGGCATGGCAGGCCCGGGGCGGCTCGTTCGACGGGTCGGGGTGGCAGGCGATCGGCGCGCTCCTCACCGCGGCGGACGGCGACGCGGATGCGCGCGCGGTCGTCGACGAGGTCGTCGAGGCGCTCGGTGCGGCGCTCGGCAGCGTCGTCAACCTCACCAATCCGGAACGCATCGTCGTCGGAGGATGGGTCGGGATGCGGCTGATGGAGCACGGGTCGGAGCGGATCGCCGACGCCGTGCGGCGCAACTGCCTGCACCGCCTCGGAACGCAGTTCGAACTCGTCGCGGCGACGTTCGGCGGCGACACCGTCGCCCTCGGCTCGGCGCTCATGCCCATCACCGCGCTGATCGACACGCCGCGCAGCGAGCTGTTCGCGGTCTGACCCCGCCCCGGCATCCGCCCCCTGCCGGGAGCAGGCGATCTGCCGGATGCAGGCCGATGGGCGTGCAGATTGCCTGTCCTCGGCAGAATGCCTGTTTCCAGGCGGTAGCAGCGGCGCGCCGCGCGCCGCGGCGGCGCACGCGCTCAGGATGCCGGGAGGAGGCAGGTCGGCGACGGCGCGTCGACCCGGAGGCGGGGGCGGGCGGGAACCCCGGTGCGTTCGTCGAGGGTGAGCGCCGCGACCTCGTTGGAGCGCTCGCCGGCGACCAGAAGGGTGTCGCGCACGACCACGTGGTGACGCGGCCAGTCGACGCCGGCGTCGACGAGAGCCACCGGCCGCAGGTCGGCGCCCGACCCTCGCACCTCGACGACGGCGATCGTGTTCGAGCCGCGGAGACCGACGTAGACGAAGCGTCCGTCGCGGGAGAACGCCAGCTCGGCCGCGGCATCCTCGGCCAGGGCCAGCGGCGAGAGGGGCACGCCTGCCACGATGCGCCAGTCCCCGCGTGAATCGGGGGCGAGCGCGTACAGCTCGTTCGTCAGCTCGGTCACGACGAACAGGTGCTCGGAGGGATGCCATCGACTGTGCCGCGGACCGCTGCCCCGCGGCAGGACGACATCGCGCGATCCGCGGGCTCGGTGCGCGCCGGACCCGTCCCAGAAACGCACGAGGTCGAAACCGAGATCGGTGGTCGCGACGGTGTCGCGCGGGAGGAAGCGCGTGTGGTGCGCCCGGCTCGGGCGGGCAGGAGCATCCGACATCCCCGCGAGAGCGTAGGGATCCTCTGCGGCGGCGAGCACCGTGGGCGTCGAGGGCCGACCGTCCGCCGCCAGCGCCATGCGGACCAGACGGCCGTCACCCCAGCAGGCGGCGATCAGCGCGTCGCCGGCCGGCGACACCGCCACGTGGCAGGCGGCATCGCCCGCCGGTACCGCCGCCCCGAGCGGCGTGAGGGCTTCCTCTCCGGTGCGGACGAACGCCTGCACCTCGCCGCGGGCCTCCAGCGCCGCGTAGAGGACGGGCAGCGTCGGATGCCACGTGATCCACGACGGAGAGGCGGTGCGCACGGCCGGCGCGTTCGCCCGGGAGAGCGGCCCGCCCGCTGACGATCCCTCGGGGTCGCCGGCGCGAAGGGCGCCGATGCCGTCGGCGTTTCCTCCTCTGTCGGCGGAGTATCCGCCGAGGAAGAACCTCACGTCAGTCGACGAGGTCGTGGCGCACGATCACCGCGTCGCGGGCGGGGCCGACGCCGATCACCGAGATGCGCGTTCCGCTCATCCCTTCGAGCGCCAGCACGTACTCCTGCGCCTCGATCGGGAGGTCTTCGAACGAGCGTGCACCGGAGATGTCTTCCTTCCACCCGGGGAAGTACTCGAACACCGGGGTGGCGTGGTGGAAGTCACTCTGGTTGACGGGAACTTCGTCGAACCGCTCTCCGTCGACGTCGTACGCGACGCACACCGGGATCTGGTCGAGACCGGTGAGGATGTCGAGCTTGGTGAGCACCAGATCGGTGATGCCGTTGATCCGTGTCGCGTACCGGGTGATCGGCGCGTCGTACCAGCCGACGCGGCGAGGCCGGCCGGTGGTCGTGCCGAACTCGAAGCCGCGGGTGCGGAGCCACTCGCCGTTCTCGTCGAAAAGCTCGGTGGGGAACGGGCCGGAGCCGACACGCGTCGTGTAGGCCTTCACGATGCCGACGATCCGGTCGAGTCGGTTGGGACCGACACCCGAACCCGTGGATGCGCCGCCGGCGGTCGCGGACGACGACGTCACGAAGGGGTAGGTGCCGTGGTCGACGTCGAGCATCGTCGCCTGGCCGCCCTCGAAGACGACGACGTCACCGGCGTCCAGCGCCTTGCTCAGCAGCAGTCCGGTGTCGGCCACCATCGGGCGCAGGCGCTCGACGTACGACAGCAGGTCTTCGACGACCTCGTCGACGGTGATCGCACGACGGTTGAAGACCTTCACCAGCAGATGATTCTTCTGGTCGAGGGAGCCCTCGACCTTCTGGCGCAGGATGTTCTCGTCGAAGAGGTCCTGGATGCGGATGCCGACACGGTTGATCTTGTCGGCGTAGGTCGGGCCGATGCCGCGGCCGGTCGTGCCGATCATGCGCTTGCCGAGGAAGCGCTCCGTCACCTTGTCGAGCGTGCGGTGGTACTGGGTGATCACGTGCGCGTTCGCGCTGATCTTGAGGCGAGAGGTGTCGAGGCCGCGCGCGTTCAGCGCGGCGAGCTCGGCGAAGAGCACCTCGAGATCTACCACGACGCCGTTGCCGATGACCGCGTTGACGCCGGGCGAGAGGATGCCGGAGGGCAGCAGGTGCAGGGCATACTTCTCGTCGCCGATGACGACGGTGTGACCGGCGTTGTTGCCGCCGTTGAACTTGACGACCCAGTCGGTGCGTTCGCCGAGGAGATCGGTGGCCTTGCCCTTGCCCTCGTCTCCCCACTGGACGCCGACGATCACGATTCCTGGCATGGACTACTCCCCCGCTATCGGACGGTTACGCCCCATCCTATCGAGGGTGCCGCGAGCGCCGCGGGTGCCACGAGCGCCGTGGGTCCTTGGCACGTCAGCGCGCGGAGCGCGATCCGAGATGTCACGTTTCGTCACACGTTTTCATGCCCGCGGCGGTGGTCCGGTTGGATTCAAGGGCGTCGTCCCGCCTGCGAACCCGCGCCGGCCCCGTCGTCGACAGCATCCACATGATTGCACTCGAACACGTCACCCGTTACTTCGGCGACGTCGCGGCCGTCGACGACGTGTCGCTGACGATTCCGACGGGCGGTATCTACGGCATCGTCGGCCAGAGCGGAGCGGGAAAGAGCACGCTCGCCCGCATCGTCAACCTCATCGAACGTCCCGATCGGGGATCGGTGAGCGTCGATGGCACCGAACTGACCGCCCTCCGCGATGCCGACCTGCGCGCCGCGCGGCGTCGCATCGGCATGGTCTTCCAGCGATTCAACCTGCTCGGCAGCCGCACGGTGCGGGGCAATGTCGAACTCGCGCTGGAGCTCGACGGCACTCCCCGCGCTCAGCGCGCGGCGCGAGCGCAGGAGATGCTCGACCTCGTCGGGCTCGGCGACCGCGCCCACTCATCCGTGCACGAGCTGTCCGGTGGGCAGCAGCAGCGCGTCGGCATCGCGCGCGCTCTGGCGGCGCGCCCGAGCGTGCTCCTCTCGGACGAGGCGACGAGTGCGCTCGATCCCGAGACCACCTCGTCGATCCTCGATCTCTACCGCCGCATCAACGCCGAGCTCGGCCTCACGGTGCTGCTGATCACCCACGAGATGGATGTCGTGAAGTCCATCTGCGATGCCGCCGCGCTGCTCGAAAACGGCCGCGTCGTCGAGAGCGGCCGGCTCGTCGAGCTGATCCAGACGCCCGGCTCGCGGCTGACGTCGCAGCTGTTCCCCATCGGACCGATCCCCGAGAACGTGCCGGCCGATGCCACCGTGATCGACATCACGTTCGCCGGCGGCACGGCGGACCGTCCCGTGATCGCCCAACTCGCCCGCGACCACGGGGTCGACGTATCGATCCTCGGCGCGCTCATCGAGCGCATCGGCGGCACGCAGGCCGGGCGCACCCGCCTGGAACTGCCCGCCGCGGCATCCGCTGCGATCATCACCGACCTCCGCCGCCAGGGCTTGCTCGTCGAGGTGCTGCGCGGCGCCGACGCCGCTGCACAGACCGGAGGGATCGCGTGAACGCTCAACTCGGCCAGATCCTGCTCGTCGCGACGGGGCAGACGCTCTACATGGTGGGCGTCTCGCTCGTGTTCACCATCCTCATCGGATTGCCGCTGGGTGTCGTGCTCGTGGGCACCGAACCCGGCCGGTTCCTGGAGCGGCCGTTCGGCTCACGCGCCGCGGGCATCGCGATCAACCGCACTCTCGATCTCATCGTGAACTTCGGCCGGTCGGTGCCCTTCATCATCCTGATGGTGGCTCTCATCCCCGTCACGCGCGCCATCGTCGGCACCTTCATCGGCCCGACCGCCGCGATCGTGCCCCTGTCGGCCGTCGCGATCCCGTTCTTCGCGCGCATGGTCGAGATCGCGATCAAGGAGGTCGACCCCGGGCTGTTGGAGGTGGCATCCTCCCTCGGCGCCAGCCGCTGGCAGCTCGTCACGAAGGTGCTGCTGCCCGAAGCCGCGCCGCCGATGCTGCTCGGCCTGTCGACGACGGTCACGTCGATCATCAACTTCTCCGCGATGGTCGGCACGGTCGCCGGCGGCGGACTCGGCGACGTGGCGATCCGCTACGGATACCAGCAGTACAGCTGGATCCACATCGTCTCGGTCATCGTGATCATCTTCGCGATCGTCATGATCCTGCAGTCCCTCGCCGCGTGGGGCGCGCGCAAGCTCGCGCGCCGCGCCCCTCGTTCCGCACCAGCCCTCACCGCAACCTGACAGGAGCACCCATGTCCCGCACACCCCGTCTCACCCTGCTCGCGCTCGGCGCGGCCCTCGCCCTCACCCTCACGGGATGCGCCGGTTCGTCGCCGTCCACTCCCGCCACCGGCAGCGGCGACTCGCTGGGCACGCTCAAGGTGGGCGCGCTCCAGACGCCCGCCGGCGACATCCTCGCCCACGTCGCCGAAAAGGGTGCCGCGGAGGTCGGTCTCACGATCGAGTTCGTCCCCTTCACCGACTACAACACCCCCAACACGGCGCTCGCCGACGGGTCGATCGACGCGAACCTGTTCCAGAACGCCACGTTCCTCGCGAACTTCAACCAGAAGACCGGGTCGAACCTCGTCTCGGTGGGCGAGGCCTACCTGCCCTCCGCCGCCTTCTACTCGCAGAAGATCAAGAAGCTGGATGAGCTGAAGGACGGCGCCTCGATCGCGATCCCGAACGATCCGACCAACGAGGGCCGCGCCCTGAAGATGCTCGCCGGTGCCGGGCTCATCACCGTCGCCGACAACGTCAGCGACCTCAGCGGCATCGAGTCGAACCCGCGGAACTTCCAGTTCAAGGAGATCGAGAACGCCACGCTGCCGCAGGCGCTGCCCGATGTCGACACGGCCTTCGTGACCATCACGTTCGCGCTGCCCGCAGGCCTCACGAGCGACCAGGCGATCCTGCTCGAGGGATCGGACAGCTCGTACTACAACGTGCTCGCCACTCGCCCCGAGCTCGAGAACGACCCGCGCGTGCAGGCCCTCTACAAGCTCCTCACCTCGCAGGACACCGCCGATTACGAGAACGCCACGTGGGGCGGCCTGGTGGTCCCCGTCGTCAAGTAGCGATCCTCGGCCCTCGCCGGCCCCGTACTGCCCCGGATGCCGGGACGACCCGGGCCGGCGAGGGCTCTCTCGTTCATTTCGCGGCTCTCGCCGCCGCCGGCCCATCCTGCTGCGGCACGGCGGCGTACTGCCCGCTCAGTAGACTGGGTTCTCATGTCGAAGGTCCTTCAGTCCCTGCCCGTCGGCGAGCGCGTCGGCATCGCCTTCTCGGGAGGCCTCGATACCTCCGTCGCCGTCGCATGGATGCGCGACAAGGGTGCGGTGCCCTACACCTACACCGGCGACCTGGGTCAGTACGACGAGGACGACATCGCGTCGATCCCCGGTCGCGCGCTGCAGTACGGCGCCGAACAGTCGCGCCTGATCGACTGCAAGCCGCTGATGGTCGAAGAGGGTCTCGTCGCCCTCGCTTGCGGCGCGTTCCACATCCGTTCCGCCGGGCGCACGTACTTCAACACGACGCCGATCGGCCGCGCGGTGACCGGCACGATGCTCGTCGTCTCGATGAAGGAAGACGACGTCAACATCTGGGGAGACGGCAGCACGTTCAAGGGCAATGACATCGAGCGGT
>Ga0207709_10003090_pt1 | contig 10044 bp, 7 predicted proteins | sample KBSM34metaG_FD_184397 | JGI IMG/M metagenome (GOLD analysis project Ga0207709, IMG submission 184397) | Miscanthus rhizosphere microbial communities from Kellogg Biological Station, Michigan, USA - KBS M3-4 metaG (SPAdes) (version 2) | ecosystem: Host-associated > Plants > Roots > Rhizosphere >...
ACGCCAGCCGCTACCTCGAAGGCGCGCTTGGAAGCGACCGCTATCGCTCCCCCGAGGTGATCTCCGACAACATGCGCGACGGCCGTATCGGCATGCGTACCGGGGCCGGCTTCCTCGACTATTCCGGCCTCGATATCGACGCCTATCGCGAGCAGCGCCTCGCGGCAATGGTCGCCCTGCTCAGGCATTTCAAGCTGACCATGCCGCCCGTGCTGGATCGGGATTAGCCGAATACATCCTGCAGAACGCCTTCGCGAACCACCGCGACTCCATCAAGCTCGATGGTGGTACCCATCATTGGCAAGTCGAAATGCCCTGAAGTGTGGCGGCCGGCAAATTCGTTGGCGCCGGTGGAAAACAGGAAGTTGCCGGCCACGGCGCGCAGTTCGGTGCCATTGGTGTCGCGCCGGTCGTACATGGTCAGCGCCTCATAACGTGCGCCGGGATTCATGCCCCAGCCAACATGCGACACCGCATAGGCCTCGCGATCGCCCCATGCGGCGAGATAGGCGCGCATCATCGCCGCATCCGGGCCTTCACCTTCAAGCTCGGTGACGTAATCATCCTTCAGCGTCATCCTGATCGGCGACGTCAGATAGCGCTTGAAGGTGAGATTGATATCTCCTGACGCCATCACAACCGTTCCGTTCACGGTCCTGCTCTTGGGGAAGCTCACAACAACGCCGCCCGGCCAATGCGCCAGCGTGCCCGGCCGGTCGGTCCAGCCCCACACCCCCGCGGTGGAAGCGCCGGCCATGTCGACGTCGAGCGCCGTGCCGGCCTTCGACGTCACGCGCATCCGCTTCGATCCGCGCAGCATTTTCACCGCCGCCCGCACCCGCTTTTCCAGCGCCGTATCCGGCAACATACGCTCGAGCGCCTCCGGATGTTCGTTGGAGATATTGAGAATGCGCGCGCCGGCTTTGAGAATTTCCGGCGTCTCCGCCGCGTGCATCAATCCTTCGATGGTGCAGTCGACAACGAAGCCCGCCTGCTGCAGTGCGCTGACGACGGGCCCGAGCTTCTGGATAGCGATGCTGGCGCCGGTTGAACGGATCGGGACGATCTCACGGTTGCGGGGAGTTGGCACCACGATGTGAAACGGCTTGGCGCCCATCCGTAACAGGGCAAGCTCGGCGAGATGAATGTTGAGCGCGCGTGATTGCGTCTCGGACAAAATTGCGGCGGTGTCGCCCGGCTTGACCGCACAGCGCTCAAAAACCTCGCAGAATGCGTCGATCCATTTCGCTTCTATGCGATCCGCCAGCATGCCTGTCTCCACTTCAAGAACTGCGTCAAATTTCGGGAAACCCTCGTAACAGATACGATCGAAGCGCCTGCAACAACGCGTTGAGGGTGAGTCCCAACAGCGAGATCGTGATCAGGGGAACGAACATGTCTACCGCCTGGAAGGTCCGGGCCGCCGTGACAAGGAGATGACCAAGGCCTTCGGTCGAGGTGATCATTTCAGCGAGAAACACCACGATGCAGGAAATCACAAGCCCGATGCGGCACCCAGTAAGGATAGACGGCACCGCCGCTGGCAACACCACCTTGAACAATATCTGGTGACGCGGCGTGCCCGCGGCCATCGCCGACCAGATCAATTTTTGCTCGACCATCGACGCGCCGTAGTAGGTCGAGAGCAAGATCGGAAACAGCGCGTCGGCGGCGACCAAAACGATCTTTGATTCATGGCCGAAACCGAGCAGCAGCAACAGCGCTGGATACAGGGCCACTTTTGGCAACGGCGCCAATACCCGCACGATCGGCCGCACGACGGCGTTGACGGCCGGGCTGGCCGCCGCGGCAAGGCCAATGCCGACCCCCAGGATCACCGCAATCGAAAATCCCGCGAACAGTCGGAACAGCGTCGCGATGATCGCCTGCTGGAAGGTGTCGGTAGCAAGCTGCTGCACCAGCCGCATGAATACCAGACCAGGTGGCGGCAGCAGCGTCATGGGCGCATAGCCAAATGACGAAATCCCCTGCCACACGGCGACCAGGAGCGCAATCGGCACGATCCCAAGCAGAACGTCGGTCGAGATGGCCTTGACGTTCATGCGAAGCTCAGCGGGATTTCGAAGCCAGGCTCCGACCATCTGACCAACCGCCTGCGTAACCTCTCGAACGCAGCGTCGAGACCGATGCCTAGCGCGCCGATGATGATGATCATCGCGTAGACGATGTCGTATTGTCCCATATCAAGCGAATTGAACAGGATGTTGCCGGCGCCCGACTGCCGGGCGATCATTTCAGAGGTGACCATGGTGATCAGCGCCAGCACAAGTCCGGTGCGACATCCCGTGAGAATTTCCGGCAATGCGGCCGGCAACACGATCCTGATCATCCGTTGCGCCGCAGAGAGACCCATCGCCGCGCCCGACCACAGCATCTTTTCTTCGACCGCCCTGGCGCCCTGAAAACTATGATAGATCACGGGGAGACTGACGCCCAGAAAGATCACCAGCATTTTTGCGATATCACCGACGCCGAGCCAGAGCATGATGATCGGCATCAGTGCCGCCTTCGGCACCGGATAAGTGATCATGAGAAGCGGATTGAAAAAGCAGGCAACAAAGCGGTTGCGTCCCATCATCAAGCCGAGCGGAATGGAAACAACGAGCGCAACGCTGAACGCGATCGACATGCGGCGGAGCGAGGCCAGAATGTTGACCAGGGATTCCCTGTCGCCGAGTATGGCGGGAACCGCACGGAGTGCTTCAAGCGCGGTCGGAAAACTCTCGGTACTCAGCGTCAGCGCCCCGGCCTGCCAGATGGCGAGCAGGCCGAGGCAGGCGAGCAAGGGCGCCAGGCGTGAGACCAGCATGCGCGCAACCATCATGGCCGCAACACCTCTTCACTGGTGTCGTCGATCATGCGCTCGATGTCGACCACGTATTTCTGATAACGCGGATCGAGCAGGAGGTCGGAACGCCGACGCGGGCGCGGCAGATCGATATCGATTACCGTCTTGATGCGGCCGGGCGAACGCGTCATCACGACGACCTTATCGGACAGGAAAACCGCTTCATCGACCGAATGCGTGACGAACAGCACGGTCTTGCGGTCACGTTCCCAGATACCGAGCAGGTCGTTCTGCAGCCGCCTGCGCGTATGCGCATCCAGGGCGCCAAACGGCTCGTCCATCAGAAGCACCGCAGGATGGTAGGCGAGCGTGCGCGCCAGCGCGACGCGCTGCTTCATGCCTCCCGACAATTCCTTCGGATAAAAATGTTCAAAGCCCTTCAGCCCGACCATCTCGATCAACGCCCGGCTCTGCGCCTCGGCTTCGGCTGATTTGACGCCCTGCTGGCGTGGACCATACATCACATTGCCGAGCACGCTCTTCCAGGGAAACAGCGCAAACTCCTGAAACACCGGCCCGCGATCGGGACCCGGCCCGGTGACTGCCTTGCCTCTCACCTTCGCCACGCCTGCAGTCGGACTAACGAAGCCGCCGACGATATAGAGCAAGGTCGATTTACCACAGCCCGACGGGCCGAGGATCGAGACAAAGGCGCCATCCTCGATTGCCAGTGAAATACCAGACAATGCCAAATGGTCTTGACGGCCGGAAGTACGGAAGACCTGCGAGACATCCTCGATATCGATCATGGCGGGCACTTGCGCGTGCGCCGACGCCAGATCAGTTCGAATTTCCGCCCGCGATGGTGACACGTTCATTCCCACCTGCTTCCCGGCCCAATTCCGTCAGATACGGGGAACTACCCAAATTGTAAGGTTAAATCGAGCATAGCGGAAAGATGCACGGCTTGGCGATACGGTATTGGGATCGGGTGACGGCGTCAAAGCCGCTCGTCGAACCACGGCCATTGCGCAGCACCCTCATGGGTAACGGCGCCGCCCGGCGCCTGGCCGACCAGGCGCGCGTATTTGGCTAGCGCGCCCGCGCGATGCCGGGGCTGCGGCGGCTGCCAGGCCCGCCGCCGCGCAGCGAATTCCTTGTCATCGATCAGGAGATCCATGAGGCGAGCACGGGCGTCGATCCTGATGCGGTCGCCGTCGTGCACGAGGGCCAGGGGGCCGCCGATGAACGATTCCGGCGAGACATAGCCGATGCACATCCCCCGCGTGGCTCCGGAAAAGCGGCCGTCGGTGATGAGGGCAACCTTTTCACCCATCCCCTGCCCGTAGATCAGCGCGGTAACACCCAGCATCTCTCGCATCCCCGGCCCTCCGACCGGGCCTTCATTGCGGATGACCAGAACCTCACCTGCCGAGTATCGACGGTTCCGGACAGCTTCGACGCACGCCTCCTCGTCTTCGAAAACTCGCGCGGTGCCTTCGAAGACGAGACACTTGAGCCCGGCCACCTTGATAACGGCGCCATCGGGGCAAAGATTGCCCTTCAGCACCGCTACGCCGCCGTCGGGCATGATCGCGTTGCTGACATTGAAAATGATCTCGCCGTCAGGCGCATTCGCCTCGCCATACTCTTCGGCGATAGTCCGACCTGTAATCGTCAGGCACGTACCGTCGATGTGACCACTCTGGACCAGCGCACGGATCACGACGGCGGTACCGCCGATATCGTAAACATCCTTGGCAGTGTATTTGCCACCCGGGCGCAAATTGCCGATCAGCGGCGTGCGAGCAAACACCTCGCCGACGTCATCCAGCGAGAAGGCTATGCCGGCTTCGTTGGCAAGCGCCGGCAGATGCAATGCAGCGTTGGTAGACCCACCGGTTGCGGCGACAATGGCGGCGCCGTTTTCGAGCGCCTTTCGCGTCACGATATCACGTGGCAAGGGTCCGCCACATTCCAGCATCTGCATCACCAGTCGCCCGGCCTGGCGCGCCACTTGTGCACGCTCGGCATAGACGCCGGGGATCATCGACACGTTGGGCATCGTCATCCCGATCGCCTCCGACACCATCGCCATGGTGTTGGCGGTGAATTGACCGGCGCAGGCACCGATCGTCGGCAGGCAGGCCCGCTCGATGCCTTCGAGCGTCACCGCGTCGATCTCGCCGGCCATGAAGCCGCCGACCGCCTCGTAGGAATCAAGCACCGTAAGGGTTTTCCCCTCGTACCGCCCGGGCAGAGCACTGCCGCCATAGATGAAAATCGAGGGCAGATTGCAGCGGATCATGCCCATCATCACCCCAGGCAGCGTCTTGTCGCACCCCCCGAAACCGATCAGGGCGTCGTAGGCCAGGCCGTGGACGACGGCCTCGATCGAATCGGCAATCAATTCGCGCGACAACAGCGAGAACTTCATGCCCTCGTGGTTCATGCTGATGCCGTCGGAAACGGAAATGGTGGTGAACTCGCGCGGCGTACCGCCGGCTTCCGCGATCCCGACCTTGGCGGCGTCGACCTGAAAATCGTGGGTCATGTTGCAAGGCGTCTGCTCGCCCTTCATGCTGACCACCCCGATCATCGGCCTGGCCAACGCCGCATCGTCGAGCCCCATTGCACGCATGAAGGCGCGGTGTGGCGCACGATCGAGGCCTTCAGTCGTTACACGGGATCGCCACCTCTTCATGGTTGCAAGTCTCGCTCCTGGTAGTCCCGGCGAACGTCGGTACTCATAGCCCCGGCGTCAGCCGAAGCCTCTTGTCCTTCGTGCCAACATGATAGTTCAGCGCTCAGTCCCGGCGTTTGCCGGGACAATTCGTTGATGATTACGGCCTACTGCAGCGGAGCCACGATCGTCGGGTGCTTGAACTGCGCGACGTCAAGCTTCGGCAGCATTCCCGTTTCAGCATAGATATCGAGCATTTTCTGGATCGCCGGAAAGTTTGGCGCAGCGCCCGGATCGCGACCGAAGTCGTTGTCCTTGAGCAAGTAGGTTTCCAGGACCGGGATCGGCGCCTTCAGTTGTTCGGAGACGACCTTGAGGGTTTCCTCGCGGTTGGCCAGCGCCTTCTTCATGCCCAAAGTGATGTCGTGTACATAGGCCTTGACGATATCCGGATACTTGTCGACGAAGTCGGCTCGGCAGGCTTCCAATATGTGAACGATGTTCGGCATCGCCTCGGACAGCGAGAACAACTTGCGGGTGCCCCCCTTGGCTTCGGCGCGGGCCGCGAATGGCTGGTTCATGTTGACGGCGTCGACGCGGCCCTGGCGGAGCGCGTCTTCGGAAACGGCGAACCCAACTTCAACCAGCTTGATGTCCTTGGCCGGGTCGATGCCGCTCTTTTTCAGCAGCATGTTGAAGGGCCCCTGGGTGCCGCCGCCGATCACGGAAATGCCAATCGTCTTCCCCTTGAGATCCGCGATGGTCTTGATCGGCGAGTCGTCCTTGACCGCCCAATAAACCGAGAAGCCGCCGGGCTTTTCAAACACGTGCTGCGCCACGATGTAGGCCTTCAGATTGCCGCCAACCACACCATTCGCCAGTGACAGCGGCGCTTGGGTCGCGCAATCCAGCGCACCCGCGGCCAGCGCCTGGGTCATCGGCGCGGTGCCCTGGAATTGCGTCCATTCGATACTGTAGGTCTTGCCGAGATCGGGAAACTCCGCCGGCCTGCGCATCATCCAGTATTTCGACTCCTCTGCAGGAATGGTCCAGCCGACGCGGATGGTCTGTTGTGCGCGGGACGGGCTAACGCCGGCGAGCACGGTACCGACCAGGCCGGCCATCAAAATCCACTGCAAAGGTACTCGCATGATTGCCACCCTATTTTCCAATGTTCGATCATCGCTATCACAATCAGTCCCTCAACCTTTCACGGTTCCAATGAGGAGGCAAGCGACCGATACTTCGGCACGCCGACAATGTCTGCAGCGGCAGAATCTGCCAACGCGTCCGAGGCTTCAGCCTCCATGGTTGGCCTATCAGGAACGGGCGGGATGATCGCCAACGCGTCATGGCAATTAGCTGTGTCACCGATTTGACGGAATGACCGCTTGGCGGCCACAAGCAGTCGTTCGAAAGCTTTCCCTTTCGAGAAATTTCAGCTTTCTGCGATCGGCAGCAGCACCCACAGGCGATGACGCACGTTCCACTTCATGCACGTGGAATGGTCAACCGCCGGGATTCTCGCGTCTGCGCGGCAAGGCGAACGGCAGCGTTGGCGGCGCCAAAGCCCTGATAATTACGCCGCTGCACGATCTCGAAAAAGAACCGCTCGTCGAACGTGTGGGTATAGATCTGGAAGAATTCGCCGTCGCCTTCGCGGTCGTACAGAATCTGGTTGTCGCGAAGCGCCGCCATCGTCGCCGGGTCGAGATCGTATTTCGACTCGATATCGTCATAATAGTTGTCCGGAATTTTCAAGAAGTCCGCACCCCGCGCCCGCATATCCGCGATCGTTGCGAAAACATCGGTGCATGAAAATGCAATGTGCTGAACGCCGGATCCGAAGAATTCGTTGATAAAGCGCGCGGAAAGCGTTCGCGTCGCTGACGAGCCGTTGAGGATCATCCGTATCCCCTGAGTGCCGTTAATCAACGCTTGGGACTGCACGAGCCCTACCGGATCGGCGATCTCCATCTGCGGCAGGCGTTGCAGATCAAGTATTCCCGTGTAGAACAACAGCCAGGACAGCATCTCGTCGTAGGGCATCGACTGCGAGATGTGATCAACCGCCATGAGCCGGTCGCTCGCGGCATCGCTGCGCACCGTCTCGAAATCGGTGTCCCAGTTCTTGCCCGCGGTTTCCAGAAAATACAGCAGGCTGCCGCCGACGCCGCGAATTGCCGGAATTTCAAGTTCGCCCGGCGCAACCGGCTGATAGAAGGTGTGCGCCTTGAGCGCTTCCGCCCGCGTCATAGTTCTCCCGGCATCATCGATATCGATCGCGATGGCGCAGACGCCTGGGCCATGCGCGATATAGTGCGAATGGGCGAAGCCGTCCGGTTCGCAATTGATCACGAGTTCAATATTGCCCTGCGACCAGCGCTCCACGTTCTTGCTGCGATGGGAACCAGTCTTGCGAAAGCCAAGCTGGCCGAACAGCGCAGACAGCTCACTGGCTTTGGTTTCATCGAGGGCGAATTCGACGAAACCGACGCCGCGGCTCTCCACCCTTGGCGGCAGCCGTTCCGCTAATCCGCTGGTCGCGCTCCGCGCCAGCTGATCTTCCAACAGAATGAGTGAACGCAGCCCATCCGTCGCGGTGCGGACCGCAGAGCCGGAGCGGAACTGATCGTTGAATATCTCCAGCGACAGCGGCCCGGAGTAGCCGGTCGCGGCGACCGCCTCCATAAAGGCCCCCACCGGCAGATCGCCCTGGCCTGGGAAGCAACGGAAATGCCTGCTCCATGACAGCACGTCGAGGCCGAGCTTCGGCGCATCCGCAAGCTGGACCAGAAAAACCTTATCCGCTGGGATCGACTGGATCGCGGCAACCGGAAACGCCGGCGCTAATGCGTGGAAACTATCGAGAATGAGCCCGATCGATTTGTGATCGGCGCGACGCACGATCTCCCAGGCATCGCGATAGTCGTTGACGTGACGCCCCCACGCCAAAGCCTCAAAGCCCACGCGCAGCCCCCGCGGGGCCGCCAATTCACCAAGCGCGCGGAAATCCGCAGCCGCCCGGTCGATTCCCCCCAACGAGGCGGGCGAGACATTGCTGCAGACCAGCAGCAAATCGGTCCCAAGTTCCTGCATCAGATCGAACTTATGCTGCGCGCGAGCGAAATTGCGCCCGCGTTGCGGCTCGGGCATTCCCTCGAAATCGCGAAACGGCTGGAATGCACAAATCGCCAGGCCAAGGTCACGGCAGGCCTGCCCGACGTCACGAGGGCTGCCGTTGAACGACAACAGGTCATTCTCGAAGATCTCGACCGCATCAAATCCGGCGCCGGCAATGGCGCGGAGTTTTTCATCGAGCGAACCGCTCAGCGAGACCGTGGCGATCGAGCGTTTGGCCATGCGACTTGCTCCAGGATTTCTCGAGGCGAGATACGGGCACCGGTTTGTTCCGCCTCGCGCACGGCTTAAACAACGACAAGCGTACCCGTGACGGTCTCCACCAGGATCAACGGCGACTCACGCCAGGCAATGACGGCAGGGAAATGCCGTAACTACTCGACAAGCGGATCGAACGACGCAGCCATAACGGGTTACAGTCGCGGACTTCGATATCCATCTTCGGCGTCAGCTGGACGACTTAAATTTGAAACGAACGCCCAAGATAGACCATCCACGATCCAAGACAATTACTTAGAGATGCAGAATGCATAACATCAGGCTATTTTTTCGGAACCCGCAAGGCTGCCTTTTGTGGACCATTTCGATCGACCCCGCCGGCCTGCATTTCCAAACGCAAGCAATTGATGAAATGTTCGGTGTAAAGCGACAGCGGCGCGCCGCGCTTTACCGCGATGTAAGTATCGAATTTGGTGGGTTCGACGATCCGAAGCTGTTCGACACCGGGGAAGCCGCCATGGGCGACGGTGAATTGATCGATCACGGCAATACCGAGCCCCGCCTTGACCAGCGCGCAGACCGTCGTGCCGAACCGCGCACGGATGGTTATGTCGTACTTGAGTTTCTTGCGGGCAAAGATCTCGGCCATGATGCGCCCATAGGGATCGGTCGGATCAATGCCAATCAGCGGATAACGGATGATTTCCGCCGCAGAGACTTGCTTGCGGCCCGCAAGTTGATGCCCGACCGGCACGATGCAGAACAACTCGCCCGACGCAAGCGGCAGGAAGTCGAGGCCGGAGTGATCGAGCCGATAGCTCATGGCAACACACTCACCTCTGCCGAGCAGCAGAAAATCGATCGCCTCCTCGATCTTGAGGACGTTGATGTCGATTCGCAGGTCGGGGTAACGCCGCCGCACCCGTTCGATCGCGCGAGGCACCATGACTTGCGAGATGCTCGGCACCGAACCAATGCGCAACTCTGACAACGCACCGTGTCCAATTTTGGAGATGATCTCAGTGAGATCATCGACTTTTTTATAAACACCATTGATCTGTTCAAAAATATTCCGTGCTTCTGGCGTCGGAAAATAACGTCCGCCCTGTCGCTGGAAGAATCTGATGCCGAGCGATCTCTCGGTATATTTCACCAGACGGCTAATACCCGGCGCCGACACGTTAAGAAGCTT